>OKWT01000024.1_pt1 | contig 169117 bp, 160 predicted proteins | sample 1607131 | NCBI WGS metagenome assembly OKWT01 (sample SAMN07501045, study PRJEB24779) | human gut metagenome
GGAATAGCTCAGTTGGTAGAGCACGACCTTGCCAAGGTCGGGGTCGCGAGTTCGAGTCTCGTTTCCCGCTCCAGATTTCTCCATAACGTATAAATTATCCACAGCGCCAGAGCCTGCTGTTGCTGATGATTTTCACTTCCGTTAAAAACTTCTGAACAGAGTTATCCACAATCCGGAACGGCACCGCCGCGCCTGGAAAACGTTATTTTTGTTTACATTATTTATTTAACTTATTGTTATTTAAGAGGTTAATTAGATTTCAAAATATTAATACGCGACGCTGTTTATTTTTTGTGCATTGAATGACAAGGACTTTTTAATTTTATTCACAGGCTGTGGAAAGCTCAGGCATCCCTCGGCAACCCTTTCTCCACCACTCTCACCAGCCGCTGTTTCTTCGGTAATTGCACTTCAACGACATTGGCGTTACGCCTGGCTATTTGTTGCGCAATCGCCCATTCAATGTGTTCATCCAGAAGTGGGTGCTCACCTTTTCTGCTTTCCAGCGCCCGCAGGTTAGCTTCATCCCATGGCGCGTTGCCGAGCGCAACGGCGATATTTCGCAGCCAGCGTAAATGACCTATGCGGCGGATCGCCGACCCTTCCGTTACTTTCAGAAAATGCGCTTCGCTCCAGCCGAAGAGTTCCACCAGCCTGGGCGCATGCAGCGCCTGACGCGGGCTGAAGTCTTCTTCATCCGTCAATTGAGAAAAACGGTTCCAGGGACAGATAAGCTGACAATCGTCGCAGCCGTAAATGCGGTTGCCGATGAGCGGGCGAAACGCCTCAGGGATGGCGCCTTCCAGTTCGATGGTGAGGTAAGAGATGCAACGGCGCGCATCGACCGTGTACGGCTCGACAATAGCGCCGGTGGGGCAGATGGTCATACAGGCCACGCATTTTCCGCAGCCTTCCTCAACGGGCTTATCCACCGGCAGCGGCAGGTCTATCAGCAATTCCCCTAAAAAGAAAAAGGAGCCTGCATCGCGGCTAAGGATAAGGGAATGTTTACCCGTCCAGCCTAATCCTGCTTTTTCCGCCAGCGGTCGTTCAAGCAGCGGCGCGGAATCGACAAAAGGTCTAAAATTCAGCGACGCGCACTGTTGCTGGATGCGCTCGCCGAGCTTTTTAAGCCGGTTGCGCAGCAGCTTATGGTAGTCGCGGCCCAGCGCATAACGGCTTACGTAGCCGAGCGAGGGATCTTTCAGCGTGCGGGCGAAGGCGGCGTTGGCGGGCAGATAGTTCATCCGCACGCTAATCACCCGCAGCGTGCCGGGTAAGAGTTCATGCGGGCGCGCGCGCATCATGCCGTGGCGCGCCATCCACTCCATCTCGCCGTGATATTGTTTATCCAGCCACGCCTGCAACGCGCCTTCGCTGGCGCTCAGGTCGGTATCGGTAATACCAACCTGCTGAAAACCCAGCTCCGCGCCCCATTGTTTTATATCGAGCGCTAACTGGTTGAGATCGAGGGGAGCAGACATGACGGACCATCAGATGAAGAAAAACGGGCGTAGTATACCACACTCTGTCTGGCCCGCAGACTGGCTGCGGGCGGCAGAAAAAGAGGCGGCGGACAGCATGGGCCTGACGCTGTTCGAGCTGATGCAGCGCGCAGGCGAAGCCGCTTTTCATATCGCCCATGACGCTTACCCGCAAAGCCAGCACTGGTTGGTGCTGTGCGGCCACGGCAATAACGGCGGCGACGGCTATGTGGTCGCGAGACTAGCGCAAGCGGCGGGTATTCGCGTAACCCTGCTGGCGCAGGAAAGCGACTCGCCTTTACCGGAAGAGGCAAGCGCCGCGCGCGACGCCTGGCTGAACGCCGGAGGCATGATTCATTCGGCGCAAATGTCCTGGCCGGACGGCGTGGATCTTATTATTGACGGCTTACTCGGCACTGGCCTGAAAAGCGCGCCCAGAGAGCCTGTCGCCCGCCTTATTGAACACGCTAACCAGCATCCGGCGCCGGTTGTGGCGCTTGATATTCCCTCCGGGCTGCTGGCGGAAACCGGCGCCACGCCAGGCGCGGTAATCCACGCCGCGCATACCATTACGTTTATCGCCCTTAAGCCCGGCCTGCTTACCGGCAAAGCGCGGGATGTCACGGGCGTGCTCCATCATCATGCGCTGGGGCTGGAGCCCTGGCTGGCTGGCCAGCAGGCGCCTATTGTTCGCTATGACGCCTCGCAGCTGGCTTACTGGTTACGCCCGCGACGCCCGACAAGCCATAAGGGCGACAACGGCAAGCTGGTGATAATTGGCGGCGATCACGGCACCGCCGGAGCGATCCGCATGGCGGGCGAAGCGGCGCTGCGTGCGGGAGCAGGGCTAGTGCGAGTACTTACTCGCATAGAAAATATCGCCCCCTTGTTAACGGCGCGCCCGGAACTCATGGTGCATGAACTGACCCCTCAGTCGCTTAGCGAAAGCCTGGAATGGGCCGATGTGGTTGTCGTGGGGCCCGGGCTTGGGCAGCAGGCATGGGGCAAGCAGGCGCTGCAAAAAGTGGAAAACTTCACCGGCCCGATGCTGTGGGACGCCGACGCGCTGAACCTGCTGGCAATCAATCCGGATAAACGTCACAATCGCATTCTCACGCCGCACCCTGGCGAAGCCGCACGGTTGCTGAATATTTCCGTATCAGAAATTGAAAGTGATCGCTTACTTTCTGCCGATCGTCTGGTAAAACAGTATGGCGGTTGCGTCGTGCTGAAAGGCGCGGGCACCCTCGTGGCGAGCAACGACGCGGGGCCTGGCATTATTGACGCCGGAAACGCTGGTATGGGCAGCGGCGGCATGGGCGATGTGCTGAGCGGCATTATAGGCGGCTTGCTGGCGCAAAAGCTCACCCCGTATGATGCGGCTTGCGCAGGGTGTGTGGCGCATGGCGCGGCGGCGGATTATCTCGCCAGCCGCTACGGTACCCGGGGCATGCTGGCGACCGATCTGTTCTCAGCGCTCCACCGTTTTGTTAACCCGGAAGTGAATTGACGTAAACCATGATTAATCGTGTTATCCCTCTACCCGACGAGCAGGCGACGCTCGCGCTTGGCGCCCGCGTGGCGCAGGCCTGCGAAGGCGCAACCGTCATTTATCTTTATGGCGACCTGGGCGCGGGTAAAACCACCTTTAGCCGTGGTTTCTTACAAACCTTAGGCCACAACGGCAATGTGAAAAGCCCCACCTACACGCTGGTGGAGCCTTATGCATTAGAAGCATTGACGGTCTATCATTTCGATCTTTATCGTCTGGCGGACCCTGAAGAGCTGGAGTTTATGGGCATTCGCGACTATTTCGCCAATGACGCCATTTGCCTCGTTGAATGGCCGCAGCAGGGGGCTGGCGTGTTGCCCGAGCCGGATATCGAGATCCATTTATCGTATCAGGCGCAGGGGCGCGAAGCGCTCGTCAAAGCGGTTTCCGCATCAGGTAATTCGTTACTGGCTCGCTTAGCCGAATAACAAGGGTGACGGGATGATGACTCGCGTAAAAGGTTGGTTGATGGCGGCTCTGCTGGCGCTGTGTTCGCAGGCCGGAGCGGCAGTGTTGTCCGATATTCAGGTTTCCAATGGCGATGACCAGGCCCGCATCACCTTGAGTTTTATGGGCGACCCGGAGTATGCCTTTTCGCAGCAGGATAAACGCAGCGTGGCGCTGGATATCCAGCAAACTGGCGTTATCCAGGGGTTGCCGCTGGTGTTCAGCGGCAATAACCTGGTGAAAAGCATTCGCTCCGGCCAGCCGAAGGATAACCAGTCGCTGCGGCTGGTGGTCGATTTAACAAAGAACGGCAAAACCCGCGCCGTGAAACAGCAGAACGGCGCCAGCTATACGGTGGTCTTTACGATTAACGCCGATGCGCCGCCGCCGCCGCCCCCTGTGGTAGCGAAACGGGTAGAGCCGTCTGCGCCGCGCGCTTCAGCCCCGGCAAAGAACCCGTTCAGCTCGGAAAATAACCGTGTAACCAGTGTGGTAGGCAGCAATACCGCAACGCGTCCTGCGCGCAGCAATGCGGCTATCTCCTCCGATCGCGTTATCGTGGCGATCGACGCCGGTCACGGCGGACAGGATCCTGGCGCCATCGGCCCGGGCGGCGTACGCGAGAAAAACGTGACTATCGCTGTGGCTCGTAAATTGCGCGCGCTGCTCAATGATGATCCGATGTTTAAAGGGGTGCTGACCCGCGACGGCGATTACTTTATCTCAGTCATGGGGCGCTCAGACGTGGCGCGCCAGCAAAACGCTAACTTGCTGGTGTCTATTCACGCTGACGCCGCGCCGAACCGGGAAGCCACAGGCGCATCGGTATGGGTGCTGTCAAACCGTCGGGCCAACAGCGAAATGGCAGGCTGGCTCGAACAGCATGAAAAACAGTCTGAACTGCTGGGCGGCGCAGGCGATGTGCTTGCAAACAGCCAGGCGGACCCTTATTTAAGTCAGGCGGTGCTCGATTTGCAGTTCGGCCATTCGCAGCGCGTCGGGTATGATGTCGCTACCAGCGTTCTGAGCCAGTTGCAAAGGGTGGGCGATATCCATAAGCGCCGCCCGGAACATGCGAGCCTTGGCGTATTGCGCTCACCGGATATTCCTTCTTTGCTGGTGGAAACCGGGTTTATCAGCAACAGCGGCGAAGAAAAGTTGCTGGCGAGCAGTGACTATCAGGAACAGCTTGCCGAGGCCATTTATAAAGGCCTGCGCAACTATTTCCTCGCGCATCCGTTACAATCCGCGCCGAAAAATAGCAGCGGCTCGGGCCAGACCGCCCGCGCCGCCAGCGACGCTGTCAATCAGGTCGCGGTGACCAACTAAGGAGATTTCATGCCGATTCAGGTTCTGCCGCCGCAGCTCGCGAACCAAATCGCCGCCGGCGAAGTGGTGGAACGTCCTGCGTCGGTCGTGAAAGAGCTGGTCGAAAACAGCCTTGATGCGGGCGCCACCCGCATCGACATTGATATTGAGCGCGGCGGCGCGAAGCTTATCCGCATTCGCGATAACGGCTGCGGCATCGGCAAAGCGGAACTGGCGCTGGCGCTGGCGCGTCATGCCACCAGTAAAATCGCCACGCTTGACGATCTGGAAGCGATTATCAGCCTTGGCTTTCGCGGCGAAGCGCTGGCCAGCATCAGCTCCGTCTCGCGCCTCACGCTGACTTCCCGCACAGCGGATCAGCAGGAAGCCTGGCAGGCTTATGCCGAGGGGCGCGATATGGACGTGTCCGTCAAGCCTGCGGCGCACCCGGTCGGCACTACCCTTGAAGTGCTGGATCTCTTCTATAACACGCCGGCGCGGCGCAAGTTCATGCGCACCGAGAAAACCGAATTCGCCCATATTGATGAAGTGGTGCGGCGCATCGCGCTGGCGCGTTTTGACGTCACCATCAACCTTAACCACAACGGCAAGATGGTGCGCCAGTATCGCGCCGTGCAGCCTGAGGCGCCTCGCGAGCGCCGTCTGGGCGCTATCTGCGGCACCGCATTTCTTGAGCAAGCGCTGGCTATCGACTGGCAACATGGCGATTTAACCCTTCGCGGGTGGGTCGCAGACCCGAAAGGCACCACGGCGGCGCTGGCAGAAATCCAGTATTGCTATGTGAATGGCCGCATGATGCGCGATCGGCTTATCAATCACGCCATCCGTCAGGCCTGTGAAGATAAACCTGGCGCGAATCAACAACCGGCCTACGTGCTTTATCTGGAAATCGATCCGCATCAGGTCGATGTCAACGTCCATCCCGCCAAGCATGAAGTGCGCTTTCATCAGTCGCGGCTGGTACATGATTTTATCTATCAGGGCGTGTTGAGCGTCCTGCAAGCGCAGCAGTCCAGCGCCTTGCCGCTTGAGACGCAAGAGGCGCCGCGCTGGCAGCCTGAAAACCGCGTGGCGGCAGGGAAAAACCATTTTGCCGAGCCGGCGGCGGCGAAAGAGCGCGCTGCGTCAGACTATGTATCTTCAGGCAGCAGCGGCGCCTCTGCGCGCGCATCCGGCGCTGGCGCCTCAAGAAGCGCAGGCGCAAGCTGGCCGCATGCTACGCCTGGTTATCAGAAGCAACAGGGCGAGATTTATCGTCAGCTGCTTGAGACGCCGCAAGCGCCGCCCGCGATGAAAAAGCCCGCGCCCGCGCCTGCGCAGCCCGCCCTTGAAGGCCATGCGCAAAGTTTCGGGCGCGTATTGACGATAGTTCGCCATAATCTTGCCCTGCTGGAGCGAGACGGGCAGCTTATGCTGCTGGCGCTTGAAGTGGCGGAGCGCTGGCTAAAACAGGCGCAGCTGTTGCCGGGCGAAGAAAAGCCTTGCGCGCAGCCGTTGCTGATTCCGGTGCGTTTCAAAGTCTCTGCCGAAGAGCGCGAAACCCTTGTCAACGCTAAGCCTTTCCTCACCAGCATGGGCGTAGAACTGGCCAGCGATGCGCATTATGTGACGATTCGGGCAGTGCCTTTACCCTTACGACAACAAAATTTACAAATCTTGATTCCTGAACTGATAGGCTACCTGGCGCAGCAGAGTCATATTGACGCAGCGGCTATTGCGCTGTGGCTGGCGCGCCATCTGGCGAGCGAGCATGAACAGTGGAGCGTGGCGCAGGCTATCGCGCTGCTGGCTGATGTCGAACGGCTCTGCCCGCAACTGGTGAAGTCACCGCCTGGTGGTTTATTACAATCTGTTGATTTACAACCGGCGATGAATGCCCTGAAACATGACTGAAGTAAGCAAGGCTGGCCTGCCGAAGGCTATTTTTTTGATGGGGCCGACCGCCTCGGGCAAAACCGCGCTGGCGATTAATTTACGTAAAACGCTGCCGGTAGAGTTGATTAGCGTGGATTCCGCCCTGATTTATAAAGGGATGGATATCGGCACCGCTAAACCCAGCGCGCAGGAGTTGGCCGAAGCGCCGCACCGCCTGCTTGATATTCTGGACCCAGCCGAGGCGTATTCGGCGGCGGATTTTCGCCGCGATGCGTTGAAGGCGATGGCGGAAATCACCGCCGCCGGGCGAATACCGTTGCTGGTGGGCGGCACCATGCTTTACTTCAAAGCATTACTTGAGGGGCTTTCTCCCTTGCCGTCGGCGGATCCGGCGATAAGGGCGCAGATTGAACAGCAGGCCGCAGAGCAAGGGTGGGAAACGTTGCATCGCCAGCTTCAGGATATTGATCCCGTTGCGGCTTCACGTATTCATCCCAACGACCCGCAAAGGCTTTCCCGGGCACTGGAAGTTTTTATCATTTCGGGTAAAACTTTAACGGAACTGACGCAAACGTCAGGAGAAGCTCTGCCGTATCAGGTGCACCAGTTCGCCATCGCCCCGGCGAGCCGTGAACTGCTCCATCAGCGAATTGAGCAGCGTTTTCATCAGATGTTGGCTTCAGGTTTTGAAGCAGAAGTGCGGGCCCTTTTCGCCCGAGGAGATTTGCATACGGACTTGCCTTCCATTCGTTGCGTAGGATACCGCCAGATGTGGTCTTATCTGTCCGGCGAAATCCCGTTCGACGACATGGTTTATCGAGGTATTTGCGCTACGAGGCAGTTAGCAAAACGCCAGATTACCTGGCTGCGCGGCTGGGAAGGCGTTCACTGGCTTGATAGTGAATCACCGGAACAAGCGCGTAATGAAGTATTACAGGTTGTTGGTGCGAAGCACTGACGAATGTGTACAATTGAATTTGTATCGTGCGCAAAATTTTATGTATTTTCAGAGTCTATGGGCTCATGAGTATAAACAACAAGCATATAAGGAAAAGATAGAATGGCTAAGGGGCAATCTTTACAAGATCCGTTCCTCAACGCTCTGCGTCGGGAACGTGTTCCAGTTTCTATTTATTTGGTGAATGGTATTAAGCTGCAAGGTCAGATCGAATCTTTCGACCAGTTTGTGATCCTGTTGAAAAACACGGTCAGCCAGATGGTCTACAAGCACGCGATTTCTACTGTGGTGCCTTCTCGTCCGGTGTCTCATCACAGCAACAACGCGGGTGGCGGTTCCAGTAACTATCACCACAGCAACAACGCGCAGTCTTCTGCGCCGCAGCAAGACAGCGAAGACGCCGAATAAAGTCGATGGCTGTTGTTCCATGTCGGGGGACCAGGTCATCTGTGTTCCCCGCTGGTCTTTTAAGAGGGTTTACGCTTGTTTGACCGTTATGATGCCGGTGAGCAGGCGGTGCTGGTACACATCTACTTTACGCAAGACAAAGATATGGAAGACCTCCAGGAGTTTGAATCTCTGGTCTCTTCCGCCGGTGTCGAAGCATTACAGGTGATTACCGGTAGCCGTAAAGCTCCGCACCCAAAATATTATGTCGGTGAAGGTAAAGCAGTCGAAATCGCCGAGGCAGTGAAAGCTACTGGGGCGTCGGTCGTGCTGTTTGATCATGCGTTGACCCCCGCTCAGGAGCGCAACCTTGAGCGCTTGTGCGAGTGTCGTGTTATCGACCGCACCGGTTTGATTTTAGATATTTTCGCTCAGCGTGCGCGTACCCACGAAGGGAAGTTGCAGGTTGAGCTGGCGCAGTTGCGTCATTTGGCTACGCGTCTGGTGCGTGGCTGGACCCACCTTGAACGCCAGAAAGGCGGTATTGGCCTGCGCGGGCCGGGTGAAACCCAGCTGGAAACCGACCGCCGTTTGCTGCGTAATCGCATCAGCCAGATCCTCTCGCGCCTGGAGCGCGTTGAAAAACAGCGAGAGCAGGGGCGTCGGTCGCGTGCAAAAGCCGATATTCCAACCGTCTCGCTGGTGGGCTACACCAACGCCGGTAAATCCACCCTGTTTAACCAGATAACCGAAGCTGAAGTCTATGCGGCTAACCAACTGTTCGCCACGCTGGACCCTACGCTTCGTCGTATCGACGTGGCGGATGTAGGCGAAACGGTGCTGGCGGATACGGTGGGCTTTATTCGCCATTTGCCGCACGATCTGGTCGCTGCGTTCAAAGCTACGCTGCAAGAGACGCGTCAGGCGACGCTGTTGCTGCACGTGGTGGATGCCGCAGACCTGCGCATGCAGGAAAACATTGATGCTGTGAATACCGTACTGGAAGAGATCGAGGCCAATGAGATCCCGACTCTGCTGGTAATGAACAAAATCGATATGCTTGAAGAGTTTGAGCCGCGTATCGATCGCAATGATGAAAATCTGCCCATACGCGTCTGGCTTTCCGCGCAGACGGGTGCAGGCGTACCACTGCTTTTCCAGGCCCTGACGGAGCGTCTTTCTGGCGAGATAGCGCAGCATTCGCTGCACCTTCCTCCTGACGAGGCGGGCCGCTTGAGGAGCCGTTTTTATCAGCTTCAGGCGATAGAAAAAGAGTGGGTAGAGGAGGACGGTAGCGTCGGGATGCAGGTGCGCATGCCGGTGGTGGACTGGCGTCGCCTCTGTAAACAGGAACCGGCATTGGTTGACTATGTTGTCTAACCGGCCGCTCAAAGCCTGAAGACCTTTCCCCTCTGGGGGATCTCACCGCATAACAAATATGGAGCACAAACATGGCGTGGAATCAGCCCGGTAATAACGGACAAGACCGCGACCCGTGGGGAAGCAGCAAGCCAGGCGGCAACTCTGGGGGCAACAAGGGCGGTCGTGAACAAGGACCGCCCGATCTGGACGATATCTTCCGTAAGCTAAGCAAAAAGCTTGGCGGTTTCGGCGGCGGTAAAGGAACCGGCGGCTCCACTCAGGGGCCTCGCGGCCACATGGGTGGGCGCGTGGTTGGCATTGTCGCGGCGGCAGTCGTGATTATCTGGGCCGCCAGCGGGTTCTACACCATTAAAGAAGCAGAGCGCGGCGTGGTAACCCGTTTTGGCAAATTCAGCCATCTGGTGGAGCCGGGCCTGAACTGGAAACCCACTTTTATTGACGACGTGGTTGCGGTGAACGTAGAAGCGGTTCGCGAACTGGCGGCCTCCGGCATCATGTTGACCTCTGACGAAAACGTCGTGCGTGTTGAAATGAACGTGCAGTACCGCGTGACCGATCCGCAGCGTTACCTGTTTAGCGTCACCAGCGCCGACGACAGCCTGCGCCAGGCGACAGACAGCGCGCTGCGCGGCGTTATCGGCAAATACACCATGGACCGTATCCTCACGGAAGGCCGTACCGTTATTCGTAGCGATACCCAGCGGGAACTGGAAGAAACCATTCGTCCATACAACATGGGTATTACGTTGCTGGACGTAAACTTCCAGGCGGCGCGTCCGCCGGAAGAGGTGAAAGCGGCGTTTGATGACGCTATCGCCGCGCGTGAAAACGAGCAGCAATATATTCGCGAAGCGGAAGCGTACACCAATGAAGTGCAGCCGCGCGCGAACGGTCAGGCTCAGCGTACGCTGGAAGAAGCGCGCGCTTATCGCACGCAAACTATCCTGGAAGCGCAGGGTGAAGTCGCCCGCTTCGCTAAGATCCTGCCGGAATATAAAGCCGCGCCGGAAATCACCCGCGAGCGTCTCTATATCGAAACCATGGAACGTGTGCTCAGCCATACCCGTAAAGTGCTGGTCAACGACAAAGGCGGCAACCTGATGGTGCTTCCGCTTGATCAGATGCTTAAAGGCGGCAGTTCAGCGCCGGCTTCCACAAGCGACAGCCCGAACTCGCTGCTGCGCTTACCGCCTGCTTCAGGCAGCAACAGCAACGCCACCACGACGCCTTCCGGCAACGCTGGCGACATTATGGACCAGCGCCGCGCCAACGCGCAGCGTAACGACTTCCAGCGCCAGGGGGGTGAATAACGATGCGTAAGTCAGTTATTGCAATCATCATTATCGTGCTGGTAGTGCTCTACACCTCGATCTTCGTGGTGAAAGAGGGCGAGCGCGGCATTACTTTGCGTTTCGGTAAAGTGTTACGTGACAACGAAAACAAACCGCTCGTCTTTGAGCCGGGCTTGCATTTCAAGATCCCGTTTATCGAGTCGGTGAAGACGCTGGACGCCCGTATCCAGACCATGGATAACCAGGCCGACCGCTTTGTCACCAAAGAGAAGAAAGACCTGATTGTCGACTCTTACATCAAGTGGCGCATCAGCGACTTTAGCCGTTACTACCTGGCGACGGGCGGCGGCGACGTCTCTCAGGCCGAGGTGCTGCTCAAGCGTAAATTCTCGGACCGTCTGCGTTCTGAGATTGGTCGCCTTGATGTAAAAGACATTGTGACCGACTCCCGCGGTCGACTGACCCTGGAAGTCCGCGATGCGCTGAATTCCGGCTCTTCGGGCACGGAAGATGAAGTGGCGACGCCGGCGGCGGATGACGCCATCGCCAAAGCCGCTGAACGCGTTCAGGCTGAAACCAACGGCAAAGTGCCGGTGATTAACCCGAACAGTATGGCGGCGCTGGGCATTGAAGTGGTGGACGTACGCATCAAGCAGATCAACCTGCCTGCGGAAGTCTCCGAAGCTATCTTCAACCGTATGCGCGCTGAGCGTGAAGCGGTAGCCCGTCGTCACCGTTCGCAGGGTCAGGAAGAGGCGGAAAAACTGCGCGCGGCGGCGGATTACGAAGTGACCCGCACGCTGGCGGAAGCCGAGCGCCAGGCGCGTATCCTGCGTGGTGAAGGCGATGCTGAAGCGGCGAAACTGTTCGCAGACGCGTTCAGCCAGGATCCGGACTTCTATGCCTTTATTCGTAGCCTGCGCGCTTACGAAAACAGCTTCCAGAGCAATCAGGATGTGATGGTGCTGAGCCCGGAGAGCGACTTCTTCCGCTACATGAAGACGCCGACGACCAGTACGCGTTAATATCACGCCTTATCAGACAAGAGCCGGTTTCGACCGGCTCTTTTTTTATCGTTAATATGCAGCAGGAAAGGGAATCATGAATAGTACGATTATACTGGCGCTCGCGCTGGTGCTGGTCCTTGAAGGGCTGGGGCCAATGCTTTTTCCGCGTATCTGGCGCCGTCTGGTCTTGGGAATGGCTCAACTACCCGATACCTTATTGCGGCGCTTCGGCGGAGGTCTTGTGGTTGCGGGCGTGGTCATCTACTACATGTTGACGAAAACGATTAACTGAGCAAATTTCAGCCGTTTTAGCCTGAATTTGTATACAAAAAGTGCTGATCATCCTGAAAGCTGGTGGTAGAATCCATTTTTAAGCAAACGGTGATTTTGAAAAATGGGTAACAACGTCGTCGTACTGGGCACCCAATGGGGTGACGAAGGCAAAGGAAAGATCGTTGATCTTCTGACTGAACGCGCTAAATATGTGGTTCGCTACCAGGGTGGCCACAACGCTGGCCATACTCTCGTAATTAACGGTGAAAAAACCGTTCTCCATCTTATTCCTTCAGGCATTCTTCGCGATAACGTCACCAGCATCATCGGCAACGGTGTAGTGCTCTCTCCGGCCGCGCTGATGAAAGAGATGAAAGAGCTTGAAGATCGCGGCATTCCGGTTCGCGAGCGTCTGCTTATCTCTGAAGCTTGCCCGCTTATCCTCGATTACCACGTGGCGCTGGACGTCGCGCGTGAAAAAGCGCGTGGCGCCAAAGCTATCGGTACTACCGGTCGCGGCATTGGCCCGGCTTATGAGGATAAAGTTGCTCGTCGCGGCCTGCGCGTCGGCGACCTGTTTGACAAAGCTACCTTCGCTGACAAGCTGAAAGAAGTGATGGAATACCATAACTTCCAGCTGGTTAACTTCTATAAAGTCGACGCGGTGGACTACCAGAAAGTGCTGGATGACGTGATGGCTATCGCCGACATCCTGACTTCCATGGTGGTGGACGTCTCCGACCTGCTGGATCAGGCGCGTAAGCGCGGCGATTTCATCATGTTTGAAGGCGCTCAGGGCACGCTGCTGGATATCGACCACGGTACTTATCCGTACGTAACCTCTTCTAACACCACCGCAGGCGGCGTAGCGACAGGTTCCGGCATCGGTCCGCGCTATGTTGACTATGTGCTCGGCATCATCAAAGCCTACTCTACCCGCGTGGGCGCAGGTCCGTTCCCGACCGAACTGTTCGACGACATCGGCGAATTCCTGTGTAAGAAAGGCAACGAATTTGGCGCCACCACAGGCCGTCGCCGTCGCACCGGCTGGCTGGATGCCGTTGCGGTACGCCGCGCCGTGCAGATCAACTCCCTTTCCGGCTTCTGCCTGACCAAGCTTGATGTGCTGGATGGCCTGGAAGAGGTGAAAATTTGCGTCGCTTACCGTATGCCGGATGGTCGTGAAGTCACCACCACGCCGATGGCGGCCGACGACTGGGAAGGCATCGAGCCGATTTACGAAACCATGCCAGGCTGGTCTGAGTCGACTTTCGGCGTGAAAGAGCGCAGCGGCCTGCCGCAGGCGGCGCTGAACTACATCAAACGTATTGAAGAAGTGACTGGCGTGCCGATCGACATCATTTCTACCGGTCCGGATCGCACCGAGACCATGATTCTGCGCGATCCGTTCGACGCATAATCGTCTAAGGGCGCGCCTGTCGCGCCCTTTTTTCATCCTTTTTACCCGCCTTTTTCAAATAAATTAGCGGCCTTATCGCTGGCTGGTTTATCATCAATATATCTTGCCATCTGGCGATCCGCGTTTTTTCCTGCCCTGTTCTGAGGTTGATGTGCAGTTAACGAGTTTTACCGATTTCGGATTGCGTGCTTTGATTTATATGGCATCGCTGCCTGAAGGACGCATGACCAGTATTTCGGAAGTAACGGCGGTCTACGGCGTATCCCGAAATCATATGGTCAAAATCATTAATCAGCTGAGCCGCGCCGGTTATGTTACTGCGGTCCGCGGGAAAAACGGCGGCATTCGCCTTGGCAAGCCTGCATCACAGGTTCGCATCGGCGATGTAGTGCGCGAACTGGAGCCGCTGTCCGTTGTGAATTGCAGCAGCGCGTTTTGCCATATTACCCCTGCCTGCCGCCTGAAACAGGCGCTGACTAAGGCAGTGGAAAGTTTCCTTCAGGAACTGGATAACTACACGCTGGCCGATTTAGTGGAAGAAAACCAGCCGCTCTACAAATTACTGCTGGTGGAATAATCATTGCGCCGCAGCTGACAACGGAGGAACCGCAATGTCACAAGATCCTTTTCAGGAAAGAGAAGCCGAAAAATACGAAAACCCGATCCCGAGCCGGGAATTTATCCTAGAACACCTGACGAAACGGGAAAAACCGGCCAACCGGGAAGAGCTTGCGCAGGAGCTGCACATTGAAGGCGAAGAGCAGCAGGAAGCGCTGCGTCGTCGTCTGCGCGCCATGGAACGCGACGGCCAGCTGGTCTTCACTCGCCGCCAGTGCTACGCGCTGCCGGAGCGCCTCGATCTTTTAAAAGGCACCGTTATCGGCCACCGCGACGGTTACGGCTTCCTGCGCGTGGAAGGGCGTAAAGACGATCTGTACCTCTCATCCGAACAGATGAAAACCTGCATCCACGGCGATATCGTGCTGGCGCAACCGCTCGGCTCGGACCGCAAAGGCCGTCGCGAAGCGCGTATCGTGCGCGTGCTGGTGCCAAAAACCAGTCAGATTGTCGGGCGTTACTTTACTGACGCAGGCGTTGGCTTCGTGGTGCCGGATGACAGCCGTCTGAGCTTCGATATCCTGATCCCGCCGGAAGAGATCATGGGCGCCCGTATGGGCTTCGTGGTGGTGGTCGAACTGACCCAACGCCCAACGCGGCGTACCAAAGCGGTAGGGAAAATCGTTGAAGTGTTAGGCGACAACATGGGCACCGGTCTGGCCGTTGACATGGCGCTGCGCACGCATGAAATTCCGTATATCTGGCCGAAAGAGGTTGAACAGCAAATCGCCGGGCTGAAAGAAGAAGTGCCGGAAGAGGCGAAAGCGGGGCGCGTAGACCTGCGCCAACTGCCGCTGGTGACCATCGACGGCGAAGACGCCCGCGACTTTGACGACGCCGTTTACTGCGAGAAAAAACGCGGCGGCGGCTGGCGCCTGTGGGTAGCTATCGCCGACGTCAGCTACTACGTGCGCCCTTACACGCCGCTTGATAAAGAAGCGCGCAACCGCGGCACTTCGGTCTACTTCCCTTCGCAAGTCGTGCCCATGCTGCCGGAAGTCCTCTCAAACGGGCTTTGCTCGCTTAACCCGCAGGTAGACCGCCTGTGCATGGTCTGTGAAATGACCGTCTCCGCCAAGGGGCGCCTGACCGGTTACAAATTCTATGAAGCGGTAATGAACTCGCACGCGCGCCTCACCTACACCAAGGTGTGGCACATTCTGCAAGGCGACCAGGATTTACGCAGCCAGTACCAGCCGCTGGTGCGCCACATTGAAGAGCTGCATAACCTCTACAAAGCGCTGGATGAAGCGCGCGACGAGCGCGGCGGCATCTCTTTTGAAAGCGAAGAGGCGAAGTTCATCTTTAACGCCGAACGCCGTATCGAGCGCATTGAACAGACCGAGCGCAACGACGCCCACAAGCTCATCGAAGAGTGCATGATTCTGGCGAACATCTCTGCGGCGCGTTTTGTTGAGAAAAACAAAGAGCCGGCGCTGTTCCGTATTCACGATCGCCCAACCAACGACGCCATCACGGCGTTTCGCACGGTGCTGGCGGAGCTGGGGCTTGAATTGCCTGGCGGCAACAAGCCGGAGCCGCGCGATTACGCAGAGCTGCTGGAGTCGATTGCGGATCGTCCCGATCATGAAATGCTGCAAACCATGCTGCTGCGCTCCATGAAGCAGGCTATCTACGATCCGGAAAACCGCGGTCACTTCGGCCTGGCGTTGCAGTCTTACGCGCACTTTACCTCGCCGATCCGCCGTTACCCCGATTTACTGCTGCACCGCGCGCTGAAATACCTGGTGGCGAAGCAGGAAGGGCACCAGGGCGAAAGTACCGAAACGGGCGGCTGGCACTACAACATGGATGAGATGCTGCAACTCGGCCAGCACTGCTCCATGGCGGAACGTCGCGCCGACGAAGCAACGCGTGAAGTGGCGGACTGGCTGAAGTGCGACTTTATGCAGGATCACGTTGGCGGCACTTTTTCCGGCGTTATCGCAAGCGTCACCGGCTTCGGCTTCTTTGTGCGCCTGAGCGATCTCTTTATCGATGGTCTGGTGCACGTCTCGTCGCTGGACAACGACTACTACCGCTTCGATCAGGTTGGTCAGCGGCTTATCGGCGAGTCCAGCGGGCAGACCTACCGGCTTGGCGATCGCGTTGAGGTGCGGGTAGAAGCGGTCAACATGGACGAGCGTAAGATAGACTTCTCGCTTATCTCCAGCGAACGCGCGCCGCGCGGCGCCGGTAAAACCGCCCGCGAGCGCGAAAAACGCGGCGCAGGCGCGAACAGCGGTAAAGGCGGCAAACGCCGTCAGGCCGGCAAGCGTGTCAACTTCGAGCCGGACAGCGCGTTCCGCAAGGGTAAACCTAAAGCGAAGCGCAGCGATCGCGACGAGCCGAAAGGCAAAGCGAAAGGGAAAACACCGTCGGCAAAAACCGCTAAAATCGCCGCTGCGACAAAAGCGAAGCGTGCGGCGAAAAAGAAGCAGGCTGAGTAACCTTTATCCCTCCCTGAACGGGGAGGGAAGCAAGTCAAAAAGGCGGTTCGCCGCCCCTAATGAGTACTATTCATGAGTGAAATGATTTACGGCATCCACGCCGTTCAGGCGCTGCTTGAGCGTGCGCCGGAGCGCTTTCAGGAAGTTTTTATTCTCAAGGGACGCGAAGACAAGCGCCTGTTGCCGCTTATCCACGCGCTGGAAGCGCAGGGCGTGCCGATCCAGGTCGCGAGCCGCCAGTTTCTTGATGAGAAAGCCGACGGCGCCGTGCATCAGGGCATTATCGCCCGCGTGAAGCCAGGACGTCAGTATCAGGAAAACGATCTACCAGATCTGATCGCCCAGTACGATCAGCCGTTTCTGTTGATCCTGGATGGCGTGACCGATCCGCATAACCTCGGCGCCTGCCTGCGCAGCGCGGATGCCGCGGGCGTGCATGCGGTTATCGTACCGAAAGATCGTTCCGCCCAGCTTAACGCTACGGCGAAAAAAGTGGCCTGCGGCGCGGCGGAAAGCGTACCGCTGATCCGCGTCACCAACCTGGCGCGCACTATGCGTCAGTTGCAGGAGGCGAATGTCTGGATCGTCGGCACGGCGGGCGAAGCGGACCACACGCTTTACCAGAGCAAAATGACCGGCCCGATGGCGCTGGTGATGGGCGCGGAAGGCGAAGGCATGCGCCGTCTCACGCGCGAACATTGCGACGAGCTTATCAGCATCCCCATGGCGGGCAGCGTCTCTTCTCTGAACGTATCGGTAGCGACGGGGATTTGCCTGTTTGAAGCGGTGCGCCAGCGCGGTTGAGCATAGTTAATAAAGAAAAAAGCCACCTTTCGGGGTGGCTTTTTTTTTGCCGCAGCGTCAAAAACCAGGGGGATAAATTTCCAGGCGTATAGTGTAAAGTTTTGGCAGGAAAATCAGTCGCTCCACGCAGGCTGCTACTATAAACGTCACAGGCGCGTGGCCTGTTAACTTCCATTACTTTTAACCGGATCGGGAGAAGCGACCGTGCAGACATTCCATGGACTGATGGCGTTTTGCGCTTACTTTTTTATCGGGCTGGTGATGATTAACTGTTTTATGTTTATCTACACCCGAATCACCCCGTACAACGAATGGCAGTTAATTAAAGAAAATAACAGCTCGGCGGCAGCGGCCTTTAGCGGCGCTATTCTTGGGTATGTTATTCCGCTGGCCAGCGCGGCGGTAAACTCCGTCAGCCTGCTGGACTATCTCATCTGGGGAGCGATTGCGCTGGTCGTTCAGCTTATCATCTACGCTGGCGTGCGCGTTTATATGCCGAAGCTGAGCAATAAGATTGCGGATGGCAATATAGCGGCCGGGATATTTATGGGCGCTGCGTCGCTGGCGGGCGGTATTCTCAACGCAGCCTGCATGACCTGGTAAACAATAACGAATAAAGCTAATCAAGGGTAAAAATGGCGGCATCAAGGAAGAGGCGAAAAAAACGCCGTCTCCCCAGCCCGGTAATGAATTCTGCCGATCTGGATATCTATAAAAACACGAAGAAACGTAAAGGGCCGAAAGTTTTAACGCTCGCCATTATGGGCGGCGCGGCCTTTTTCGCAATTAAAAGCGGCGGCAAGGCCAGCGATAACGATGGCGACGGCTATTTCTATAACTCTGTCGAGTCATGCGTCGCGGACGACAATCCGCGCGATGTCTGCGCTCAGGCATGGAATGCCTCAAAAACGGCTTTAGAAAATGAGGCTTCGCTGCCGTTAACCTGGGCTGCCTGTTATGACCGTTACGATAACTGCATCTGGGACGCGCAGCGACAAACATGGATGCCGGTTATGGCGGGTTTTCTGTTGGCGAAACGGCAGAAACAGGATGAAGAGCAGGAGAGCCATACCAGCACTTATCATGGCAGCTCGTTCTATTATTCCCGCCCGGTCTGGCGCAATACCTCAGGCGATTACGCCTGGCGTTCCCGCTCAACATCCAGCGTGAATGGCTATGCAACCCGCAGCGTTAAAACGCTTTCGCGCGGCGGTTTCGCAGGCTCCTCCGGCGCTCACGGCCGCTGGGGAGGCTAGATGTTGCGTCACGCCGTCCCGGTGCGCCCGGGGCTTGAGCGCACTGCGCGCGATCACGGCTTTAATTTCCATATCATTGATAATGAAATTTACTGGGACGAAAGCCGCGCCTATCGCTTCACGCTTAAGCAAATCGAAGAGCAGATTGAAAAGCCCACCAACGAACTGCACGCCATGTGTCTTGATGTGGTTGACCGCGCGCTGCGTAACGAGGCTATGCTGGAACAGCTGGCCATCCCGGAACTGTACTGGGATGCCATTGCCCGCAGCTGGCAGGAAAACGACCCCTCGCTCTATGGCCGTATGGATTTTGTCTGGTGCGGAAAAGGCCCGGTAAAGCTGCTGGAATACAATGCCGATACGCCTACGTCGCTTTATGAGTCAGCTTACTTTCAGTGGCTGTGGCTTGAGGAGGCGCGCGCGCATCGTTTCATTCCCCGCAATGCCGATCAATACAACGCCATCCAGGAAAAGCTTATCGCCCGGTTCGCCGAGCTGAAAAGCGCAGACCCGCTCTATTTTTGCTGCTGTAAAGAAACCGAAGAAGATCGCGGCACGGTGCTTTATCTGGAGGATTGCGCGGTGCAGGCGGGGCTTAATACCCGTTTTATCTACATGGAAGATCTGGGGCTTGGCGTAGGCGGGCTGTTGACAGATTTGCAGGATAACGTGATTCGTCAGGCGTTTAAGCTCTACCCGCTGGAATGGATGATGCGCGACGAAAACGGGCCATTACTGCGCAAGCGGCACGAGCGCTGGATTGAACCGCTCTGGAAAAGCATCCTGAGCAACAAAGGGCTTTTGCCGCTGCTGTGGCGCTTTTTCCCTGGACATCCTAATCTGCTGCCCGCCTGGTTTGATGGCGAAGCGGCGATAGTCGCGCCGGGCGAAAGCTATGTGCGTAAGCCGCTTTTTTCCCGCGAGGGCGGAAACGTCACGATTTTCGACGGCCAGCATCGCGTGCTTGACCAGCAGGGCGGCGTCTACGGCGCGGAGCCGGTTATCTGGCAGGCTTTCCAGCCGCTGCCGCGCTTTGGCGACAGTTATACCCTCATTGGCAGTTGGGTGGTAGATGATGAAGCCGTGGGGATGGGCATTCGCGAAGACAGCACCCTGATAACCAAAGATACCTCGAGGTTTGTACCGCACTATATCGCGGGTTAACCGCGCTTTTGTGACCGCATTCCATGCGCGCCTTCCCGCCGCTGCCATAATGAGTGGCGGTGCCCATAACGGAGGGAGAGCGCATGTCGTGGCAAACGCACACTGTTTTTAATCAACCCATTCCCTTAAATAACAGCAACCTCTTTTTATCCGATGCCGTTCTGCGCGAGGCGGTAAACCGCGAAGGCGCAGGCTGGGACGCCGGGCTGCTCGCCAGTATCGGCCAGCAGCTCGGCACAGCGGAATCGCTTGAGCTGGGACGGCTGGCGAATGCTAACCCGCCGGAACTGCTGCGCTACGACGCCAGCGGCGCGCGGCTGGACGATGTACGCTTTCACCCCGCCTGGCACCTGCTGATGCAAGGCTTGTGCACTAACCGGGTTCACAACCTTCCCTGGACAGAAGAGGCGCGCCAGGGCGCGTTTGTCGCCCGCGCCGCGCGTTTCGTGCTGCATGCCCAGGTAGAAGCAGGCACGCTGTGCCCCATCACCATGACCTTCGCCGCCACGCCTTTACTGAAAACCGCGCTGCCTGCGCCGTTTCGCGACTGGCTAAAACCGCTGTTAAGCGACCGTTATGATCCCCATTTGCAGCCCGGCGCGCAGAAGCGCGGCCTGCTGATTGGCATGGGCATGACGGAGAAACAAGGCGGTTCGGATGTGCTCAGCAATACCACCCGTGCAGAGCCGCTGGCGCGCCGCGGGCCTGAAGAGGCTTACCGGCTGGTAGGGCATAAGTGGTTCTTCTCAGTGCCGCAAAGCGATGCTCACCTGGTACTGGCGCAGGCGAAAGGCGGGCTCTCCTGCTTTTTCGTGCCCCGTATCTTGCCGGACGGGCAGCGCAACGCGGTACGCCTTGAGCGGTTAAAAGAGAAGCTCGGCAACCGCTCCAACGCCAGCAGCGAAGCGGAGTTTTTTGACGCCACAGGCTGGCTGGTGGGCGAAGAGGGGGAAGGCGTAAGGCAGATCCTGAAAATGGGCGGGTTGACGCGCTTTGACTGCGCGCTCGGCAGCCATGGCCTGATGCGCCGCGCGCTTTCGGTCGCGCTTTATCATGCGCATCAGCGGCAGGCATTCGGCAAAAACCTCATCGAGCAACCGTTAATGCGCCAGGTTTTAGGGCGCATGGCGCTGCGGCTTGAAGGACAAACGGCGTTGCTGTTCCGCCTGGCGGGGGCGTGGGAAAAGCGCGGCGATGAGCGCGAAACGGCTTACTGCCGTCTCTTTACCCCTGCGGCGAAATACGCCGTCTGCAAAGGCGGCATTCCGTTTGTCGCCGAGGCGATGGAGGCTCTGGGCGGCATCGGCTACTGCGAAGAAAACGAGCTGCCGCGACTTTACCGCGAAATGCCGGTCAACAGTATCTGGGAAGGCTCCGGCAATATCATGTGCCTTGATGTACTGCGCGTGCTTGCACGCCATCCGGGGGCGCTTGAGATGCTGCATGCGGAATTTGATGAGGTGAAAGGACAAAACCGCCACTTTGATCGCGCCTGGCGACAGCTTCAGCAGCAGTTTCGCAAGCCGCAGGAGGCAGCCGGCAGGCTGTTGACCGGGCAGCTTTACGCCCTTGCCGCTGGCGCGCAGGTTTTGCGCCATCTGACGCCGCCGATAGCGGAGGCCTGGTGCCAGATGGCGCTGGATGTCCGTGGCGGCAACGTGCTCTCTGAACAGGTATTGAGCGATGTGCTGCTGCGCGCCACGGGCGGGGCGGGGTAATTACCCCTTGAGATGAAAGAGGCTCACCAGCTCGTTAAGGTGATGGCCTTTTTCCCGTAGCGACTGCGCCGTCTGTTCGCTGCGGGAGACTCGCCCGGCATTGATGTGCGTCGCTTCGCCAATCTGCGCCATCGCGATGTTCACCTGGCCAATACCCGCAGACTGCTCGTGTGAAGCGTGGTTTATCTCGGTCACCAGCTGGTTAATCTGATCAATGCGGCCAATGATGGTTTCCATTGCCTGGCGCGTCTGTTCAGAAAGCTGGTGGCCTTCGCTCACTTTGCCGAGCGTGTCGCTGATAAGCTCATCAATTTCTTTTACCGCGTTGGCGCTGCGCGCCGCCAGCGCCCGCACTTCCTGCGCCACCACTGCAAAGCCTTTGCCATGTTCGCCTGCGCGCGCGGCTTCAACGGCGGCGTTTAACGCCAGAATATTGGTCTGGAAAGCAATTGACTCAATAACCTGCGTGATATCGGCGATGCGCTGCGACGCGACGCGAATCGCTTCCATAGTCACAACGGCATTACCGACGGTCTCGCCGCCTTCATGCACCGCGTGCGAGGCTTCTTTCACCAGGCTTTGCGTCTGCGCCATGTTTGCCGCGTTTTGCTGTACGGTGGCGGCGAGCTGTTCCATGCTGGCGGAAGTCTCTTCCACACTGCTTGCCTGCTTGTTGATTTGCTCGCTGATCTCTTCGCTGTCGGCAGCAAGCGTGGTGGTGCCCTGACGGATATCGCCCGCGGCGTCGCGCACTTTGCTGACTATCTCCTGAAGCCCGTTGCCAATGCCGTTCAGCGCCTGAATCAGCTGGCCGACTTCATCATGACGCCTGGTCTGAATAGCGGAACGCAGATCGCCCGCAGCATACTGCTGCGCCAGCGCTATTGCTTCGCGCAGCGGCGCGGTCAACAGGCGGCGGGTCATCCAGACAAAGGCGGCGGCAAAAAGCAGAGAAATGACGATGCCGGCAGCCAGGAACTGATTACGCAGCGTCGTTACGCTTGCCAGCAGCACCGCTTTATCCGCTTCGCCAACGATAACCCAGTTCCAGCCGGGCAGGTGGGTGAAGCTCATAATCACTTTACGGCCCTGAGCGTTTGTGCGCTCCAGCGTGCCTGTTTCCTCTTTTAACAGCGTTTGCTGGATGGCTTGCGGCCACTGCGGCAGCTGGCCCTCCTGTTTGCTGTGAAAGAGGAACTGGCCGTAGTTTTTACCGGCCGCGCCGTTCAGCACATAGAAATGGCCGCTGTCGCCCAGGCGGCGGTTAAGGATCTTTTCACGCATCACTTGCCAGGAGTCAGTGATATCCACGCCGACAAACAGAATCGCGATAACCTCGCCTGTGGCATCTTTTACCGGCTGGTACTGCGTGATGTAGCGTTTGCCGAAAAGCGAGGCCAGGCCACGGTAAACCTCGCCGCGGCGAGCGTTAGCGAAGGCGGGGCTTTCGCGATCGAGCTGCGTGCCGATAGCGCGCTCGCCATTTTCTTTACGAAGCGAGGTGGCTACGCGCACAAAATCATCGCCGCTGCGAACAAACAGCGTGGCGATGGCTCCGGTGCGCGCCAGAAAGTCATCGGGCAGGGCGTTGTTTTCATGCAGCGAAACGTCCGCGCCTTTCAGCATCGGCACGCTGATGCCGTTAATGGTTTGCGGCTGGCTGGCGTCACGCGTAAGGGGCTGCGGCAGAAAACTGTTGAACAGCGTGGTGTAGCTCGCCACTTCGGCATTTAAGCTGCTGTCGAACATCTGCACCATATCTACCACGCTGGTTGTCTGATTATGCAAATCTTCAGTAGCCAGCGCTTCCAGCTGTTGGCTGGCTTTATGGCTTAAAGCGAGCGTAAAGAGGAGAAAAAGCAGGGCAACGGCAAGACCGGTCAGCAATGAGAGCTTCGCGCCAAGCCCCCAACGGCGAAAAAAAAGTGTCATAAACGAGCCTGTTATTGGTAATGGGGTGGCTCGTTCAACGGCAGCGCGCGGTTAATATTTATTAATCAAATGTAACTATTTATTTCTGTGAATAATGATTTAGATCATTGCGTGAGGAAAAAAAGCGTCAATAAATGACGAGATATTCCCCATCAGGCATAAATAATGGCCTGCGCCTGCCAGCTGTCGGCGCGCAGGGTTTCGTGCATCTGCACGATGCGATAATAAGAAGCGCCTTGCTCATCGGCTTTCCAGGCAATAAGGCGTTCGACATCCTGCGGGCTGCCGACGACTTCGCTCACGGAAATGGTGCCGATTTCACTCAGGCCGGTAACGCGATCGGCGCTGGCGTTTTCCGCCGATTGGGCGGAGGTGGTGATAAGCCCTACCGAGAGCAGCAGGGAAGTCAAAGCAAGCGATTGTTTCATTATCGTCTCCTCACATTACCCTGTCCGGGCAGGGCATTCCTTCGCGTTCGGGTCCTGATCCTTCAGGCTTACCAGGAGATAATTGTGCACAAGTAACGATCAACGTACGCAAGGCAGTGTAAATTTGCTTAATTACTGTTGATTAGGGGCCTTTACGAAACAAAATGGCCTGGCCATACCAGCGGCCCGGCACCACGGTTTCGTCGTTAACCAGCACCTGATAATAATCCGCTTTCGCCGCCGCCGCTTTTTCGCGTAATTCCCGCAGGCTGTCGTCAGGCGAACCACGCTCAAGCGAGGTAACTGTGCCGATTTTTACCAGCCCCTGAGTCTGGTTACGCTGAATTTCCTGCGGCTGGTCCGTAACCGGCGGCGCAGGTTGCGGCGTGCCCTGTAGTGCGCTGCACGCGCTCAGCGTAAAAATCAGCAAAAGGGGTACGATTCGTTGCATCACCATCTCTTTAACCTGATAGCCTTAGTGTAGTTGGGGACAAACGGAAAGCGTGTAGCAGCTTCCCGTTCTGTTATCTCTGGCGCGCTTTTTGTCGGCGCCCGTGTCAAAAGCGTAATGTATATCTCACCCCGTTGCCTGATTGACTGGCCGGCTTTACAGAACAAAAAACGTCCATAAGCGCTTTTATAGTATGAAAGGGATGAATTTATGATGATTGAAATCACATCAGAAAGGTTGGGCGCAGGCGAAGTGCTTCATGCCACTCCTGCCGGAAAAGGGCGTCATCCTCTTCCCACCGTTGTGTTTTATCATGGCTTTGCATCATCAAAAACGGTTTACAGCTACTTTGCTGTGGCGCTGGCGCAGGCAGGTTTTCGGGTGATTATGCCCGATGCGCCGGAGCACGGCGCGCGTTTTACTGGCGATGCGGCAGGCCGCATTCAGCGTTTCTGGCCCATCCTTCACGGCAATTTAACGGAGTATCCGGCGCTGCGGGATGCCCTGTTTGCTGAAGATCTGGTGGCAGATGGACGACTGGCGGTAGGCGGCGCCTCTATGGGCGGCATGACGGCGCTGGGCATTATGGCGCGTTACCCTGAGGTGCGTTGCGTCGCCTCGTTGATGGGCTCCGCTTATTACGGGTCGCTTTCAAAAACGCTTTTCCCGCCTGCGGAAAATAGCGCCGGCGTGCTGGCGTCCCTCGCGGACTATGAGGCCAGCCAGCAACTGGCGAACCTCTCTAACAGGCCGCTCTTCTTGTGGCATGGCGAGGAAGATGACGTTGTGCCTGCGGTTGAAAGCTTTCGCTTGCAGCATGCGCTGGCGCGCGAGGGGCTGAATAAAAACCTCACCTGCGTATGGGAGGCGGGAGTAAAACATCGCATCACGCCGCTGGCGCTGGAGTCCGCCACAGGTTTTTTCTTACAGCATCTGTAAACCAGGAAAAAGCCCCCGGAGCGGGGGCAAAAGGTTTATGGCTATTTCGTTGTGGTTATCCTGGTGGAAAGCGAACCATGCCGTTTTGGCATCGTTATAAATTAGCTGCCTGATCACGGCTCAACGGGCGCTGCCGCCTCTGCTTTTATCAACTCTGCTTCGTTAAATGCACGTTGCGCAGTCTCGTCGCCAGCAGCGCGGTTATGGTTGATATAAATAACGCCCAGGCTGTGCACGTCATCCATATTTCGGGCCATCGGCCCCTGGACTTCTATCGCTGCGGTTGCGCTTGCGGCAGGAATAAGCGCAGCCAGCAGAATGAATGTGAAGGTTTTCATAAGTACGCTCCACTACAGCTCATTAATTACGTTTGGTTTATTCCTCCTTTGTTTAATGACCCTTACAAAAAGTGTAATGCTACTTTGGCGTTTAAAAAGTGACCATTTTTGAACAACTCCAACAAAAAACAGCGGCGAATGAAGATTAAAGGAGCGAAATCAGCACGTTGGACACGCGTTAACCAGCGCGGGCAATTATTTGCGCAATTGCCTTGAGTTTACGAAGGGGCGCAAGTAGAATGACGCGTCAATTTTTCAGCCGCCCTTTAACACGTTCCTTGCCTCCCCGGGCCGCGGCTGACCCAGACAGGAGGCTGAATAATCCGTAAGGAGCAATTCGATGCGTCATTACGAAATCGTTTTTATGGTCCATCCTGACCAGAGCGAACAGGTTCCGGGCATGATCGAGCGTTACACTGGTGCTATCACTGGTGCAGAAGGCAAGATCCACCGTCTGGAAGACTGGGGCCGCCGTCAGCTGGCTTACCCGATCAACAAACTGCACAAAGCTCACTACGTTCTGCTGAACGTTGAAGCGCCGCAGGAAGTTATCGATGAGCTGGAAACTAACTTCCGCTTCAACGATGCCGTTATCCGCAGCATGGTTATGCGTACCAAACACGCCGTGACTGAAGCATCTCCGATGGTTAAAGCGAAAGACGAGCGCCGTGAGCGTCGTGAAGATTTCGCTAACGAAACCGCAGATGATGCTGATGCTGGGGATTCTGAAGAGTAATTACTGATGGCCAACCGTCTGGTGTTGTCCGGCACCGTGTGCAGGGCACCCCTTCGAAAGGTCAGCCCATCAGGAATTCCTCACTGCCAGTTCGTGCTTGAGCACCGTTCCGTGCAGGAGGAAGCCGGTTTACACCGGCAGGCGTGGTGTCAAATGCCAGTTATTATTAGCGGGCACGAGAACCAGGCCGTTACTCACAGTATAACGGTCGGCACGCACATTACCGTTCATGGCTTCATCAGCTGCCACAAGGCGCGAAATGGCCTGAGTAAAATGGTGTTGCATGCCGAGCAGATTGAATTGATAGATTCTGGAGACTAGCCAAATGGCACGTTATTTCCGTCGTCGCAAGTTCTGCCGTTTCACCGCGGAAGGCGTTCAAGAGATCGACTATAAAGATATCGCTACGCTGAAAAACTACATCACCGAAAGCGGTAAGATTGTCCCGAGCCGTATCACCGGTACCCGTGCAAAGTACCAGCGTCAGCTGGCTCGCGCTATCAAACGCGCTCGCTACCTGTCCCTGCTGCCGTACACTGATCGTCATCAGTAATCGGTCACGGTCCATTAATACGACTTTGAGAGGATAAGGTAATGCAAGTTATTCTGCTTGATAAAGTAGCAAACCTGGGCAGCCTGGGCGACCAGGTAAACGTTAAAGCGGGCTACGCTCGTAACTTCCTGGTTCCGCAGGGCAAAGCTGTGCCGGCAACCAAGAAAAACGTTGAGTTCTTCGAAGCACGTCGTGCTGAACTGGAAGCTAAACTGGCTGACGTTCTGGCGGCTGCTGAAGCTCGCGCTGAGAAAATCAACGCGCTGGGCTCTGTTACCATCGCGTCCAAATCTGGCGACGAAGGTAAACTGTTCGGTTCCATTGGTACCCGCGACATCGCTGACGCTGTAACCGCAGCTGGCGTTGAAGTGGCTAAGAGCGAAGTTCGTCTGCCGAACGGCGTTCTGCGTACCACTGGCGAGCACGAAGTGGACTTCCAGGTTCACAGCGAAGTATTCGCTAAACTGACTGTAAACGTAGTCGCTGAATAAGTTTTTATTCGCCATTACGTAAAGACGCCGGCCTTGCGCCGGCGTTTTGCTTTTTATTTCCCGGCTAACGGATCTGCCTCCCGCTTTGGCTCTGGTATGGTAGCTATTTTTTGCGCATTCCTTAATAATAAAATGAAACGCAATTTTATCTTTGGGATGTGCCATGGAAACCGCGCTTCAGGCCCCGCTCTTTGCCCGTAAAAATGTTGCTTATGCTGGCGCCACGCTCTGTTGTCTGCTGTGGGGCAGCTCTTATCCCGCTATTAAAAGCGGATACGAACTTTTTCAAATAGCCACTGACGATATCCCTTCTAAGGTGGTGTTCGCAGGCTATCGCTTCCTGTTTGCCGGGCTGTTGTTACTGCTTTTCGCGCTGGCGCAGCGCAAACCCATCGCCAGGCTTAGCTCGCATCAGTACGGTCAGCTTGCTCTGCTGGGCCTGACGCAAACCTCTATTCAGTATCTCTTTTTCTACATAGGACTGGCTTTCACCACTGGCGTGAAAGGGTCGATCATGAACGCCACCGGCACCTTCTTCAGCGTGTTGCTGGCGCATTTTATCTACCAGAACGACAGGCTGAGCTATAACAAAACGCTGGGCTGCATTCTTGGGTTCGCAGGCGTCATGCTGGTGAACTTCAACCATTCGCTGGTGGATTTTACTTTTGTCTGGACGGGCGATGGTTTCGTGGTGCTGGCGGCATTTATCCTTTCAGCGGCCACGCTTTACGGTAAGCGAATTTCACAGACCGTCGATCCGACGGTCATGACGGGCTGGCAGCTGGCATTCGGCGGCGGCGTGCTGGTGGCGGGCGGCTATCTGACAGGCGGCACGCTGGAACTGCATAGCCTGAAAGCGGCTCTGGTGCTGGGGTATCTGACGCTGCTTTCGTCTGTCGCGTTCGCTTTATGGAGCGTGTTACTCAAGCACAACCGCGTCAGCATGATAGCGCCGTTCAACTTTGTGGTGCCGATTGCGGGAACGGTGCTCTCCGCCATTTTCCTCGGCGAAAATATCTTCGACATTAAATACGCCATCGCGCTGGTGCTGGTCTGTTCGGGGATCTGGTGGGTAAATAAAAGAAACGCTTAAAAGAAGGGCCGGGCAGGATCGCCCGGCTTTTACGCATTACCGCACGCGAATAAAGCTGCCGTCCGGCTGCCGGGTAAACAACACTTGCTGGTTCTCAGACACATCAATGGTCAGCGCCGTCACCACGCCGCTGGCATTCTGGCGTACCTGCACCATCTGGCCGGTTTGCAGATTGCTCAGCGGTTTGCCTTCGCCCTCAACCTTCGCCATGGCGTAAATGTCGGTAGCCGGGAGGTTATGGTCGCGAAAAAGCTGCGCCAGGGTTTTGCCTGACTCCACGCGGTAGCTGCGCCATTGCTGATCGATATCGCTGTTATTGGCCTGGAAGGGCTGTTCCGCCTGGTTACCGGCAGGCGCAGGCTCCTGCACCGGCTGCGGTTCCACGGGCTGGTTTTGCGGCGCGCTGGCGGGCGGATTAACCAGCTCCGCCTGCATCGGCGCCTGAGACGAGGAGCGAATATCAAGCTCGGCGTCGCGTGTTACCGGGGTTGCGGTTTCCTGCGGCGATGGCCAGAGAAAGCAGATAATAATCACCACGGCGGCGAGAATAATGCCGCGGCGATGCAAAGGCGGCAGAGGATCCATAATCCGCAGCCGGTCCGGTGCGTGCCAAATCCGCGCCAGGGTGGGTTTAAAGGCGAATCGTCCAGGCATGCTTTCCTCCCGTTTTGCTCATCGCGCTGTCGCCTGCGCAAGTGTATCCAGTATAGTTGCCTAACTGCTTGATGCCTGTGGCAATGTCATCTTTCGTGATTTCAGCGTCGTAATGCAGACGTCCGGGCGCTATTGTTTCTGTTTCTCTGTAATTTGTCATCTTTCCGACGGAAAGTTTTACCCTGAGTGGCTGGGCTGCTATGCTGCGCGGAATTTTTTCACTTCATGAAAGGAAAAACCATGACGACCCCTTCTTTTGACACCATCGAGTCGCAAGCAAGTTACGGTATTGGTCTGCAAGTTGGTCAGCAACTGCGTGAATCTGGCCTGGAAGGGCTGATGCCGGAAGCGCTGCTGGCGGGCCTGCGTGACGCGCTGGAAGGGAATCAGCCTGTCGTGCCAGTAGACGTAGTGCACCGCGCGCTGCGTGAAATTCATGAACGCGCCGATGCGGTGCGTCGCGAGCGCCAGAAAGCGCTGGCAGTGGAAGGCGAAAAGTATCTGGAAGAGAACCGCCAGCGTGAAGGCGTGAACAGCACCGAATCCGGTCTGCAATTTCGCGTTATCACCCAGGGCGAAGGTCCGATCCCGTCCCGTAAAGATCACGTTCGCGTGCACTATACCGGCAAGCTTATCGACGGCACCGTGTTCGACAGCTCCGTCGCGCGCGGTGAGCCGGCAGAATTCCCGGTAAGCGGCGTTATCGCCGGCTGGATTGAAGCGCTGACCCTGATGCCGGTCGGTTCGAAGTGGGAGCTGGCTATCCCGTATAACCTCGCCTACGGCGAGCGCGGCGCGGGCGCTTCCATTCCACCGTTCAGCACGCTGATATTCGAAGTGGAATTGCTGGAAATCCTGTAAAGGAAACCACAACCCCCGCTTCGGCGGGGGTTTTGTTTATAGCAAGACAGAAAAACGCGCGATTATTCTGGCCAGGTAAATAAGCATGGCATTTTTGTGATGCGTTTCGCGGCTTGAAAGTGATTTGACACTCATTTTAAACATATATTTAACATTGCATTTAAAACCCAGTATTCAACCTTCCGGTTCTTACCTAATATCGATGATGTTTTGCGAAAGACATCGTCTCTTCAACGCGTATATAGAGGCCAGCAGAGCCTGAACAACACAACAGGTACAGGAAATAAACATGGTAGATCAGGTTAAAGTCGCCGGGACGACGGCCGCTCCGGAGGAGCAGTCGCTACGGCGCAATCTCACTAACCGCCATATTCAGCTCATTGCCATCGGCGGCGCCATCGGCACCGGGTTGTTTATGGGTTCTGGCAAAACCATCAGCCTCGCGGGGCCGTCGATCATCTTCGTTTATATGATCATCGGCTTTATGCTCTTCTTTGTTATGCGTGCGATGGGCGAGCTGCTGCTTTCCAATCTTGAATATAAATCGTTCAGCGATTTCGCCGCCGATTTGCTTGGCCCTTGGGCGGGCTATTTTACCGGCTGGACTTACTGGTTCTGCTGGGTGGTCACCGGCATGGCGGACGTGGTGGCGATAACCGCCTACGCCCAGTTCTGGTTCCCCGGCCTGTCGGACTGGGTCGCCTCGCTTGCCGTGGTGGTGCTGCTGCTAAGCCTGAACCTCGCCACCGTAAAAATGTTCGGCGAGATGGAGTTCTGGTTCGCGATGATAAAAATCGTCGCTATCGTCGGGCTTATCGTCGTGGGTCTGGTGATGGTGCTGATGCATTTTAAATCGCCGACTGGCGTTGAAGCCTCGTTCACGCATTTGTGGAATGAGGGCGGCTGGTTCCCGAAAGGGCTGAGCGGTTTCTTTGCCGGCTTCCAGATTGCGGTGTTTGCCTTTGTGGGGATTGAACTGGTCGGCACCACGGCGGCGGAAACCAAAGATCCGGAGAAATCGCTGCCGCGCGCCATTAACTCCATTCCGATTCGCATCATCATGTTCTATGTGTTCGCGCTGATTATTATCATGTCAGTGACCCCGTGGAGCTCGGTCGTGCCGACGAAGAGTCCGTTCGTTGAGCTGTTTGTGCTGGTGGGGCTGCCTGCGGCGGCGAGCCTGATTAACTTCGTGGTGCTGACTTCCGCGGCTTCTTCAGCAAACAGCGGCGTCTTCTCCACCAGCCGTATGCTTTACGGCCTGGCGCAGGATGGCGCGGCGCCGAAGGCGTTCGCTAAGCTCTCTAAGCGCGCGGTGCCGGCAAAAGGGCTGACCTTCTCCTGCATCTGCCTGCTGGGCGGCGTGGTCATGCTCTACATTAATCCGAACGTGATTACCGCCTTTACTATGATCACCACCGTATCGGCGATCCTCTTTATGTTCGTCTGGACTATCATCCTTTGCTCATACCTGGTTTATCGCAAACAGCGCCCGCAACTGCATGAGAAATCCCTCTACAAAATGCCGCTCGGTAAACTGATGTGCTGGGTCTGCATGGCGTTCTTCGTCTTCGTTATCGCGTTGCTGACGCTGGAAGACGATACCCGTCAGGCGCTGCTGGTTACGCCGCTGTGGTTTGTGGTGCTGGGCGTCTGCTGGTTATTTATCGGCAAGAAACGTCTGGCGAACTTCCGCAAATAAAAAAAGGGCCCACGTATCGGGCCCGAAGGGTCAAACGAAGAGGCGCTCGATGGGCGCCTTTTTTATTTTTCGCCTGCGAGGGCACGCGGGAAGAGAACGTTATTTTCCAGGCTGATGTGGTTCATCAGGTCATCAATCAGGTCGTTAATGCCGTTATACATGGCGCGCCAGGTCGTGCAGGCTTCCGGCGGCGGCGTCACGTTATTGGTGGTGTGTTTGATAACTTCCAGCAGTTCGCCCGCCTCGTCATGCTCGCTTTCCATGACGCTGACTGGCCCCGCCGCATGGCTGCCCATGCCCTGTTTAATCATCGGAAACAGCACGCGCTCTTCTTTCATCATGTGGCTGGAAAGTTCTTCGTGCAGCATCGTCAGGTATTTGGCGAGACCTTTCGGCACGCCAGGCTTGTCGGCATGAACGCGCTCGACTTTGGTGGCCTGCAAAATCAGCTCCGGCAGCTGTTCGCGGTGCCGGTCGTGGTAGCGCACGATGATGTGGTCGATGATTTCCGCCAGCGGCGCGCTATGCCACGCTTTCTCCAGCGGCGTTTCTGAAAGCGAAGCAAGCTCCGCCTCGATGCGCTCCAGATCCAGATTCTGCCGGGTCGCGGCGCGTAGCAGGGTCTGCTTGCCGCCGCAGCAAAAGTCGAGTTCGTATTTACGGAACAAGGCGGAAGCGCGTGGGATAGTAAGTGCTAACTCACCAAGGGGCTGGTCGCGGAAGGCCATAAACGTTACCTCATCAACAGGAATATAAGTTGCATTTTAAATGCATCTTTCAGGCGGGGCTATAACCCCTTAGAGGTGGGGGATTAAAGTGAGACATGCATCACAAATATTTTCTTCGTTTAACCTGCTGATTGGCATAAAGAAAAAGCAGTTTGCAGAGGTGAACGGCTGGAGGGTTATTAAATAACCGGCTTTGCCTGCCGATAGATACACGTCTGACAACACCTGCAATAAGGCACTTCATGTTTAAACGTATAAAAGTTATAACCCTTTTAATTACCGTTCTGGTCGTTCTGGGGGCGATGCAGCTCATTTCTGCGGGCATCTTTATCAGCGCGCTTAATAACGACAAAGAAAATTTCTCTGTGTCTCAGATCTCCAGCCAGAACGTGGCGGAGTTTACCGACGCCTGGATTAGCCTCAACCAGACGCGCGTTACCCTTAACCGCGGCATGCTGCGTCTGCAAAGCAGCATGGCGAACCAGATCAACGGCGGTCAGCTCAACGAGCTGGTAAAGACGGCCAATAAACTGCTGGCAGAGGCGCAAAGCCATTACGATAAATATTATGCGCTGCCGGAAACCCCGGGGATGGACGAGCATCTCGTTGATAATCTCGAAGAACACTACGGCATTTATCACGCCACGCTTGCGCGCATGAACACTTTCCTTGCTCAGGGCAACCTGGAGGAGATGTTCAAACAGAACGCCGAGCAGAAACAGGTCGCTATGCAGAAGGTGTATCGCGAGTGGCGTGCGGCGCAGGCGCAGCTCGCCAGCGCAGGCGTGAAAGACAACGAAAAAGATTACAAACGTATTCTTTGGGTGCTTACCGCCATCATGGTGGTGGTGATAGCGGTGATTGTCGCAAGCTGGATGGCGATGCGCCGGGTGCTGTTAATGCCCCTGCATGATGTTATGGGTCATATCCGCACTATCGCCGCGGGCGACCTGACGCAAACTATCGACGCGCACGGCAAAAACGAAATGGCGCTGCTGGCCCGTAATCTGCACGACATGCAGCAGGCGCTGATCAACACCGTCAGCGCCGTGCGTGACAGCACCGACACTATCTTTACCGGCGCAGGCGAAATTTCCGCGGGCAGCAACGATCTCTCTTCGCGCACCGAGCAACAGGCCGCCTCGCTGGAAGAGACCGCCGCCAGCATGGAACAACTCACGGCGACGGTGAAGCAAAACGCCGATAACGCGCGTCAGGCAACTCAACTGGCGCGCAGCGCCTCAGAAACCGCGCAGAAGGGCGGCAACGTGGTCAGCAGCGTGGTGAAAACCATGGATGAGATCGCGGCGAGTTCCGGCCAGATCGCGCAGATCACGAATGTCATCGACGGTATCGCTTTTCAGACCAATATCCTGGCGTTGAACGCAGCGGTAGAAGCGGCGCGCGCAGGCGAGCAGGGGCGCGGTTTCGCGGTCGTGGCGGGCGAAGTGCGCACGCTGGCGCAACGTAGCGCGCAGGCGGCGAAAGAGATCAAAGCGCTTATCGAAAATTCCGGCAACCGCGTTGACGCAGGCAGCACGCTGGTGCGCGAAGCGGGCGATACCATGAAGGAAATCGTCGGCGCAGTAACGCGCGTAACCGATATCATGGGCGAAATCGCCTCGGCTTCTGATGAGCAGAGCCGCGGCATCGACCAGGTCGGCCAGGCGGTGGCGGAAATGGACAAGGTGACTCAGCAGAACGCCTCGCTGGTGGAAGAGTCCGCAGCGGCAGCGGCGGCGCTTGAAGAGCAGGCGGCGCGTCTTAACGAAGCGGTCGCCGTGTTTAAATTACGCCGTCAGGCAGCAGCAACAGGCGAAATGAAAACCGCGCTCAAAACGCCGCTTGCGGCGCCCATGTTGAAAGCCAGGCCGGCAGGCCCGGCTGACAGTAACTGGGAAACCTTCTGATGATAACGCGCCGCTTTATGCGGCGCGTTTATTTTCCCCGGCGGCGGCTGGCGCAAGCGAAGGCTTTTCCGGTCGCGCCCGCACAGCCATGATGACGCCGCCTGACAGCAGCGCGATGCCCGCCAGCGTGATCAGCGGCGGCATGCTTTGTCGCAGCAGGAAGGTATAGAGCAGCCCGGCCAGCGTTTCAAAAACAATCAGCGGCCCGAGGATCACCGTCGGCAGACGCTGGCTCGCCTGGTTCCAGCAAAGCGCGCCAATCCACGAGCAGCACACCGCAATAGCCACCATCAGGATGATAAAAATCCCCGGACGCGGCCCGAAAGGCAACGTGAAGTCAGGCTGGGCCGCATTCAGCCAGAAGCAGGCGCCGACATAACCCGCCAGCGACACCGGCAGCGTAACCAGCGCCTGCGCCGTGGCCCACATCATCGGATGCTTGTCGGGGTTTTCGCGCAGCCAGCGCGCGTTACGCAGCGCATACCACGCCCAGCAGCCTACGGAAACCAGCGCCAGCATAATGCCGCTAAGGTAACGCCAGAGGCTAAAATCGGGCAGGCCGCGGTTCAGTTCGGCAATATTGACAAAGACCAGGCCAAAAGCGGTGCAAATGAGCGCAGGCGCCATACGCCGCCATGGCAGTTTTCCGTCACGCTGGCTGTAAAGCAGGTTGGCGAAAACCGGGATCACCACCGGCAGCGTGCCGATTATCATCGTTGAAACCGGCGCGCCGGTGCGCTGGATAGCGCTTGCAAGACAGACGTAATAAATCAGGTTGCCCATCATGGTCAGCGCCAGAGCCGTTAGCCAGTCCTGGCGGGAGAGTTGCTTCAGCCGCCTGCGCCCAAGCCAGGCGACAGGCAGCGCAATCAGCCCGAGCGCCAGATAGCGTCCCATTGATTGCAGCGCCGCCGGGTATTCCGGCACGATAAGCGGCCCGACAAAAATCAATCCCCAGAAAAGCCCCGCCACGAGGGCATACACTACGCCTGTTAACATCGAAACCTCGCTTTTTTCCACTGCCTTTCAGCATAGGAAAGGGCCAGGCTGGCGTATTGTATGAAATTGCGCATTCTCAGCTGAGATCGTGCAGCGCTTTTTGCAGCGGTTCGCTGAGTCGCATCTCGCTGAAGGTGACGTTTAGCCCGCCGCGTTGCGGGGAGCAGCACATCGCGCCGACAAAATAACGCGCCGCTTCAGGGAAAGGGCACAGGCGCAGCAACGGCCAGGTCTGGCCATCGGCGGAATATTGCAACCGCAGCGCCCCTTTCAGGTGGGTCAGGCGCAACCAGAAATGGTTTTGCCGCGCCGGGAAAATGCCGGTAGCCCAGTCGGAATGCAGGTTTGTCAGCACGCTGCCTATCATCGGCGCATCGTCGTTATATTCAATACCCGCCTTAAGCCAGCGCTGTTCGTCGATAAGCAACATCAGCCCGGCCTGGTCGTACAGCGTGGTGAAATCGCCTTCGACGCACAGTTGAAAAGTGAAGTCGCCGCTCACCTCCACGCCATAGACATGGCCGGAGTGGCGCTGAAAGCCATACCAGGTGTTTTGCCAGAAGTCAGTTTCCTGGCTGGTGGTTGCCTGCAACACGCCGTTATGTAGCGACCACTGCTGCGGCGCATTCAGCCAGCGCCAGCTTTCCGCCTGTTCCATATCTGCTCCCCGCCCAAAGATGTGCCTGAAGTATAGCGGGGAAGCGCGTTTCAGCGCGCCACCTGTTTCTGGTAGCGCACCGGCGTAATGCCGTAGCGGCGGGTAAACGTGCGGGTGAGGTGTGACTGATCGACAAGGCCGGTCGCCGCCGCGACTTCTGCCGCTGGCATGCCCAGCGCAAGGAACTGCTTGGCGCGCCACAGGCGAATGGCCATCAACATTTGATGGGGCGTGACGTAAAAGCGCGCCCGGAACTGGCGCTGGAAATGATACGGGCTCAGCGCCGCCACGTCCGCCAGCGCGTCCAGCGTTAATGGCTGCATATAGTTATCGTGCAGATAGTCGCGCACCCGATCAAAGCGTTGCTGCCCCTGCGGCGCGCCGGGCGGCGCATGCCGGGCATAGGGGCGAAAGGCGTCGATAAGCTCAAGCAGCAGCCCTTGCCAGGCGAGCGGGTCCGGCTGCGCCCAGAGCTGATGGATAAGCTGTCCGACCTGGCGAGAGCGCTGCGGATCATGGCGCTCGACCTCGCCAAACCACCAGTTTTTCTCGCCGGTGAGCTGTTCAATAAGCTGCGGCTCCAGATAAATCATCCGGTAACGCCAGCCCTCTTCGGTTGCCGCCTCGCCGGTATGCAGTTCATCCGGGTTCATGGTGACAAGCGAATTTACCGCCGCTACGTGCTGCGCGCCGCGATAGCGAAACCGCTCCGCGCCAAGCTCAACGGTGCCGATACCGAAGGCTTCATGGGTATGCGGTTCAAAGGCGTAGCGGGCGATATGGGCGTGATAAAGCTCAACGCCCGGCAGTTGCGGCAGTTGCCGGAAGCGGGCGCGGTCTTTTTCATCGGGAAAATGTTCAGGTACGCCTTGCACGGTGGCCCTCCGCTAAGGGTGAGGCTTCATTATAAGAACAAGCCGCAAAGGCGCCACCGTTATTAACGTTTATTTAACGTTTCGGTTACTCAACGCGGGAGAGATTAGCGTTGTCGCAGCCTGCGTTGCGGCATTCGCGCTCAATGCTTTTCAGCAATGCAATACGGGAGGCCATTTTTTCATTTACGCAGCCCAGCAGCAGGGTGGAGCCTTCCGCACATGCCTGATCGCGGGTTTTGAGCCAGGCAATCTGCGCTTTTTTCACAATGGGTTTTTGCGCAGGCGTCAGCGCATCCATCGTGTTTTTGTACTGCTGGTTTAAATCGCGATCGCTTTGCACCATTTCCAGCGCGGCGCAGTAGGTTATGTCGTAGGCGCTGCGCGGGTTTTCGCAGCTCATCGACCAGGCGGCGGAGCTGCCAAGCAGCAGAGAAAAAGCGATAAGGCGTGCCTTCATGAAACGTTCCTTTTATAAGCCACAGGCTTGAATCATCAATGAGAGCGCGCATTGTATACGGCAGGCTGAAAGCGCGCAGCCTGCCAGAATTAACTTTCTGAATTAGTTAGCCGCAAGGAGATCGCGCACGCTTTCGGCAAGGGGAGTGGCAGGGCGGCCAATCAGCGCGCTGAGCTGGCGGCTGTCGTCAAAAAGCCCGCCTTTCGATGCGCCCGCATCCGAGTTGGCAAGCAGCGCGGCAAGCGGCTCCGGCAGGCCGGCGCCCAGCAGCGCGGCTTTGAAATCCGCTTCGCTCAGGTTCTGGTAAACCACCGGTTTGCCGCTCTGCTGGCTTAACAGCGCGCTCAGATCGGCAAGCGTCCAGGCCTCGTCGCCCGCCAGCTCATAAACGTTGCCTGCCTGGTTATCCAGCGTCAGCACGCGGGCGGCCGCTTCGGCGTAGTCCGCACGGGTTGCCGAGGCAATTTTCCCGTCTCCGGCGCTGCCGATAAATACGCCGTGCTCCAGCGCGGGCGGCACGCTCGCCAGATAGTTCTCGGTATACCAGCCGTTACGCAGCAGCGCGAACGGAATACCCGACTCCGTGAGCATACGCTCGGTAGCGACATGCTCTTGCGCCAGACCCAGCGGCGAGCGGTCGGCGTGCAGCAGGCTGGTATAAGCGATGAAGCCGACGCCCGCCGCTTTTGCCGCCTCGATAACATTGCGGTGCTGCGCCGTGCGCTGCCCCACTTCGCTTGAGGAGATCAGCAGCAATTTTTTCACGCCAGAGAGCGCTGCGGTCAGCGCCGTGGCGTCGCCGTAATCGGCTCGCCTCACCTGTACTCCTTTTGCCGTAAGGTCGGCCGCTTTCGCCGGGTCGCGCGCGATGGCGACAATCTGTTCTGCCGCCACGGTTTTCAGTAAAGCGTCGATAACAAGATGACCAAGCTGGCCGGTAGCGCCGGTAATGGCAATCATGGTTTATTCCTTCATGTTGAGTGACTGTTGTGGCACACTATCACCCAAACTAACTTTTAGTAAGTACGTACAAAAAGGTAAGTATGAAAAAAACGACGCTTCCTGCAAGCCTGAGCGACCAGATGCGCAGCGGCAATCTTTTCGCCGAGCAGTGCCCTTCGCGCGACGTGCTTAAACATGTCACCAGCCGTTGGGGCGTGCTTATCCTTGTGGCGCTTCGTGAAGGCACCCACCGCTTCAGCGACCTGCGGCGTAAAGTGGGCGGCGTAAGCGAGAAGATGCTGGCGCAGACGCTGCAATGGCTGGAGAGCGACGGCTTCGTTAACCGTAGGTCGTTTCCGGTCGTACCGCCGCATGTGGAATACAGCCTGACGCCGCTTGGGCTGGAAGTGAGTGAAAAGGTGGCGGCGCTGGCCGACTGGATAGAGCTGAATCTGCCGCAGGTGATGGCGTCCCGCCCTACGGAGCAGGACGCCAGTACAGATTAATGCGCGGTTAAATCAAGCTGATAAAGCGCGAAGCCAATATCATCGCTGCCCACGTGCCGCATGGGATACTGCGCTTTCTCGTTGATAAAGGCAGCCGCTTTTTCTGAAGGCGAGGTTTCAAAGCGGATGTCGGGCTTGTTAGCGCTGTGAATGGGCGCGAGCCGCCAGTTGTTGTCCGCCGCCGGGTGAATTTCGCCTGCGCGTTTGGTTTCCGCGCTGATCCACGCCGCCAGCACCGCGCGGTTTTCATCCGGCGAGGCGAAGGCGATGTGGCTGTCGCCCGTTCCCGCAAACTTGCCGCCGTAGGCGCGGTAGTTGTTGGTGGCGACAAGGAACGTTGCGTTGGGGTCGATGGGTTTGCCGTTGAAGGTGAGATCTTTAATACGCTCCGCGCCTTTGTTCATAAGCTGGCATTCGCCGTCGTATCTGGCGGGTTGCGTCACGTCTATCTGATACTTCACGCCGTCAATCACGTCGAAGTTATAGGTACGAAATCCATCCCAGTTGATAAGCGGCTGCGGTTTCGTGCTGTTGACGTCAATCTGGTTAAACTGCCCGGCGGAACACTCCAGCCACTCTTTCACTTCCGCGCCCGTCGCTTTCACCACCACCAGCGTATTGGGATAGAGGTAAAGATCGGCGGCATTACGGAAGGTCAACTGGCCTTTTTCCACTTCGACGAAGCTTGCCGGGTCGTTCTTGCGCCCGCCCGCTTTAAACGGCGCAGCGGCGGAGAGCACCGGTAAATCCGCCAGGTTTGGGTCGCCCTGAATAAAGTGTTTTACGTAAGCGAGCTGGGCGTTGTTGACCACCTGCACCGTTGGGTCGTCCTGCACCAGCGAAAGGTAGCTGTACATGTTATCGGCGGATTTCCCGATGGGCTGGCTGACAAACTCCCGCGTGGCGTCATGGTCCGCCTTCAGCACCTTCACCAGGTTTGCGTCTTCCGCCGCCAGCGACTTCTTCGCCGCCGCGTCGTAAACAGGCCGCGCCTGCGCTTTGCCCTGCGTAACCTGCCATTTGCCGCCGTCGTTGTTAAGCGTTAAATCCACCACGCCCAGGTGATCGCCCCACATGCCCGGCATGACCGCAGGTACGCCGTTGAGCGTGCCTTTTTCTATGTCGGCGCCTTTAATCGCGGCGAAATCTTTGCCCGGAAAGACAGCGTGCGCGTGGCCGAACAGAATGGCGTCTACGCCCGGCACCTGGCTTAAGTAGTAGACCGAGTTTTCCGCCATCGCTTTATAAGGTTCGGCGGCGAGGCCGGAATGCGCCACCACAACCACCAGATCGGCGCCTTTCGCGCGCATTTCCGGCACATACTGGCGCGCCGTTTCGGTAATGTCATTCACCGTGACTTTGCCGCTCAGGTTAGCTTTATCCCAGGTCATGATTTGCGGCGGCACAAAGCCGATATAGCCAATCTTCAGCGTGTGGGCTTTGCCTTCTTTATCTTTAACTTCAGTCTCCTGGATAAGATAGGGCGTGAAGAGCGGCTTATGGGTTTTTGCATCGATAATATTGGCGTTAACGTAGGGGAACTTCGCCCCCGCCAGCGCCTTATGCAAATAATCCAGCCCGTAGTTAAATTCGTGGTTGCCCAGGTTGCCGACGGCGTAGTTCAGCGTATTCAGCGCCTTATAAACCGGATGCACATCGCCTTTGTTCAGCCCCTTCGCCGCCATGTAATCGCCAAGCGGGCTGCCCTGAATAAGGTCGCCGTTATCCACCAGCACGCTGTTGGCCGCTTCTGCGCGCGCGGCGCTGATAAGGCTTGCGGTACGCACCAGCCCGAACTTTTCAGTCGGCGCGTCTTTGTAGTAGTCGAAGTCCATCATGTTGCTGTGCAGATCGGTGGTTTCCAGAATGCGTAACTCCACCGTGGCGGCGTGAGCGCTGGCGGCAACCAGCGTGGCGAGCAGCGTTGCACTAAACTTAATCATCATGCAGGTCCTTTTTTAAGAGCAGAGCCACAAAAGTTTATGTATCTATCTTCTGTTGCTTACAAAAGTGTGAATCCTGACAGAAAAAAATGCCCGGAACCGGGGAACGCTTCACAGATAGCGCAAACTGCATCGTGTGATATAAAAATCATATCGATAAAACAATGTGTTAATCTGCGCAGATGCACTGTCGCGACACAAAAGAGGTGGACGATGTTAGAGAAAATTTGCCAACTGGCGCGCGAAGCGGGGAGCGCCATCATGGACGTCTACGAAGGGAAAAAGCCGCTTGAGGCCACCAGTAAATCCGATGATTCCCCGGTGACGGCGGCGGACATTGCCGCGCATAAAATTATCGCCGACGGGCTTCAGGCGCTGACGCCAGACATCCCGCTGCTTTCTGAAGAAGATCCGCCAGGCTGGGAGGTTCGTCAGCGCTGGCAGCGCTACTGGCTGGTAGACCCGCTTGACGGCACCAAAGAGTTTCTCAAGCGCAACGGCGAGTTTACCGTGAATATCGCGCTGATTGAAAACGGTAAGCCGGTGCTTGGCGTGGTGTACGCACCCGTGCTGAACGTGATGTACAGCGCCGCGGAAGGCAAGGCGTGGAAAGAAGAGTGCGGGGTGCGCAACCCTATTCATATTCGCGACGCCCGCCCGCCGCTGGTGGTCATCAGCCGCTCTCACGGCAACAACGAAGAGCTGAAGGAATACCTGCAACAGCTGGGCGAGCATCAAACCACATCGATCGGTTCGTCGCTGAAATTTTGCCTGGTGGCGGAAGGGCAGGCCCAGCTTTATCCGCGCTTCGGACCGACGAATATCTGGGATACGGCCGCCGGCCACGCGGTAGCGGTAGCGGCCGGGGCGCACGTGCACGACTGGCAGGGCAAAACGCTGGACTATACGCCGCGCGAATCTTTCCTGAACCCCGCCTTTCGCGTCTCTATTTACTGAGCAACTTATGCAGCAGGTCCATTACCTGCTGCACTTCCTGCTGCGTCAGCGCGCCATCTTTCGCAAACTGAATGCGTCCTTCTTTATCCAGCACCACGACCGCCGAGCTTTCTGACTCCAGCTGCCAGGCTTTGGCCACTATGCCGTTGCTGTCGACAATAAACTGCGACCAGGGGTAGAGCTTTTTATTATCTTCAAGGCTGCTGCGCACAAACATGGCGGAGCCGGGGATAGCGTCGTCGGTATTAACGATAGTGGTGGTCTGGTAAACGTCATGCGGCAGATTTGCCGCTTTGATGGCCTCCACCAGCGCCGCGTTTTTCTCTTTTGCAGAAACTCGCCCGGCAATATGTTGCACCACTCGCACTTTTCCAGAAAGCTGCGCGCTGTTCCAGTTTTTGTAGCTAAACTTGTCATTACTGTACAGCAGCTCGCCCCGGTCGCTGATGCCGACAGGCGCTACGCGCTGGTTCTTCTCGAAGTTGTGTGCCGAAGCCATCAGAGGCAGCAGCAGGCAGGTAAGCGCCAGTGTTCCGCGCAGGGTCATACTTGACTCCTTATCTTTGTGGTTTGCAGGTGATCGGACCACTTGGTCCCGGCCCGTTAAGCATAAACGCTCCCGGCCGCCTTTACCCGCAACAGAAATGCCAGTTTTGCGGGCTAAGCCACATATCCTAAGAAAAAAGTATGGTTGTTCTGCACTTTTAAAGGTTATGAAAAGATAATTCTGAAAGATTGTAATAAAAGCGTAAATAAGACCGGGTAAAGTGCGCATCAATGAGCTTCTGGTCTATAGTTTTCTGGCAACAAAATTTGCGCCTTAACTATGTCGGGCCGAATGTGGACCGCAGGGGCGTATGATTACGCAGGAGAGAACAATGAAAATTTTCCAACGTTACAACCCGCTTCAGGTGGCGAAGTACGTGAAGATCCTGTTTCGTGGACGGTTGTACATCAAGGATGTTGGCGCTTTCGAGTTCGATAAGGGCAAAATCCTGGTCCCGAAAGTGAAGGACAAGCAGCATTTATCGGTTATGTCCGAAGTAAACCGTCAGGTTATACGTCTCCAGACTGAGATGGCTTAACGAAAAGGTTGTGCATGCAGTGCAGTAAAACAAACGGCCCCCGATGGGGCCGTTGATGTTTCTGGCGGCAGGCCACGATAAGCGCGGACAAAAGAAAAGGGCGGCCACGCCGCCCTTAATCATTAAGCCGCCGATTGCTCATCCGGCAGCTTTGGCGCAAGCGTAGTAGGCTTGCTGTCGATACGGGTCACTAGCAGCTGGTCGATGCGGTAGTTATCAATATCCACCACTTCGAACTTATAACCGGAATATTTCACTGAGTCGGTGCGTTTGGGGATCTTTCGCAGCATAAACATCATGAAGCCGCCGATGGTTTCATAGTTGCCGGACTGCGGGAACTCGTCGATATCCAGTACGCGCATGACGTCGTCAATGGGCGTGCCGCCGTCGATAAGCCAGGAGTTTTCGTCGCGGGCGACAATCTGCTCCTCCAGCCCCTGACCCACCAGGTCGCCCATCAGCGTGGTCATTACGTCGTTAAGCGTAATCAGGCCCACAACCAGCGCATACTCGTTCATGATAACTGCGAAATCTTCGCCCGCGGTTTTAAAGCTTTCCAGCGCTTCGGAGAGCGTCAGCGTATCAGGCACAATCAGCGTATTGCGGATTTGCACGCCGCTGGTGAGCGCAAGGCTCTGGTTAGCCAGCACGCGGTTGAGCAGATCTTTGGAGTCAACGTAGCCGATAATGTGGTCGATATCCTGATTGCACACCAGAAATTTGGAGTGCGGATGCTCGGCCACCTTGTTCTTCAGGCTTTGTTCATCTTCATGCAGATCGAACCAGACGATGTTTTCGCGCGACGTCATGGAAGACGGCACGGTACGCGACTCCAGCTCAAACACGTTCTCAATCAGCTCATGTTCCTGCTTACGCAGCACCCCGGCCAGCGCGCCTGCTTCCACCACCGCATAAATATCGTCGGAGGTAATGTCGTCTTTACGCACCATCGGCAGTTTGAAGATGCGGAAGATAACGTTCGCCATGCCGTTAAAGAACCAGACCAGCGGGCGGAAGATAAACAGGCAGAAGCGCATCGGGTTGATGATGCGCAAAGCCACGGCTTCGGGCGCAATCATACCGATGCGTTTCGGCGTCAGGTCAGCAAACAGAATGAACAGGCTGGTGACGAGCGTAAAGGAGAGGATAAAGCTGACCTGCTCGGCCGCTTCCGGTGACATAAAGTTGATCAGCATGCCGTAAAACGCCGGGGAAAACGCCGCGTCGCCGACGATACCGCCCAGAATGGCGACAGCGTTAAGGCCTATCTGCACCACGGTAAAGAAGGTGCCGGGGTTTTCCTGCATTTTCAGGATGCGTTGCGCGTTAATGTTGCCTTCATCGGCCATCAGCTTGAGCTTGATTTTGCGGGAAGCGGCCAGCGAAATCTCAGAAAGCGAGAAGAACGAACTGACGCCGATCAGACAAAGTATTATCAAAATACTGTTTAACATATCTTATCCAGTCATTGACCGGATCCTCGGAAGGGAAGTGGATTTGGGTTGAGTAAAACACAGGTGAATGCTGTCTCGTAGCGTGTGAGTCCAGCAAATTCAACGGCTAGTATAGCGTAAGCCCCAATAAGGCTGCCAGTGGGCGAAAGCGGGTACGCCAATTGATGATAAGCATTCTCATTTAAATAAGGTTCGCCGCGCCAACTATAACCAACTCCGGGTGAACGTGACAGAAAGAAATGAACATTTTTCATTCAGTGTTCAGCGCGAAACGTAAAAGCCATGCAGAAGGCAGAAAGAAAAGGCAGCTTAACGCTGCCTTTTTGCGCGTTACGCCTGAGCAGGCAAACAAACGCCGATGCCGCCAATGCCGCAATAGCCATACGGATTTTTATGCAGATACTGCTGATGATCGTCCTCTGCATAGTAAAACGGCGTGGCGTTAGCTATCTCGGTAGTAATATGACGATGGTCGCCTGCCGCTTCCATCGCCGCCTGGAAACGCTTAATGCTTTCATGCGCCGCCGCATCCTGCTCCGGCGTTAATGGATAGATCGCCGAACGGTACTGGCTGCCGATATCATTCCCCTGACGCATGCCCTGCGCCGGATCGTGATTTTCCCAGAACACGTGCAGCAATTGTTCATAGCTGACCACTTTCGGATCATATACCACGCGTACCGCTTCCGCATGGCCTGTTCGGCCGCTGCACACTTCGCGATAAGTCGGATTAGGTGTATAGCCACCGGTATACCCTGCCGCAGTACTATAGACGCCCGGCAACTGCCAGAAGAGGCGTTCCACGCCCCAGAAGCAGCCCATGGCAAACAACGCTATCTCCATACCGTCCGGTACATTGGTCATAGAATGGCCGTTAACGGCGTGCAGCGTCGCGACCGGCATGGGTGTATTACGTCCCGGTAACGCCTCGGACTGAGTAACCAGCTGTTTCTTATCAAAAATACTCATAGTGAGGGCCTCCAGGTATGGGATGGAAGAGCAAAAGCGGCGCGGCGGTTGTCACGAAGCGACTCTTTGCTCACAATAAATCTGGTGAATACGACTAGATTAAACATAAGAAATATTTGGGGTGTCGTCGCTTTTTCAACTCCATTATTGGAGATTTGTTAAGCCGCGGAGCGGCACTAAAGTTTCCTGACAGGGGTGGAAACAAGGCTATTCAGGAGAAATTGTGCCACGAATCCGTATGTTATGCTGCGCCAGCCTGCTGCTGGCGGGCGGAGCCGTTGACGCTGCCAGCGTCCGGCTCCAGGTAGAAGGGCTGAGCGGGGAGCTGCAAAAAAACGTCCGCGCCCAACTGTCCACCATTGAAAGCGATGAAGTGACACCAGACCGGCGTTTTCGCGCACGCGTGGATGACGCCATTCGCGAAGGGCTGAAAGCGCTAGGCTATTACGAACCGAAAATTGATTTTACGCTGCGTCCGCCGCCGGCGAATGGCGGCAGACAAGTCTTGATTGCCCGCGTTTCGCCGGGCGAGCCGGTGCGCGTCGGCGGCACGAATGTCATTTTGCGCGGCGGCGCGCGAAATGATGAAGAGTACCTTTCTTTATTAAAAAAGCGCCCGGCCATTGGCACCGTGCTTAACCACGACGATTACGATAGCTTCAAAAAGGGGCTGACCAGCGTGGCGCTGCGCCGGGGCTACTTCGACAGCGAGTACAAAAAAAGCCAGCTCGGGATCTCGCTTGAGCGCCACCAGGCGTTCTGGGACATCGACTACGACAGCGGCGAACGCTACCGTTTCGGCGAAGTGACCTTCGCCAATTCACAAATCCGCGAAGAATATCTGCAAAACCTCGTCCCTTTTAAAGAGGGCGAATATTACCACTCAAGCGACGTAGGCGAGCTGAGCCGCCGTCTCTCCGCCACCGGCTGGTTTAACTCCGTGGTGGTGGCGCCGGAGTTTGAAAAATCCCGACAGACGAAGGTGCTGCCGCTGCGCGCCGTGGTATCGCCGCGCACCGAGAACACCATTGAAACCGGCGTGGGGTACTCCACCGACGTCGGCCCGCGGGTAAAAGCGACCTGGCGCAAGCCATGGATTAACTCTTACGGCCACAGTTTCACCACGACCGCCAGCGTTTCAGCGCCGGAACAGCAGCTTGATTTCAGCTACAAAGTGCCGCTTCTGAAAAACCCGCTGGAGCAATATTATCTGGTGCAGGGCGGCTTCAAGCGTACCGATCTTAACGACACCGAAGCGGATTCCACCACGCTTGCGGTTTCCCGCTACTGGGATCTCTCCAGCGGCTGGCAGCGCGCCATCAACCTGCGCTGGAGCCTTGACCACTTTACGCAGGCAAACGTCACCAATACCACCATGCTGCTCTACCCGGGCGTGATGATAAGCCGCACCCGTTCGCGCGGCGGCCTGATGCCGACCTGGGGCGATTCACAGCGCTATTCCATTGACTACTCCGACACCGCATGGGGTTCGGATGTCGATTTCGTGGTGTTGCAGGCGCAAAACGTCTGGATCCGCACGCTCTATGACAAGCATCGTTTTGTGGCGCGCGGCAATCTTGGCTGGATCGAGACTAACGATTTCGAACGCGTGCCGCCGGATCTGCGTTTCTTCGCGGGCGGCGACCGCAGCATTCGCGGCTACAAATACAAATCCATCTCGCCGAAAGATGACGACGGCAAGCTGACCGGCGCGTCGAAGCTCGCCACCGGCTCGCTGGAATACCAGTACAACGTAACCGGTAAATGGTGGGGCGCGGCGTTTATCGATTCCGGCGAAGCGGTGAACGACATCAAACAAAGCAACTTCAAGACCGGCGCGGGCGTCGGGGTGCGCTGGCAGTCGCCGGTCGGCCCCATCAAGCTCGATTTCGCCGTGCCGGTTGGCGATAAAGAGGAGCACGGTTTGCAGTTTTACATCGGTCTGGGGCCTGAATTATGAGTCGTTGGAAGAAAATCAGCCTCGCCGTGCTGGTCTTTGTTTTATTACTGCTGGGTACAGTGGCGTTTCTGGTGGGCACCACGACGGGTTTGCATCTGTTGTTTAACGCTGCGAACCGCTGGGTGCCAGGCCTTGAGATAGGCAGCGTGACGGGCGGCTGGCGCAATCTGACACTTAAAAACGTGCGCTACGAGCAGCCGGGCGTAAACGTCGCCGCAGGGGAACTGCATCTGGCGGTGAAGCTCGCCTGTCTGCGTGACAGCAGCCTGTGTGTGAACGACCTGTCGCTCAAAGAGATCAACGTCGTGGTCGACACCAAAAAAATGCCGCCCGCAGCGCAAGCCGAGGAAGAAGACAGCGGGCCGCTTAACCTCTCAACGCCTTATCCCATCACGCTTTCGCGCGTGGCCCTCAATAACGTCAACATTAAAATCGACGATACCACCGTTTCGGTAATGGACTTTACCTCCGGGCTAAGCTGGAAAGATCGCGACCTGACGCTGATGCCCACTTCGCTGCAAGGGCTGCTTATCGCGCTGCCGAAGGTAGCGGAAGTGGCGCAGGAAGAGGTGGTGGAGCCGAAGATTGATAAGCCGCGCCCGGAGGAGAAACCGCTTGGCGAAACGCTACGCGACCTTTTCTCAAAACCGGTGCTGCCGGAGATGACCGATGTGCATCTGCCGCTCAACCTCACGATTGAGGAATTTCGCGGCGAACAGCTGCGCCTGACGGGCGATACAGACATTACCGTGCGCAACATGCTGCTGAAAGTGAGCAGCGTCGACGGGTTGACGAAGCTCGATGCGCTGGATATTGATTCCAACCAGGGTACTGTGAACGCCACCGGTACCGCAGAGCTGCGCAACAGCTGGCCGGTAGACATTACGCTTAACAGCACGCTGAATGTGGAGCCGCTTAAAGGCGAGAAAGTGAAGCTGAAGCTTGGCGGCGCGCTGCGCGAACAGCTGGAGCTTGGCGTCAACCTCTCCGGCCCGCTTGATGCGGTGCTGCGCGCCCAGACGCGGCTTGCCGAACCGGGGTTGCCGCTAAACCTCGATCTCACCAGCGAACGGCTTTCCTGGCCGTTGACCGGCCCTGAGCAGTACCAGGCGGATGACATCAAGCTGAAATTCACCGGCAAGATGACGGACTACACGCTCTCGTTTCGCACCGCCGTGCGCGGCGAGCAGCTGCCGCCCGCCACCATTACGCTTGACGGCAAGGGCAACGAACAGCAAATCAATATCGATAAACTGGACGTGGCGGCGTTGCAGGGCCATACCACGCTAAAAGCGCTGCTCGACTGGCGACAGGCCATCAGCTGGCGCGGTGAACTGGCGCTCAACGGCATTAATACCGCGAAGCAGTACCCGGACTGGCCTTCGAAGCTGGATGGCCTGATGAAGCTGCGCGGCAGTTACTATGGCAGCAGCTGGCAACTTGATGTGCCAGAGCTGAAGCTTGCCGGCAACGTGAAGCAAAATAAAGTGAACGTTGAAGGCAAGCTTAAGGGCAACAGCTATATGCAGTGGACCATTCCGGGCCTGCATCTGGCGCTTGGCCGCAATAAAGCGGACGTAAAAGGGGAGCTGGGCGTAAAAGCGCTGGCGCTGGACGCCAACATCGACGCGCCGGGTCTCGATAATGCGCTACCGGGTCTGGGCGGTACGGCGAAGGGCGTTGTGAAGATTCGCGGCAACGTAGAAGCGCCGCAGGTGCAGGCGGATGTGACCGCTCGCGGCCTGCGCTGGCAGGAACTCTCTGTCGCCGATGCGCGTTTGCAGGGCGACATTACCTCTACCGATCAGATAGCGGGTAATCTCGATTTACGCGTAGAGCGGCTGGTGCAGGGCGATATCAATATGCGCCTGATTACGCTGAACGCGAAAGGCAGTGAAAAAGCGCATCAGCTCCAGTTGCGCGCGCAGGGGCAGCCCGTTTCAGGTCAGCTTGATCTGCGCGGCAGCTTCGATCGCAAGACCACCCGCTGGCGCGGCACGCTGGATAACACCCGTTTTGAAACGCCGGTTGGGCCGTGGGCGCTGACGCGCGCCATCGCGCTGGATTACCGCGGCGAAGAGCAGAAAGTCAGCATTGGACCGCACTGCTGGGCGAACCCGAATGCCGAGCTGTGCGTGCCGCAAACGGTAGATGCAGGCGCCGCCGGGCATGCGGTTGTTAACCTTAACCGCTTCGATCTCGCTATGCTCAAGCCGTTTATGCCGCAAGCGACCCAGGCAAGCGGCACCTTCAGCGGCAACGCGGATGTTAGCTGGGATACCACCAAAGAAGGGTTGCCGCAGGGCAAGGTGCAGCTGGCGGGCCGGGGCGTACGCGTAACGCAAATCGTTAATGACAATGCGCTGCCGGTCGCTTTCGACACGCTCAACCTGAGCGCGGAACTGCGTAACAACCGCGCCGAACTCAACTGGCTGATTCGTCTGGTTAACAATGGCCAGTTTGATGGACAGGTGCAGATAAGCGACCCGCAGGACCGTCGAAACCTGGCGGGGAATGTGAACATTCGCAACTTCTCGCTGGCGATCGCCAACCCGGCGTTTTCCCGCGGTGAAAAAGCCGCGGGTACGCTGAACGCCAGTTTACGGCTTGCCGGTAACGCTGAACGTCCCCAGCTCTTCGGCCAGATGCAGCTTAACGGCGTGGATATCGAAGGGAACTTTATGCCGTTCGATATGCAGCCGAGCCAGCTGGCGATGAACTTCAATGGCATGAGCTCGACCTTGCAGGGCGTAGTGCGCACGCAGCAGGGCGAGATTGCCCTGAACGGCAACGCCGACTGGAGCCAGCTTGATAACTGGCGGGCGCGCATCGCCGCGAAAGGCAGCCGGGTGCGCATCACGGTGCCGCCGATGGTACGGCTGGACGTTTCGCCGGACGTCGTACTGGAGGCAACGCCGAACCTGATTACGCTTGACGGCAGCGCCGACGTGCCCTGGGCGCGTATCGTCGTGAAAGATCTACCGGAAAGCGCGGTCGGCGTCTCGAAAGATGAAGTGATGCTCGATGAAAATCTAAAACCGGAAAAAGACCCGAGCGCATCCATTCCAATTAATAGTAATCTGACCGTCCACGTAGGTAACAACGTGCGGATAGATGCTTTTGGGCTGAAAGCGCGGCTGACGGGCGACCTGAAGGTCGGCCAGGATAAACAGGGGCTGGGGCTTAACGGTCAGATCAACATTCCGGACGGCGAAGGACGTTTCCACGCTTATGGCCAGGATTTGATTGTGCGCAAAGGGGAGATCCTCTTCGCCGGCCCGCCAGACCAGCCGGTATTTAACATCGAAGCTATCCGTAACCCGGATTCCACCGAGAACGACGTCACTGCGGGCGTGAAAGTCACCGGCACGCCGGATGCGCCAAAAGTTGAAGTCTTCTCTGACCCGGCTATGTCCCAGCAAGAAGCGCTCTCTTATCTGCTTCGGGGCCAAGGGCTTGAGAGCAATCAGAGCGACAGCGAAGCGATGACTTCCATGCTGATTGGTCTGGGGGTTGCACAAAGTGGGCAGGTTGTGGGTAAAATCGGCGAGACGTTTGGCGTGAAGAATCTGGCGCTGGATACCGAAGGGGTGGGCGATTCGTCCCAGGTGGTGGTCAGCGGCTATGTACTGCCGGGTCTACAGGTGAAGTATGGCGTGGGTATTTTCGACTCGCTGGCAACGCTCACGCTGCGCTACCGCCTTATGCCTAAGCTATATCTGGAAGCGGTGTCTGGCGTAGATCAGGCACTTGATTTGCTCTATCAGTTTGAGTTTTAGCAATGCGAATATTTGTCTACGGCAGTTTACGACGCAAACAAGGCAACAGCCACTGGATGACCAACGCCCAGTGGCTGGGCGACTACGACATCGACAATTACCAGCTCTACAGTCTTGGCCACTACCCAGGGGCGGTGCCAGGCGAAGGAACGGTAACGGGGGAAGTCTATCGCATTGACGCCACGACGCTTTCCGAACTGGATGCCCTGCGCACCAGCGGCGGCGAATACAAACGGCAGTTGATCCAGACGCCGTACGGCAGCGCCTGGATGTATGTTTACCAGCGCCCGGTCGAAGGCTTAAGGCGTATCGACAGCGGCAACTGGCTGGATCGTGACAAAGAAATAAAATAATTTGCGCTCGCGCGTTGCGCGGCCTGGGTATAGTCAGTAAGTCATAATTAAAAAGCCACTCTTGCGAGTGGCTTTTTGCTTTCTGCCAGGCACGCTTTCGTCACGCAGCCCCGGACGAAACACGTTGACCGTTGCAGGCAACCGCTGTGCCTGCTCCTGCATTGACTGCGCCGCCACGGCGAAGCTTCGCCCTTCGCTGCCGGCGCGGGCCGCTTCCAGAATAAACATGATCGGCTTAACAGGTGGAGCCGGAAGGGATTTACTGAATCGTGAGAGTTTTATGAAGCGCGCGGATCGCTGTAAAAAGCGGCGGAGGAGCGGAGAAACAAACACACCGCCCGCAGGCGGTGTGCAGCAGAACGCGGGAAGAATTACTTCTTCGCAGCGCGTTCGAAAGAGGTGCGGATCTCTTCTTTTGCGGCTTCGGCGTCAGCCCAGCCATCTACTTTAACCCACTTGCCTTTTTCCAGATCTTTGTAGTGCTCGAAGAAGTGAGCAATCTGCGCTTTCAGCAGTTCCGGCAGGTCATTCACATCTTTAATGTGATCGTATTCTTTAGAGAGCTTGGTGTGCGGTACGGCAACCAGCTTCGCATCTTCGCCTGCTTCGTCGGTCATTTTCAGTACGCCAACCGGACGGCAGCGGATCACGGAACCCGGCTGCAACGGATACGGCGTCGGGACCAGCACGTCAACCGGGTCGCCATCCAGGGAAAGGGTGTTATTGATGTAGCCGTAGTTGCACGGATAGAACATGGCGGTAGACATAAAACGGTCAACGAACAGCGCGCCGCTCTCTTTATCCACTTCGTATTTGATAGGGTCGGCATTCGCCGGGATTTCAATAACAACGTAGATGTCTTCCGGCAGATCTTTGCCCGCAGGTACGTTCAGTAAGCTCATGTCTGTTTCCTTAAAAATGTATGGCAAACAAGTGCCCGGTATTATAGCCAGGTGGAAGTAAATGTCTTTGCCTGTTTTCGAAGTCCAGGCGCAGCGGGGCGATTTTAAGACCTTTCAGGCGCCCGGAAAATCCATAAAGCCAGCCGCTTTCTTAATAAATTTATGTAACCGTTTACAAAGCAGGTTCAGGACAGATTTATTGCCCCTAAAAAGCCCTTCGTAGCATCTGGTGCGGCAGCCGCGCCAGAGCTAGTCCTGCGTCACCTTTTGTCACTCACGGGATTTAACGTTTTCGTTACTTTTTTGAATTGTGATGTAACGCATTCAGTTACATCTCGTATTGTCTATAGTTTCGGCGCAGGTGGAGTTTTAACCAACAATAACCCTACGAGGATGCACTTATGTGGAAGCGCTTACTTCTGGTCACAGCAGTTTCGGCAGCCATGTCGTCTATGGCGATGGCTGCCCCGTTAACCGTGGGATTTTCTCAGGTAGGTTCCGAGTCTGGCTGGCGAGCGGCGGAAACTAACGTCGCCAAAAGCGAAGCGCAGAAGCGAGGCATTACGCTGAAGATTGCCGACGGGCAGCAAAAACAGGAAAACCAAATCAAGGCGGTACGCTCTTTCATCGCCCAGGGCGTGGATGCCATCTTTATTGCGCCGGTCGTTGCGACGGGCTGGGAGCCTGTGTTGCAGGAAGCGAAAGAGGCAGAGATCCCTGTCATCCTCCTTGACCGCTCCATCGACGTGAAAGACAAGTCGCTCTATATGACGACCGTTACTGCTGACAACGTGCTGGAAGGCAAGCTGATAGGCGACTGGCTGGTCAAAACCGTCGCCGGTAAGCCATGTAATGTGGTGGAGTTGCAGGGCACCGTTGGCGCAAGCGTGGCGATTGACCGTAAAAAAGGCTTCGCCGAAGCCATTTCCAAAGCGCCAAATATCAAAATCATTCGTTCGCAGTCTGGCGACTTTACCCGTTCGAAAGGTAAAGAAGTGATGGAAAGCTTTATTAAAGCGGAAGGCAACGGCAAGAACATTTGCATGGTTTACGCCCATAACGACGACATGGCCATCGGCGCCATCCAGGCCATCAAAGAGGCTGGCCTGAAGCCGGGTAAAGATATTCTTACCGGCTCAATCGACGGCGTGCCGGATATCTTCAAAGCGATGATGGACGGCGAAGCCAACGCAAGCGTCGAGCTGACGCCGAACATGGCGGGCCCGGCCTTCGACGCGCTGGAAAAATTCAAAAAAGATGGCACCCAGCCTGAGAAGCTGACCATCACCAAATCCACGCTCTACCTGCCGGATACCGCCAAAGAGACGTTAGAACAGAAGAAAAACATGGGGTACTGATAAGCCTTAAGCAGTGGCGGCAGCCCGGGTAAATCTTTTTCTGGCGAGGGGGCGGTGAGAAAGAAACATTCTCACCGCAGCCCCCTCCCTGGAAAGCCAATAGAAACCCGGCAAGCGGGCATAACACCATTTCGCCCGGACCAGTTATCACAAATAAAGTCACCCTGTTATCGCTTCCTTCAAAAGGAAGGGGACACAGGCTCTGAAAGGTTCCCGGGAGCGCGCGCAGCGTAGCCGCAACCCGGAAGGTGCGTAGGTAAGGGGAGTCCGGCAATGCATAACGAACAGCAGGAGATCCTGCGCACGGAAGGCTTAAGCAAACATTTTCCGGGCGTAAAAGCGCTTGAAGAGGTTAATTTCAGCCTGCGGCGCGGCGAGATTATGGCGCTGCTTGGCGAGAACGGCGCCGGAAAATCGACGCTGATTAAAGCCCTGACCGGCGTTTATCAGCCGGATGGCGGCACCGTCTTTCTTGAAGGCAAACCGGTGCGGCCGAGAAACACCGCCCATGCCCAGGAGCTTGGCATTGGCACCGTATACCAGGAAGTTAACCTGCTGCCCAATATGTCGGTGGCGGATAACCTGTTTATCGGCCGCGAACCCCGGCGCTTTGGGCTGCTTCGTCGCAAAGAGATGGAACAGCGCGCCGCCAGGCTCATGGAGTCTTACGGTTTTAAGCTCGACGTGCGCGAGCCGCTAAACCGCTTTTCCGTGGCGATGCAGCAGATTGTCGCCATCTGCCGGGCCATCGATCTCTCAGCCAAAGTGCTTATCCTGGACGAGCCCACCGCGAGCCTCGACACCAAAGAGGTGGAGATGCTTTTCACCCTGATGCGCCAGTTGCGCGACCAGGGCGTGAGCCTGATTTTCGTCACCCATTTTCTCGACCAGGTTTATGAAGTGACCGACCGTATCACCGTGCTGCGCAACGGCAAATTCGTCGGCACCCGCGAAACCGCCGAACTGCCGCAAATCGAGCTGGTGAAAATGATGCTGGGGCGCGAGCTGGAAACCAACGCGTTGCAGCGCGCCGGGCGCACCTTGCTGAGCGAAAAACCGGTGGCGGCCTTCAGCGGCTTTGGCAAGAAAGGGGTGATTACGCCTTTTGACCTGCAAGTGCGCCCGGGGGAAATCGTTGGTCTTGCCGGGCTGCTCGGCTCCGGGCGCACCGAAACCGCCGAGGTGATTTTCGGCATTCATCCCGCCGACAGCGGCACCGCCATCATCAAAGGCAAGCCGCAGACGCTGCGCTCGCCGCATCAGGCCTCCTGCCTTGGCATCGGCTTTTGCCCGGAAGATCGTAAGACTGACGGCATCATCGGCGCCGCCTCGGTGCGCGAGAACATCGTGCTGGCGCTCCAGGCCCAGCGCGGCTGGCTGCGGCCCATTCCCAGGCGCGAGCAAACAGAGATAGCCGAGCGTTTCATTCGCCAGCTTGGCATTCGTACCCCCGGCACCGAGCAGCCGATAGAGTTTCTCTCCGGCGGCAACCAGCAAAAGGTGTTGCTGTCGCGCTGGCTACTCACGCGACCGCAGTTTTTGATTCTGGATGAACCGACGCGCGGCATCGACGTAGGCGCGCACGCCGAAATCATTCGCCTGATTGAAACGCTTTGCGCCGACGGGCTGGCGTTGCTGGTGATTTCATCAGAGCTGGAGGAGCTGGTGGGCTATGCCGACCGGGTGGTGATCATGCGCGACCGGCAGCAGGTGGCGGAAATTCCGCTCGAGCAGCTTTCGGTCAGCGCGATTATGAATGCCATTGCGGCATAAGGAGTCTGGAGTGATGGGATCATTACCTGAAGTGGACAGGCCAAAACGCCGCTTTCGCTGGCCCCCGGGCATGCCGCAGCTTGCGGCGTTGCTGCTGGTGCTGCTGGTAGACAGCCTGGTGGCGAGCCACTTCTTTGAGATTGTGTTGCAGGATGGGCGCCTGTTCGGCAGCCCGATCGATATCCTCAATCGCGCCGCCCCGGTGGCGCTGCTGGCGATTGGCATGACGCTGGTCATCGCTACCGGCGGCATTGATCTTTCCGTTGGCGCGACCATGGCCATCGCCGGAGCGACTGCCGCGGCAATGACGGTGGCGGGCCACAGTCTGGCGGTCGTGTTGCTGGCTTCTTTAGGCGTAGGCGTGCTGGCGGGGCTGTGGAACGGCATTTTAGTGGCGGTGCTGAAAATTCAGCCCTTTGTCGCCACGCTGATATTAATGGTGGCCGGTCGCGGGGTGGCGCAGCTTATCACCTCGGGGCAAATCGTCACTTTTAATTCGCCTTCGCTCTCCTGGCTTGGCAGCGGTTCGCTGCTGCTTTTCCCAACGCCCGTTATTATCGCGCTCGTGACGCTTGTGGTTTTCTGGCTTTTCACCCGCAAAACGGCGCTCGGCATGTTTATCGAAGCGGTGGGGATTAACATCCGCGCGGCAAAAAACGCCGGTGTTAACACCCGCAGCGTCGTGATGCTGACCTACATCCTGAGCGGCGTCTGCGCCGCTATCGCCGGGGTTATCGTCGCCGCGGATATTCGCGGCGCGGATGCCAATAATGCAGGGCTCTGGCTTGAGCTGGACGCGATCCTCGCGGTGGTGATCGGCGGCGGCTCGCTGATGGGCGGGCGCTTTAACCTCGCGCTTTCGGTGGTGGGCGCGCTGATTATCCAGGGGATGAATACCGGCATTTTGCTTTCTGGCTTTCCGCCGGAGCTGAATCAGGTGGTGAAAGCGGTGGTGGTGCTCTGCGTGCTGATTGTCCAGTCGCCGCGCTTTATTGGTTTGCTGAAGGGAGTGCGCCGTCATGATAAAACGTAACCTGCCGCTGATGATTACGCTTGCGGTGTTTGTGCTGGGCTACCTCTATTGCCTGACGCAGTTCCCCGGCTTCGCCTCGACGCGTGTCATTTGCAACATTCTTACCGATAACGCTTTTCTGGGGATCATTGCGGTTGGCATGACGTTTGTGATCCTCTCCGGCGGGATCGATCTCTCGGTCGGTTCAGTGATCGCCTTCACTGGCGTCTTTCTCGCTAAAGCGATAGGCTTCTGGGGACTCTCGCCGCTGGTGGCTTTCCCGCTGGTGCTGGCGATGGGGTGCGCCTTTGGCGCCTTTATGGGGCTGTTGATCGACGCGCTGAAGATCCCGGCGTTTATCATTACGCTTGCGGGTATGTTTTTCCTGCGCGGCGTAAGTTATCTGGTCTCTGAAGAGTCGATTCCCATTGATCACCCGATTTACGACACCCTCTCAAGCCTTGCCTGGAAAATCCCCGGCGGTGGGCGTTTAAGCGCGATGGGGCTGCTGATGCTGGGCGTGGTAGTGATTGGCATTTTCCTTGCTCACCGCACCCGCTTTGGCAACCAGGTTTACGCCATCGGCGGCAGCGCGGTTTCGGCGAACCTGATGGGCATCTCCACACGCAGCACCACCATCCGTATTTATATGCTTTCTACCGGGCTCGCCACGCTGGCTGGCATCGTTTTCTCTGTTTACACCTCGGCGGGCTATGCGCTGGCGGGCGTTGGGGTGGAACTCGACGCCATCGCTTCGGTGGTTATCGGCGGCACGCTGCTCTCCGGCGGTGTGGGAACCGTGCTCGGTACGCTGTTCGGCGTGGCTATTCAGGGGTTGATCCAGACTTATATTAACTTTGACGGCACGCTCAGCTCGTGGTGGACCAAAATCGCCATCGGCATCCTGCTGTTTATTTTTATCGCGCTGCAACGCGGCCTGACTGTGCTGTGGGAAAACCGCCAGAGCGCCGACGTTAAGCGCGTTAGCACCGTTTCAACAAGCCAGTAACACCCTGAAATGGCTAAAAATGATTAAACTTTCTCCGGTAATTGCCGATAACACTCTATTCATCCGTTTTGAGCTATCGCGATTACCGGGAAAAGTACCATGCTGAAAAATCTCTCCATACGTACCGGCCTGCTGACTCTGCTGGCGGCCATGACGTTGTTGCTGTTGTTAGTCAGTGGAATAGGTATTTACGCGCTGACGCAAAGTTCCACTTCGCTCCAGCGAATCAATGCCCTACAGGGCGAAAAGATGGTGCGCCTGAACGAAGGCTACACGCTGCTTTTGCGGACGCGTAACGAAGCCGGGCAAGCGGTGCGCCAGATGGAGGTCGGCCTGCTGGACGACGCCGGTAAATCGGTGAAAAACGTGACGGCGGAAGTCTCCCGGGCGCAACAGACGCTGAAAGGATTGATAGCGAGCGGCGTGGATGACGAACAGGGCGCCGCGCTGCTGAAAAAACTCACGGAGAGCTACACCGCCTACAACAGCAAAGGCATTACGCCGATGCTGGCGGCCCTCAACAAACAAAGCCCCGATGACTATTACGACCTGCTGGAAAACGGGCTGATCCCGCTTTCACTGCGCTTCGATAACGACATGCAGGCCTTTCAGCGCTGGGGCGAGCAGCGCGGCAATGAAGAAGTGGCTACGGTACTCGCACACAAGCGAACCGTAATGGGGCTGATGGTGTTCGCCGTGTTGCTTACCGCCGCGTTAATCGCGCTGGTATGGCTGGCGCTGCGCCATTTGCTGTTGCAACCGTTGAGCCGCTCTATTGAACAGCTGGAGGTCATTGCCGCAGGCGATCTCACTCATACAACCCCGGATGCGGGAAGCAACGAACTGGGGCGGCTGGCAACCGCCATTGAAAGCATGCGCCAGGCGCTGATGGCTTCGGTATTGCGCGTGCGCGACGCCAGCGCGCAAATCGATACCGGCAGCCGCGAGCTTTCAGCAGGCAACGTCGATCTTTCTCAGCGCACGGAATCCACCGCGACCTCTCTTGAGCAGACCGCCGCAAGCATGGAAGAGATCACCGCCACGGTGAAACAGAACGCATCCAACGCCGAAGCGGCGCATAAAATGGCGCAAACCGTTTCCGATACCGCCGATCGCGGCAGCGAAATGGTCTGCTACGTTATCGAGAAAATGCGCGATATCTCTGGCAGCGCCGGGCGCATCGCCGACATCCTGAGCGTTATCGACGGCATCGCCTTCCAGACCAATATTCTGGCGCTGAACGCGGCGGTGGAAGCGGCGCGCGCCGGCGAGCAGGGCAGAGGATTCGCGGTGGTGGCGGGCGAAGTGCGCAGCCTCGCCAGCCGCAGCGCCGAGGCGGCGAAGGAAATTCGCACGCTGATCAGCGATTCGCAAACCCACGTCGGCGAAGGCAGCGAGCTGGCGCAGCAGGCGGGTGAAACCATGGATGAGATAGCCGAAGAGGTGTTGCGCATGACGAAGCTGATGCGTGAAATCGCCAACGCATCGCATGAACAGAGCCGCGGCATTGAGCAGGTCAATATCGCCGTCAGCCAGATGGACGAAGTGGCCCAGCAGAACGCCGCGCTGGTGCAGCAATCTTCCGCCGCGACCCGCTCGCTGGAGGAGCAGTCGCAGCAGTTGGTGGAAGCGATGGCGACGTTCCGGTTGCAAACGCAGAGCGTATAAAAAAAGAATAAAGCGGCGGGCAACGGCCCCCGCTTCCTGAAAGGATAATTTTAGAGGGACATATGGCAACGTGTATTCAGTGTGACGAACAGGCTCTGGAAGGGGGCGATTACTGCGCAAAGTGCGAAGAAAAAGCGTTTAAAAAGATTGGCGGCTGGCTTTATCTTCCCGCGCTGGGCCTGCTGGCGACATTACTCGTCAACGCTTTTTCCATTATCGTCACGCTGCGTCTTCTTCTTGATAACGCAGGCCAACTGCCAGGCGTACTGCAAAGCGTACTCTATTTTGAATTGTCCGCTTTTGCAGGGCTCTTTTTACTGGCGCTTTATGTTTCAAGCCTGTTTGTACGTAAAAAGCGCCAGCTGCCAAAAAGCTATATCGCGCTGCTCGTCGCGGGTATCGCGATACTGGGCATTGATGCCTGGCTTGGCTATCGTTATCTGGATATTCCACTGAGCTACGACACTGTTTCACCCATTGTCAGAAGCGTAATCGGCGCCTGTATCTGGATCCCTTACTTTCTGGTATCGGTTCGCGTGAAGCGGACTTTCGTCAGATAAAAATAAAAAAGGCAGCGCAGGCTGCCTTTTTACTGAACGAAACGCGCGGTTACGCGTCCGGGTATTCGCGAATGAAGCGCTCAACGTCATCGACCATATGGTCGGTGCCGACGAAGAACGGGCGGCGCTGGTGCAGGCTGTCCGGCACGATATCCAGAATGCGCTGTTTGCCGTCGCTCGCTTTACCGCCCGCCTGTTCCGCGAGGAACGCCATCGGGTTGCATTCATACAGCAGGCGCAGCTTGCCTTCCGGGTGGCTGGCGGTGCTTGGGTAAAGGTAGATGCCGCCTTTGAGCAAGTTGCGGTGGAAATCCGCCACCAGCGAGCCGATATAGCGCGAGGTGTAAGGACGCTGGGTCGCTTTATCTTCTTCCTGGCAGAATTTGATGTACTTCTTCACGCCGTTCGGGAATTTAATGTAGTTGCCTTCGTTAATGGAGTAGGTGTTGCCTTTCTGCGGGAAGCGCATACGCTCCTGGCAGAGGCAGAACACGCCCAGCGAAGGGTCGTAGGTGAAAGCGTGAACGCCGCAGCCGGTGGTATAAACCAGCATGGTGGAGGAACCGTAAACCACATATCCCGCGGCGACTTGTTTGCTGCCAGGCTGCAAGAAATCTTCCATGGTGACCGGCGTCCCAACCGGGGTGACGCGGCGGTAAATCGAGAAGATGGTGCCGACAGAGACGTTAACGTCAATGTTAGAAGAGCCGTCCAGCGGGTCCATCAGCACTACATACTTCGCATGCTCGCACCCTTCGAAAACGACGATTTCATCTTCTTCTTCAGACGCGATGCCCGCTACGATGTCGCGCGCGCGCAGCGCTGCTTTCAGCTTTTCGTTGGCGAACAAATCGAGCTTTTGCTGCACTTCGCCCTGTACGTTTTCCGCGCCGCTGGCGCCGAGGATATCAACCAGGCCTGCTTTATTGATATCACGGTGGATGATCTTCGCGCCCAGCTTTATTGCCGACAGCAGCGCCGTCAGTTCACCGGTCGCATGTGAAAATTCATGCTGCTTTTCGACAATAAACTCACCTAACGTTTTCATAACACTTTCCCTGCATCCTGAGTTTTGAGTAAAGCGATCACAACAATATTAACAAAGTTTCAAATTGTCGCGCAGAAGTGAATCGTGTAAGCCAAATACAGATAATCCTGAAAGGCGTTTCTCCGGCCCCCTTCCTGCGGGTAGAATATGCGCCGGACTAATAAAGGACAGTGACGTATGCGCATTCATATTCTGGGTATTTGTGGCACTTTCATGGGCGGACTCGCGATGCTGGCGCGTTCGCTTGGCCACGAGGTGACGGGCTCGGATGCTAATGTCTACCCGCCAATGAGCACCCTTCTTGAGAAAGAAGGTATCGAACTAATCCAGGGCTACGACGCCGCGCAACTGGAGCCGCGTCCGGATCTGGTTATCATCGGCAACGCCATGACCCGCGGCAACCCCTGCGTAGAAGCAGTGCTGGAGCAGGGCATTCCTTATATGTCCGGCCCGCAGTGGCTGCATGATTTCGTGCTGCGCGACCGCTGGGTCGTCGCCATCGCCGGCACACACGGGAAAACCACTACCGCCGGTATGGCGACATGGATCCTCGAAGCCTGCGGCTATAAGCCGGGCTTTGTAATAGGCGGCGTGCCGGGTAATTTTGACGTATCGGCACGGCTCGGCGATAGCCCATTCTTCGTAATTGAAGCAGACGAATACGACTGCGCCTTTTTCGACAAGCGCTCCAAGTTTGTTCACTACGCGCCTCGCACGCTGGTGCTGAATAACCTGGAGTTTGACCACGCCGATATTTTTGACGATCTGAAAGCGATTCAGAAACAGTTCCACCATCTGGTGCGTATCGTGCCGGGGCAGGGGAAAATCATCTGGCCGGAAAGCGACGCCAATCTGAAGCAAACGCTGGCAATGGGCTGCTGGAGCGAGCAGGAAACGGTTGGCGAGCAGGGCCACTGGCAGGCGAAAAAGCTGAACACCGACGCGTCGCACTGGGAAGTGTGGCTCGACGGCGAAAAAGTGGCGGAAGTGAACTGGGGGCTGGTTGGCGAGCACAACATGCATAACGGGCTGATGGCGATTGCCGCTGCGCGTCATGTCGGCGTAACCCCTGGCGACGCCGCGCAGGCGCTGGGGTCGTTTATCAACGCCCGTCGCCGCCTTGAACTTCGCGGCGAGGCGAACGGCGTAACAGTCTATGACGACTTCGCCCATCACCCGACCGCCATTCTCGCCACGCTTGCCGCGCTGCGCGGTAAAGTGGGCGGCACGGCGCGCATTCTGGCAGTGCTGGAGCCGCGCTCCAACACCATGAAGATGGGCGTCAGCAAAGACGATCTCGCGCCTTCGCTCGGGCGCGCCGATGAAGTGTTTCTTTTCCAGCCGCACCATATTCCGTGGCAGGTCGCGGAAGTGGCGGAAGCCTGCGTGCAGCCGGCCCACTGGAGCGCCGATCTCGACACGCTGGTGGAGATGATTGTGAAAACCGCACAGCCGGGCGACCACATTCTGGTAATGAGCAATGGCGGTTTCGGCGGCATTCATCAGAAGCTACTGGAGGGACTTGCGCAAAAAGCGCAGGCCTGAAAATAAAAAGGGCGTCTCCCGCGCCCCTGGCTTCATCCCTGCAAAAACGAAAGGCCGCTTCCTGAGAAGCGGCTTTTTTTACTCTCTGGCGATGGGCGTGTCGCTGGTCTGCGTTGCTTTGTCGCCCTGGATGGCGGCAATGTGTTTTTCCACTTCCGCCACCTGTTCGCTGCTGTGCAGCAGGGTATAGGTTAAGTCGAACTGCGTGCTGGCGCCCGGCGCGAGTTGCTTCACGCGCTTTTGCTCGCGTTCAATGGTGACCGGATAGGCGTAGCTGGTGCCCGGCTCAATGCCGGTGACATAGCCCTGTTTCTCTGTATCGGTGTTTTTCCACATCGTCAGTACCGGCAACTGCGAAACGTTAAAACCGATGGCGGCCCCTTTGTCGCCCGCCTTGTTGACCACGGCTGCTACGGTTTGCTGGTTCGCATCGGCAAGCGGCGTCAGGTTAAAGACCATTTCGTCAAAGCCTTTGGTCGGCGCGCTGTAGGTATTCCACGTTTTCATGCCGCCTTTGGCGTAGTCATTGAACGGACTAACGTTCGCCAGCGGGGCGATAAAGCGCGCGCCGTCTTCCAGCACCGGCTTGCCGAAGTTGCTGTGATAAATTATCTGGTAGTCGTGAGGATAATCAGCATGGTTCGTCAGCACGTCATGCAGGCTGAAACTATTGCTGCCGGGCACGTAGCGCAGTTCGGTCATGGTTTGCAGGTCCGCTTTTTTAAAGGTGCTCTCTTTAATGAGCCCGCGGATGCGAATTTCATACGGCGCGCTTTCGCTCACCTCGACTTCCACGCGGGAAGCTGGCGTGTTGCCCGCTTTGCCGTGTAGCGTGTAAAGCTGGCCGTCAGCCGTGGTGGGGTGGCCGGTCCATTCATAACCGCAACGCACCATCATCTCATTGAACCCTTCCAGCCAGCCCAGGCCGTTGCGGCTCTCAAGATTAATAAACGCCGGATTGACCACCTCTTTAACAGGCGAATCCCAGCCCAGGCGTACGCCAAACCCTTGCGCATGCAGCAGGTTCATGCCGCGGGTCGGGCTTAAGACGATAGTCAGGCCATTTTCACTGGTCAGCGTAATGATTTTGCTGCCTTCCTGCTTACCGCCATGCAGAACTTTTTGTTCAATGCTGAAGTTGGGGCCTTGCAGGTTCAGCTTTTGGCTGCTGATGCTCCAGTCTCCTTTGTCTGTGCCTTTTTCAGCGTTAGTCAGCACCCAGGTCTGGGCAGAAACCTGAGCAGAAACCAGCAGCGCGAGCGAGGTCAGAAGCAGCGTCTTTTTCATCTTTTTATCCTTTTGCTGAATCGTTTTAAGTTAATGGCCTGTGAAGACTAGTTTCTGCTGTCAGGGAGAAACGTGATCCTTTTCACTGCGTGAGAAAAAGCGTAATGGGAGAGGTTTTTTTGCGAGGTAACTCTTTTTTCTATGAAAAAGAGATAGGCGGTTACGGTAAAAGTGTGAAGGGAAACATGATCAGCTTTAACGTTTCAGCTTCTGTCTGTGAAAGATGCAGAGAAGGCGTGCCCAGGGCGAAAAAAAAGCCCGGCTAAACCGGGCTTTTTATTATTGCTGGCCTTCAGCCAATTCACGAAGGTACTGGAAAATCAGGCGGGCGGATTTCGGCGGCTTGTTGCCTTCCTTTTCCTTTTTCGCGTTGCGGATAAGCGAACGCAGCTGCTGGCGGTCCGCCTGCGGCCACAGGTTCAGCACTTCCGGCACCGCATCGTCGCCTTCTTCAATCAGGCGGTCGCGCAGGTGTTCAAGCTTGTGGAACAGCGCGACCTGCTGGTTGTGGCGGTTTTTCAGCTTATCCAGCGCCTGGCGAATGGGCTCATCATCCCGCTGACGCAGCATTTTACCGATAAGCTGCATCTGTCGGCGGCGGCCTTCTTTCTTAATACGCTGCGCAAGCTCAATGGCTGCGCGCAGATCTTCATCCAGCGGGATCTTATCAAGGGCGTTTTTGCCCAGATCCACCAGCTCGGCGCCGAGACGTTTTAACTCTTCGGCATCGCGCTTAATTTCGCTTTTGCTGACCCAGATAATTTCATCATCGTCGTCTTCGTTTTCATTATCAGGGACTTCATCGAGCCAGTCTTCGGGCTGCTTTGTCATCTCAGGCTCCTCAAAAAAAGAGGCTAATACTACCAGTTAAGGCGCGCACTGCGAAATGGTTCTCTGTTAGACTCAAAAATACGTTTCTGTTTTCACCTTACATTATGGCATTCGCGATGAAACTAATCACACAAGTTGCGCAACAGCGCAAAACACTGGAAGAGGCCGTCGCCACTGCGCTGGAACTGGCGTCCGGCAAAGCGGACGGCGCGGAAGTGGCGGTGAGCAAAACCACCGGGCTTAGCGTCAGCACCCGCTACGGTGAGGTGGAAAATGTGGAATTCAACAGCGACGGGGCGCTCGGCATTACTGTTTATCACCAGAACCGCAAAGGCAGCGCGTCATCAACGGACTTAAGCCCGCAGGCTATCGCCCGCACGGTGCAGGCGGCGCTGGATATCGCTCGTTATACCTCGCCGGATCCATGTGCAGGCGTGGCGGATAAAGATCTGCTGGCGTTTGACGCGCCGGATCTGGATCTTTTTCACCCGGCGGAAGTGGACCCGGATCACGCTATCGAACTGGCGGCGCGCGCCGAGCAGGCTTCGCTGAAAGCGGATAAGCGCATTACCAATACCGAAGGCGGCAGCTTCAACAGCCATTACGGCATTAAAGTGTTCGGCAACAGCCACGGCATGTTGCAGAGCTACTGTTCAACCCGCCACTCGCTTTCAAGCTGCGTGATTGCCGAAGAGAACGGCGACATGGAACGCGATTACGCCTACACCATTGGCCGCGCGATAGACGATTTGCGCTCGCCGGAATGGGTAGGCGAAGAGTGCGCGCGCCGCACCCTGTCGCGCCTCTCGCCGCGTAAGCTTTCCACCATGAAGGCGCCGGTGATTTTCGCCCATGAAGTGGCGACCGGGCTGTTCGGCCATCTGGTGGGCGCCATCAGCGGCGGCGCGGTTTATCGTAAATCCACTTTCTTACTGGATTCGCTGGGCAAACAGATCCTGCCGGAATGGCTGACCATTGAAGAGCATCCGCACCTGCTGAAAGGGCTTGCCTCTACGCCGTTCGACAGCGAAGGGGTACGCACCGAGCGCCGCGATATTATTAAAGATGGCGTGCTGCAACAGTGGCTGCTGACCAATTATTCCGCGCGCAAGCTGGGGCTGAAAAGCACTGGTCACGCGGGCGGTATTCACAACTGGCGCATCCAGGGTCGTGGCCTGAGCTTTGACGAACTGCTGAAAGAGATGGGCACCGGGCTTGTGGTGACCGAACTAATGGGGCAGGGCGTAAGCGGCATCACCGGCGACTATTCGCGCGGCGCGGCGGGTTACTGGGTGGAAAATGGCGAAATCCAGTATCCGGTGAGTGAAATCACCATTGCCGGCAACCTGAAAGATATGTGGCGCAATATGGTCACCATCGCCGACGATATTGAAACCCGCAGCAACATTCAGTGCGGTTCCGTCTTGCTGCCGGAAATGAAAATAGCCGGGCAATAATCCCAGGGGCGCCCGCAGCGGCGCCCTTTTTTTGTCAACATAATAATAAGGTAAGCCGATGCGTAAGCACCTGTTAGCAATGTTAGCGGTCTCCTCCGTGCTGTTCGCCAGCACCGCAGCCCTGGCGGCGGATCTGGAGGATGATATGGATATCCTCAATGAAAACCTGAAAACGGTACAAAAAACCAGCGATGCAGCGGAAATGAAAACGGCATTAACCAAAATGCGCGAAGCGGCGCTGGATGCCAAAAACGCCACGCCGCCGAAGCTTGAAGACAAACCCGCAGACAGCCCGGAGCTGAAAGATTTCCGTCACGGGCTGGATACGCTGGTCGGTCAGATTGACGGCGCGCTGAAGCTTGCCGAAGAAGGTAAAGTAAAAGAGGCGCAGGCGGCGGCGGAAGAGTTTAAAACGACCCGCAACACCTATCACAAGAAATACCGTTAATAGCCGCGCAGCCAGCGGCCCCGCTGGCTTTTGCGTTTAACGTAAATAATGAATGACCTGGTTGCTGCTGCCGCGCCAGATAAGCGCCGGGTCTTTTAAATCCTGCACGAACTTGCCGTCCACCAGCACATTAATAAGCCCGACAACCTCAAGCTGGGGCGCCGTTAACTCCTCAAGCTTATAACCCGTCCAGACCCAGATATCTTTGCCAGGGCATTCGCTGCGCACCCGGCGCGCCAGGCGAAGGATATCCGGCACGTTCTGCGGATGCAGCGGGTCGCCGCCCGAAAGCGACAGCCCCTGGCGCTTCACCCGAACATCGTTGAGATCCTGGATGATCCGCTCTTCCATTTCAGGCGTAAAAGGCACGCCGGAGTTAAGCCGCCAGGTGCTTTTGTTATAACAGCCAGGGCACTCATGAACGCAACCCGCCACAAACAGCGTGCAACGGGTACCCGGTCCGTTGACGATATCAACCGGGTAGTACTGGTGATAATTCATTCCGCTTCTCAGTTGACATCATAGCGGCGTTAGCCGCGCTCGCTCACCCCGGTCACTTACCTGAGTAAGCTCCCGGGGACTCGTTCGCTTGCTGCCTTGCTCTGATGCCAATTGCTTTGCGGAACCGCTTCTCAGTTGACATCATAGCGGCGTTAGCCATGCTCGCTCACCCCGGTTATTTATCTGAGTAAGCTCCCGGGGACTCGTTCGCTTGCTGCCTGGCTTACCCAAGCTGCCCGTTGCCCAGATGCTTCACGCGGCGTTTAACTTCTTCCTGCTTGCCGGCGTTAAACGGACGGGCGTCCGGGCTGCCGAGATAGCCGCACACGCGACGGGTAACGGAGACGCGCGCGGCGTCGTGGTTGCCGCATTTCGGGCAGGTAAACCCTTTGCTGGTACACTCGAACTCACCGGTAAAACCGCACTCATAGCATTCGTCTATCGGCGTGTTAGTGCCGTAGTAAGGCACATGCTGATAGCTGTAATCCCAGACATCTTCCAGCGCCCGCAGGTTATGCTGAATGTTCGGATACTCGCCGTAACAGATGAAGCCGCCGTTCGCGAGCGGCGGGTAGGGCGCTTCAAAGTCGATTTTGTCGTAAGGGTTAACCTTTTTCTCGACATCCAGATGGAAGCTGTTGGTGTAGTAGCCTTTGTCGGTGACGCCAGGCACCACGCCGAATTCGGCGGTATCGAGACGGCAGAAGCGGTCGCAAAGGTTCTCGCTTGGCGTGCTGTAAAGGCTGAAGCCGTAGCCGGTCTCTTCTTTCCACTGGTCCACCGCTTCGCGCAGCCGCGCCACAATGGCGATGGCTTTGGCGCGCAGCGCCTCGCTGTCATAGACATGCTGGTTGCCGCTGAGCGCGTTAATCGTTTCATGGATGCCGATATAGCCAAGGGAAATCGAGGCGCGGCCGTTTTTGAAAATTTCCGCCACCTCGTCATCCGGTTTCAGGCGCACGCCGCAGGCCCCTTCCATATAGAGAATCGGCGCCACGCGCGCTTTTACGCCTTCAAGGCGGGCGATACGGGTCATCAGCGCTTTGCGCGCCAACGCTAAACGCTCATCCAGTAATTTCCAGAAGGCGGCTTCGTCGCCTTTCGCCTCCAGAGCGATGCGCGGCAGGTTAAGACTGATTACGCCCAGGTTGTTGCGTCCGTCGTGGATCTGCTCGCCATTCTCTTCGTAAACCCCGAGGAAGCTGCGGCAACCCATCGGCGTTTTAAAAGAGCCGGTCACTTTTACAACCTGGTCATAGTTAAGAATGTCCGGGTACATGCGTTTGCTGGCGCACTCCAGGGCCAGCTGCTTAATGTCGTAATTCGGGTCGCCAGCTTTATGATTCAGGCCGTCGCGAATAGCGAAAACCAGTTTCGGGAAAACGGCGGTTTTACGGTTTTTTCCCAGGCCCGCAATGCGGTTGCGCAGAATGGAGGTCTGGATCAGGCGCGACTCCCAGCTGACGCCGAGGCCGAAGCCGAAGGTGACGAAAGGCGTCTGGCCGTTGGCGGTATGCAGCGTGTTAACTTCATATTCCAGCGACTGGAAGGCGTCGTAACACTCTTTCTCCGTGCGGCTGCGGGCGTAGCCTTCCGCATCCGGGATCTGCCACGCTTGCGCCACTTCACGGTGCTTTTCAAAGCTTGCCGTGACGAAAGGCGCCAGCACCTCGTCGATGCGGTTGATAGTGGTGCCGCCGTAAATATGGCTTGCCACCTGAGCGATGATTTGCGCAGTGACGGCAGTGGCGGTAGAGATAGACTTCGGCGGTTCTATCTCGGCATTGCCCATTTTGAAACCCTGCGTCAACATGCCTTTTAAGTCGATCAGCATGCAGTTGAACATCGGGAAGAAGGGCGAGTAGTCGAGGTCGTGGTAATGGATTTCGCCACGCTCATGGGCCAGCACCACGTCGCGCGGCAGCAGGTGCTGACGGGCGTAATGTTTGGCGACGATGCCCGCCAGCAGGTCGCGCTGAGTCGGGATCACTTTACTGTCTTTGTTGGCGTTTTCATTGAGCAGCGAAGCATTGGTTTGCTCCACCAGCCCCTGAATTTCGCGGTTCAGGCGGCCGCGCTTTTCGCGCTCTACGTCGCGGTCGTGGCGGTATTCAATATAGGCGCGCGCCAGTTGCTTGTGGTTGCCCGCCATCAGCTGGTTTTCAACGGCTGTCTGGATCTCATGGATATCGACCTGGCTGCGCCCCTGCATTTGCTGGCTGACCAGGGCGGCGACGGTGGCGCAATAATCGGCGTCATCGACTCCCGCTGCTTTTGCGGCACGAAGAATCGCTTCCTGAATGCGCGCTGAATCGAAAGGCACTTTGCACCCGTCTCTTTTCACTACATGCGGTGTCATGATCTCTCCATCTTAAACAGGTTATCCACAGAGGTGTGCAGGAGGTCAGCGCAGAGTTTTTGTTTCTTTTACCAGCGACTTCCCGCATTCCGGCCCGTTTATCCACAGCCTGAACGTTATCTCAGCGCAGCGTGAACTGTTGAAATAATAGACTAAAAATACAACATATTGGGCCGGGTGGGATTTTAAAGTCTATATATAGTGCTTTGCATCAAAGATGTTTGCGCTTTTATTGATGCAGGACAAAGCAATCGGGGCAGGGCGCAAAGGATGGGCGGTAAACATCCGGTATTCACTTTGTAAATGTTCTGAGTAAAAAATCGACAAATACCCGCGCGCGTGGCGCCAGCTGGTGGCTCGGGTACTTTACCCATAGCGGTTGCGGCTCAACCCATGCTTCGCGCAGCAAGGGCAGCAGCCTGCCCTCCGCTATGTGCGGCTCCAGATACCAGTCCGCGAGCGAAACAATGCCCATGCCCGCCAGCGCGGCATCGACTAACACATCCGGAAACGTACTAATAAGCCAGACATGTTGCTCCTCAAGCGTCAGCCCCTGGGCCAGCCAGCTTTGCAGGCGGCCATTGCCAGGGTTGCGGTGCGCCAGGCAGCGGTGATGCAGTAAATCATTGGGCGAACGGGGCGTGCCGAACCGCGCAAGGTAAGCCGGCGAGGCGGCCAGCATCATGCGCATTGGGGCGATTTCCCGGGCGACTATCCGGGTGTCCTGTACGCTGCGCTGGCCAATGGCCACATCGATGCGCTCGCCAATCAAATTTACACGCCGCGGATCCATCGCCAGATCCAGACGCACTTTCGGGTAGCGCTGCTGAAAACCCGCCAGCGCAGGCATAAGGCGGTAGCGGCCGAACCCCGGGATAACGCTTATTCGCACCAGCCCTTCCGGCTCGTCGGCAGGTTTTTCAAGCGCCTGGTTGAGGGCGTGCCACAGCGGCGAAATCTGTTCGCGCAACGACACGCCCTCTTCGGTCAACACGACATAGTGCGTGTTGCGCTGAAACAGCACCCGGCCCAGCCGCTGTTCGAGCAAACGCACGCTTTTACTTACCGCGGCGGGGGTTATGCCCAGCAACCGCGCCGCTGCTGAAAAGCTCTCGCTCTGCGCCGCAGCCAAAAAAGCGGGAAGCAAGCGATGCACATCGGAAGGGAGCGCCATAGCTGATACCTTTAGTTGAAACAGAAATGCCAGAGACCTGTCTACAGGTTACCCCTCCGGCGTGACAACATGAAGCCAACACCTTATAGCGAGGAGCGAAAAATGAAAAAAGTGTTGGTTCTGGCAGGCCATCGCACGCCGGATGAATCGCGTGTGAATCGTGCGGCTGTCGAGGCGTTCAAAACATTGCCGCAGGTCACGGTGCATGAGCTGATGCGCGAATACCCCGATTTTAAAATCGATGTCCGGCGCGAACAGGCGCTGCTGCTGGCGCACGATGCCGTGGTTATGCTGTTTCCCTTCTGGTGGTACAGCTCGCCCGCTATTCTCAAAGAGTGGCAGGATAACGTGCTGGAGCATGGTTTCGCCTACGGTACCGGCGGCGACAGGCTGCACGGCAAACCCTTCCTGCTAATGGTTTCCACGGGCGGCGGCGAGCAGGCCTATTCACCGCAGGGGTACAACCGTTATCCGATAGAAGAATTCTGGCTGCCGTTTAAAGCAATGGCGAACATGACCGGCATGGTCTGGCAGCCGCCCGCGCTTATCCAGGGCACGCACGTGCTGACGGATAGCGATCTTGATGCGGGCGTCAGCCGCTGGTTAAGCCATCTTCACGCCCTTTCTGTCTGAGAATGCCAAAGCCCGGCGCCAGGCTCAGGACTGAAGCCAGTAGACCGCCTCGAACGGCCGCAGCGTCCCTTCGCACGGCCTCGGCGCCGCGTCGGGATAGTTGCTCATCAGCACTTGCCAGTTGCCGCTGAACTCGCCCGGCATATACCACTGGTTCTCGCGGCTCAGGTTCGCCGCGACCACCAGCTGCTGGCCCTGCCATTCACGGCGGTAGCACCAGATAAACGGATGCTCCGCCAGCAGATCCTGATAGTTGCCCCAGGTGAACACGGCATGTTCTTTGCGCAGGCGTATCAGCTTCTGATAGGCGTAAAAAACCGAATCAGGATCCTCCAGCGCGGCTTTGGCGTTAATCGTGCGGTAGTTATCGCATAATCCTATCCACGGCGTGCCGGTGGTGAAGCCGCCATTGTCGCCGTCGTCCCATTGCATTGGCGTGCGGCTGTTGTCGCGGGATTTGCTGGCAAGGATGGCGAGCAGGTTTTCCGGCTGGTGCCCCTGGGCGCGCAGCTCGGCGAACATGTTGTGGCTCTCCACGTCGCGGTAATCAATGATGCGGGTAAAGTGCGGGTTGGTCATGCCCAGTTCTTCGCCCTGATAGATATAGGGCGTGCCCTGCATGCCGTGCAGCGCCATGGCTAACATTTTCGCCGACGGGACGCGCAGTTCGCCTTCATCGCCAAAGCGCGAGACGATGCGCGGCTGGTCGTGGTTGCACCAGAACAACGCGTTCCAGGCGACGTTGTGCATGCCCTGCTGCCAGTGGTTGAAGATAGCTTTCAGCGCCACGTAGTCAGGCGCCGCCAGCGTCCATTTTTGCCCGGCAGGGTAATCAACCTTCAGATGGTGGAAATTAAAGGTCATGGAAAGCTCTTTGCCATCGAGCGCCGCGTAGCGCTGGCAATTAGCGAGTGTCGTTGAGGACATTTCCCCCACCGTCATCAGCCCGCGAGGGGCAAACACATCGCGGCTCAACTCCTGTAAATAATCATGGATGCGCGGCCCGTCGGTGTAAAAACGCCGCCCGTCGCCGCCGTTAACGTCGTCCGGAAAATCCTGGTCTTTGGAGATAAGGTTGATCACGTCGAGACGCAGCCCGTCCACGCCGCGGTCGGCCCAGAATTCGCAAACTTTTTTCAGCTCGGCGCGCACCTGCGGGTTTTCCCAGTTCAGGTCCGCCTGTTCCGGGGCGAACAGGTGCAGGTAATATTGCCCGCTTTCGGCGTGCCAGCGCCAGGCGCTGCCGCCAAACTTCGAGCGCCAGTTATTCGGCGCCGCTTCCGGCGAGCCGTCGCGCCAGATATAGAAATCACGTCGCGGGTTCTCTTTATGCACCGCTTCATGAAACCAGGCGTGCTGGGTGGAGGTGTGGTTAAACACCATGTCGAGAATAATGCGGATGCCGCGTTCATGCGCGCCCGCCACCAGCCGGTCAAAATCGTCCAGCGTGCCGTAAGCGGTATCGATGGCGGTGTAGTGGGCGACGTCGTAGCCGTTGTCCACCTGCGGCGAAATGTAAAACGGCGTGAGCCAGATGGCGTCCACGCCGAGCGTTTGCAGATAATCGAGACGCTGGATAACGCCCGGCAGGTCACCGGTGCCGTTGCCGCTGGTGTCCTGAAAACTCTTTGGGTAAATCTGATAAATAACGCCTTGTTGCCACCAGGGCGGGGTCATTTTCATCGCACTGTCCTGCTTTTGCTGAAAAGGCGCGGTTGCCCGCGCCTGTCATCACCGAAATTACACCACCAGCAGCGTGCCCTGGCGGAACTTACGCTTGTAGAGGAACGAGGTCAGGATCAAAGGAATAATTATCGCCACCCCCATCGCCAGCGCGAAAACCTGCCAGTAGCCGGGCTGAATAGAGAGGATCCCCGGCAGGCCGCCAACGCCGATGCCGTTCGCCATTACGCCGTTCAGGCCGCACAGCAGACCGGCAAGGCCGGAACCCACCATCGCGCAAAGCATCGGGAAGCGGTATTTCAGGTTAATGCCGTACATGGCAGGCTCGGTTACGCCAAGGAAAGCGGAGATAGCCGCCGGCACGGAGATCTCGCGCTCGTTGTGCTTGCGGCTGCTGATAATGATGCCTACAACGGCTGAAGCCTGAGCGATATTGGAAAGCGCAATCAGCGGCCATACCGGGGTGCCTCCCATGTTCTGGATCATCTGCATGTCGATGGCGAGCGTTGTCTGGTGCACGCCGGTGATAACCAGCGGCGCATAGAGGAAACCAAACAGCGCCGCGCCGATGGGCGCAAAGCTGCCGGTCATCAGATAGCGCACCGCAAATGCCACACCGTCGCCAATCAAACGGCCGAATGGCCCGATAAAAGCGTGCGCCAGGAAGACCGCCAGGATCAGCGAGCAAACCGGCACCACCACCAGATAAAGATAGTCCGGTACCCACTTTTTGAGACGCGTTTCAATAAATCCGAGCGCAAGCCCCGCCAGCAGCGCGGGAATAACCTGCGCCTGATAACCCACTTTGGCTATCTGGAACAGGCCGAAATCCCATACCTCTGGCGTTTGCTGACCGAGCAGGTAAGCGTTCATCAGCTGCGGGGAAACCAGCGTTACGCCAAGCACGATGCCAAGGATCGGCGTGCCGCCCATCTTGCGCACCGCAGACCAGCAGATGCCGACCGGCAGATAGAAGAAAATCGCCTCGCCAATCAGCCATAAAAAGTCGTAAATCGATTTCAGCGCCGGGAACATTTGCGCCAGCGTCTGGCCGTTGCTCATGGGCAGGTCGCCGATGACGTTGCGAAAACCGAGGATCAGGCCGCCGCTAATCAGCGCGGGCAGCAGCGGAAAGAAGATTTCCGCGAAATGCGAGATAAGGCGCTCATGCCACTTCATGTTCTGGCGCGCCGCAAGCTTTGCCTGCTCTTTATTGGCGCTGCTGTGGCCGCTGGTGGCGATAAGCGCCTGGTAGTAATCGCCCACTTCAGTGCCTATCACCACCTGAAACTGGCCGGCGTTAGTAAAGCAGCCTTTGACCATTGGCAGCGTCTCAATGGCTTTCGGATCCGCCTTTGCGGGGTTATTAAGTACAAAGCGCAGCCGGGTAATGCAGTGACTGACCGTCGCAATGTTTTCGCGGCCACCCACCAGTACTATCAGTCTGTCGATATCCTGTTGGTTTATTTTTCGCATGATGACGCCCCATAACGGAGAAAAAAGTAGGCTGAGGGTAAGACGGGCCAAGCTTATCCGTTTCCCTTAAACGGTAAAAAGGGAACGTTCCCGAAACAGGGCGACGATCACAATATATCCGCAGGCGGGAATTAACTCAGGGCGGCGGGAATGACTATCTGGCGTAGCGCTGCGTGTTGGGTCACCTGGGCGATAAGCTGCAACGCCGCTTGTTTGCCCGCCTGCGCGTAGCCGGGATCGACCGTGATGATCTCCGGATGGAGAAACTTCAGCAGCGGGGTGTTGCCGACGCTTGCCAGCTGCAAAGGGCTATGAGGATGCTGTTGCAGATATTTGCTCGCGCCGATGGCGAGCGTGTCGGTGGCGCAAAGCAGAGCGGTGGTCTGTGCGTGCAGCACTGTCGAGACATGCTCATACCCTTGCTTCATCGCAAGCCCTGGCAGCACGGCATGAGGCGTGAGCTTATGCTGACGACAAAAAGCAAGATACGCTTCGTGGCGGCGCAGACCGGTCGTGATGTCGCTTTCCGGCACGCCAAGATAGCTAATGTGCCGGTGTCCCTGTTCGTAAAGGCGCTGCATCAGAATGCGGATAGCACCCTCGTCGTCATAACAGACCGAGGTGAAGCCTTCGGCATCCCGCGCCATCAGCACCAGGGTTTCGCGCCAGGGGTTAAGCATCGCCTCGTCGATGCCGGTAAAGCCGAAAAGGATCACGCCGTCGATATTGCGGCGGCTCAGCACGTCCAGGTGTTCCTGCACCAGCTTCGTTGAAAACTGGCTTTCCATCATGATGGGGTCATAGCCCTGTTCGTAAAGACAGGGGAGCATGGTCTGCACCGCGAGGTTTTCGGAAAGCGAATCCAGACGGGTAACGATTATCGCCACCACTTTGTCGCTCTGTCCGCGCATGGCCCGCGCCGAACGGGAAGGCGAAAACCCTTGTTGACGCATTACCGCTTCCACCCGCTCGCGTGTGCGTTCGCTGACGCCGCTTTCGTTATTAAGCACGCGTGATACGGTCGACTTTCCCACGCCGCTTAAGCGCGCTATGTCTTTAATGGTCAGGCGGTTTTGCATCAGTCCATTCCCCTGGCTTATTTAAGGTTTTTATATTCAACGGCTTAGGTTATCGCTTTTACTGCAAGGCGCAATGGGTATTGTCTGGTTTAGGTTTGATTTAGTTTATTAAGGTTACTATAGGCCCACCTTTAACAAGGTTTAAGGTGAAAGCGTACCCGCTACCTTCGCCTGTCGCGTTCCGTTTTTCAACCACTTACCGGAGGCTGCATGGACCCCGATCCGACCCCTCTCCCTGAACGGGAGAAATTAACCCGGTAAGCCAGCCTGTTGTCGTTGTCTTGCCGGTCTTTCAGGACAGCGACGTGAATTCGTCCCTGTAAAAGAAAATGTCCTGCGGACAGGCTTGCCCCTGCCCGCAGAAAGCAACGCGCCGTAACCTGGCGCGGAGGGACCGCTTATGCACATTAAACACCGTACCTGGCGCTGGCTTTTCGCCCTCAGCCGCCATATTCCCCGCCGTTTTACAGAACGCGATCCGCTGCCGGACCGTCAGCGTCTGAACGGCGCGGCTATTCCGCCTTCGCTGAGCGAGGCCTGTCTTAAAGCGGCGCGCGCCACGCAAGCGCAGCTGTGGCAGATGTTTGATAGTCATCCTGAAGGGCTAAACGCCCGGGAAGTGGTACAGGCGCGAGAAAAATATGGCGTAAACCAGATCCCCGGCGAACAGCCGTCGGCCTGGTGGGTTGACCTGTGGCGTTGCTACCGCAACCCCTTCAACCTGCTGCTGACGCTGCTTGGCGTTATCTCTTACGCCACGGAGGATCTGTTCGCCGCCGGGGTGATCGCCCTGATGGTCGGCATTTCCACGCTGCTGAACTTTATTCAGGAGAGCCGTTCCGGCAAGGCGGCGGACGCGCTGAAAGCGATGGTCAGCAACACGGCCACCGTGCTGCGCGTTATCAATAAAAAAGGGGCGCATGACTGGGTGGAGATCCCGGTCGATCACCTGGTGCCCGGCGACATTGTGAAGCTCTCGGCGGGCGATATGATCCCGGCCGATCTGCGCGTGTTGCAGGCACGGGATCTTTTCGTCGCCCAGGCCTCGCTGACCGGGGAGTCGCTGCCGGTCGAAAAAACGGCGCACAGCCGCCAGCCTGAGCAAAATAATCCGCTTGAGTGCGACACGCTCTGCTTTATGGGCACCAACGTGGTAAGCGGTACGGCGCAGGCGATGGTTATTGCGACGGGCGGCAACACCTGGTTTGGGCAGCTTGCAGGACGCGTGTCGGAACAGCCGGAAGAGCCGAACGCCTTCCAGCAGGGAATAAGCCGCGTGAGCCTGTTGCTTATCCGCTTTATGCTGGTAATGGCGCCAGTGGTATTGCTGATAAACGGCTTTACCAAAGGCGACTGGTGGGAAGCGGCGCTGTTCGCCCTCTCGGTGGCGGTGGGTCTGACCCCCGAAATGCTGCCGATGATTGTCACCTCTACGCTTGCGCGCGGGGCGGTGAAGCTCTCTAAACAGAAAGTGATCGTTAAGCATTTAGACGCCATTCAGAACTTCGGCGCCATGGATGTGCTTTGCACTGACAAAACCGGCACGCTGACCCAGGACCGCATTGTGCTGGAGACGCACACCGACATTACTGGCGAAGTGAGCGATCGCGTGTTGCAGGCGGCGTGGCTTAACAGCCACTACCAGACCGGCCTTAAAAACCTGCTTGATACCGCCGTGCTGGAAGGGGTTGAGGCGCAGCAGGCGGCGGCGCGCTGGCAAAAGGTGGACGAGATCCCCTTTGATTTCGAACGCCGTCGCATGTCGGTTGTGGTTCAGGAAATACCGGATTCGCACCTGCTTATCTGCAAGGGCGCTTTGCAGGAGGTGCTGGCGGTTTGCACTCACGCTCGCCTTGGGGAGAGCGTGACGCTGCTCAACGACGCCATGCTGGGGCAAATAAAAGCGGTAACGGATACGCTCAACCGCCAGGGCTTGCGCGTGGTGGCGGTTGCGACCCGTCAACTTGCGGCGCGGGAAGGCGACTACAGCCGCGTGGATGAGTCAGACCTTATTCTCGAAGGCTACATCGCCTTTCTCGATCCGCCTAAAGAGACCACGGCGCCGGCGCTGAAAGCGCTGAAAGCGCATGGCGTGACGGTGAAAATCCTCACCGGCGACAGCGAGCTGGTGGCGGCGAAAGTCTGCCGTGAAGTAGGGATGGAGCCGGGCGACGTACTCACCGGCAGCGATATTGAACAGCTGGAAGATGACGCGCTGGTCGGGCGCCTTCATAACACGACGCTTTTCGCCCGCTTAACGCCGCTGCATAAAGAACGCATTGTACGGTTGCTGAAAAGCGAAGGACACGTGGTGGGCTTTATGGGCGACGGGATTAACGACGCCCCGGCGCTGCGCGCGGCGGATATCGGCATCTCTGTTGACGGCGCGGTAGATATCGCCCGCGAGGCGGCAGATATCATCCTGCTGGAAAAAAGCCTGATGGTGCTGGAGGAGGGCGTCATCGAAGGGCGCCGTACTTTCGCCAACATGCTGAAATACATCAAAATGACCGCCAGCTCTAACTTCGGCAACGTCTTTAGCGTGCTGGTAGCCAGCGCTTTTCTGCCGTTTTTGCCCATGCTGCCGCTGCACTTGCTTATCCAGAACCTGCTTTATGATATCAGCCAGGTTGCTATCCCGTTTGATAACGTGGATGACGAGCAAATTAAAACGCCGCAGCGCTGGCAGGCGGCTGAGCTGGGGCGTTTTATGCTCTGCTTCGGGCCGATAAGCTCGCTATTCGACATTATTACTTTTTGCGTGATGTGGTGGGTATTTAAGGCCAACGTGCCGCAAGCGCAGACGCTGTTCCAGTCTGGCTGGTTCGTGGTAGGGCTGCTGTCGCAAACGTTGATCGTGCATATGATCCGCACCCGTCGCGTGCCATTCCTGCAAAGCCGTGCGGCATGGCCGTTGCTGGTAATGACGCTGGTGGTGATGACGCTCGGCATCGCGCTGCCGTTCTCGCCGCTTGCGGCATACCTGAGCCTTGAGCCGCTGCCGCTGGCCTACTTCCCGTGGCTTGTGGCGATCCTCGCCGGGTATATGGCGCTAACGCAGTGGGTGAAGAATGTTTACAGCCGTCGCTATGGCTGGCAGTAGCAGATGAGCGAACAGAGAAAAGGCCACCGAAGTGGCCTTTTTTATGCACGATTGCCGCGATTAACGACGCACGGCGATCGCTTCGATCTCAATCTTCACATCTTTTGGCAGTCGAGCCACTTCGACGCAGGAGCGTGCCGGGAAGGTCGCCTGATGTTCGGTGAAAAATGCCTCATAGGCAGCGTTAACGGTAGCGAAATCGTTCAGATCTTTCACAAATACGGTGGTCTTGACGATATCGCCGACTTTCAGGCCCGCCGCTTCGACGATAGCCTTTACGTTTTCCAGCGACTGACGCGCCTGGGCTGCCACATCGTCCGGTACGCTGCCGGTTTTGGGATCGACCGGGATCTGGCCGGAGGTGATGATCATGTTGCCCAGATCAACGCCCTGAACATACGGGCCGATAGCTGCGGGTGCATTTTCCGTCGCGAGTGTGCGGGACATAATTTCTCCTGAGTTAAGCGGTTAGGCTCCCGCCATTATAGGGAGCCAGTTTCTCATTGCCAGCGTGAATTAATCCGCCAGCACCACGTGGTGGGCAAACTCTTTCTCGCAATATTTGCACTTCAGCAGGATCTCATCATTACGCTGCTTTACGGCGAAACCGGAATCCACCGGCTCGCTGCGGCTGATGCAGTTGCTGTTCGGGCAGACCAGCACTTTATCGATGCGCGAAGGCAGGTGCGGGCGGCTTTTTCCAACCACTTCATACTCGTCAATGCGGTTAACCGTCGCCTTCGGCGCATAGAGCGCCAGCTGGTTTACCTGCTCATCGGTCAGGAAGGTGTTTTCGATTTTAATCAAATCTTTGCGGCCCAGTTCGCCGGAAGGCAGGTTCAGGCCGATGGTGATGCGCTGGTCGGTTTCGGTGAGCTTAAACAGCGTCAGCAGCTTAAAGCCCACCTGCGCGGGGATATGGTCAATCACCGTGCCGCGCTTAATCGCTTCTACCTGTAATTTATTATCGTGTGTCATTTAAGTTTCCTCCTTACAGAGCCAAATCGCGATTCAGAACCAGCGCCAGCAGCGCCTGGCGGGCGAAGATACCGTTGCCGGCCTGCTGGAAATACCAGGCGTGCGGCGTTTTATCGACGTCCGTCGTGATCTCATCCACGCGCGGCAGGGGGTGCAGCACTTTCATATTGGCGCGGGCGCCGTCAAGATCCGCCGCCCGCAGAATAAACTGCGCCTTCACGTTGGCGTATTCAGACGGATCCAGACGCTCTTTTTGCACGCGGGTCATGTAGAGAATGTCCACGTCGGCCACGACCTCATCTATCGCCTCGTGGCGGCTCCATGCAATGCCTTTTTCATCCAGCATGTCGAGAATGTATTGCGGCATCGCCAGCGCGTCCGGGGCGATAAAGTAAAAGCGGTTGCCATTGAACTTCGCCAGCGCCTGGGCGAGCGAATGGACGGTGCGGCCATATTTCAGGTCGCCGACCATGGCGATATTCAGGTTCTCCAGCCGCCCCTGGGTCTCCTGAATAGTAAAGAGGTCGAGCAGCGTTTGCGTCGGGTGCTGGTTTGCGCCGTCGCCTGCATTCAGCACCGGCACGCCGCTGGAAAATTCAGTGGCGAGGCGCGCCGCGCCTTCCTGCGGATGGCGCATGACAATTGCATCCACATAGGTGCTGATAACCGAAATGGTGTCCGCCAGCGTTTCGCCTTTTTTGCCAAGCGAGGTGTTGCTGCTGTCGGAAAAGCCCACCACCGAAGCGCCAAGGCGGTGCATGGACGTTTCAAACGACAGACGGGTGCGGGTGGACGCTTCGAAAAAGCAACTGGCGATCACTTTATGCTTCAGCAACTCCGGCTGCGGGTTGGCCTTCAGCTTCGCCGCCGTTTCCAGCACCAGTTCAAGCTCCTCCCGGCTGAGATCGTTAATGGAAATGATGTGTTTCTTGTAGAGCGAATTAGCCATTTCTGTCTCCTCTTCAGGCCGGCGGTCAAACGCAGGACAAAAAAAAGCCCCTCAAATGAGGGGCTTTCATAGAAATTGAATAGCGGAAAGAAAAACGGCGTGGCCGCCGCCAGCGTTGTGGCGACGCGGTAAGCGAGTGTGTCGAACAGACCTGACCATGCTTCCTCCCGGCAAATTGCCCGGCATTATACGCGCGCAGGCCAGCTTCGCAAGGGGATGAATGCACAATTTGACGTCGGTAATCGGTTTCGCGGCATAAAAAATCATTTTATTTGAATTTTTATTTATCTGGCGAATGAGCGAAAACGGGAATGTTGTTCTGACGCAGGTTTCTGGCAGAAAGCAGTAGCCGCTCAGGCTATTTCCTCGTATAAAACATAAAAATGAAACGGTGTTTTATATAAAGGAGAGTCTGATGATTATCGGCAATATTCACCATTTACAACCCTGGTTGCCAGCCGAACTGCGCGACGCGATTGAGCATGTGAAGCAGCACGTGACGGCGGAAACGCCGACCGGCAAGCATGACATCGACGGCAACCGTCTGTTTTATCTTGTATCCAACGATACGACGCAGCCGATTGCCGAGCGCCGCGCCGAGTATCATGCGCGCTATCTGGATATCCAGATGGTGTTGAAAGGCGTGGAAGGCATGACCTTTAGCTGCCTGCCTGCGGGCGCGCCGGAAACCGACTGGCTGGCGGATAAAGACATCGCCTTCCTGCCGGAAGGGGCGCAGGAAAAAACCGTGGTGCTGGAGGAGGGCGATTTTGTGGTCTTCTACCCGGGTGAAGTGCACAAGCCGCTGTGCGCCGTAGGGCAGGCCGCGCCGGTGCGTAAAGTGGTGGTGAAGCTGCTGGTGGAGTAAGCCTTTTCTGGCAGGGTAACTTTACTTTCCTGCACATGCGCAACCAGTGATATATTCCGTTCACTATAGAGCTGCGCCCCTGTGAAATCTCTTATCCTGTGAACGTGCAAAGGGGGCTCGCCGCCGCCCCCTTTGCAATCCCGGCTCCCGGCGGAAAATCGCCCGCTGAAGCGGGAAACCTCATCTTTTCCCCGCTGGCTTCGGGTCGGGCATGACGGCACGTCCGTGTGCCGACATGCCCTCGCACCGGGTCCAACCGGTGCGACCCTGCCATCGTGAAAAAGCTGAGGCGATTTTTAGCCGGAGCAGGCTCTCCACTTTAGCGCTGGCGCCTTTTAAAAAGGAAAAAGCCTGGGCCGCTTTTTCCCTCTCCCCTTAAAAAAGAGCGCTGGGGTGATCGACAATCGCCAGTCGTCAGTTATTGCGCGAGCGTCGCTACCATCACCGCTTTGATTGTGTGCATGCGGTTTTCCGCCTGGTCGAAGACCACGCTGTTGGCGGACTCGAACACTTCATCGGTCACTTCCATGCCGCCGTGCAGGCCATACTGTTCCGCCATCTGTTTGCCAAGCGTCGTCTGGTCGTCGTGAAACGCCGGCAGGCAGTGCAGAAATTTCACCTGCGGATTGCCGGTAAGCGCCATCATTTCGCGGTTCACCTGATAGGGTCGCAGCAGCGCGATGCGCTCCGCCCACTTCTCTTTTGGCTCGCCCATAGAGACCCAGACGTCGGTATAAATAAAATCAGCGCCTTTAACCCCTTCGGCTACGTTTTCGGTTAGCGTGATCTTCCCGCCGGTCTGCGCCGCCAGCGCCTGGCACTCCGCCACCAGGCTCGCTTCGGGCCAGCAGGCTTTCGGCGCGACAAGGCGTAAATCCAGACCCGTCAACGCTGCCGCTTCAAGCATCGAGTTGCCCATGTTGTTGCGCGCGTCGCCCGCATAGACCAGCGTCATGTCGCTAAGCGCTTTGCCCGGCAAATGCTCCTGCATGGTAAGCAAATCTGCCAGCAGCTGAGTGGGATGAAACTCATTGGTCAGCCCATTCCACACCGGCACGCCCGCATACTGCGCCAGCGTTTCGACGATTTCCTGACCGTGGCCGCGATACTGAATGCCGTCATACAGACGGCCCAGCACCCGCGCGGTATCTTTTATTGATTCTTTATGCCCAATCTGACTGCCGCTCGGGCCAAGATAAGTGACCCGGGCGCCCTGGTCGTAAGCGGCAACTTCGAAAGAGCATCGCGTGCGGGTTGAGTCTTTTTCGAAGATGAGCGCAATATTTTTACCGGTCAGCTTTTGCACTTCACACCCTTGTTTCTTATCGCTTTTCAGCTTCGCAGCAAGGGCGAGTAAATCGGTGATGTTAGCAGGCGTGAAATCCAGCAGTTTCAGAAAATGTTTTTGATAAAAGGTCGACATCATGTCCTCACATGGCGAACGCCACTTATTGAATTAAAATTCAATCTATATGTATGAATATTCATTTGCAACCCTGCATCGCAAAACTTTGCGGTGAAAGGTGGAGGCATTGGCGGCGGTATGTGAAAATAAAGGATATTCGGCGACACACAGAGGAACGAGCCATGGCAAACCCGGAATTACTGGAAGAGCAGCGTGAAGAGACGCGCCTGATCATTGAAGAACTGCTGGAAGACGGCAGCGATCCCGACGCGCTTTACACTATCGAACATCACTTCTCCGCGGATGATTTCGAAACGCTGGAAAAAGTCGCCGTAGAGGCGTTTAAGCTGGGTTACGAAGTGACCGATCCAGAAGAGCTGGAAGTGGAAGAGGGCGAAACCGTCATCTGTTGCGATGTGCTGAGCGAATGCGCGCTCAACGCCGAGCTTATCGACGCGCAAGTTGAGCAATTGCTTAATCTCGCCGAAAAATATGAAGTGGACTACGACGGCTGGGGCACTTACTACGAAGATCCCAACGGCGAAGGCGAAGAGGACGACGAAGACTACGTGGACGAAGATGACGACGGCATCCGCCACTAAGTCGTTCAGGGCGGCAGCTTCAGGCTGCCGCATCGCAAGGATCCTGCATGAATTACGAAGAACCGCTCGCTCCCGTTCGGGAGTTTTTACACTGCGCCACGCCCGCCGCCTGGATTGAAAAAGCGCGCGCGCCGGAAAACCTTCCCCTGCTGCTCACCGATCACCTCGTTTGCGAACTGAAAGCGGCGCAAACCGCTATGTTGCTCATCCGCAAATATGTGGCGGATAAAAACGGGTCTGACGAACTGTTAGGCTGGCTGAAGCCTTATGAAGAGTTCACCTTCCGGGAAGGGCCGGAGCCCGATTTTATCGCCCTGCATAAGCGTATCGGCAAAAGCGTCATGCCTGAAACCGATGACCCGTGGGGGCAGGCGCTTATCAACAGCATGGTGCTGCTGATTAAAGAAGAGCTGCATCATTTCTGGCAGGTGCGCGAGGCGATGCTGGCGCGCAACATTCCTTATGTGAAGATCACCGCCAGCCGCTACGCTAAGGGCATGTTGCGGGAAGTGCGCACGCACGAACCTCTGACGCTGGTGGATAAACTTATCTGCGGCGCCTATATCGAGGCGCGCTCCTGCGAGCGTTTCGCCGCGCTGGCCCCTTATCTGGATGATGATTTACGCAAGTTCTACCTGTCGCTGCTGCGCTCGGAAGCGCGCCACTATCAGGATTATCTGGCGCTGGCCCGCCAGATCGCGCCGAAAGAGGTGGATGCCCGCGTGCGCTTTTTCGGCGAAGTGGAAGCATCGCTTATTACCTCGCCAGACGACGAGTTTCGTTTTCACAGCGGCGTGCCGGTATAGCGGAGCGCGCTATGCTTAACGCATCAGTCACTATTCAGGAGCCATGATGGCCTTTATCCCTCTTATTGCCGTAGTGGGCGCAATGATTATTGTCGCCGCTTACCTGCTGACGCGTAAGCGTTCTAAAGCGATGCGCGCTGGCGCGCTGGTGGCCGCCTTCGCTATTGTGGTCGCGCTTGGCGCCTGGCTGCGTTATGCCCAGCAGCCCGTCGTGACGCAAACGGCAAGCGACAGCGCTTTCGACGCCAGCATGAGCCGTATTCCGCTCTGGCGCGCCATTCTCGACCATGACCCGGCCACGGCGCAGCAACTGCGCGATCAGGTAACGGCGATGGAGCGACAAGGGCGCAGCGAACAGGAAAAAATCGATGCTATTCAGCAGCAGATTTTGCTTATTTCCATGCAGCGTCTGCAACAGACCTCTGATGCTGAAGCGGTGGCTTATATGCGCTCGAACATGGAGATGACCGCCGCGCTGCAAAAACATGGCGATGATATCTGCTTTCGCTACCTCTTCCCGGCGGTAAAAGGGGGCGTGAACCCGGTGCGCTACCTTACGCAGGAGCAAATCGACAGCCGCATGGCGGCGGATGCCGACATGTATAACGCTTCCTTTGGCGCAAACAAACACAGCGTGACGGAAGCGGAGCGCGAACAGGCGCATCGCGATCTCCAGCCTATTTTGCAACGCATGAACGCGCGCTATGGCGCGGACCTGGATCTGATGGCGCACCCGGAAAAGGCGCAAGGGAAAGAAGGACAGCTATGCAATATGGTGCAGGTGTTATGGCAGGAAGTGTTTAATCTGCCGATGGCGAGCGCCGCAGGCGTGATTCGCTACTCAGTCAGCAGCCGTTAAAAAAAAGGCCACACGCGGCGCGGGCGGCGTGTGGCATGGCTGTTGATGATTAACGCAGATTATTCGGGAAATCGGCGGGCAGCTCGCTCGCCGCGCAGTTAATCACGCTGTCATCATCCGGGCCGCAGTCGCGCACGAAAGTGATCGTCGCGAACTCGTCAATCACTTCGGTCGGATAAGCCGGGCCCGCTTCACGATACGATTCCATTTCAGCGATGTGCTCATTCTGGAAGCAAACGGTTTTTTCCGGGTTATTCATCACCCAACGCGGGAAGAAAATGGTGCCGTGGAACAGGCGGTCGCCAAGGTTCACAATCAGGCTGACGTCTGTACCGGTCGGCTCGGTCCAGGAAATTTTATAGATGCTTTCCCCTACGCGAACAATATAAGCGCGCTGGTCTTTCACCCAACGGTTGCCCACCAGCCCGCTGTGAATACGGTAGTCCAGCGTGGTCTCGTTTTTCACATAAATTTCATAATTCCAGCCGTTGTCGTAGGTATAGACAAGGTGTTTACCCACGAAACCACTCAAATCTTGTTTATCGAACTGGCTCATAATGACCTCCTTTGTTTTGATGAGGTTATTCTATTGCTTCATTTTTTGAATGAATAACGCTAAATTTGAATTAAACCCATTCAAAAAATAGAACGGTTATGCATAAAACGACGCTTGAGCAGTGGAGCCTCTTAGAAAGCGTAGTGGAGCTTGGCAGCTTCGCTCGCACGGCGGACGCGATGTACCGTAGCCAGTCGTCGGTCAGCTACAACCTGGCGCAGTTACAGGAGCGGCTCGGCGTTACGTTATTAACACTTGAGGGGCGACGGGCAGTGCTGACGCCGGCGGGCCGACTGTTGCTTGATCAAGCAAAGCCGTTGCTGGCCGCTTTTCATGCGCTTGAGAGCCGGGCGGCGGATCTGCACAACGGCGCGCGCGGCAGCATCGATCTGATCGTGGATACGGTTTTCCCGCGCCAGCGGCTGTTCGCCATACTGCGGGAGTTTCAGCAACGCCATCCGGCAACCCAGGTGCGGCTGACGGAGGTGCTGGAAAGCGACCCGGAAGCGATTGCCGCCAGTAAAGATGCCGATGTGCTGGTGTTGACGCGGCGGGAGGAGAGCGTCGGGCGGGGCGAATGGCTAATGAATGTCGACTTTGTCGCGGTCGCCCATCACGAGCATCCGCTGCACCAGTTAGCGTCAGCGGAAGTGGATGAGGCGCTGTCGCGCTATCCGCAGATCCGTATCGCCGGGCGCGAGCGCGAGCAGGCAGCGCGGGAGTCGCGCACCTCAGAGCAGTGGACCTTTTCCACGGCCGACGCAGCGATAGAAGCGGTGATGTACCAGGTGGGCTACGGCTGGCTGCCGCAAGAGCGCATTCAGGCGCAGCTTGCGGCAGGGACGCTAAAAGCGTTGCCGTTGGCCCACGGCGCCAGACGCGCCACGCCGCTGCATCTTATCGTTAAAGAGGCGCTGTCGCCGCCCGATGAGCAGGTGGCGACATTACTGGCGCTGTTTAAGGCGAACAGGGAAGCGTGACGTCAGAGGCTTTTCAGCATGCGTACTTCGCAATCCACATGGCCGGTGCAGCCGAGCGGCTCGTCAATATGCTCAAACCCAAGGCGTTCATAAAGCGCGATAGCCTGGGTCAGCGAGGCGGTGGTTTCCAGGTAGCAGCGGCGAAAGCCCTGCTCGCGGGCGAACGCCATCGCCTGCAAGGCCAGCTTTTTGGCAAGCCCCTGGCCGCGCGCCTGCGGCAGAAAATACATCTTCTGAAGTTCGCAGATATCCGGCTCGCTGCACTGTAAAGGCGCTATGCCGCCGCCGCCCACCACGTCGCCTTCATGCTCAACCACCCAGTAAGCGTGGCCAGGCTGGCTGTAGACTTCATAAAGCGTATCCAGATTCGGGTCGGCGACCGTATAACCTTTGTCTGCGGTTAAACCATATTCAGCGGAAACGGCGCGGATAACGCGGGCGATAGCAGGGTTATCCCTTGCGGTCAGCGGGCGCATAGTTAACTGAAGGGGCGTTACAACACTCATAGACAGATGACTTATTTACTTTGAACACATAGGCGCAGTAAATAGCACTACGTTTCTCAGGGCGCAAGCGAGGATCTTTCAGGCAGGGTATTGAGGTCAACAAAAAGGCCGGTTGCCCGGCCTTTTTGGGTTTGCTTACAGCGCGCTAATCACGCCCTGCTGTTCCACCAGTTTGGCTTTCGCCTCGTGGTAGCCCTGCAATTTTTCACGCTCTTTAGCGATAACCGCCTCCGGCGCGCGGGCGACAAAGCCCTCGTTGCCGAGCTTGCTTTCGATGCGGCTGATTTCATTTTCGATCTTCGCCACTTCTTTCGCCAGGCGCTCCAGCTCCGCCGCCTTGTCGATAAGCCCCGCCATCGGGATCAGCAGCTCCGCGCCGTCGATAATTTTGGTCACGGACACCGGACCTTTATCATCGGCAGGCAGGACGGTGATGCTCTCCAGACGCGCCAGCGTTTTCAGGAAGTTCAGGTTGTCGTTTACGCGACGCGCAGCATCAGCGCTGCAACCGCGCAGCAACAGCTCCAGCGGTTTACCCGGCGCGATATTCATTTCCGCGCGAATGTTACGCACGGCGATGATCGCCTGCTTCAGCCACTCGGTATCCGCCGCCGCCGCTTCATCTACCCGCGCGGCGTCATAGGCCGGGAAAGGTTGCAGCATGATGGTGTCGGCAGTAATGCCTTTCAGCACTTTCACGCGCTGCCAGATGGTTTCCGTGATGAACGGAATTATCGGGTGCGCAAGACGCAGCAGGCCTTCCAGCACGTTTACCAGCGTGTTGCGGGTACCGCGCAGCTCGGCGTCGGAGCCGCCGTTCATCACCGGCTTGGTCAGCTCCAGATACCAGTCGCAGAACTGGTTCCAGGTGAACTCGTACAGGATGTTGGCGGCGATATCAAAGCGATAGTTATCCAGCGCGTCGCGATAGGCTTTCACCGTGCGGTTAAATTCCGCGAGGATCCAGCGGTCCGCCAGCGAGAAGGTCATTTCGCCGCCGTTGAAGCCGCAATCCTGCTCTTCGGTGTTCATCAGCACGAAGCGGCTGGCGTTCCACAGCTTGTTACAGAAGTTGCGGTAGCCTTCAAGGCGCTTCATGTCCCAGTTGATGTCGCGGCCGGTAGAGGCCAGCGCCGCGAGCGTGAAGCGCAGGGCGTCGGTGCCGTGCGGCTCAATGCCGTTCGGGAACTGCTTCTCGGTGCGCTTGCGGATTTTCTCAGCCAGCTGCGGCTGCATCATGTTGCCGGTGCGTTTTTCCAGCAGCTCTTCAAGGGAAATGCCGTCTACCATATCCAGCGGGTCGATAACGTTGCCCTTGGACTTGGACATTTTCTGCCCTTCGTCGTCGCGGATAAGACCGGTCATGTAGACGGTCTTAAACGGCACCTGCGGCTTGCCGTTTTCATCTTTGATGAAGTGCATGGTCATCATGATCATGCGGGCAATCCAGAAGAAGATAATGTCGAAGCCAGAGACCATGACGCTGGTCGGGTGGAACTGGCGCAGGGCGTCGGTGTTTTCCGGCCAGCCGAGGGTGGAGAACGTCCAGAGCGCGGAGGAGAACCAGGTATCCAGCACATCTTCGTCCTGGCGCAGCGCCACGTCGGCGCCGAGGTTGTTCTCAAGGCGTACTTCGTCTTCGTTGCGACCAACATAGACGTTGCCTTCGTTGTCGTACCACGCCGGAATGCGGTGGCCCCACCACAGCTGGCGAGAGATACACCAGTCCTGGATATCGCGCATCCAGGAGAAGTACATGTTCTCGTACTGCTTCGGCACAAACTGAATGTCGCCATTTTCAACGGCTTCAACGGCCGGTTTCGCCAGCACGTCGGTGCGCACGTACCACTGGTCGGTCAGCATCGGTTCGATAACCACGCCGCCGCGGTCGCCGTAAGGCACCGTCAGGTCGTGCGGCTTAATCTCTTCCAGCAGGCCGAGTTCGTCAATGGCGGCGACAATCGCTTTGCGCGCGGCAAAACGCTCCAGCTTCTGGAACTGTGCCGGGATCTCGCTTGAGTAAACGTCGGACTCGTTGCCTTTGGTGTCGTACACTTCCGCGCTTTCACGGATATCGCCGTCAAACGTCAGGATGTTGATCATCGGCAGGGCGTGACGACGGCCCACTTCGTAGTCGTTGAAATCGTGCGCCGGGGTGATCTTCACGCAGCCGGTGCCTTTTTCCATGTCGGCGTGTTCGTCGCCCACCACAGGAATGCGGCGGTTCACCAGCGGCAGAACCACATACTTGCCGATTAAGTCTTTATAACGAGGATCTTCCGGGTTAACGGCAACGCCGGTATCGCCCAGCAGGGTTTCCGGACGCGTGGTGGCCACCACCAGGTAATCTTTACCGTCAGCGGTTTTCGCACCGTCCGCCAGCGGGTAGCGGATATGCCACATTGAGCCTTTAGACTCGCGGTTTTCCACTTCCAGGTCGGAAATAGCGGTGCGCAGTTTCGGGTCCCAGTTAACGAGACGCTTGCCGCGGTAAATCAGGTCTTCTTTATAAAGACGCACGAACACTTCTTTAACGGCGTTGGAAAGGCCTTCGTCCATGGTGAAGCGCTCGCGCTCCCAGTCCACGGAGTTGCCCAGACGACGCATCTGGCGAGTAATGGTGCCGCCGGATTCCGCTTTCCACTGCCAGATTTTATCGATAAACGCGTCGCGGCCGTAATCGTGGCGGGTTTTCCCCTCTTCGGCAGCGATTTTGCGCTCCACCACCATCTGGGTGGCGATGCCTGCGTGGTCGGTGCCTGCCTGCCACAGGGTGTTTTTACCCTGCATGCGCTGATAGCGGATCATGGTGTCCATGATCGTCTGCTGGAAGGCGTGACCCATATGCAAACTGCCGGTGACGTTCGGCGGCGGGATCATAATGCAGAAGCTTTCCTGGCTTTCGTCGCCATTGGGTTTGAAGTAGCCCTGCTCTTCCCAGTGCTCGTAAAGCGGCTGTTCGATATCTTGGGGGTTATATGTCTTTTCCATTTCTGCTATGTCGTTCCGGGCGCCGTGAAGGTGGCCGTGGTCAAGTGGAAACCAGCCACGCGATAGGCTTTATAGCGTTCGCGCGCCAGTTGTTTCTGGGATTCTTCGATCGGTACGAAGTCTATCACTTCAGTGAAAGCGGTGGCAAAATCTGCGAATGCCGGGCGCAGGCTGATTAAAATGTCGCGCGGCGCGCTGCTGCGCTTTTGCGGCCAGGCAATCTCTACCGGCGCGCCGCCGCGCGGCCCTTCGCCCGCCAGGTTATGCGGCACGAAGCTTTCCGGCGGCCGCGTCCACAGCGCTTCGTCGAGGCGAATAGCCTGCTGCTCATCTTCGCAGGCAATCAATACGCGCTTGCCGTTGCGCCAACGTTCTGCGGCAATGTCGCACACCAGCCGTTCAACGGCGCCAAGGCCATCGACGGTGTCGTCGTTGTCCAGAAGGTAAAAGGTCGCATTTTTCATATCTATACCCGTCGTCTTTCGAGTTGCCTCTTTGTTGGCTGCCTTTACGCACCCCAGTCACATAGTAAACTATGCACCCGGGGATGTGTTCAGTTGCCGCCGCGATGCAACTCGAAATCCATAGGGTATAGAATTCTTATTGCTCATGCCTGTAGGCCGGGTAGGGCGTAACCGCCGCCCGGCATTTACTATCACTCTTCGCCGTTCATCCCGGCGCGGTTGAGCAGGAACTGCGACAGCATCGCCACCGGACGACCGGTCGCTCCTTTCGCTTTGCCGGAGCGCCAGGCGGTGCCGGCGATATCCAGGTGCGCCCAGTTATACTTGCGGGTAAAGCGCGACAGGAAGCAGCCCGCGGTGATCGCGCCGCCAGGACGGCCGCCGATGTTCGCCATATCCGCGAAGTTCGACTCCAGCTGTTCCTGGAACTCGTCCGCCATCGGCAGGCGCCATGCGCGGTCGCCCGCCTGTTCGGAGGCGCCAATCAGCTCATGGGCCAGCGGATTATGGTTCGACATCAGCCCGGTGATGTGGTGCCCCAGCGCAATCACGCAGGCGCCGGTCAGCGTCGCCACGTCGATCACCGCTTCCGGATCGAAGCGCTCTACGTAGGTGAGCACGTCGCACAGCACCAGACGGCCTTCGGCGTCGGTGTTCAGCACTTCCACCGTCTGGCCGGACATGGTGGTCAGCACGTCGCCCGGGCGATAAGCGCGCCCGCCAGGCATGTTTTCACAGCCCGCCAGCACGCCGATGACGTTCAGCGGCAGTTGCAGCTCCGCCACCATGCGCATCACGCCGTAAACCGCCGCCGCGCCGCACATGTCATATTTCATCTCGTCCATGCCTTCGGCAGGCTTGATGGAAATACCGCCGGAGTCGAAGGTCAGCCCTTTGCCCACCAGTACAATCGGCCGGGCGTCCGGCTCGCTGCTGCCTTTATATTCCATCACCGACATCAGCGATTCATTCTGCGAGCCTGCGCCTACCGCCAGGTAGGAGTGCATGCCCAGATCTTTCATCTGCTGCTCGCCAATCACGCGGGTGACCACGTTCTTGCTGTAAGCGTCCGCCAGCTGGCGCGCCTGGGAGGCGAGGTAGGCGGCGTTGCAAATGTTCGGCGGCATATTGCCGAGATCTTTCGCCGCCTTGATGCCGGCGGCAATGGCGAGGCCGTGCTGAATGGCGCGCTCGCCGCTGGTCAGCTCGCGGCGGGTCGGGACGTTGAACACCATTTTACGCAGCGGGCGGCGCGGCTCGCTTTTGTTGGTTTTGAGCTGGTCGAAGCTGTAAAGGGTCTCTTTCGCCGTCTCCACCGCCTGGCGTACTTTCCAGTAGGTGTTGCGCCCTTTGACGTGCAGTTCGGTCAGGAAGCAGACCGCTTCCATTGAGCCGGTATCATTGAGCGTATTAATGGTTTTTTGAATGACCTGCTTATACTGGCGCTCATCCAGCTCGCGCTCTTTGCCGCAGCCAATCAGCAAAATGCGCTCAGACAGCACGTTGGGAACGTGATGAAGCAATAAGGTTTGACCCGCTTTTCCTTCGAGTTCGCCGCGACGAAGCAGGGCGCTGATATAGCCGTCGCTGATCTTATCGAGTTGTTCGGCTATCGGAGAAAGGCGGCGCGGTTCAAACACGCCCACAACGATGCAGGCGCTCCGCTGCTTTTCCGGGCTTCCGCTTTTTACACTGAACTCCATGCACTACGCTCCTGAATCTTAAAGACAACGGCAGCGGCTGCGGATAGAATTGAACGCTTTCGTAACGCTTGCTCCGCTGTTGCGATGACTTCGTGTTAATCTTAACGAGTATTGTTATGGTTCGGCGCGTCGCTAACCCTCTGAGTACAGGTCCGCTGAGTAATAGCTTAGCGACGCTTTCGAAGACTCAAGAGGATAAATGACGTTTAAGCCATGAAACAAGCGATTTTCCTGCAAAAAGACTCGTATTCACAGGCGTATTTAATGTGATAATCATAAGATATCTGGTTCGGGAGACGCTCAAAAGCCAGTTCGCGATCCTCTTCATCCTGCTTCTCATCTTTTTTTGCCAGAAGCTGGTAAGGATCCTGGGCGCGGCGGTTGACGGCGAAATCCCGACAAACCTGGTTCTCTCCCTGTTAGGTCTGGGCGTGCCTGAAATGGCGCAGCTCATCCTGCCGCTAAGCCTTTTTCTCGCCCTGCTGATGACCCTCGGCAGGCTTTATACCGAAAGTGAAATCACCGTCATGCACGCCTGCGGCCTGAGTAAAGCCGTGCTGGTGAAAGCCGCCATGATCCTCGCGCTTTTCACCGGGATTATTGCTGCGGTGAATGTAATGTGGGCCGGCCCGTGGTCTTCCCGTCACCAGGACGAAGTGCTGGCGGAAGCGAAAGCGAACCCCGGCATGGCCGCGCTGGCGCAAGGGCAGTTCCAGCAGGCGACAGACGGCAACGCCGTGCTGTTTATCGAAAGCGTGAACGGCAGCAATTTTACCAACGTCTTCATGGCGCAGCTGCGCCCGAAAGGCAACGCCCGCCCGTCAGTGGTGGTGGCGGATTCCGGCCACCTTTCCCAGCGTAAAGACGGCTCGCAGGTGGTCACGCTCAACCAGGGCACCCGTTTCGAAGGCACCGCGCTGCTGCGCGACTTCCGCATTACCGATTTCCAGGATTACCAGGCGATAGTCGGCCATCAGGCCGTGGCGCTGGACCCGAGCGACGCCGAGCAGATGGACATGAACGCGCTGATTGCGTCGGATAAAAACTCGGCGCGGGCGGAGCTGCACTGGCGTTTGACGCTGGTGTTCGCGGTAGTGGTCATGGCGCTGATGGTGGTGCCGCTCTCGGTCGTGAACCCGCGCCAGGGCCGCGTGCTTTCCATGCTGCCGGCGATGCTGCTTTATCTGGTGTTCTTCCTGTTGCAGACGTCGCTGCGCTCTAACGGCGCGAAGGGCAAGCTGGACCCGATGATCTGGATGTGGTTTGTGAACCTGCTTTATCTGGCGCTGGCGGTGGGCCTGAACCTGTGGGATACCGTGCCGGTGCGCCGCATTCGCGCCCGCTTTGCGCGTCGGGGGTTAATCGATGCTGGGATTTAGCGTACTCGACCGGTATATCGGCCGGACTATCTTCAACACCATCATGATGACGCTCTTCATGCTGGTGTCGCTTTCGGGGATCATTAAGTTTGTCGATCAGCTGAAAAGAGCCGGGCAGGGCAGCTACTCCGCCATGGGCGCGGGGTTCTATACCCTGCTCAGCGTGCCGAAAGATATCCAGATCTTCTTCCCGATGGCGGCGCTGCTTGGCGCGCTGCTGGGCTTAGGGATGCTGGCGCAGCGCAGCGAGCTGGTGGTGATGCAGGCTTCCGGCTACACCCGCATGCAGGTGGCGCTTTCGGTCATGAAAACCGCCATTCCGCTGGTGCTGCTGACCATGGCGATTGGCGAGTGGGTGGCGCCGCAGGGCGAGCAGATGGCGCGTAACTACCGCGCGCAGATGATGTACGGCAACTCGCTGCTCTCCACGCAACAGGGGCTGTGGGCGAAAGACGGCAACAACTTCGTCTACATCCAGAACGTGAAGGGCGAGAACGAGCTGGGCGGCGTGAGCATTTACGCTTTTAACGACCAGCGCCGTTTGCAGTCCGTGCGCTACGCGGCCACCGCCACCTTCGACCCGCAGCAAAAGGCGTGGCGCCTGTCGCAGGTGGATGAGTCTAACCTCAGCAACCCGAAACAGATAACCGGCTCGCAGACCGTCACCGGCACCTGGAAAACCAACCTGACGCCGGACAAGCTCGGCGTGGTGGCGCTCGACCCGGATGCGCTCTCCATCAGCGGCCTGCGCGATTACGTGAAGTACCTGAAATCGAGCGGCCAGGACGCCAGCCGTTATCAGCTCAACATGTGGAGCAAAATTTTCCAGCCGCTTTCGGTGGCGGTAATGATGCTGATGGCGCTCTCCTTTATCTTCGGTCCGCTGCGCAGCGTGCCGATGGGGGTGCGCGTGGTAACGGGGATAAGCTTTGGCTTTCTGTTCTACGTGCTGGACCAGATCTTCGGCCCGCTGAGCCTGGTTTATAACATTCCGCCGATCCTCGGCGCTCTGCTGCCAAGCGCCAGCTTCTTCCTGATAAGCTTCTGGATGCTGATGCGTCGCGCCTGACGGCCTGCGGCTTCCCCCTGTGGCAAAGGGGGAAGCGCTTACTCACTTTCCTCTTCCCTGCATGGATGCCCGATGAAACGGATTGCGCCTCTGCTGTTCGCCTTTATCAACCGCCTGATGTTCGCCTTTGAATCTCTCCTCTTCGTGGCGATAGTGGGCGCTTGCTTCTGGCTTAAAAACCTTCAGCAGATCCTGCTGCTGGAAGCGGGCGTGCTGGGGCTTCTGGCGCTGCTGTTCTGGCTTACAGCGCGGTGGGTTAACCGGCGCAGCCTGGAGGTCGGGGTTGTGCGGCGCGGCTCGCCGCAGGAGAAAGAGGCCGACGGCGTGCTGCGTCTTTTTAGCCTGGCGGAAAGCCTGCTGGAGATGACGCTCTATGCCATGCTGGGTTTCTTCGTGATGAGCTTCTTTATGTTCGACGGGCGCTCAGGCTTCTGGCTGCACAGCGGCCTGCTGGCGGCGCTTTTTGTCGGCGTCTGGTACGCGGGCCGCTGGCTCGACAAGCTGCGTAAACAGCGCGGCTATGGCGCATACGGTTTGTGATCTGAGCGGCGTAATACGCCATTTTTGCCCCGGCGTTCTCATACCTCTTTCTGATTCAGCGCGCTTCGTAATGCGAGCGCTGTCACACGGTCTATGCTTTCCCTACGGCTTATTTTTTCGCAGGAAACCATGTCCAGATTCTTCTTCAATGACCGCAAGCAGCTGGTCAACGACGCCATTGAAGGCGTTATCCTCAGCGCCCGCCACCATAACCTGACGCGCCTTGATATCGACCCGGCCATCCGCGTAGTGGTGCGCAGCGACTGGCATAAAAGCCGCGTGGCGGTGATTTCCGGCGGCGGCTCGGGCCACGAACCGGCGCATGTGGGGTTTGTCGGCAAGGGGATGCTGACCGCCGCCGTCTGCGGCGACCTTTTCGCCTCGCCGAGCGTGGACGCCATTCTTAACGCCATTGTGGCGGTAACCGGCGACCGTGGCTGCCTGCTGGTGGTGAAGAACTACACCGGCGACCGCCTGAACTTCGGCCTCGCGGCGGAGAAAGCGAAGCGCTACGGCCTGAAAGTGGAGATGGTGATCGTCGCCGACGATATTGCGCTGCCGGACAACAAGCAGCCGCGCGGCATCGCCGGCACGGCGCTGGTGCACAAAATTGCCGGCTACGCGGCGGAGCAGGGCAAATCGTTAAGCGAAGTGCGCGATATCGCCCAACAGGCGTGCGACAGCGTCTGGAGCCTGGGCGTAGCTATGCAGACCTGCAACCTGCCGGGGGGCAACGAAGAAGGGCGCATTAAGCCCGGCCAGGTTGAGCTGGGGCTTGGCATTCACGGCGAGCCGGGCGCCACCACGCTTGAGAGCCACAACAGCCGCGAGATTATCGCCGAACTTGTGGAGCGGCTTCGCGAGAAAGCGGGAACCGAAGCGCGCCTGGCGGTGCTCATCAACAACCTCGGCGGCGTTTCCGCGCTGGAGATGGCGCTGCTCACCAGAGAGCTGGCGCATTCGGCGTTAAAAGATCAGATAGCGTACCTGATTGGCCCGGCGCCGCTGGTGAGCGCGCTCGATATGAAAGGCTTTTCGCTCTCCGTTCTGGCGCTGAACGAGACCTTCGAACAGGCGTTGAAGGCAGACGTGGAGACCGTGGGCTGGCAGCCGCCGGTGGCCTTCGCGCCGATGCAGACCCAGCCGCATACGCCGCTTCGCGGCAGCGACGAGGCGACCCCTTCCGATAACCCGCAGGCGCGCCAGATAGTGAAGCAGGCCGCCGATACGCTGATTAGCCTTGAGAACCGCCTGAACGCGCTGGACGCGAAAGTGGGCGACGGCGATACCGGCTCTACGTTCGCTGAAGGGGCGCGCGACATTGCGCAGCTGCTTGCGCAAAACCGCCTGCCGCTGAACGACGCGGCGGCGCTGCTGCAACTGGTCGGCGAACGGCTGGCGACGGTGATGGGCGGCTCCAGCGGCGTGCTGATGTCGATATTTTTTACCGCCGCAGGCCAGAGCGTGGCGGAGGGCAAACCGCTGCCGGACGCGCTGCTCACCGGGCTTAAGCAGATGAAGCACTACGGCGGTGCTGACCTCGGTGACCGCACGCTTATCGACGCCCTGCAACCGGCGCTGGAATCGCTGGCAGGCGAAGGGCTGGGCGCGGCGATAGCGGCGGCGCAGAAAGGGGCGGAAGCGACGGCGGCAATGCACAAAGCGGGCGCGGGCCGCTCCTCTTACGTGAACCGCGAAAGCCTGGAAGGGGTGCAGGACCCGGGCGCGGTAGCCGTGGCGGAAGTGTTTAAGGCGCTGAAGTAAAAGGCTGTGCCGTTGCGGGCTTGCAGGCCAGAGCGGCCGTGTCACGTTGCCTGTGCTGAAGAAGTGAAGAAGGCGAGCCGTTCACCTTCGCGTTGCGCCCGGGGAACTGCTCCACAGCCCCTGTAACAATCCGGCAGGGCGGCGCAGTTAAAACCATCGTTTCGGGTGGGTTTCCGGCAATGGGGTCGCGTCATTGTGGGAGCATCACAACAAAAAGGCGCCTTACGGCGCCTTCGTCATTTTAGAAATCCGCTTTCAGCACCACGCGGTAACGGGCTTTGCCCTCGCGTACGTGTTGCAGCGCCTCGTTAATGCGCGACATCGGGAACTCTTCCGTCTGCGGCGCCACCTTCGAGCGGGCGACGAACTTCATCAGCGAGCGCAGTTCGTGCGGGGAGCCGGTAGCGGAGCCGGAGATGCTGCGGTCGCCCTGGATAAGCGAGAACGCCGGTACTTCGAACGGCTTCATCACCGCGCCCACGGTGTGGAAGTTGCCCGCCCAGGCCAGCGCCTGGAAGTAGGGCATCCAGTCCAGCGACACGTTAACGGTGTTGATGATGAGATCGAACTGACCGGCCAGCGCCTTCAGCGCTTCCGGGTCGCGGCTGTTGACGACGTTATCCGCGCCCATCGCCCGCACTTCCTGCTCTTTAGCGGGGTTGGAGCTGAACGCCGTCACCTCGCAGCCCATGGCGCGCAGCAGCTTAATGGCGATGTGGCCGAGGCCGCCGATGCCGATAACGCCCACGCGGCTGGTGGCGGTGATGTTGTGCATCAGCAGCGGTTTAAAGACCGTGATGCCGCCGCACAGCAGCGGGCCTGCGGACGCGGCGTCGATGCCTTCCGGCATCGGGATAACCCACTGCCAGTTGGCGCGGATTTTATCGGCGAAGCCGCCGCGGTTGATGATGGTCGGCACGCTGCCCTGCTGGCAGTTCACCTGGTTGCCGCTGATGCAGGCGTCGCAATGCTCGCAGCTTGACGCCGTCCAGCCGATACCGACGCGCTGGCCCACTTTCAGGCCCTTGTTCTGCGCGCTTGCGCCAAGCGAGCTGACGCGGCCAATCACTTCGTGGCCGGCGATAAGCGGATAAGTCGACATGCCCCATTCGTTATCGATCATGGAAAGGTCGGAGTGGCAGATGCCGCAGTACTCAACCTCGACTTCCACATCCTCAGGCTTCAGTTCGCCTGCGTCGTATTCATAAAGCTCAAGCTCGGCGCCCGCTTCATGCGCGGCGTAACTTTTGATGATGGTCATCCCGGTTTTCCTTTGTTGTGGTTAGCTCCGTGATTGTAGAACATTCACATGACAGAGGCTGTTCACGCGCTGAGCATGGCTCAAAGTGTGAAAGTGGAAATGCTTATGTCGCCGGGCGCGTTTTCCCGACTGCAAACCTGGCAGTATGATGATGACCTTCATTCAACAAAGGAAGCGACAGTATGGACACTTCAGACAGGTCTGCAATGACCGGTGCCGACACGGAAAAACAGGTCATGGCCTGGTACCATGAGAACTACAACGGGCCGATATTTCCTCTGTTTAAAAGACAGGTACTGACGCGCGAGACCAGCCTTTCGACAGGTAGCTATCCGTGGGTATGGGAAGATGGCGAGGAGATCATGGATGAGTACTTCGCCCGGTTTCAGGTGGATAAGCGAGGCTTTGATTTTAATAAATACTGGCCTGGCGACGATACTTTCAGGCCGTTCGAGTTCCTGCTGCCGAAACATAAAAGAAGGGTGTGGATTGAGCCGCAACCGTTAACGCTGGGAATGCTGGTGGAGTCGGCCAAAGCGGGTTACTGGCTTTACGACTAAGGAGATCCCTTTGGTTCGTTTAGGCCTTTTTCAGCAAGCCGTTGAGCCATAGCTCGCTGCGTTCAGGCCGCTTATCCTCAGTTATCCAGAGCGTTTCGGCGCGGATAGACGGCACCGCAGCCAGCAACGCCAGCAGGCCCGCTTGTGTCATATCGGTAAAACGCCGCCCCTCTTTTTCGCGCTCGCCTTCGCCATATTTAAATGAGACATACCAGATACCGCCAGGCTTCAGCGCCTTCGCAAGCTTTTGCATAACATCAGGCAGCTCATCCCGCGAGACATGCAGCAGCGAAGCGCAGCACCAGATGCCGTCGTATTTCTCCGCCTCGTTTAGCTCTTCAAAGGTCATCTGCCTGACCGGCAAGCCGGTATGCTGGCGGGCCAGCGCAGCCAGCTCCGACGAAGCGTCAAACGCCTCGACCGCATACCCTTGCAGGCTGAACGCGCGCGCATCGCGCCCAGAGCCGCAGCCCGCGTCCAGCACGCAGGCGCCCGCAGGCAGATGCCGGGTAAACGCCTCGTAGAGAGAGGACATATCGACGTTAACCGTCTCTTCAAAAAAACGCTGCGCGTTGTTCTGGTAATAGTGAAGCGTCATCAGAGTATGATTTCCTGCTGAACGGGCGGGTCCCATTTCTGTAGCCGACATTGCAGCGCCTCGTTCCATCTCTCATTCAGAAAGGCCCTGCGTTTCGGTTCATTATTGCCCGTCTGGTTGATGATTGCCTCATGCAGCGGCAGGCGGCTGTTAATAAAATATTCGTTTCTGTCGTGCAGGCGATAGAGCAGGCGCAGGTCCGGCACGCGGGCGAACTTGCCGTTGGCGCCGCGGTTGCACTCCTGGCAGGCCAGCACCAGGTTCCAGACGCCATTGAGGTTCACGCCTGGCATCGCGGTTTGCGCCGCCAGCGGCAGGAAGTGGTCGACGTCCGCCAGTTGCGCATGACCGCGCTCAAGGCTCACGGGAGCGTTGCAGTAAAAGCAGTGGCCTTTCTGGTAACCGTTCAGGCTGTTGCGACAGCTGGTTAACGTAATGCGCGAGGAACTAAGCCGGGTGAACAAGACTTCCTCTTGCGCATCGTAATGCACATCCAGCAACTGCGGCGGCAGGTTCATCTCCCAGGCTTTCTCGACCAGCGTCCAGCGGGCGTCCGTTTCGTGCGCCAGATTTAAAAACTGCGGCGTTTCCGCCAGACGGTAAAAATCATCCGTCAGGCGGATGCCTTTGCTTTCCCGCGTTTCGTTGATGAAAAACTGCCTGTCGATGGGGCCGCCGCTGACGTTATGAAACGCATCCAGCACCACCTTAAAGCCGTGCTTCACCGTGGCGTGTAACAGCTGCTCGAGCGTTATCTCGCCGTTATTGAACTGCATGCAGGCCTTCAGGAACGGGCCGGGCTTCGCCATATTGAGGGTTTGCTTCGGCGCTTGCTTAAGGTGCTGGCAGATGTGATGACTGAACGGCAACGCCAGCGCTTCCAGCGTGATGAGCGTATTGCTGCGCTCCACCTCATACAGCGCATGGGCGAGCGCAAACTTATAAGTTGCGAAGTTGTTCCCAAAAAGGATCACGCCGCGCCAGTAGTTTTCCAGCGCGGGGTCGGCCTGGTAAAAACGCATAGGCTTTCTCTGTTACGGTTTAGCTTTGCAGAAAGGAGAGGGAGTACAAGAACCCGTAACAGGATCACATAGCAAATGAAACGTGATGTAAACCGAAGAATGATTGATTTGAAGAATTTGTGAGGCGGGGCAGGGGGATAGCGCAGGATTGGCGGAAAGAAGCGGGGGCGGTGGTAAGGGAGAGGATAGGTTGTGAGCGAGAGGCGAGGGAGGCTATGCGTAAAGGGGGGGCGATGCTGAAATTTTCAGCACTCGACGCCTGCTAAGGCCGACGCTGCTTGCATGGCGGCGTATGGCAGGTATAATCCACACGTTTCCGCATCCCCTTCAGTGCCGAAGTGGCGAAATCGGTAGACGCAGTTGATTCAAAATCAACCGTAGAAATACGTGCCGGTTCGAGTCCGGCCTTCGGCACCACGTGATGTGAGAAAGAGAAGCTGCCTCAGGGCGGCTTTTTTTGTGCCTGAAATTCAGTATCCGCAAGGCTTTCCGTAATTTTCACTCAACCTAAGTCAACCTGATTCAGTCAACATTAACTACTGATGCGGGTACATCTGCGGGGATATCCCGGTTCGATAATGTTTGTACCCACACAGAACCCTTGAAAGGATACTCATCATGGCTCTGAGTGATGTGAAGGTTCGTTCGGCTAAGCCTGAAGCAAAAGCTTATAAACTTACTGATGGTGAAGGCATGGTTTTGCTGGTTCATCCTAACGGCTCCAAATACTGGCGGTTCCGCTTTCGCTTTGGTGGCAAGCAGCACCTGATGGCGTTTGGTGTTTATCCCGAAACATCCCTGGCTGATGCTCGTCAAAAGAGGGAAGAGGCCAGAAGGCTTGTTGCTGCTGGAATCGATCCTCGTGAACACAAACGTGCCGTGAAAGAAGAACAGGCGAAAGAAAATATTACCTTTGAGTCAGTTGCCAGAGAGTGGCATGCCGCAAATAAAAAATGGTCAGAAGAACATAGCCGACGGGTGCTGAAGAGTCTGGAAGACAATCTGTTCTCTGCAATTGGCAAGCGCAGCATCGAAGAGCTAAAGACTCGCGACCTGCTTGCACCCATTAAAGTCGTTGAGGCTACAGGCCGCTTAGAAGTCGCTTCTCGCCTTCAGCAGCGAACCACGGCAATCATGCGCTATGCAGTACAAAGTGGTTTGATTGATTACAACCCAGCCCAGGAGATGGCCGGTGCTGTTGCGTCCAGTAATCGTGTCCATCGTCCAGCGCTTGAGCTGAAACGCCTACCTGAACTACTCCACCGAATTTATGGTTACACGGGACGCCCTTTGGCCCGCTTGGCCGTTGAGCTCACCTTGTTAATATTCATTCGTTCCAGTGAATTACGCTTTGCTCGTTAGTCTGAAATCGATTTTGAAACGGCAATGTGGACGATACCGGCTGAACGAGAAGCTATTGAAGGAGTGAAGCATTCACAGCGTGGCTCGAAAATGCGTACGCCTCATTTAGTACCACTGTCTAGCCAGACATTAGAAATCCTTAAACAGGTTCACAAGCTTAGTGGCGAGCGTGATTTTGTTTTCGTTGGCGATCATAACCCTTGTAAACCGATGAGTGAAAACACGGTGAACAAGGCGCTGCGCGTAATGGGATATGACACGAGGGTCGAGGTATGTGGGCATGGCTTCAGGACAATGGCCTGTAGTTCGTTGATAGAATCGGGATTGTGGACGAGGGATGCGGTTGAACGGCAGATGAGCCATATGGAGCGTAACTCTGTGCGTGCGGCTTATATTCATAAGGCCGAGCATCTGGATGAGCGAAGACTTATGCTGCAGTGGTGGGCTGATTTTTTGGATGTGAATAGGGAGAAGGCGGTTAGTCCGTTTGATTTTGCCAAATTAAGCACGGGCTGATTAGGTGTATTTAAGGTATGTGTCTGACATACTTTATTTTTTGTTTAAAATGGCTTCTGATGGGGTGTTCGTTTTGATAATGAAATCTGTTGTTTAATGCCAAAAACTCATATTGTACGCTTGGTTCAAGTGATGGGTAGTTTTACACTGTCTCGTCAGAAAAGCAGCATCTGAGATTTAGCCATTCATTCAGATAGAAGCGTTCTTACTGTTACATCAAAGGCAGGAGCCATGACTAGTCGCCCACAGATGATTATTAATGTTCTTCAGGCTAATCCTGATGAGCAATTTACAGCCCGTCAGCTTGCCCAAAAAATCATTGATCACTATGACGCAGAGCTTGCTGTAAAGCGTCAAAATCCTCGATTCGCCAGTGATGAAGATTTCTTGAGTCAAATAGCTGCTGAAGTCGGTGGGAGCAGAACCGTTCAGGCAAAAGCGATGTGTCCTCAGGTTATGACACGTGACAAACCTCGGCCCAGACTTTATTACTGGGGTAAGGAAATCGATAACGGCGTGCAACAGGATTCATCTTTTGATATTGCTCCGACTCCGTCTGCTGAGACGGTAGCTTTTTCTGAGCATGCTCTTTATCCGCTTTTGATTGAGTATCTTTCTGACGAAGAAGAATTACTTTGCCGTCGTATCGATGAAAAGCGTTCAAGCAACAACAAAGGTCTTGGGGCAAACCATTGGCTTTATCCGGATATTGTTGCTTTGCAGCCTCTCGATAAAGGTTGGGATAGCGTCGTGCAAAACTGCGTACGGTATAGCGAAGGGCGTTTAACCCGTCTATGGTCTTTTGAGGTAAAACGTCAGCTTAACCGTAGCAATGTTCGAGAATGTTTCTTCCAGGCTGTGAGCAATTCAAGCTGGGCCCATTTCGGTTATCTCGTCGCGACCGAAATAAATGAAGATAAGCAGCGTGGTGTAGAAAGAGAGCTGCAGATGTTGTGTGCATTGCATGGTATTGGTGTGATCCTTCTTAATCCGCAAGATCCCGGTAATAGCCAAACTCTGATTCCTGCACGAGAGCGAACAAGTATTGATTGGCAATCCGTCAACCGTCTGGTGGTAGAGAACAAGGATTTTAAAGAGTTTATCGATCTGGTTTCCGATTATCACCAGACAGGAAAAATACACAAAGCGCTCTGGAATAGATAATTCGCTCTAATATTTCAATAAGAAATATGATTGCGAAATAGAAGTAATATGAATTGATGAACAGCGAGATATTTAGAATTAGTAAGATTTAAAAGTTCTTTCCGCGAATCGATGGAACAGTAAATATAATAATGGTGAGCGTGTACGTGCTCACCAAATGCAATAAAATAAATTTATACAGATGGGGTGGTTTACCAAACTGATCTTTTAAAAAAATCGCTTATTTTTGCGATTATTAGCTAATAAACTACAATGTGCGATGTGGTCAAGAAAATATTACTAACTGAGATTTATATCGGGTAGTGAGGTGAGCAGAACAACCAGAGGCAAACACCCAAACACCCAAACACCCAAACACCCAAACACCCAAACACCCAAACACCCAAACACCCAAACACCCAAACACCCGTGCAGTGAAAGGTAACGATGGTGATGTATAGCTCAATTGCGCTCTGTGGGCTATGACTGAGAATACTCTTTATCTACTCCGATATACGAAAATTAGGCCTTACCAAAAAGATAAGACCTAATTTAAGAATTATATGGGGCCATACAACGCTTCAATAAAGGGGTTAGAAGGTAATCCAATCACCAATGGTGTAATGCTGATACGAGACTGATCAATATCATTAACAATACCTAATCCAGCAAAATTCCCACGCCCACCTGAAGGTCGGAATTGGACAAAAGCAGTTGTAGTAGTAATCCAGCGAGGATCAATAACAAGCGTTGCCTTTATCCCTGAAAAAGAGGTGTAGATTTGCGGATCTGTCGAAGCATCCCCACGGACAGCCTGTGCATATGCGCCTAAAGAACTGGGCATCTCTATATTCTTTGTGCGGAATTGCTGATCGAAGGCAACAATTGCCCCCCTGGCCTGATTTCCAAGCTCTACCAGCTTTTCAGGAGTAATGGCTTTTACCTCTATCTTTTTAAAGAGGTTTTCAAATGCCGTCATCAGGTAATTTAAATTCCATCCTAACTCGTGTAATGCAATAATTTTACTGTATTCAGAGAGATCAACTTTAATGCCTGCGTGGGCGGCTAGGGTTAACAGCCTTGGAATATTTAGATAGTAAAAATTATGTAATTTGGTCTTCCAGGGATTTTCAACTTTAAATTTTTCTTTTAACCAAAGGGAATGCTCTCGCTGGAGTTTCTGAAGACGCTCTATAGGGAAATTGTTTACCCCAGAGTCAATTTCTGTATGATGATTACAACAAAGAAGTAACAAGTTTGATTCATGATTCCTTTGCTTAAGATTCAGTGGTGAATCTCCTCTTGGGCCTTCTGGCTGCTCTGCAACAATATGAGCCACCTCTCCAATAAACTGAGATGATAGTCCATTTTCATCTTCTACTAGGAGCCTTTCCCTGCAAATTGCGCAGCAGCCACCATCTCTGACCCAAACAATCCGTTTTACTCTTTGGCTAATGGGCATAGCACGTTTACCTAACTAATTGAATGGACTACCTTCCATTTTAACCTTGCTAATCAGTTTAGGTCCACTGTAAGTACACCCGATTTAGTTCCACGCTCTTGTGTTCAAGAATCTTTGGTATTTAGGTGTGTTCGATGAAATAATTCCGTAAGGGGGCCTCACGGTCCCCCATGCGGCTAAATCTAAAACTGCCCGCCAACACCTTTAAACTTCTCAATAAATTCACCAATTTTCTGGAAAACGGTCTGTTTTTTCGTTTTGTACTGCGGGTTTAACGGACTAAGCTTCGGTAGAGTCTCGTTTAACTCAGTACCATTTTCGGTGGCATATTCGCGTTTTAGCGATGTACGGATATAGCGCTTTGCAGCCTCTTCATTCAGGTTTTCTTCTTTTATCAATGCGTCAGCTTCACGCTGCTGCTCACGCTGAGCAAAAATGAAGAACGCATCAATGATACTGGCTTTGTCCGGCATGTCATCAAGGTTAGTCTGCTGAATAAAGTCAACAATCAGACCTTCTTTTGCCCTGTTACCCAGACTTGAGCGAATTAACCGTCTAACCTCTTCAGTCAGTGCCTCTTTACCTTTCTTCTGCCTGTTGTGTTCAAAAATTAGACCAAGAATGTAGTCCAGGTTAATTTCCTGAGATTTCAACAGGTCAATTTCAAACACGACATCATCCCAGTCAGTGGTTGACTTATCCTTGTCATTAGCCACTTTCTCGCGACGCTGCCAGTCACGGATATCATTGTAGGCTGAACGATAGTCCTGAATCTTACGTTCTGTGGGGAGACGAATGGTCTGTAATTCGGCAAACTTTTCATCGTCAAGATAATGCACTGTCTTGAAGGTTTCCACGGCATCGGAATCGCTGATATCGACTTTTTGCAGATCTTTCAGCATGGCAAATTCGTCGTAGTTTTGCAGGATATTTTCAGCCCGCAGGTATTCACCAAACAGTTTAACGAAGGCTTTTTTCCCCTTCTCGCTATCAATGCTAGCCGGATCAGGGAACTGGTGTTCCAAGGTCGTCACAATATCCATAAAGCCGCGCCTGGCCTCACCTGTCACGATATCAGTAAAGCCCTCCATGTACTCATTGTAGCTTTTCTCCAGCACCATATTTTTGGTGTTCTTATCACCAAACAGCGTAATAGCATCAATGGTTGCGCGTTCAAGATCCCTGAACGTCACTATATTGCCGAAGGTCTTGGTGGCATCAAAGATACGGTTGGTACGGGAGAATGCCTGCATCAAGCCGTGATAACGCAGGTTTTTATCGACGAACAGGGTGTTCAGCGTCGGAGCGTCAAAACCGGTTAAAAACATTCCCACCACAATGAGCAGGTCGATGTCCTGATTTTTAACTCGCAGGGCCAAATCACGGTAATAGTTTTGAAAGCCGTTGCTGTCAGTGCTGAAATTCGTCTTAAAGTGAGCGTTATAATCATCAATGGCTGCATCCAGAAACTCTTTGGCGCTGCTATTCATTGCACTGGTATCAAAGCTTTCATCAGTAATGTCACCGATAGCACTTTGTTCTTCATTAGCCGCAAAAGAGAAGATAGTTGCCACCCGCAACGGTTTATAGCTGGCTGATTTATTAGCCGCCTCTTTCTGTAGCTCTTTAAATGTCGCGTAATACGCTTTTGCCGCATCCACGCTACTTACTGCCAGCATGGCATTAAAACCTCTGGCACCAGGGAAAGTACGATGTGTTTTCTGGCGGAAGTTGTTCAGTATGTACTGTGTGATTTCCTGGATGCGCAGCGGGTGAAGAAAAGCCTGCTGATTTTCCGCGGCACTGAGTTTTTTCTCGTCGGTTTCGGTCTCCACCGCCTTAAACTGTGGCCGGACATCGTTATAGTCCACCTTAAACTTCAGCACCTTTTCATCACGAATGGCATCGGTAATCACGTAAGAATGTAACTCACGGCCAAATACGCTGGCGGTCGTTTCCGACCCTAATGCGTTTTGCGGGAAAATGGGCGTGCCGGTAAAACCGAACTGGTAAAAACGTTTGAATTTCTTTTTTAAGTTCTTCTGTGCTTCACCAAACTGACTGCGGTGACATTCATCAAAAATAAACACCACCTGCTGCTGATAGATGGGCAAGTCTGCTTCCGCCTTCATCAGGTTATTCAGTTTCTGAATAGTAGTGACGATAATTTTGTTATCGTCTTTATCCAGATTCCTTTTAAGGCCTGCAGTATTGTCAGAACCATTGACGCTGTCCGGCGAGAAACGCTGGTACTCCTTTATGGTCTGGTAATCGAGGTCTTTCCTGTCGACCACAAAGAAAACTTTATCAATAAAGTCTAGTTCCGTTGCCAGACGAGCGGCCTTAAAGCTGGTCAGGGTTTTACCTGATCCGGTGGTGTGCCAGATAAACCCCCCGCTTTCTGGCTTTGACCAGTTCTTCGCGGTAAAGGAACTGTTAATTTTCCACAGGATTCGCTCGGTGGCAGCAATCTGATAGGGGCGCATTACCAGCAGCGTCTGGCTACTGTCAAACACGCTGTAGTTAAACAGAACATTGAGCAAGGTATGCTTCTGGAAAAACGTGGCAGTAAAGTCCTTCAGGTCTTTTATCAGCGTATTATCGGACTTCGCCCAGTTCATGGAGAAATCAAAACTATTTTTATCCCGCTTGGTGGTATTGGCAAAGTAACGGGTATCGGTGCCGTTGGATATCACAAACAGTTGCAGGTATTTAAACAGTGAATTGTCGCTGTTAAAGCTTTCCTTACTGTAGCGGTGTATCTGATTAAAGGCTTCACGTATAGCTACACCGCGTTTTTTTAACTCGATTTGTACCAGCGGCAGGCCATTGACCAGAATGGTGACATCGTAGCGATTGGTGTGCGTGCCTGCTTGTTCAAACTGCTTTATCACCTGCATTTTATTGCGAAGGATGTTTTTTCTATCCAGCAGATAGATATTCTGAATACGGCCATCGTCGAAGACGAAATCATGAACATAATCATCATGGATCTTGCGGGCCTTTTCGACAACGCCATCGCTGGGCTTGTCCATCCAGGTTTCCACAAAGCGACGCCATTCAGCCTCCAGAAACTCTACATTGTTAAGGGTTTGCAACTGTTCTCTGACATTAGCGAGCATAGCCTTGGTGTTGTTCAGGGTTGGCCGGTATTCATAGCCTTGGTTAACCAAATCCTGAATCAGCTCACGCTCCAGATCACCTTCGCTCTGGTAGCTCTCGGTAATCTTCCAGTCCGGGTTGTATTTGTCCAAAATGATAAAATTATTGGACTCAGCAATTGGCTTGGTGCAATCAACCATTTTTTTGTTCCTGCTGCCAGAAGCCACAGTTGTTCTTCAAGTGATCGAGCAACAGTTTGACAGTCGCTTTCTCCGCTGGCGTTGGCTCCGCAACGGCTTCATTCGATAGCGTGCTGTGGCTGGTGAAATTGATGATTCTGCTCAGATAAAGCTGCTTGTCGTCAGGCAAGAGTTCAGACCATTTAGGGTAGCCCAGAAAGCTGGCCGTTTTCTCATAAAGATTGCGTAGTAACGTGAAGTGATACCTTTCAACGTTGTTGCTTGCGATTGCCTGTTCGATCGTTTGCTTTAGATGGAGATGGTAGGAGAAACTCTTGTTAGAGTCGCCATGTTTTTCTGTGAGGGCAAATGTGCCATCCTCAAAACTTTCCAACATGTAGCAAGTTTTACCGTTCAATTCATTGAAAAGTACATTATAAAATATTGGGCTATGTGTCGTGATAATGTACTTTAAATCGGATTCACTGGATTTGATCAGTCCCGCAAGATTAACCGCCAGTTCAATCAAATGGTTATCATCAAGAGAGCTGACGGGATCATCAATGAATACATATTCAAGTTGATCAAATTCTTGGGTCTCACGCGCATCCGGATCGGCGACATTGAGAATTGTGACGACTTGATCCAATAGGGTGTAAAATACACTCCAGATGAAGTTGCTTTCTTCACCTTTGGATAACTTGATATGGGCGGAACGCTCATCATTGCCGCGCTCCATAGAAAAAGCGACTTCGGTAAAATCTGTATTGAAGTGGGGTGTTAGCTTGTCGTTCGCATAGCGCTGGAAATAACGGACGATATTGCCATCCTGTCCCAAATCTTTTAGCAATGTCAGTAACCAGTTTGTATATGAATTAGGCTGTACCTTCAGCTTCGGTTCTGCGTCTTCTTGCAGATCGTTATCCCAGTAAAACAAGTCCTCAGTAAAGGCATTATAATAAAGGATTTTTTTGCGCGACAACTCCGACTGTTCAGCTTCGTCATCACCTTCTCCGTTATTAACTTTAGGTGCAAGCAGTTGCTTGAAACCCCGGGAAAGACGAGTCTTCCCCGTGCCATTGAAAGCGTAGATTAACTGCACCTTTGGCACGGGCCTGGTCTCTTCAACTTCCTTCGTTTTTTTAGAGACAGTTTTCTTGACTTTCTTAGGCGTACTTAGCTGTTGGGCTATTTCCAGGAGTGTCTTGCTCATGTCACGCCTCTGCCGCTTCCGGGAAACTAAATAGCATGTCCCGATAATATTCGTACTGCTTCTGGCGCAACTCGATTTCGCGGGGAAGGCCTTCAGTGATGGAGTTGGTTAGAATATAAAATTTATCTAGTATTGCGACGATCCGATTTTGCTCGTCAAGAGGAGGGAGTGGAATTGCTAACGTAGCCAAGTCAGACTTATTTACAGCAGGTACTCCGCCTTCTTTTTTTAAGTTCAATAAAAGCTCGCTTCTAGATTGAAGGAAATAGAAAAGGAACTTATTAATTAAAATTCTCTTATCTATAGCTCTCATTTTGTAGCACAACGGACCTAACCAAAATGGCCCCTGTTGATATCCTACAAAACCAATTCCACCTTGACCTCGCGAAGGGGTAGTTACAGTATCACCATCACAATTACTAACAGTTGTATATCCAGACCTTGTTGTCCCTGCGTTGATATAATCGAACGTTGTTGGGTTATCAAGTATTTCAGATGGTTTTTGCCCTGTATTGATCTCTACTACCGCTCCCAAATTCTTCCACTCAATCTCGCGATCGTCAAAACTCAGCAACTGGTCGCGATAGTAGTTGTACTGCTTTTTACGCATGGTAAGCTCAGCGGTAAGCTCAGCGGTAAGCTCAGCGGTAAGTGCAGTAAATGTATCCAGAATTTGAACGATTTGAGACTGGATGGCGAGGGATTCTTCTGGATTGTTCAGGCAAGGGATTGGCACAGGTATTTTTTCAACCTGGTGGCTCATTAACTTTGGGTTTCCCATTCCTGAATATACATGCTTCTTGGCTTCAATAGTTAGCCAATAAAAAAGGTATTTGTAGTTTATAACTACTTCTTCTTCGTTAATTTTAATGAGTCCGCAGACATTAGTTATCGAAAATTTTCCGGTGCGATAGAATACAGTCCCTGCATTTGCTCCATCGGTTGTCCAGCTAATATATTCACCATCAAAATCAAAGGTGTCTATAGAACCAATTTTCCCATTATTGGCTGTTTGAGAACTGTATACTGGGTATTTCCCCATATTATCAATCAAATACCCTTTTGACATAACTCTGCCTCGTCTCAAAGAGGCCACTTCCCCAAGCGATTTCCATTCAACATGAACTCCATCCAATAGTTTTTCCAGATAACTCATCTCGTTCATGATTGCGCCTCACTGCCTTCAATTTCAGCCACAATCGCATCAATATCTTTACGTAACTGATCGATTTTGCTGACGGTAGTTTTCAACTCAGCATTCAGTTCCGCAATATCGACGATTTCACGGGTGTCTTTGGCTTCCACGTAGCTGCTGACAGACAGGTTGTAATCATTCCCGGCCACTTTTTCAAAAGGCACTGATTTCGCCAGATGGTCAGTATCTGCCTTGCTGGCAAATATCTGCATAATCTGTTCTATATGCGCATCGGTGAGAATATTGTTATTGGTTTCTTTTTTAAACAGACCGCTGGCATCGATGAACTGCACGCTGGTATCAGTTTTGTGCTTTGACAGCACCAGAATATTGACGGCAATGGTGGTGCCGAAGAACAGGTTTGGTGCGAGTGAAATCACCGTCTCAACATAGTTGTTATCGACCAGATACTGGCGGATTTTCTGCTCTGCGCCGCCACGGTAGAAGATACCCGGGAAGCAGACAATCGCCGCCCGGCCTTTGGCGGACAGATAGTTCAGCGCATGAAGCACAAACGCAAAGTCAGCTTTTGATTTTGGAGCCAGCACACCTGCCGGAGCAAAACGCTCATCGTTAATCAAAGTCGGATCGTCGCTGCCAATCCATTTCACCGAATACGGCGGGTTAGAAACAATCGCATCAAACGGCTTTTCGTCACCAAAGTGTGGTTCAGTCAGGGTATTGCCCAGTCTGATATCAAATTTGTCGTAGTTGATGTTGTGCAGAAACATGTTCATACGCGCCAGGTTGAACGTCGTATGGTTTATTTCCTGACCAAAGAAGCCTTCTTCGATGATGTGGTTATCAAAATGTTTCTTCGCCTGCAGAAGCAGTGATCCCGAGCCAGCCGCCGGGTCGTAGATTTTGTTGACGTGGGTCTGACCGTGCATTGCGAGCTGAGCAATCAGCTTAGAGACGTGCTGTGGCGTGAAGAATTCCCCGCCTGACTTACCGGCATTCGCAGCATAGTTGGAAATCAGGAACTCGTACGCATCACCGAACAAGTCAATCTGGTGGTCATTAAAGTTACCCAGTTTTAAACCTTCGACACCTTTCAGAACGGCAGCCAGACGGCTATTTTTGTCTTTTACAGTGTTACCTAGACGGTTACTGGTGGTGTCAAAATCAGCAAACAGGCCTTTGATATCGGCTTCAGATGGATAGCCATAAGCTGAACTTTCAATGGCGACAAAAATGCTGTTTAAATCAGCATTCAGCCTGTCGTTGGTATTGGCTTTAGCTGCAACGTTGCAGAATAGCTGGCTCGGGTAAATGAAATAGCCTTTGGTTTTGATGGCATCATCTTTGATGTCATCGGTAATGATACTGTCATCCAGCGCAGCATAGTGGATGCTGTCATCACCAGCTTCGATGTAACTGGAGAAGTTTTCACTGATAAAGCGGTAGAAAAGTGCACCAAGGACATACTGCTTAAAGTCCCATCCATCTACCGAGCCTCTGACATCGTTGGCGATAGCCCAGATTTGGCGATGTAGTTCTGCACGCTGTTGAAAGCTTGTCATTTTTTATCCTGTGTTCGATTCTTAGCAACTGCTGTTGACGAGATTTTACCGCAATTTGTTCACAACGACTGTATCTATATCAGATCCAGTTATGACTCTTCCGATAAGTGATTTCACGATGGCAAAAAGGCTATGCCAGTTACCTCTATCTGTGTGCATTAGTAAAATTTGATTATTTGCTGTGCTGCAGCAATCGTTTTCTGGTCTGCCGTATTGGGCATTAGAGCGTATCCTGCAGCAGATAAACCTGCATACCTGTTCAGTTGAGTTGCAGGGGAAGTCGTGGACGACCTGTCAGTGGACGCTCAGGTACTTCATTGCAACCGTGGAGTAGCAACCCCTCCTTCTGCTAGATTTTTGTCATATAGGCGAGTACCTGCCGTATGTTGGCAATACTTTCAGGATCATTGTAACGAACGGGGATATTGATATTCGCTCGATAGTGCTCCTTGTACTCGCAACGGTGGTGCCAGCCCTCCCTGTCTGTAATGTTGCTCCATAGCTCACCCGCTTTCGCAGCCCATGGATAGGTTATCTGGGTCCGATTACCATCTAACCAGAAGGCTGCGTGGGCGTGGTAGCGGTGATCCTCAGTCCACTCTATGACCCAGAAATAACGAACTACAGCTCGCAGACTCATCATGTTTTTCATTAATAATTAGATATCCAGTTCCAGTTGATGGTGTCCAGGTTGTGCATACCTAGGCGTTCCATTTTTGTAGAAAAGGTCTATTCGAATAGCCCGCAGACAAGCATACCGGTTGATCAGACTATCCGTATGCCGGTTCAAGACAGACTCCAGAAACCAGTTGGTGTCCAGGATCGTTCAATATTCATATGGTTATTTCCTGACCGCTGCTTGGATCAGTCATGTAGAGGAGGGTAATCCCCCGGCAATAAGCTGAGGGATGGATTATTAATTGGCAGATCTGTAGACAGGTTTAAGAGGAATATAAAAAGGGGATGCCTATTAATTAACCTATATTAATTTTAACTGCCTGAACTTTTCTTAGCCCTTACAGAACAAGGCTTGAGGCTCAAATCAGCGGATCGAGTACAGTGCGGTAGGCAAAACAGACTTACTCATCCATCATGCTGGTAAGCATATGGTTCTCAGCCTGTCGGTCATTGACCCAGTTATTTACCTCCTCGCTTGTTTTGAACTTGAGACTTTGAATCCAGTCAGCAAGACAATTCCCCAACATCAAATCGTACCAGCATAGCCAGACAAGCTTCAGACGCAGCTCCGTTCCGCTAAACTGCTGAAACAGGCTGGTGAGCTTATTTGTCAGTGAACGATGTTTTAAACGGACGCATTCGGAAAGCAGAACACCTTCAAGCATGGGGGGGTGGGCCAATAAGTGCTCCTGCGTTAATAAGCTTACACTCAGGTCATCATCTATCGATAATGACGCCGCCGCTGCCTTTCCGTAAATAAGCCGGTGTAGCCAGTGGGGCACAATAGCAATAACAGCTTCTTTACCATGGAAATTTAGACAGCCAACCGTCAGGCTATGATAGTGATATATGTTTTGATGGCACATTCCCTGTCGGACAGTCAGCTTCGTAAAATCCGTCTACCAGGTCTGGTAGCATTTTTGAATTTCTTCGTAACGCGGTTTATAGTCTTTCATCGTTTATATTCCTTCTGGCTTAAATTACAGGCAGCAGAAAATCTCCGGAGAGGCGGATAACTATCTTCGTACTGCACCTTTAGTTCAGATTGAGGTTATATACGTGATTGGTTAATACGTTCCTGGAGCCAAGCTTCAACTTCGATTTTTAGCCAGGGGGAGCTACGACCCATTTTTATTGGTTTTGGGTAAACATCATTTTTAATTAGCTTATAGAACCATTTATCGCTAAGTCCAATAAGTCGGGTAATGAATTTCATATCAACGAATTAATCTTCAAGCAGGGCTGGTTTTGTATACATCATGATGTGTTCCAGTTAAGGATGAATAGAAGATGTATCAGGCGCTAAGCGCTGTCAGCGAGGATGATACGGAGCGGACGAATAAGGCGAGTATTAACAAGCTATAGTATTAATATTCTCATTGAGAACACAAAGTTGCTCAGTGAATGTTGTTGACAATGCACCATCAAAAAGTGATTTAGTTCAATCAATTGCCAGTTTGATTCTCTGATAATGTCTCCCGCAAAGGGAGAATGTCATGTCAGAAAGCCTACAATCTAATACCACTCAAACGTTACCTGACGACAGGGAAGAACTTTACCATCTTGTCTGGCGCGAGCCTGCGGAACGCATCGCCTTTCTCTATAACATCAGCACAGAGCAACTGGCAAAGCGATGTGCTGAATTAAGAATACCCAGGCCGCTTGTTGGTTACTGGAAGGCTCTGGCGAAAGGGACTGCACCTGCGGTGCCACCTCTGCCTGCCTTGAAAAAAGGCAAAACGGCAAAGATCCCGAAGGAGCCTGGTATAACCGCGTCGTCACCCACCGTTGCATTACCAAAGGCATTATCTCCAGCGACGCGAAAGCAAGACATGATTACAGGTAACGGCAATGCGTTAATCAATGATCTCAAAACATACCTCCCGAAATCCAGGGTGACTGAAGACGGTTACTACAAGCCTGCAAAAAAGAAGCTCCTGGATCTCAATGTTTCGGATACGGGGTTTGATAGCGCAATAGATTTCCTGAGCCGGTTCTTTGATGCGCTAGGGAAACAGGGATATCGGGTAACGTTGGATGTTCCCGGTGAAATAATGCACCGTGCGGATATCGATATCAAAGAGGATCCAAAAGAGGGAGGGTATCGCTGGGATAATTTATGGCAGCCTTACTCACCCAGTATTATCTGCATCGGGGATATGCACTTCGCATTCAGTCTTGCCGAAATGACGGAGTACGTTCCGGCAAAGAAAGTCAAAAATCGCTATGTTCGTGATGAACAGATGACGCGGTGGATCCGGAGAAAAAACAGTGAGCCTTTTCTTCATGTCTCGAAGCATACGCTGCCTACCGGACGATTTCTGTTGCAGCTTTATTCGCCTTATTCTTCCGCTAACTGGCTGATACAGTTCCGGCAGACAAAACAGTGTGGCTTGATTAGCCAGATCCCAAAGATGATTTCGGCATTGCAGGACGCTGTTCCATTAATTTCAGAACAGCTAGAAGAAGCCAGAATAAAAGCTGAGGAATGGCGTATTCAGCGGGAACGGGAACACGCTATCTATCAGGAAAAGGAACGGATACGTCAGGAAGAGGAGGCGTATAACGCCAGCCGCACCGAGCTGAATTCCATTATGGCGCAGTGGGCTGAAGACAAACGGATGGAGCAGTTTTTCCGTGAAGCTGAGCTGGATGCGGCTGGTCTTGGTGAACAGCAGAAGGTACGAATTATGGAACGGCTACAACTTGCTCGTCAGTTTTTATCAGGTGATTCGGCGGTGGAGCAGTTGCTCAAGTGGAAAACGCCACAGGAGAGGTTGAACAAAGCGTAGTTGTTTGTTGCTTGTGTATTGATGCTTCGTTTTGTTCATGATTCATAAACAAATTCCTTTGTTAACAAGCGTTGACAACATATGACACACCCGACAGTTATCTTTTTGCTCGCTTCTTTCTGGTATAACCAGATAACGGTAGTTTTCAACTTTCCTTTAAGGAAAGGACATGGCAATTAAAGTTAATTTAATTAATATTCTTCACAAATATGCAGTAGGGGTGATAGATCGTTCCGATCACCATGCAGAAAATGTTGGTGCGGTTGTCCTGACGTTATTGGGTGGTATGGTATGGAGAGCAAAACCGGGAGCAATAAACATCAGGCAGTACGATGGCGATTTAGCTAATGTTGTTTGGTGGACAAGCGAGTTTACAGGGCAGAGATATGCTGTTTCATATAATCAAGAAACATTCGAAATTGAAATTAGAGAAGAAGCCGTTATGGAAATGTGAAACATAATATTTCTAGCCATACCTCTACTGATAAGGTAAGGAAAATATTATCAATACTCTAAAATTGGCAAGGTAGATTGTTGCAACCGATTATACTTGACGTGTTATGTTAGTTGGCTGCACTTCATTTGGACCCAGGGTTACTGAAGTGGCTCTGAATACGTTAAGTATTTAGCTAGTGTTAACTTCCTCATCATTTTTATTATTCAATATTTTCTGTCTTTGAAACATGTAAGACCTGGAGGAATGCTCCTGGCCTTAGCAATATCACCATTATCTTCAGAAGAAAGGCCATTAAGGTAATCAACACTACTGTTGTTGGTTGTAGCCTACCGGGCGACTCCAGTCGTCGTCATATTTGATATTTCCTTCAAGATAAAACCATTCAATTCCAGAATAGGAAATAGCGATATTTTCCATCATGCCGGGAGTGTGAGAACCGGGCATATATGCATGGGCCGCGTTAACTGACATGATTACAATACTGTTGAGTGTAATACGGTAGATCTCGTACTCAATACCCGCTTCGTTTATATCGTAGTAGTGAATAATGGCCTTTTTTAGCCGTTTGCTTTGACAGGCAGCCGCCGCGAAATAAGGAGAGGTTTTATCGATTTCTTTATGTAACGTAAATGCATTGTGTTGCCGCGACCCCATTAATTTACCCGTATTATGGCATGTGTTTTGGGCAACACCGTAGCTGCTATTCATGATCTCAATAGCCCCCTCCCGACCCAGGACCAGGCAGCTACCTTTAATCTGGTTTCCATTTTCATCGTAGAGATACATATAAGCTGGTAATGACATATCGATTTCCTTATTGGGAGCTTTGAACGTTCCAGTCGTTGTCGATAAAAAATACGTAGCGATAATTTATATTGTTCAATGTATAAGACACACCATAGGTGTAGCCCGGTGTGAGCGCTAATTTCACACATGATGCGGGATAGGAAAGCGAGAGAGTCTGTTCAGACGCAAATTCTTTGTATTTTCCACCCTGTGTAAAAGAAATGTTATAACGGCTTAAAACGTCATCTTTATTCACTGAGAAGCAAACTTTCTCTTTATCAACGAATATTGAGCGCCAGGGGGCTGCTCGATCGCCAGCGCCGCAACCAGTGAGAAGGGCAAAACATGCAAGTAGGGTAAAAAAATGCCTCATTGTGGGAAACTCCCTAATATTTTCTTATAACGAGCCATAAGCTGTGAGGTGGGTTCTGATGGGTCATAATCTTTGAGGCGGTATAAGTCACTACGATTGCCGAAGCCGTATGTTTTCAGCAGCCAGTAATCACTAACAATGCACGCCTGGTTTTCAATGCCGTAATCCATGAGGTTTGGTTTATTGAGTACATAATTATAATCAACTGCCCATGAGAAAGCGCCCCTAGTTCTGACCATCATTCCACGCTGGTGCTGCCAGACGTGCATCATTTCATGCAGAAAGAGATGCTGGCCCCCAACACGATCCAGTTTAAGGTATGGTCTGGAAAAATCAGGCTCATATACCCCTTCCTGAAAATACATTTCACCGTTTGGAGTCATGACATAATTGTTGGCCTGCATGTTGAAAGGTAAGTAGCTGGCTCTATGAACCCAGACCTCGTTATAGCGGATACTGAAACCATAGAATGTGCGGGCCAGATTGATCTCCCCAAGCGTTAGGCGACGTAAGCCGCCTCTGTCAATGTCGTTCATTTCCCTGATCATTTGCAGACCTTATTTACTGGTCAAAAAATATTCTTAATCCCTAACTGAAAGCTTTTCTTGCAAAAAAATGCTTACCTTCCTTGTTAGACAGCCAGTTCACCATCAATTAATGCAAGTTGATTTAAATAATTTTTGCTCCTGAAATTGCATGTGTGCTGGTTTTGACTACATCCAGAATATCAGTTGCTGACAAAATACCTTTCCGCCACACTCATCGCTGCCTCCAGTGCACTACACCCAAACTCTCTCATAATCTTCATCCGCTCACGTGGCTTAGATGGAGCAGCATTATAAACAGCAACAACCAACTCATCCTTCATAAAATTAGCTACTATGTTCGCGACATTGCTAAATCTGGGAGTATCCCGTGTGGCGAGCGTGAGATCCAGTAGCATCCAGGTCCAGTCGATTTACTAATCCAGCTTCGGATAAATTCCTTACAAGCCGGGCGACATTGCCGACTCCCTCCATTTTTCGCTTTGTCATTGCGCGATCAAGATTATACCAGGTCCAGTTTATGTCGGTTCTTGAAGCTAACAGCTTAAGAATACATGATTCAATATCGTTTACCATGATGGGGCGCCCGGATGATAAAGGTCTTTTAACATCATTGTTGTCGCTTCATAATAGCGTTCATTCCATGCCTTTGCTATCCCTAAAGCCTTTTCCTTCGTTATCATTCTTATCATCGCTATTATTAGTTGAATAGTTTACTCATTCATTTTAATCCCATTACCTGAAGTAAAGCGCATAGCTGAGTCTCAATATTAATTAAGTGATTAATTTTAAAAATGCAAGATTCAATTCATTTTCCATATGCCATCATTAAAGTTCCTATAACGCTTCATAAGCGTCACGAGATATCGTCAGGATTGGTAACCTGGCTGATTTGTCTCAGCAACTGGTGACCTTGTTCTGATACACGATAACGTGGTCTCGATGGGTTATTGTTATAAACAGTATCAACCAGTCCTTCATTCACCAGGTTGGTTACTATGTTCGCGACATTGCTAAAGCCGGGAATCCCCCGTGTGGCGAGCGTGCGATCCAGTATCATCCAGGTCCAGTCGATGTCTTTTTCTGCCATGACTTTTAAGACATTAAATTCTGTATTCGTTATCGTCATTTCTGGACGTCCGGGACTACCTCTGATTTAAAACTTTCCAGCATTGCCGTAAATTCTGATATCAGCAACCATCTAAGGGGTAAACCGCCCTGAGGCGGTTCCTGTAACGTCTTTTATGATAGATCGGACTGTGAGTTCTGGTAATGAAGTTCTTCGAGAAGGCGAAAGCCTTGCTCCGATACTTGATAGTAATCCATACCTGCCGACGATCCTGGTAGTATGTCAACTAATCCCGCTTCGGATAAATTCCTTACAAGCCGGGCGACATTGCCGACTCCCTCCATTTTTCGCTTTGTCATTGCGCGATCAAGATTATACCAGGTCCAGTTTACGTCGGCTCTTGAAGCTAACAGCTTAAGAATATTCAATTCAATATTGTTTACCATGATGGGGCGTCCGGATGATAAAGGTCATCGCCAGTTATTCTGTAATCTTCGAGTGTAGCAGTATGCGTATTGTTCCATAAATCATAAGCTTCTATATCATCGGCTGGCCTCCCTGTTTCCCAACCCAGATTACAGTAACGCTGATATTCTCGGCACTCATGAGTATAGTAATTTAAGTCTACCTTTTCAGGTGGTATTTCGCCGTTAGCGATCTTTTTCAACCTGCCAACCATAAACTCATTGCCTGGATCAGGTTCGAACCTTGATATATGTTTTTCTACGATCTCAATCCCTTCATGATTGATATTTACTCCGTCCGTCGTGAGATATTCTATTGGTCCACCCGCCTTTTCCGGGTCGAATTGGCGCGATGTAAAAGCGCCTCTGGCGCCGAAGTGCTCAAGTTCCTCTAACTCAGGGAATCGTATTCTTCCCATTGTCAGCCCGGCAGCAACAGACGCCCCGGTAATCAGTAGCCCTTTGTTATCCATGACCTGGTTATAACCAGTTGGTGCGTCGCCACCAAGCTCCTCTGCGGTCTTTTTGAACCCCTCTATATTGCCATTATAAATACCCCCCGCCGCCAGGAGTCTTCCGGCAGCTTTGCAGTTAATTGTCCTGGCACTCTGAGCATATTGCTCCGGGGCTGGTTTGCTGACGTAGTAGGTCGGGCGTTTAAGCTGATGTGATATGAGTTCGCGAAGCCGGGTGTGCAGGAAAAGAGGAGGGTCGTCCCGCAGATTTCCTGAGGATGTCAGCAACCCTGCAACAGGCTGGCTGGTGATATCTTTTCTTAACAGAATCACTTTCCCGGATTTGATATCGGCCAGTACGTCCCGGTATGCCATCCAGGGGCGTTGATAATGGAACGAGTAATACCGACTGACAAACTGGCCGTAACCTCCGGGTAAATCCCACTCTCTGATGATCCGGTTCGGTTGTGCGGTATAGGCAAGGTCACGTTCCGCATAGTCCGGGTGGATAATGTCAGGAATATCTTCGAGGTAAATATCATCCAGTGATTTTGCCTGATAATGATGAAGCATATTGTCCCTTTTTAGCGCCATCAATATGCATCGATAAAAATGGTCGATGCTAAACAGATATTTAATATTACGCCTTAGTTTGTATGGGGGGAAGTATCTGGTGATCTAAGGAAGCGCTTGAAACATTATTACTGTCCTTCTTATTATTGAAACTACTTACGTTTTCCCTTAAATAGAAAGCGCCAGGGCGCCCTGTGACTAAAGGTTTGCCAATTACAGGAGAACTATTTGCATTGGTTAACCAAAGCCAGGTTGGATTTGACATGTCTAATTCTTATTTATTAATGAAGGTATATACAACATTACCATTACCCATAAGAACAGCCCGATAATTTTCACGGGCCACGGCTCTGGCAAAACGATACAAGCAATCGCACCGGTAATTAATAATGGGCCTGATACCAAATCGAAAACTCCACCTGATATGCGTATCTTTTTGGGCAGGATACGGTTCAAAATCAGAGTAATAACATAAGCGCTACCTGTTATCATAATAACGGCGATTATTTTATCTTGCCATGTGTCCAGTTCAGTCAAACAAATTAAACTTATAACAATAATATAAGTGGAAAGGAGTGTATTAATAATGGAGGTGAATAACTTACCCATATCATCTGATCTTAGCATTGGTATTTAAACGTTCTTTAGCTCTCTCTGTGTTCCTGGAGAATACCAGTTTAGCTTTTGAATAGCCTACATGGATGGCATCAATAAAAGGAGGTACTGTATCGATAAAAAATGTAAAAGGGAACATTTAATACCCTCATAAAAATACATTTCTTCAGTAAATAAGAGATGAGGCACAGTCATTTAATTCGTAATTTTTTCTCAGAAAAAACGCCTTAATATTGATGATGTGAATCTATATTCAATTCCCGCTCAACCCGCGCCATGACCAAAGCCGAAGCCGCCCGCACCCTAATAAATAAGCACCTGTAAGAAATGTCGGATGACGCGTCGCTCAGCACGGCAAAACCACCATGTTGCCACAGGGCGCTTATGATTTACTGAATCAACCTTTCAGAATGCTGAAGGTGAATGCCACCAGGTTTGCCTTCTATTCTTTTCCCCCGATAAAAGCACTGGAACTCTGCCTGGCGCCATCCTGCCACGCGGGCTGAAAACAGCCATCCCTAACCCCGCGCCGTTAACCGTACAAATACTAACTGAATACCCAAAAGCAGGACGTTGGTTATTCGGTTAATGGGTTTACTCTACGCAACATTAACTTTAACGCGGCGTTATTATTCTGTTTTTATATTATTCGCTCAGAACTTTTATGCAGTTCCCATGCACAGCAATGCCGCCATTCAGCGTCATCAAAGCAGCGAGTAATTTGCGCCAGGTCAGCCGTTATCTCTGCAAAAAATCACACATAAAGAATAAATAACATAAACGCCACGTAAATAAAGAAGGAAGTAAATAGTTATTTAAAATGCACGTTATGCACTTTTAACTGCATCATTAATAATGCCGATAATTTTTCCCTCCGTCATAAGAAATCCTGCTTGCATAAATAAACGATAAAGATAATTTACCTGTTGCGCTAAAAAATAAATCCAGCCGGAGACCCGCATGACTGATTTTGTAATTCCAGAAATAAAAGCGTCTGAAGATGAAATGATTGCTATCCGTCATCATCTGCACGCTCACCCAGAATTAAGTCTGGAAGAGTTTCACACAAGCGAACTGGTCGCCGGTAAGCTTGAGGAGTGGGGCTATCAGGTCACTCGCGGTCTTGGCAAAACCGGCGTGGTCGGGTCGATTCGCAAAGGCGCGGGCGGTAAATCCATCGGCCTGCGTGCGGATATGGACGCCCTGCCGATTTTCGAATCCACAAACCTGCCGTGGGCCAGCACCTCGCCTGGCAAAATGCACGCCTGCGGCCACGACGGCCACACCACCATTCTGCTGGCCGCCGCCAAATACATCGCGTCGCCTGCCTGTGAGTTTAACGGCACCGTGCACCTTGTCTTTCAGCCTGCGGAAGAGGCCATCGGCGGGGCGGATCTGATGATCAAAGACGGCCTGTTCGAGCGCTTCCCGTGCGACTGCGTCTTCGGCCTGCACAATATGCCTGGCCTGCCGGTCGGCAAGTTCGGCTTCTATGCCGGCAACTTTATGGCCTCGGCGGATACGGTAAAGCTCACCGTGAACGGCTACGGCGGCCACGGCGCGCACCCGGACCGCACGGTAGACCCGATAGTCACCGGCGCGGCCATCATCATGGCGCTGCAAAGCATCGTCTCGCGCAACGTCACGCCGGGCGAGACGGCCATCGTCACCGTCGGCACCTTCCAGTCCGGCATCGCCTCGAACGTCATCCCGGAAAGCGCGGTGATGGAGCTTACCGTGCGCGCCATGAAGCCGGACGTGCGCAACCTGCTGATCAAGCGCATCCAGGAAATCGCCGAACTCACCGCCAAAAGTTATGGCGCGAAGTGCGATGTGGAAGTGTACGACTCCTACCCGGTGCTGATTAACCGTGATGAAGAAACCGCGTACGCCCGCGCGCTGGCGGTGGAGGTGTTCGGCGCCGACGCGGTGCTGGATGAAATCCACCCCTCCACGGGAAGTGAAGATTTTGCCTTTATGCTGGAAAAACGCCCCGGCACCTATTTCCTGCTCGGCAACGGCGAGAAAGGGGAAAAGGGCGGCTGCATGGTTCACAACCCGGGCTACGACTTTAACGATGAAATCATCTCCACCGGCGCGTCGTTTTTCTCGCGCCTGGTTGAATCTTATTGCCGCTAATACAGGATGTTGCTATGAAAAAGTTTATGCTGCCGCTGCTCGCGCTGTTAATTTCCGCGCCTGCGCTGGCGAATGAAATTAAGGAAATTCGTTTCGGGGTAGACCCGACCTTCGCGCCGTTTGAATCAAAAGATATCGACGGCAAGGTTATCGGCTTTGATGTGGATTTAGGCAACGCGATTTGCCAGAAGCTACAGGCGAAATGCGTCTGGGTGGAAAATAATTTCGACGGCATTATTCCGGCGCTGAAGGCGCGCAAGTTCGACGCCATTCTCTCCGGCATGTATGTCACCGATAAACGCAAAGAGCAGATTGATTTCACCGACAAGCTCTATAACGGCCCGGTCTTTTTAGTGGCGCGCAAGGGCGCCTTTACTGCGCCGGATATTAAAGAGTTGAAAGGCAAAACCATCGGCGTGGAGCAGGGTTCCGCCCAGGAAACATATGCCAATAAATACTGGCGCAACGCGGGCGTGAACGTGGTGGCGTATCAGGGTGCGGACCGTGTGATTCAGGACCTGGAGTCCGGGCGTATCGACGGCGCCGTGCTTTCGGGCGTGATGGCGGAATACAGCTTCCTGAAAAAGCCGCAGGGAAGAGATTACGCCTTCGTGGGCGGCGCGCTTCAGGATAACGAGCTGTTCGGCGCGGGTGCGGCGATTGGCCTGCGTAAAGACGACGCTGCGCTTCGCGAAGCGATCAACGGCGCGATTGCCCAGATCCTGGCAGACGGCACCTATAAAAAGCTGGCCTCGCAATATTTCAGCTTCGATATTTACTCCGGCGCGTAATAAAAAGAGCGGCTTGCGGGCCGCTTATTTTCCCTCCCTGAATTGATGAATTTCCCTCGTTCCCGGCTTGCTTTACACTTTGCGTAACTTAATGAAAAGGAAAAGCGTTATGGCGGGGTACTGGAAAGATTTTCGCGACCGGGACAACAGCTGGCAGGGGCTGGAATTTGTTATTCAGGATAAACCCGCTGCCGGGCTCGCCATGGAGATGCTGAGCGGCCACGCCAGCCGTATGGCGCTCAACGCCCAGGGTACGCCGCTCTTCTGGGCCTCGGTGCTGGCAGACCACTCCGGCGTCTGGCTGGTGTTCAATGCCGACCATTCCAGCGCGCAGGCGCTGCTGCCGCCAGTCACCTCTGCCGATGTCGAAACCATCAAAAAAGCGGGGCCGGAAGCCTGGCTTTCACAGTGGAGCCGTTACTTCGCGCAGCGCCTGATAGATTCCCCCGCCGCGCTGCTGCCCGCCCGCCGCTGGCTGCTGCGCCCGATGACCCAGGTAAAGCCCGCCGCGCCATATGCGATAAACGCCTCTCTGCCTTTAGCGCAGTGGCGTTTTAACTCGCCCGCCAGTAGCCAGCATATCTGGTGCGACTGGACGCTCTACGGTGAAGATTTCCCGAACCTGACAAACCCGGAAAAAGTAAAGCTGGTGGACTGGTGGTGGGGCGGCAACCTGCTGCTCGGGCGCTACGCCATCACGCCTGAAGAAGGGCGGCTGAAGTGGTGGCGCAAGAAGTGCCGTGAAGGCGCGCTGCCGCCGGTGCTGGTCTGGTATATCGCGGGCCTCGCGTCGTTTGTGGTGCTGGACGGGCACTACCGTTTGCAGGCGGCGATAGCAGAGGGTATTGCGCCCGATTTCCTGGTGCTGAGCGAACTGAGCGAGCACGACTATCCGCTGGACCCGGAGCACGAAGCGCGCATCCTGCATGCCCTTGAGATGCAGCAGCGCAAAAATCCGCAGTTCAACGTCGACGGCATCAACCAGACGCTGATGAATCTCTACGACAACCGCTATTACTACGCGCCCACCCACAGTCGCGCCATTTTAGGCAACGGCGAAGCCTGGGCGAAGGAACTCACCGCCTACCTGCAAAAACATGGTCTGGCGGATGCGTATCTGGAGAAGATTTTGCAGCGTCAGGAATAAGCGAAAGCCAGCGCCGCTGGCTTTTTATTGTGGAATTTGTCTCTCTTAAACCCGCTCCAGCCCCAGCATGCCCCGCGCCTGAATAAAGCAGAGCAGCAATATTCCCCATAGCGCCATGGTCAGGTAGGGACTGATGCCGAGGATATTGAAGCCGCTCTCGATGGTTTGCAGCAGAAACAGCGCCAGCACCATGCCGACGATGCGCCCGGCGCCGCCGTCCGGATTCACCCCGCCAAGCACCGCGGCGAGAATGGAAACCAGCAGGTAAGATTCGCCATACGACGACTTGGCGGAGTTAAGCTTCGACATCATCAGAAACGCCGCCACGCAGCAGAGCAGGGCGGAGATAACGTAAACCCAGATCAGCACGCGGCGGGTATTAATGCCGGAATACCAGGTGGCGCGCTCGTTGGCGCCAATCAGGTAGATGGCGCGCCCGAGCGGGCTTTTCTCAAGCACGACCCACAGCCCCAGCGCCACCGCCGCGAACAGCCACATCGGCAGCGGAATGCCGAACCACTGCGCGCCGTTCAGCCACAGCACCCAGTCCGGGTAGTTGGCGATGGCGCTGCCGCCGGTTATCAGAATGTTCACCCCCTTGAGCAGCGTCATCATCCCAAGCGTCGCCAGAATCGGCGAGACGCGAATGCCGGCAATCAACACGCCGTTGCAAAGCCCAATAATCACCGCCGCCCCTGCGCCCGCCAGCAGCGTGGCGACAGCGGTGCCAACGCCTGGCGGGTAGCTGGTGGCGACCCACGCCATGACCAGCGAGCAGGCGTTGGCGGTCGCGATAATCGAAAGGTTAATGCCGCCGCACAGCATGGTCACCGCCATCGCCAGCGCCAGAATGCCCAGCACCGGCATCTGCGAGGCGATGGACTGAAAGTTGCTGGCGGACCAGAACACCTCCGGCATGGTGATGCTGAACGCAATTACCACCAGTGCCAGCAGGCCAATCAGGTAAGTTTCAACGTTGTTACGCCACGAACGTTTCATAACAGGCTCCGGTTCTGGTGCTGGCTCCATGCGGTGGCGCTGATGCTAACAACGATGATCGCGCCGGTAATCAGCGTCTGCCAGTAAGAGGAGACGCCAAGCAGGTTAAGGCCGTTTTGCATGACGGCGAGCAGCACAACCCCCAGCAGCGTGCCGGTGAGCGTGCCGCGCCCGCCTGTCAGGCTGGTGCCGCCAAGCACCACCGCCGCCAGCACGGTTAGCTCGTAGCCGAGCAGCGAATCGGGCGCCACGGTCATCACCGTCCACGACTGCACCACGCCCGCCGCGCCGGACATCAGCCCCATGTAGCCGTAAACAAAGAGTTGCAGCTTCAGCACGCTAAAGCCGATGCGGCTTGCAGACTCCCGGTTGCCGCCCATGGCGTAAATCTGGCGGCCCACGGCGGTAAAGTTCATGAGAAAGGCGGTAAGCAGCACCACCGCAATCATGGCGATGAGCGGCAGCCCCAGGCCGTAGTCGTAGCCGTCCGCGTCGGTAAATTTAAACAGCATGATCCCTTGCTCGAACCAGGGCGGAAAGTCATACAGCCACACCCCTTTGCTGAGCCACAGCAGCAGCCCGTAAAAGATGTTCAGCGTCGAAATGGTGATGATGATGGAGGGCACCCGCAGCCGGTTAACCAGCAGCGCGTTAACCAGCCCCAGCAGCACGCCAATGCCGCCCGCCGCCAGAAACGCCACGGCGAAGTTGCCGCCAATCTTCTGCAACAGCAGCACCATGCCGTACTGGGCGATGATGGTCATGGCGGGAAAAGAGATATCGATGCCGCCGGAAATCAGCACCACAAACAGCCCGCAGGCCAGAATGGTCAGCATCGCGTAGTTGTTCACGAGGTCGTAGAGGTTGCCGAAGGTTAAAAACTCCTCCGTGCGCCAGGCAAGCGCGGCAAACAGGATGACGATAAGCAGCGCCAGCCAGACTTCATGCCTTTTTCTCAGTTCAGCCATTCACCACCCCGGCAATCTGCTCCTGTGAACTCTGGTCCGGCAGGAAGCTGTGGGTAATACGCCCCTTCTGCATCACCAGAATGCGGTGGCTTTGATACCACGCTTCTTCAATCTCATCGCACACCATCAGCACCGCGATGCCGTGCGAGGCAAGGTCGCTGATGATGTGATAAATCCCCGCTTTGTTGGCGATATCCACCCCAACCGTAGGGCTGTCGAGAATTAACAGCTTCGGGGTAATGGCGAGCCATTTAGCGATAGACACGCGCTGCGCGTTGCCGCCGGAGAGGGTGTTAACCGCAAGCCGCGTATCAGACGTTTTAATGGTCAGCGCTTTTACCAGCCGGTCGACCAGCGCGCGGGTTTTCGCCTCGCTGATAAGCCCGAAAGCCCCCTTCACCTGGTGAAACACGGTGCTGATGACGTTGTTCTCAATCGACTGGGTCATGACCAGACCGCGCGACATGCGGTCTTCTGAAACGTACCCGATGCCATGACGAATGGCGTCCTGGTTGCTGTGAAAACGCACCGGGTGGCCGTTAATCAGGATCTCGCCGCGGTCGGGCTTCGTCATGCCGAACAGGCTTAAGCAAAGCTCGGTGCGGCCCGCGCCCAGCAGGCCCACAATAGAGACCACTTCGCCCGCCTCGACCTTCAGCGACACATCCTCATATTCGCCGTGGCGGCTTAAGTTGCGCACCTCCAGCACCGGCGTGCTCTGCGCCCCCTGGCGCAGTTCGCGCACCTGATACTCGAACTCCATGCCGGTCATCAGGAAGCCAAGGCGTTTGGTGGTAATATCGCTCGCCTGCCAGGTGCCGACCAGGTTGCCGTCTTTCAGCACCGAGATGCGGTCGGAAACGGCCATTACCTCTTCAAGACGGTGGCTGACGAACACCACGCAGATGCCGCGCTCGCGAAGCTGGCGCACCACGTGCAGCAGTCCTTCCACCTCCTGATGGGTGAGCGAAGCGGTGGGTTCATCCATGATGATAAGCCGCGCGTCCTGCGCCAGCGCCCGGCAGATGGCGACAAGCTGGCAGCGGGCAATAGATAACGACTCCACCGGCGCATCCAGCGGCAGGTGAACATTAATGCTCGCCATCGCCTGCGCCGCCGCCCGGCGAAGCGCGCCGCGCTTTACCAGCAGGCCATGGTGGTAGTGGTTAATAGCGATGTTCTCCCAGACGTTGAGGTTGGGGAACAGCGATAAATCCTGGTAAATCACCTGAATGCCCTGCGCGACGGACGCCGCCGGGTGCAGGCGCGGCCAGCTTTTGCCGCCAAGCGTTATCTGCGCGCCGTGATCCGGCTGGTAAACGCCGGAGATAATCTTAATCAGCGTCGACTTCCCGCAGCCGTTCTGCCCCGCCAGGCAATGCACTTCGCCCGGCATAAAGTCGAGCGAGACATCGTTAAGAGCGCGGGTGCCGTGAAACGTTTTGCTGACGTGGCGAAGGGAAAGGAAAGGTTCCATAGCATCCCCTGGTGTTAGCGCGGGGCGGTCGCCCACCCCGAAAAAGGTTTAATAGAGGGAGTCGATATTCTCTTTATTGACCAGCAGCACCTTGTGAAAGCGGATGATGCGTTTGTCAGTATCCACGTCCGCTTTGCCGAGTTTTTTCAGCTCAAAGCCGGGCTTGATCTCTTCGCCTTTAAACAGCGTGCTGGCCACGGCGGTAAGCGCGTAGCCTGCGGTCGCCGGGTCGTAGGTAATGCCTTCGGTAATGTCGCCGCTTTTGATTAACGACGCCGCCTGCGACGGGATCATCATGCCGTAGACCGCCACTTTGTTTTTGGCGCGCTTCTCTTTGACTGCGCGACCGGCGCCGATCGGGCCGTTGGAGCCAAAGGAGACGACCGCTTTCAGATCCGGGTAGGTTTTCATCATATCGAGCGTGGTGCGGCGCGAGTCGTCCACGCTTTCCGCCACGGGCATACGCTTAGTGACCTCATGCATCTCCGGGTATTTCTCTTTCTGGTACTTCACCAGCAGGTCCGCCCACAGGTTGTGCTGCGGCACCGTCAGGCTGCCGACGTAAATCACATAGCCGCCTTTGCCGCCCATGCGCTTCGCCATATGCTCCACGTACTCGGCGGCGAACTTCTCGTTATCGATGATTTCCACATCCCAGTTGGCGCTGGGCTGGCCGGGGGATTCATTGGTCAGCACCACGATGCCCGCGTCCCGCGCTTTCTTAAAGACCGGCTCCAGCACGTTGGCGTCGTTCGGCACGATGGTAATGGCGTTGACCTTGCGGGCAATCAAATCTTCGATGATTTTCACCTGCTGCGGGGCGTCGGTGCTGGCGGGGCCAACCTGTGACGCATTGACATTAAACGCTTTGCCCGCTTCGACCACGCCTTCGCCCATGCGGTTAAACCACGGCATGCCATCAACTTTGGAAATGTTTACCACCGTTTTTTGCGTCGCGCTTTCGGCTGCATAAAGGGGCGCAGAGGCACACGCCATGCCGAGCAATAAAAAAGAAACCGTATTCATAACAAGTCGTTTATTCATGACGTTGCCTCGTAACAGGTCAGGTGCAGAGGGGCGGGCGAGATAACGGCCCGCAGGGTAGGGAATATCTGTAAGATTTATTTAATGAATATATTGGAGAGTAAACAGGCGATTACTTCCGAGATAGTTAATAAGCTGCTACAGATATGGATAAAAAACCTCTTTTCCCCGTTTGTGACTGGTTTCACACGAGGTTGTGCAACGGCTTATAAATTAAACATGAAAATGTATTATGGCGTTTTTAGCGCAATGTATAACCTGGGAAATTATTTTGCTTATTCCCTGAACTCAACCGAAAAATAAATAAAATGGCGCTGAAACGCGCCATCTTATTTACACGCCCGCCATACGCAGTAGCGCGGGAATTTGCGACAGCAGATAGAGCATCAGCCCAATCGCGCCGCCGACCAGCGTGCCGTTAATACGGATAAACTGAAGATCTTTGCCGATATTCAGCTCAATTTGTTGCGACATATCCCGCGCGTCCCAGCTTTTTACCGTGTCGCTGATGTGGCGGGTAAGGAACGCGGCAAACTCCGGCGCCACGCTGGTGGCCGCCCGCTCAAGATGCTCGTTTAGCGAAGCGCGCAGCGCGCCATCGTTGACCAGCGTTTCGCCGAACCACTGTCCGGCATCGGCGATGCGCTGGCGGGTGCGGGAGTCTTTGCTGTTCATATCCGCCTTCAGCCAGCCGCGCAGGTCTCCCCACAGCTCGCTCAGGTAACGGTTAAACGCCTCGTCTTCCTTGAGATAGCTTTTGATGTTTTCCGCCCGCGCCGCCATTTCCGGGTCGCTTTTCAGCCTGTCGATAAATTTCAGGGTGGCGCGGTCAAAGGCCTGGCGCAGCTGGTGGGCCTGATCCTGGCTGATGTCGTCAAGCATGGAGTTCACGGCGCTTGATACCAGCTCGGCGCTTTGCTCGCCCAGCCACTCGGTAGGCAGGATTTTTGCTTTACGCGGATGCTCGGTTTTGAGCCAGTGCACGACCTGGCGGGCGATAAACTCGCGCGAGCTCTCTTTTTGAATCAGCTTGATGAGCTGCGCAATAAGCGAATCCAGCAGTACCTGGTGGCGGTTGTTCTTCGTCAGGCTTTCCAGCACCAGCGCGCTGGAGTGCGTAAGGTCGACTTTATCAATCGCTTTATGCACCGCACGACGCAACAGCCCCTGAATGCGGCTGTCGTCGGTCAGTTCCAGAAAGCCGCTCATCACCTGTAAAAGCTGCTGGCCGACGCGCTCTGCGTTCTCCGGCTTGCTGAGCCAGGCGCCGATGATGTTTGCCGGCTCATGGCGGCGAATGAGCGCCACCAGCGATTGGGTGTCGAGAAATTTCTCCTGCACAAAGCGCCCGAGGTTATCGCCGATGCGGTCTTTGTTGCGCGGGATAATGGCGGTGTGGCGCGAGATAAACGGCAGCGGCACGCGGCGGAACAGCGCCACCACGGCAAACCAGTCCGCCAGCGCGCCGACCATCGCCGCCTCTGATATCGCCTTCAACCCACTCACCCAGAAGTTCGGCGGCAGAAAGAGCGTAGTGATAAAGGTTGCTATCGCGACCAGCAGCAGCGACAGCGCCAGCCGCTTGGTACGTTTGAGTTCAGCTAATTTTTCCATGGGTTAAGCATAGAGGCGAAGGGGGGGAAGGTGCAAAAAATGAGATTAACGCATTATTTGAGGTTGCCTGGGAAAACCCCAGGCTGTTTTCATTACGTTGAAATTTTTCCTGTGCATTTTGAAATGCCGACGTACATTAATCCTCTGTCTTTGAATTTGAAACATTGCTGCTAAGGAAATGAGTTTCAGTATTGCGATTCAATTTCCAGCCAGAGCGCTTCAGGCTTTCCCCAATCACAAAGGGCACCGCCCACAGCCGCAAATCTTTATGCCCGGCCTGATGAAACTCAAAAGGATGGGGAAGTGGTTCGCTGAAACCATCATGCGCAGGATAGATGAGTAGCATGTCTCCCTTACCCTGTAGATAGTTCACGCCGTAAGCCAGCATCTGATAGAAGTCATTTTGCGATAGATTAAAGCGTTGCCCGCCCGACTTTTCCGCTTCGATAATTTTCCATTTCGTATCGCAAATAAGGGGAGCATAACGCTCAGGAGAGCGGGGCTTTAACCATATATCCGGTCGTAGCTGGAACATGGCACGTTTATGGTAGTGCACCAGAGAATGTTCTTTCGACTGCGGTTTCACTTGCCAGCGGTCGCTTACGTACTTTCTCATCCATGCGGTTACAAACGATTCAAAGACCGCTTCCATTGGAAACAAGAGTGATATCGCTTCTGCGCTTCCCCGCATACAGTGCGGCGCCTCACCCTTCAGAATAAGCCGCGCCCATGCCAGCGCATTTTCATAATGCTGCATGTGACGATCAAGATGTATCTGGCTGAAGGCGACCGTAACATCCCGTAGCGCAGGGATAGGTTCGAAAACCATGCGCAGCCGCTTCAGCTCCTGGACGAGCGCAGGATTACTCGTATCGCCATAGACTTTTTCTAGAGCGGTTTTAAGCAGTCTGTTTTCTGGTCGCTCTAGTCGATACTCATCATATTCGATAAAAAAGCGGTCGCGATGGATGCTGTTACGCTTAATTTGCTCACTCACACACAGCTTACCTTTAAGCCAGGGTTGGGTATTACGTTGACGCAGATAGTCACTCTTTAATCCCCGTAGCAAAACCTCTTGTACGCTTTCGATAAACTGCTGAATAAAGATATCCATTAGCGTCATGCGTGAAGTCATTACACTGGCGCCGCTGCTTTCAATATGACGAAACGTCCTTAAGGTGCGCAGCATCATAAGAAGCTGCTGGCGAGCAAGGTCCGGGTCAGTTTGATGTTTTGCTATTTTCGGTAAGACCTCAATGTATTGCTGCTGAGGAAGCGCAATAACACCCACATGATTCTTTACCTGCAAAACTTTGACGCCCTGAACAGTACGTAATGAAAGAAGGCGATGTTCTTCTCTTTCTTTATCTCGCAAACAGCATTGCTCAAGCCACTGAAATGCTGATTCGGATAGCCAGGTAGCGTTGATAATCCTGCCGCTGTCTTTCTCGCAGGCAAGATAACCATATTCAAAAACCGTTAGCGTGCGCGAAGCGGCCATTAAAGTTGCTCCGTCTCACGGGCCTGAAGATCGTAAATTTGCTGCCACGCCAGCGGGCTATCCCAGACTTTGTCATTACTACTGCATAGCTGATAGTGAAAGCCCGCCTCCTGCATGCATTCCATTGCTTCCAGTCCAAATAATCCTTCCAGGTTGGTTTGGTTTTCTACTGAACGAATAAATTGCAGCGCCTGATTCGTTTTTTGGTTGTCTCCAAGGACAAGGCGAATTTTTTGCCAGTCGTTATAAAAATACTCCTCCAGTAGCGGGATGATTTTATTTTTCATTACGCGCTTTAGCTCTTTAAAAGCTTCGTTTTCATCGAGCCTGGCTAATTCAGCTGTTCTGATTAAAAAAGCGTGCCCCAGCGTATGCTCGCTGTCATAAAGGACCTGGATACGGTTATTGAGCATGGTTAACAGCTTCTCCAGGTTAATGCCTTTTACGACAGTGTTTTCCAGGATTTTTGGCATAGGTAAAAGCGCTTCAAACTCAAACCTACGGCGTAATGCGGTATCCAACGCCGTCAGCGAACGGTCAGCAGTGTTCATTGTTCCAACAATAAAGAGATTTGCAGGGACGAAAAAACTATCGCCGGAATAGGGGAGATCAACGCTCAGAGATTCTTTTTCTCCGGCCCGCTTCGATGTTTCGATAAGCGTGATGAGTTCACCGAATATTTTAGATATGTTGCCTCGGTTAATTTCATCAATAATAAGAACGTAGTTCTGCTTTTTATTGCCAACACTTTTTTTGTCAGATAATAAATTCCATCTTTTTATCAAGTGCTGAAGGATGCTTCGAACATAGGAAATATTATAAATTCCTTCTTTATCACCGCTGTAAAGTTTACGGATGTTTTCTATAGAAGCAGCGTAGCCGCGCTCCAGCTGTTCGTTTTTAGATTGCTCAGGAAAAATACGAAAAGTCGTTTTATTTGCGTAAGTTACCCGGAACACATTGCCATTGGCTGTTTTTAGCTCGACGCCATTTTGTTCGACACACTGAGCCTTGAATTTTTCAAGCGCCTCATCAAGTTCAAGCTGCGCATCGGCATTACCGAATGCCGCATCTTCACAGATAAGCTTAAAAATACCTGGTTTGATATCATATGCAACGTCGCCTGACGCATTGGTTTCTGCTCTGAGTCCTTCGACAAATTCCTCATACCCAAAGCTTTGATGAAAAGTGACAAAACGAACCCTTTTTTCTTTTACGAGGCGATCATAAATGCTTTTTAATTCTTTGCGGCGTTCAGCGGGTGCTTTACCATCATGTAATGAGTAGGCTTTAGGATCGCAGGCTCGCACAGCTATCTCTATGGTCTTAAATGTCTTACCGGTTCCCGGAGGGCCATAAAGAATCAGGTTCTTAGGCGGTATGATGGTATCAGATTCATCAGCTTGTTCATCCTCGTCATCCTCGTGATCTTCGTTTGAAGGCTTCTCAACCATAGAAGCATTATTAGCCTCTTCGATGACTTCTTCGTACAAGTGCCATAACGCCATATTAAGGGCAATGGGGTCAGGCGCATCACCGAGATGTTTGTTTAGTTCGGCTTTTAACGCCATGTTGAGTTCAAGCCAACTGCCTTGCGCCGTCAGTGGAAGCATGAAACGGTTTTTACAAAAGTTGAATATTCGAAAAAAAACGCCACCGTTAATTAGACTGGTAATGTGTTCAGGATAAAAGGCAGCAAAAACCCGGTCGCATAGCGCCCGGTAAAATTTACGTAATACTCCCTGCGATTTTAATTTTTTGAGCCGCTCTTGCGCTTGCTGATATATCTCAGGCGTACAGCCGGAGGCGATGAGCCTGGTAATTTCAATTAAGTCCGGTTTTGCGTTAGTGAACTCTTCCTGAGACATGCCGCCCTGGCGTAAGCTGGAAACACCGTTATCACGCGTGTACCATAAATCTTTAATGGTTGAGTCAGAAAAATCGGGATTATCACGCTTTATCCGGGTGATTATCTCACGATAAGCGGGGCCCCAGTAGGCGTTGTTTTCATCATTCCGCGCCGCCAATTCATGAAAGAAAACGTCGATTGATACCTGTTCCTGAGTCATGTTTTGTTTGCCTTTAAATAATGCTGTAAATAACGAAAGTTATAAACCCGAACGTAACAGAGATAAAATCTACCAGGGTTATGATTATCATATTGACGAAAATCACACTGCTTGCGGTTAAACGATTGTTAGCAAAAAGTCGTGACTGTTCTTGCCTTTAAATAATGCTTTACTCCTTCCCTCCTTCAAAAAACGCCGGGTCAATATGTTGTTCCTGCAACCACGGGTGGGCGCGCAGATATCCATATATCTCTTCTTTCGTAGTCAGAAGAGGGTAGCCGTATATGGCATCAAGCTGGCTTAGCGTGACGTGCAGCAGCGGGTTGCGGCAATACTGCTGAACAGACGCGTGCTGCTCGCGATGCTCTTTTTGCAACTGCGCTATTAGCCAGAGGGTGGGCCGCCACCAGTCATAAGCGAAATCGACATGCTTTATCACGTCTTTTGCCGCCTCTTTATGAGAAAGCATGGCGAAAAAGTTGAGTGCGTCGTCAAGCTTCAGCCGGGCGGCGCGATCATAGTCGATGATCTCTTCGCGGCTTTTATCTGCCAGCTCCGGCTTAAGCGTTTTGTAATGGGCCATCACGGAATCCGGAAACGGCCTGCGTTCAATCGGAAAGAGGCGGCTGGTAAGAAAACGTGCGTACTGGCTGTCTTTCACCGCCAGCAGCAGACAAAAGAAGGCGTGATCTTTGGTTTTCTGAAAGTCGCTGGCGGTATAAATAGTAAATAGCTCCAGAATAGAACGCTCGACTAATTCTTTAGATGCGCGTCGGGATTCCGCCGTCTGGTAATAGAGCGAACCAATTACTCCGGTAAAGGCCAGCGCTGTAAAAAGCACGTTGAACATATTAAACAGGGTATTTGTGGGTTCACTGACATCCGACATCGCTATATAGCGGGATAATATGTAAACCAGCAGCCAGACAATAAAAATGGCGACGGTAGGCACAAGCACATAGCGTTTTTTCATAAACTCATTCCTGAGAAGGGCGCCGTACGCCAGGCCATGGCGATCCGGCAAAAAGAGAGCCATCTTAGGGAATCTGCCTGGCGATTCATACGCCATATTCTGGCAGGTCTGCTTTTAAACGCGGCGCTTACCGCTTCGCCGCTTTCCCCGCCACCACGCTAATAAACTCCTGCACCTGCTTTTGCTTGCGCGCCGAGAGCTTGCAAACCTTGCGCAGCGCCGTCATTAGCTCCGGCTCTTGCGGCGCCTGCGCGGCGGGGCGGGCGGTGATGACGAGGCAGCCCGCCATCACGCGAATGTCCGCCTCAGTGCCGGTAGCAAAACCTGCGGCTTCCAGCCATTTGCCCTTCAGGTTCAGCGCCGGAATAGACTCATGGTCGCTGTAGCGGGTCGAGTAACTGACTTTGATGCGGTGCAAGGCCGCCGCTTCCACGCATGGTTCCATCGCGGCGTTATTCTCAATCGGCGTCATCATGATCTCCTTCCTGAAGCTTGTTACGGTATGCATAAGCCGCAAAACGCCATGACTACGCGTAAAGGCTTACGTGGAATGATGCTGTGATTATATACAGCTAAATTCGCTGGGCTATTTATGTAATCCGAAACCAGAGCTTCGGTTTCTGTTTCTTCTTCGCTACAAAACCAGACTTGTTGTCAGAGCAGAAAAAGGGCGGACGATAACGCGTTGATTGCGCATCTTTTTATGGGCGTTATAGTACGGCGGGCCTGTTCAAAACCCACGGCGATTTACTGCCGGCATGTTCCCGGCACAGCGTTAAGCATGCCCGGTCCGTACTGGTTAACGTTGTTATAAGGATGCTCTATGCAAGAAGAGGAACTCCAGGCGCTGCTTGATAAACTGACGACGCTGCCTGCCATTGAGAAGCGTGAGTCCAATATGTTTTCTATTGGCGCCCGAGGCCACTATGAAAACCCCGTCAGCGATGTGCTTGCGTTTTTTCTGTGGCCCGAGGCAGGGCACGGGCTGGGAAACCGCGTTCTTGAGGCGCTGCTCTCTTGCCTGCCGCAGGGGCAGGCGCTGGATGCGTCATTAGTTTGCGCGCCTGAGCGAGAAGCGAGTACCGAAAAAGGCAACCGAATCGATATGTTGCTGGAATCCGACGAATGGGTGTTGGTACTGGAAAATAAAATTCGGCATCAACAAAATAACCCTTTTGAAGATTATCAGGATCACCTTAAAACGGAGGCGGCCTACCGCCACAAAGATTTTCACTACGTGGTGTTGTCGCCCGAAGGCAAAGCCCCGGCAGGCTGGCACGGCATTGCTTATAAAGCGTTGTTAACGGCCCTTTCGGAATGTTTAGGCAAAGCTTTTATTACCGGTCCGGTAAATAAATGGCTGGTTCTTTTACGCGAATTTATTCTCCATCTGGAGTCGTTAATGATGAAAAGCGCTATTCCTGAGACCACAGAACGTTTTGTACTGGAAAATCTTGATCAAACTCAGGAAATGCTAAACCTGAAAAACAACGTAATTAAATCAGTTCAGGAAGAGGGGCTACGCTACCTGGAAAACCATTTTGCTGACCAGGGGTATGAAATATCAACCCGCCTTAACCACTGGTATGGTTATCCGGCCTTACGTTACGCCTTTTCACACTGGGTAAGCGCATCAGACGTGGTGCTGTATCTCAACGCAACGCCGGGAGAAACGTTTGATGTTCGTACCTACGCCTGCAACCTCACCAGCGAGGCGCTTCGTGAAGAAGCAAAAGCTTGCCTGAACCATGAAACGTATGAAGCGCCCTGGAATGAAGGCCAGGGAAAAATCATCGGCTTTCAGGTGTTAATTGACCAAAAAAATGTTGATAAGCACGCTTTATTTGCGGAAATCGCCAGACAAATGGCAGTGCTTGACGATTTCGAACTGACAAAGCGCGGCGAATAACCCCCCTCAGGCCGGGGTAACGTTATCCCGGCCGCCAAATGTGACCTTCACTCCAGATCCCGCTTTACCGCCTGCCTGCTGCACCAAAACTGCACTATGCTGCACACTTGTTGATCATTTGTTAAACAAAAGTATTTCTTATGACCCCGTCAGGCCTGTTATTACGCGCCGTTTCGCGTTCGGCGTGAACCTGGCATACGCCGTGCATTGTTAGTCACGTAACAGCGTGATGCGCGATGACAGCAAGATAACATCGAGGCGGTAATGGCGAGCAAACCTGAACTGATTGCCCGAATCGAAGCGACATTCAGCCAGCAAACCCCGAGCGGCAAGCGCGTGGCGGGGTGGCTGCTGAACCACGCGGCGCAAATTCCGTTTGAGACGGCGGACAGCATTGCGCGCGCAACCGGCACCACCGGCATTACCGTTGGGCGCTATCTGCGCAAGCTCGGCTACCGCAACCTGGACGATGTCAAAAGCAGCCTGCGCGAGCAGCCCCAGGCGCCGTATCAGCCGTGGGGCATTAACGAGCGTCTCGATTCCTGGCAGCAGCAGCGCGACCTGCCGGATCGCGCCCGCCAGTCGCTGGCGCTGGAGCTTGACGCCATCAATCACGTTTACCAGCTGGCGCAGAGCGAGGCGTTCCACCGCGTGGCGAAACGGCTCGCCAGCGCCGACGCGGTGTTTATCCTCGGCATCCAGTCCACGCGCGGCATCGCCAATGCGTTTTTCAGCCACCTTGAATACCTGCGCCCGCGAGTCAGTTACGCCGAAGGGCTTTCAGGCAGCTGGCTGGAGTCGCTGAACTCTGAATACGACCATCCCTATGTGGTGGTGACGGATACCCGCGCCTATTCCAGCGTGGCTCGCCAGTATTGCCGGGTGGCAAGCAGCCGCAACATCGGCCTTGCGCTGGTGACCGATGTCTGGTGCCCCTGGGCGCGGGATTATGAACTCGACCTTCTCCAGGTAAAAACCGATACCGGCCACTTCTGGGATTCGCTCGCGCCGGTGAGCTGTCTTTTCAACCTGCTGCTTTCGGCTGTGGTGGATGAACTCGGCGAGCGGCTGGCAGGCCGGCTTGCGGCAAACCGCCAGTTGCAGCAGGAATTTGGTCAATTTGAACGTTAAACAGGACACGCGCCATGACTCAGCAATCTGAACTGGTCGATATCGAAGCCGCTTTCCCGGCACTGCTTATCGATCTGAAATACGCCAGCGCCGACAACATCACCGGCGCGCCGATTTACCGCGAAGCCCGCTGCCTGCTGCACCCGGACGCTGCCGCGGCGCTTGAGAAAAGCATTCATATCGCCGCGCTGGCGGGGTTCCGGCTGATGGTGTACGACGCGTACCGCCCACAGCAGGCCCAGGCGCTGCTCTGGCAGGCCTGTCCCAACCCGGAATATGTGGTCGCGGTGGATATCGGTTCCAACCACAGCCGGGGCACGGCGATAGATCTCACGCTGATGGACGATCAGGGCCGCACGCTCGACATGGGCGCAGGTTTTGACGAAATGCACGACCGCTCGCACGCCTGGCACCCTTCCGTGCCGCCTGCCGCCCAGCGCAACCGCCTGCTGCTGAACGGCATCATGCACGGCGGCGGGTTTGTGGGCATTGAAAGCGAGTGGTGGCACTTCGAACTGCCGAACGCCGCCAGTTATCCGCTGCTGAACGACCTGTTCGGCTGCTACGCGCCAAAAACCATAACGACACTTCCCCTTTGATCCGGAGCTTTGTGATGAAGACAACACACACCTGCGTTTCGCTGTTACGTCCGGCCCTGATTGCCGCCGCTGTCGCCCTCTCTTTGCCTGCCGCCCAGGCGGCGGTGCCCAAAGACATGCTGGTCATCGGCAAAGCGGCGGACCCGCAAACCCTCGACCCGGCGGTCACTATCGACAATAACGACTGGACAATCACCTATCCCGCTTACCAGCGGCTGGTGCAGTACAAAACCGAGGGTGGTAAAGGCTCCACAGAAGTGACGGGCGATCTGGCCGAAAGCTGGCAAACTTCCGATGACCAGAAAACCTGGACCTTTACGCTTAACAAAAATGCGAAGTTCGCCGACGGCTCGCCGGTCACCGCCGACGCGGTTAAGCAGTCGTTTGAGCGGCTGCTGAAAATCAACCAGGGCCCGTCCGAAGCGTTCCCGAAAGATCTGAAAGTGGAAGCGGTAGACGAGCACACCGTAAAATTTACCCTGGCGACGCCGTTTGCGCCGTTCCTCTATACGCTCGCGAACGATGGCGCTTCCATCATCAACCCGGCGGTGCTGAAAGCGCACGCAGCGGATGATGCGCGCGGCTTTTTAGCCGAAAACACCGCGGGTTCCGGCCCGTTTATGTTGAAAAGCTGGCAGAAAGGGCAGCAGCTGGTGCTGGTGCCAAACCCGCACTACGCGGGCGCCAAACCCAACTTTAAGCGCGTGTCGGTGAAGATTATTGGCGAAAGCGCTTCGCGACGCCTGCAACTTTCCCGCGGCGATATCGACATCGCCGACTCCCTGCCGACCGACCAGCTCAACGCCCTGAAGCAGGAAGGCAAAGTGGCGGTGGCGGAGTTTCCGGCGCTGCGCGTGACCTATCTTTACCTCAACAACAGCAAAGCGCCGTTGAACCAGCCGGAGCTGCGCCGCGCCATTTCGTGGTCCACCGACTATCAGGGCATGGTGAAGGGCATTCTGAGCGGCAACGGCAAGCAGATGCGTGGGCCGGTTCCGGAAGGGATGTGGAGCTATGACGCAAACGCCATGCAGTACACGCTGGATGAAGCGAAGGCGAAAGCCGCGTTTGAAAAAGTGGCGGACAAGCCAAAAACGCTCAGCTTCCTTTACTCAGATAACGACCCGAACTGGGAGCCGATTGCGCTCTCCACCCAGGCGAGCCTCAGCAAGCTTGGCATTAACGTGAAGCTTGAGAAGCTTGCCAACGCCACCATGCGTGACCGCGTGGGCAAAGGGGATTACGACATCGCCATCGGCAACTGGAGCCCGGACTTCGCCGACCCGTACATGTTTATGAACTACTGGTTTGAGTCGGACAAAAAAGGGCTGCCGGGCAACCGCTCGTTCTATGAAAACCCGCAGGTGGACAAGCTGCTTCAACAGGCGCTTGCGACCACCGATCAGGCGTCGCGCACGAAGGATTATCAGGAGGCGCAGAAAATCGTGATTGCCGACGCCGCTTACGTTTATCTCTTCCAGAAGAACTACCAGCTGGCGATGAATAAAGAGGTAAAAGGCTTTGTCTTCAACCCGATGCTGGAGCAGGTCTTCAACGTCGCCACCATGAGCAAGTAAGCCGTAACGCGCGGGGCCGAAACTGCGGTCCCGCGAGGGGGAGCCTATGACTTTCTGGACTATTTTGCGCCAGCGCAGCTGGGGGCTTGTTCTGGTAATGGCGGGCGTCTGCGTCATTACTTTTATTATTTCGCATATGATCCCGGGCGATCCGGCGCGCCTGCTGGCGGGCGATCGCGCGACGGATGAAATCGTGCAGCACATCCGCCAGCAACTGGGGCTGGATCAACCGCTCTACGTGCAGTTTTATCGCTACGTGGCCGATCTTTTTCAGGGCGATCTGGGGACGTCGATCCGCACCGGGCGGCCAGTGCTGGCGGATCTCAAAACCTTCTTCCCGGCGACGCTTGAGCTGGCGCTCTGCTCGCTGGTGCTGGCGATGGTCATCGGCATTCCGCTCGGCATTCTCTCCGCCGTTTACCGCAACCGCTGGCTCGACCATCTGGTGCGGCTGATGGCGATCACCGGCATCTCTACCCCCGCTTTCTGGCTGGGGCTTGGCGTCATAGTCCTTTTTTACGGCCACTGGCAGATCCTGCCGGGCAGCGGGCGGCTGGATGACTGGCTCGATCCGCCCGCCCGCGTCACCGGCTTTTATCTGATCGACTCGCTGCTGGCGGGCGATCCGGAGGTCTTTTTCAACGCCCTCCAGCATCTGATCCTGCCGTCGCTGACGCTCGCTTTTGTACACCTTGGCATTGTGGCGCGCCAGATCCGCTCCGCGATGCTTGAGCAGCTCAGCGAAGATTACATCCGCACCGCCAAAGCGAGCGGGCTGCCGGGCTGGTACATCATTTTGCGCTATGCGCTGCCCAATGCGCTTATTCCTTCCGTTACGGTGCTTGGCCTGGCGCTGGGCGACCTGCTGTACGGCGCGGTACTGACGGAAACGGTCTTTGCCTGGCCGGGCATGGGCGCTTATGTGGTGGCCTCTATCCAGGCGCTCGATTTTCCGGCGGTGATGGGCTTTGCGGTGGTGGTGTCGTTTGCTTACGTGCTGGTTAACCTGCTGGTGGACCTGCTTTATTTGTGGATCGATCCGCGCATCGGTCGGGGGGATACGCAATGATGTTAACCGAAGAGAGAGCCGTCGCCCCTGTGCGCCGTCGCCGCATCGACTGGGCGAAAACCTTCTGGCTGCTGCGCCGCAGCCCGCTGACGCTGGCAGGCGGCATCATCATGGCGCTGATGCTGCTGTTAATGATCTTCTCGCCGTGGCTGACGCCTTACGATCCCAACGCGCTGGATCTCACCGCGCGGTTGCAGCCGCCATCCGCGCTGCACTGGTTCGGCACCGATGAAGTGGGGCGCGATCTTTTCAGCCGCGTGCTGGTGGGCAGCCAGCAATCCGTCACAGCCGGGCTGGTGGTGGTGGTGATAGCAGGCGGCATCGGCTCGCTGCTCGGCTGTTTATCCGGCGTGATCGGCGGGCGCGGCGACGCCGCCATCATGCGCCTGATGGATATTATGCTCTCTATTCCTTCGCTGGTGCTGACCATGGCGCTGGCGGCGGCGCTCGGCCCCAGCCTGTTTAACGCCATGCTCGCTATCGCTATTGTGCGCATTCCGTTTTATGTGCGCCTCGCGCGCGGGCAGACGCTGGTGGTGCGCCAGTTCACTTTCGTACAGGCGAGCCGCACCTTTGGGGCTTCGCGCTGGCATTTGATTAGCTGGCACATTCTACGCAACGCCCTGCCGCCGCTGGTGGTGCAGGCCTCGCTGGATATCGGCAGCGCCATATTAATGGCCGCCACGCTGGGCTTTATCGGCCTTGGCGCGCAGCAGCCTTCGGCGGAGTGGGGCGCCATGGTGGCGATTGGCCGCAACTATGTGCTCGACCAGTGGTGGTATTGCACCTTCCCGGGCGCGGCGATCCTTATCACCGCCGTGGGCTTTAACCTGTTTGGCGACGGCATCCGCGATCTGCTGGATCCAAAAGCGGGAGGACGAAACTGATGAGCGACACCGTACTGCAAATTGACGATCTGCAACTGAGTTTTCCGGTCTGGCGCGGCGAAGTGAGCGCGCTGAACCGCGTCTCCGTTGAGGTAAAGCGCGGCGAAATAGTGGGCCTTGTGGGGGAGTCCGGCTCGGGTAAGTCGGTAACAGCGATGCTGGCGATGCGCCTGCTGCCGGAGGGAAGCTACCGCATTCGCAGCGGAAGTATTTCGCTGCTGGGAGAAGATATATTGAATGCCCGCGAAAAACAGCTGCGTCAGTGGCGCGGCGCGCGGGTATCGATGATTTTCCAGGAGCCGATGACGGCGCTCAACCCGACGCGGCGCATCGGCAAACAAATGGTGGAAGTGATCCGCCAGCATCAGTCGCTTTCCCGCGATGCGGCGAAGCAAAAAGCGATCGCCCTGCTGGATGAAATGCAGATCCCGGACGCAGAACAGGTTATGGCGCGCTACCCGTTCGAGCTTTCCGGCGGCATGCGCCAGCGGGTGATGATTGCGCTTGCGTTCTCATGTGAGCCGCAGCTGATTATTGCCGATGAGCCGACCACCGCGCTGGACGTGACGGTGCAGCGCCAGGTGCTGCGCCTGCTGAAGCAAAAAGCGCGGGCGAGCGGTACGGCGGTGCTTTTCATCAGCCATGACATGGCGGTGGTCTCGCAGCTTTGCGACCGCATGTATGTCATGTACGCCGGGGCAGTGATTGAGAGCGGCCCGACAGCGCAGCTGATTGACCGCCCGGTGCATCCGTATTCGCTCGGGCTGCTGCGTTGCGCGCCGGAGAACGGCGAGCCGCGCGCGCCGCTGCCCGCCATCCCGGGCACGGTGCCGAATCTTACCCAACTGCCGATCGGCTGCGCTTTTCGTGACCGTTGTTTTGCGGCAGGGCCGCGCTGCGGCGAAAAGCCAGCGCTGCGCCCGTGCGCAGCACCCGGCCAGCAGGCCGCCTGCTGGTATCCGCAAGGAGAGGTAACCCATGTCTGACATCCTGCTGGAACTTGATGACGTACATGTGAATTTTCCGGCGCGCCGCAACTGGCTTGGGCGTGTAACTGAACGGGTTCATGCCATAAACGGTATGGATCTGCAAATCCGCCGCGGCGAAACGCTTGGCATTGTCGGCGAGTCGGGTTGCGGCAAAAGCACGCTGGCGCAGCTGCTCATGGGCATGCTGAAACCCAGTTCGGGCGAATGCAACCGCGCCCGCGCGCCCAACTCCTGGGCGGGGAGCGGCATGCAGATGGTGTTCCAGGACCCGCTTTCGTCGCTCGACCCCCGGTTGCCGGTGTGGCGCATCATCACCGAGCCGGTCTGGATCCAGAAGCACAACAGTGAAAACGAGCGCCGGGCGCTGGCGGAGAAGCTGGCTTTGCAGGTGGGCATCCGTCCGGAGTATCTCGACCGGCTGCCGCACGCCTTTTCCGGCGGCCAGCGCCAGCGCATCGCCATCGCCCGGGCGCTCTCTTCAGAGCCCGATATCATCGTGCTGGACGAGCCTACCTCGGCGCTGGATATCTCGGTGCAGGCGCAGATCCTCAATCTGCTGGTCACGCTCCAGCAGCAGCGCAACCTCACCTATGTGCTGATTTCGCATAACGTTTCGGTGGTGCGCCACATGAGCGATCGCGTGGCGGTGATGTACCTTGGGCAGATTGTCGAACTGGGCGAGGCGCAGCAGGTGCTTGGCGCGCCGCAGCATCCCTACACGAGGCTGCTGCTGGAATCGGTGCCGCAGGCGGGGCGGGCGTTGCCTGAAGACGCGCCGCGCAAAACCGAACTGCCCGGCAACCGCAGGCTGCCGCAGGGCTGCTACTTTCGCGACCGCTGCCCGCTGGCGACGCAAGGCTGCGAACAGCCGCAGGCGCTGCGCGAAGGCAAGGACGATTGCGCGGTCAGGTGCTGGCGGGCGGCGGAGGTTAAGCAGGCCAGATAAAACAGAACCCGCCAGCGGCGGGCTCTTTCATGCCGTTTTCAGGGCATGGATAAGCGCAGGGTTAAGCTCAAGCAGACGTAGCATTTTGAGAGCAACACCGGAAGGGATCCGACGTTTCTGCTCCCATGAGCGAACAAGATCGACGCTTGCACCCATCGCTTCAGCAAATTCCTGCTGCTTCATACCGAAACGCTGGCGCAGAATTTTGACATCCGGCACAGGATGCCTGTGCACCTGTTCCGGCGCTGGCTGGATTTCGCCTTTCTCAATCGCCACCATTTCGTTAATGCCGGTCTGAAGCTCATTAAACAATTTGTCGTCCATAAATGCCTCCTCGCTTTAGAAGGTTTCGTCGCTTCAGGCGAATTAATTCATCTGTTGTAGCGCGGATTTGATCTGCGCTTTTTGTTGATCGGTCAGGTTCTCCTGCGTGTTTTTTGGGTACATGACGATCAGGTAAATTCTGCCGCTGGCCGCTCTGACATAATAAATGATCCTCAGGCCGCCTGATTTACCAGAACCCGGACGATTCCAGCGAACCTTTTTGCACCCGCCCGTTCCCGCTACGGTATCGCCCAGTTCATGGTTCTCCAGCAACCAGGCCTGGAATTCACGGAACTCGTCCTCCGCCATAAGATTTTTTCTTGTCCTGGTGAAAGCGGCGGTCTTAATAAATTCAAGGTATTCCACGTTTGTCGTCACGCCATGACGCTTAACTATTATTATCGTACCGGGTACGACAGTCAATTTTATGTCGTCGCCAGTAAACGAAGGTTTTAACAAAGTGGCTGTGCTTACATGCCTTGAGGAAACATTACCGTAGAAGATTTCCGGTTGCTTAAAAATAGGTCCCAGTATTTTCCTGGTTCAGCGCAACTGCGAACTGCTTCGATAAAATTAAATGGCAAGCGATTACGTCCGCGAAGTAACTAATGCTATGCAAAAACGAAGACAGGCCGGACCACAGCCGCGGGACCATGAAAACCCTTCACTTTGTGTAAAGTTTTTCCGATATGTGCCGAAACCAGTGATTCTGTCGTACCGGAAATGAGAAACCATGTTAAACCGAGTCAAAGTTGTTACCAGCTTATTATTTGTGCTGGGGCTATTTGGGATTTTACAAATGGCTTCCGGTGGTCTGTTCTTCAATGCCATCAAGAATGACAAAGAGAACTTCACTATTCTGCAAACCATCCGCCAGCAGCAGTCGACGCTGAATGCCAGCTGGGTGGCGTTGCTCCAGACCCGCAACACCCTGAACCGTGCCGGTATCCGTTACATGATGGATGCCAATAACATGGGCAGCGGTGCGACCGTAAACGAGTTGATGCAGATTGCCAGCACCACGCTCAAGCAGGCGGAAGAGAAGTGGGCCGCCTATCAGGCGCTGCCGCGCGATCCGCGCCAGAGCGAACAGGCCGCGGTAGAGATCAAGCGCAACTACGATATCTATCATGGCGCGCTGTCTGAGCTTATCCAGCTGCTGGGCGCCGGCAAGATCAACGACTTTTTCGACCAGCCGACCCAGAAATACCAGGATGGCTTTGAGAAAGAATATAACGATTACATGCAGCAAAACGACGGCCTCTATCAGCTGGCGGTAGATGGCAACAACGGCTCTTACAGCCTCGCTATCTGGATCCTGATTGGCGTGCTGGCGGTCGTACTGGCTGTGATCATCGCCGTCTGGTTCGGCATCCAAAAAGCGCTGCTCGCGCCGCTCAACAGCCTGATTGAGAGTATTCGCCATATCGCCAGCGGCGACCTGGCGCGCCGCATTGAAGTGGAAGGCAGCAATGAAATGGGCCAGCTGGCCAACAGCCTGCGCCATATGCAGGGCGAACTGGTTCGCACCGTAAGCGTGGTGCGTACCGGCGCTGACGCCATCTACAGCGGCGCCAGCGAAATCTCAGCCGGCAATAACGATCTCTCTTCCCGCACCGAGCAGCAGGCGGCGTCGCTGGAAGAGACCGCCGCCAGCATGGAACAGCTGACCGCGACGGTGAAGCAGAACGCCGAGAACGCCCGCCAGGCAAGCCAGCTGGCGCTGAGCGCCTCCGAAACGGCGCAAAAAGGCGGCAAAGTCGTGGATAACGTGGTGCAGACCATGCGCGACATCGCTGGCAGCTCGCAGAAAATCGCTGATATCACAAGCGTTATCGACGGTATTGCATTCCAGACCAACATTCTGGCGCTTAACGCCGCGGTGGAAGCCGCGCGCGCAGGCGAACAGGGCCGTGGGTTTGCTGTCGTCGCAGGCGAAGTACGCAACCTGGCGCAGCGCAGCGCGCAGGCCGCGAAAGAGATCAAAGGCCTTATCGACGACTCCGTCAGCAAAGTTGACGTCGGCTCTACGCTTGTGGAAAGCGCGGGCGAAACCATGGGTGAAATCGTCAGCGCCGTAACCCGCGTAACGGACATCATGGGAGAAATCGCCTCTGCTTCTGATGAACAGAGCCGCGGTATTGATCAGGTGGGCCTGGCGGTTTCTGAAATGGACCGCGTCACCCAGCAGAACGCCTCGCTGGTGGAAGAATCCGCCGCCGCCGCCGCCGCGCTGGAAGAGCAGGCAAGCCGTCTGACGCAGGCCGTTACTGTGTTTCGCATCAAACAGGATGCGCGTGAAGCGGCGCAGGCGCCGGTTGTGCCGAAAGCGCCCGCTGCGCCGGTGGTCTCCCGTAAACCTGCCGTTGCCGAGGGCGGCGATAACTGGGAAACCTTCTGATCCCACGCTGGTAAACGAAAAACCCCTGTCCTGCGACAGGGGTTTTCTTTTTTAACGCAGCGGAAATAAACGGCGTCGCCTGGTAAAACATACGGAATATTCTTAGCTATATTGAACGGCGTTTAAAAATTAAATTCGCAGAGATTTTTTATTTACGCTTCGCTTATTTTCATCAGGGCTTCTGTTAAGCGAGACGGTAAAAGAACTCGCGTTGCGTAATTAATCGTCAATTTTCAGGCTGTGATTTTTATTAATTGCGTACACCAGCAGCATTTTTATATTTATTAACAATTTCATTTGCTCCGCTTTAAATTCTCTCCCGTGCCGTAGTCTATGCTTATAACTATGTGATTGAATAATGACTATTTATTAAGTGAACGTTTTCAGGATATTCGACCAGAGCCAGGAATCGCTATGTCAGATAAACATGATGATAACGAAACGACAAAGCCAGGCGCAGAGCAGACGCTAACGCTGGCCGAAGAACAGGCGGAAATCACTAAAACGAAAGTTGTGGATCGCCGCGTTCGCTTAACCCGAACTACCCACTCAGAGGAGAAAGTGCTCGAAACAGAATTATCTCAGGAACAGGTCGTCGTCGAGCATGTCCTAAAAAATGTACCTGTTGAAGAAAATAACATTCCGCAGGTTCGTGAAGAAGGGGATACGTTAATTATCCCGGTAATAGAAGAGCAAGTTGAAATTATCAGGCGTTATGTCCTGAAAGAGGAAGTCCATATTCGTAAAGTGAAAACGACCGAACCTTATCAGGAAACTGTTATTTTGCGACGCCAGGAGTTTGATATTTCCACGGACGAGGAATAAACGGAACGTAACCCAAAACCGAAGCACGAGGAGAATCTGTTATGGCACATGAGAAAATCGTTACTGCTTTTAAACAGCTGCAGCAGGCGGAAGTGGCAAAAGAGAAACTGATTGCAGAAGGTATCGCGGAACACAATATCGATATCATCTCAGGTGAACGGCTGCGGGTTGAAGATAAAGAGATACGCCACCCAAGCTTCTGGCAGCGTCTGTTTGGCGATGACGTTGATGATGATTACGCAGAAGAGTACAACCAGGCGATTCGTACCGGCGGCGTGCTGCTGACGGCGCGCGTACATAAAGATGAAGCGGATCGCATAGAAGCGTTGCTGGATGAATACTCATCCGATTATGCACCGTCTGGCTCTTATGGCAGCTACGGCGCCGGTAAAAATGCGGATAACGCAGAGCTCGACCGCGAATTTATGGGTGAAACCGACGACGTGACCGGCACCGGCCGCAGCACAGGCAGCCTGAACAGCGGGCTTGCAGGCGTGGGCGTAGCGGGCGCAGGCGTTGCGGGCAGCACCATTAACGATCCTTCCCAAAAAGTGCCTGGCACCAGCGACGACACCGTCCCGGATGCAGATGACATTACCCGCGATCGCACCCTGACCGCACAAGGCGGCGCTGACTATGTAGGTGACGACACGCTGCGCGATCGCGATGTGACGGGCCGCACCGGTACTGGCCTTGTGGATGATGATGACATCAGTAACCGCGGCTACACCGGTACGCCTGGCAGCGCGGTATCCACCGCCGCCGGCGCGCTAACGGGCGACGAGCGTGACGAGACGCTGAAACTGGCTGAAGAGCAGGTGGATATCGGTAAACGCCGCGTGAGCGATGGCGTGGTCCGTCTGCGTCGTTATACGGTTGAAGAAGATGTTTCTGAAGATATTTCGCTTTTCGATCAGCACGCCGATATGTTCCGCCGCGCCGTCGACGAACCGGCTTATCTGAACGATGTCGACTGGTCTGAAAGAACCATCGAAGTGGAAGAGTCTCACGAAGTGCCGACGGTTAACAAAACGGCCCGCGTGCGTGAAGAAGTGGGTCTGCGTACCGAAGGTAATGAGCGCGTGGAAACAGTGAAAGATACTGTGCGCCGTCAGGAAGTGGAGGTGGATAAATCAGGCACCGATCGCCTGACCAGCGACACTGACCGCGACCGCCTGACGGATGACGACGATCCGCTGCTGCGTAAATAATCCCTGAGCAAAACCCGCCCGCGCTGTTTCGCAGCGCGGGTTTTTTTTGCCCTTAACCCGCCACTATCTCTACCAGGTTGCCATCCGGATCTTTCAACACCGCTTCATAAAAGCCGTCGCCCGTCATGCGCGGCCCGCTCAGCAAAATGCCCGCTTCTTTCGCGCGCGTTGCCAGCGCCTCGACAGCCTCTTTGTCGCCCACATTAAGTGCGATGTGCGCCCAGCCGGTATGTTCTTTATCCGCAGGTCCGCCAGGAAGCGAGGGGAGCGACATCAGTTCAAGCGTGGCGCCTTCCTGTAGCGTTACAAAGCGCGACATAAAGCCAGGGCGGTTTTTGCTGACGTAAAGCTCGCCTGCTTCGCCGTGGAACCAGTCTGCCCAGAACTGCGCCTGCGCGTCGATATCATTCGTCCAGAGTGCGATGTGCGCTATTTTCACGGATCTTTTCTCCTTCATACGGGGTGGCATAAAGCAGGGCGCCGCCGTGCTGGCGAACTTCCAGCTCCATTTCCGGGTGGGCGCCGCGTAGGGTCACAAGGTAGTCAACATCGCCTGCGCCCATAAAGCGGTACGGGGCGAAGCGGCCGGGCTTGTCGCTGCTGCACAACACGGCAACGCTGCCCGCATGGGCCAGAAGCTGCTGCTTGAACTGTGCATCCTGGTAATGAAGCGCGCCGAAGCCGCTCTCTGTTTCAAAGGCGCAAACGCCGATAAACGCCACGTCGAAGCGAAAGGGTCTCAGCTGTTCCAGCGCCCGGATATCCAGCGCGCCGCCTGTCTGCTCGTTCAGCTCGCCGCCGAGCATAATGGTGCGGATCCCCGGCTTCGCCAGCAGCCGGGCTGCGATATCAACGCTGTTGGTCACCACGGTCAGTTCACTGTCGCGCGGCAGCAAATCCGCCAGCAGCAGGTGCGTGCTGCCTGCGTCCAGAAATAAAAGCTGTCCGGGGCAGAGGATTTGTAGCGCTGCCTGCGCCAGCGCCTGTTTTTCGTCGGCGCTTATGGCAAGACGCATCAGCGGCGTGCCGCTGGCGGGCGACGGCAGCAGCGCGCCGCCATAGGTGCGTTTGCAGCGCCCCTGGCGCGCCAGCTCGCGCAGGTCGCGGCGAATAGTCGCTTCGGTAGCGCCAAGGCGCAGCGCCAGGTCGGCGGCCATCACTTTGCCATCTTCTTTCAGGATATTCAGGATGATGGTTTGCCGTTCGTCGGGGAAAAGCTTCATACGGGCAGGCTTCGGTTAAGGTGAGCGATCATGAATGTAGATGAATGTAGATGAATGTACAAAAATGAACATCTGACAGAATAAAAAATGCGATCCGGGTAACGCTTTACCGGATCGCACGGGGGAACGAAGAGACGAAAAAGGCGTTAGCGGCCTGCGAGCAGATACTTTTCCTGCTCCGCCTGCGGCACCATGCCGCCGCCGGTTGCCCAGACCAGATGCGTGGCGTGGTTAAGCTGCGCTGGCGTAAAGCGGGAGAGGTAGTCTGATGTCAGCCGCCACGGGCCTGGCATGCCTGCCAGCGCGGAAGGCTCAAGCGTGATGCGCTCTTCTTCATGCAGCAGGCGCAGCAGCGAAAAGAGCGTTTCGTCGGCAACGGTAACGTAGCCGTCGATTAAACGCTCCATGGCGCGACCGACGAAGCCGGATGCGCGACCGACAGCCAGACCGTCGGCGGCAGTGACATTATCAATTCCCAGCTCCTGAACCGAAACCGCATCATGCAACCCCGTATGTACGCCGAGCAACATGCAGGGAGAGTGGGTAGGCTCGGCGAAAAAACAGTGGACGTTATCGCCAAAAGCAAGCTTCAGGCCAAAGGCGACGCCGCCCGGACCACCGCCTACGCCGCAGGGCAGGTAAACCAGTAGCGGGTGATCAGCGTCAACGTTGATCCCTTTTGCCGCGAACTGCTGTTTAAGCCTTTCGCCAGCCACCGCGTAGCCAAGAAACAGCGTGCGGGAGTTTTCGTCGTCGATAAAAAAACAGCGCGGGTCGCTTTGCGCTGCCTTACGCCCCTGTTCCACCGCCACGCTGTAATCCTGCTCATATTCCACGACCTCCACGCCGTGTTCGCGCAGCTTATCTTTCTTCCACTGACGGGCATCGGCAGACATATGCACGCTCACTTTAAAGCCAAGCTTTGCGCTCATGATGCCTATCGAGAGCCCAAGGTTGCCGGTGGAGCCGACAGCGATGCGGTACTGGCTGAAGAACTGGCGAAACGCGGCGCTGGCAAGCTTGCTGTAGTTATCTTCTACGCTCAGCAAACCGGCTTCCAGAGCGAGTTTCTCTGCGTGGGCCAACACCTCGTAGATGCCGCCGCGCGCTTTAATGGAGCCGGAGATGGGCAGGTGACTGTCCTTTTTTAGCCACAGCGCGCCAGGTAAAGGCGCGCCATAGCGCTGCGCCAGCGCATGTTGCATGGCAGGCACAGGCACTACGTCTGATTCGATGATGCCGTGCGTCGCGCGCGTTTGCGGAAAAACCTCTGCAATATAGGGAGCAAAGCGCGCAAGGCGGGCTTCGGCGTCGCGCACGTCGTTCTCATTCAGCCCCACATAAGGCAACCCTTCGGCGAGAGGGGCGCAAGCAGGGTTAAACCAGGCGGTTTCCCGCAAGGCGATAAGGTCTTTAAGCAAAGGAAAAGCGGCGATGAGTTCGTCGCGGGAGGGCGTGGTCATGGCGTTCTCGCATATCGAAAAAAGAAAAAAGCAGCATAACAGCAAGGGAATGTATCAGGATGCGCCGCAGGCGGGTAACTGCCTGCGGCGGGGGGTTAGCCTTCGGCATTAACCACTTTGATGTCCACCATGCCGATGCCAAGCTGGCGCGGCGAGTGGCCGAGAATATTCCCTTCGTTGGTGGTCTGCGGCTCCGGCGGCACTATCACCAGCGTGTTGCTGCGTGACGGGTTTTCAAAGTGCAGGGTGGTGGTAGAGACATCGTTGCCAAGCGTCAGCACCTGTTCTTTATTCCCTACCCGCACCGGGATTGGCTTGTTAGCGTTCGGGCCAAAGGCTTTGGCGGTGATCACCAGGTCGAATTTTTCCGGCAGCGGCGCGTTATATTCAATCTTCACTTCATTGCCGAGCTGCGCGTTCGACCAGCGGCCCCAGGATTCCGGGCGAGAAATGCCGGTGAACTGTTTAACTTCTTCCGGCGCGCCTGCAACGTTAAAAACGAAGCTGTCGGCTTTATAACGAATATCGTTATCGACGATTTTCAGGAGATCGACGTTGCGCTGATAGCGATCGGTGCTGATAACGGTATCGCGAAAGGCCGCTTTCCCCTGCCAGGTCGCTTTATCCACCCGCTGCACTTTTTGCTCGCCGCCAAGCTGGCCCTGCGAGACGCAAAGATCGGTCGAGAGCGCCAGTTCCGGCGACCAGAGGCGCGCCATTTTGTAGCAGTTATCCACCCACAGGAAATTGTCGCGCGGGGCGAACTCCGCCAGCTGGTAGCGCAGCGGCGCCGAGTATTCGCTTTCCGGCAGCGGCTCAATTTTTTTATCGGAAACGCGCAGCAGAAGCGGCAGATGGAAACGGCTACCGGAAAACGCGATGGTCTTTTTCTGCTGGTCGACCGTGAAATCGTCGATTTTGGTCGGGAAGTTCCACAGGCGAATAATGTCCGGCTTCCAGGCGAGCACCTTTTCTTTCATGTTCAGGAAAACGGCAGAAAGCGACTGGCCGGAAAGGCTGCTGCGCCCAAGACCGATAAAGTTATCGCCTCCCAGAATATCCAGCACCGTTGCGCCGTTATCCATGGTGCTGCGCTTCACCGCGACTACATCCTGCTGCGGTTTGTCGCCGCGCAAAACAAAGAACAGGTTTTCGCGATCCTGCTTGCTCAGGTATTTGTAAGCCGTATTGTTCATCGCCAGGTGATCGGAAGAGACCACGATGACGGTGTTTTTAAAGTAAGGCGAGGCTTTGATTTTGTTAATAAGCGCAGCGATATGCTCCTGGCTACAGGAGACGGCGCTAAACGACTGGTTCGGCTTGCCGTCGAAGGCATAACTTTTACGCTGGCAGGTGCGGGAGACAAAGCCGTCCGGGTGGTGGGTATCTACCGTCAGCGCGAAAAGCGAGAAGCGTTTGCCCGCGCTCGAAAGCGCCTCATATTTTTTCCAGACCTGGTCAAGCACCGTGTCGTCATAAAAACCCCAGTCGTTACGGTAAGCCGGGTCTTCCACCACGCTTTTTAATTCTTCCGCGCCATAAAGATGGTCAAAACCGTGCGATTTCAGGAACACATCTTTTCCGGCGAAACGCAGGTTTGCGCCCTGCATAAAATAGTTTTCATAGCCGGAATTTTTCAGGATATCGCCAAGGCAGATATTTTGCGGAAAGAAGCTCGACATCGAAGCCGAGGCGTTGCCTTCGAACGGCGCGAAAAGCGGAATGCCGCATTGCGAGGCGACCATGCCAGCGATGGTGTAGTCGGTGCCGGGAAGCTGCATCGTTTTGCTGAAATCGACCCCTTCGTTTTTCAACGCGCTCAGCTCCGGCGCCAGTTGCGGGAACGCCTGCTCGTCGAAATAGGTGCGCTCCAGACTCTCGCCGTAAATATAAACCAGGTTTAACTGCGGGTCGGGAATGGTTTTATTCGGTTCTTTGTAATAGGTCGCGAAGTCCGGATCGCCGTCGCGGGTTTGCGATTTAACCAGCTCGGTTATCTGACGAAACGCCGGGCTGGCGTCTACCGACGCCAGCGCCAGCACCAGCGCCAGCAGGCTGTAGCCAAGATGGTGAGGATGACGGCGGCGGCGCAGCACCCATGCAAGCAGGCTGAACACGCCGACCAGCACGACGATTAACCCGGCGGCGGGCAGAATGTATTTTGTTACGCCAGCGCCGGTCAGGCTGTTGGTAAGGGTATAAAGCACAGCATCGTTGATGCCGTCGCCGGTAAAATAGTTACTGGCGTAAAGGGTAATGTTCAGGATAACAAACAGCCCTAATACCACCAGCGTGGCGATAAACCACCACGTATTGCGGCCCGCTTTAAAGGCGTAAATCGCCACGGAGGCGAGAAAAAAGACCACGGAAAGCAATTCTGACACTACCGCACCCTCACAAAACGGCTCACGCCGACAGGCTTAATACCACTTTTTCAGCGCAACAATCTAACTTTGCTGTCACGCTCCTGCAATTCTAGTGTCATGGTTTTGTGCTGTTGTTCGGAATTGGTTTAGATACGTGAATTTTTGAGGTGTATCTCATCCCGCTGTTGCGGCGAATCGTCAGCGGTAAAACGTTTATCCGGGCGGCGGGGCGGAGAGCGCTGGCAATACGAAAGTCGTCGGGCTTGGCTAACCAGTTTCTCAGGCAGACAGGCGAAAAGAGGGGAAGAAAACGTTCCCGGCGCGCCGCAGAGCGCCAGGATAAATATCACGAGAGGAAGTTAACGCCCTGCTTCAGTACGATGTCGCAGGCTTTGGTTTTTACCTTCTGCGCCAGCGGCGTGGTGCCGATGTTATTCAGATTCAAAGGCTGACCGTCGCCCGTATCAAGCAGACCCTGCGCGCCCTGTAAAAAATCCGGCTCTTGCTGCTGTTCTTGCGGCGTGGTGATGCCGAGCTTTTCCATAACCTGGTTTTTAATATTCTCTGTGCTGGTGGCGCTAACCAGTTTCTGCTTAATGCAATATTGCAGAATGCCCGCCGCATTAGGCATGGTTTCCGCGCTCAGCGTTGAGGCGCCGCCGTTAAGCAGGCCGGTGAGCGAGGAGAGCGACAGGCCGCCCGGTTGGGATGGGGTGGCGTTAGCGCCGTTGCCGCTCTGTTGGCTAAGCTGGGTTGCGGCGCTGGAAAGGGATTCCTGCCAGCTTGCGGCCTGGACGCCGGCGCTCATCATAAGGCCTGCGGCGATGGCCGCGAGGCAGATTCGTTTTACTGCTTTCATCACGCTTACTCTCTGTTGTGGCTATAACGCCGGAACACTGGCCCGAGTATAACGACGCCGGTGAAGGAAATAAGCCCTCGCTGCGCGTTAACGCGCAAAACAGCCCGCATAGCGGCAATTTCCAGTTTTTTCCTGGAAGGGAGTACGCATTTTGCCAGATAAAGGGTGGCTGAAAGCCTGACGGATGAGCAGAGTGAACGTTAGCGCGTCAACAGGGAGCCGTTAACATGCGCCACAAAAAGCGCGATTTTCGCGGTATCCGGCAGTTCATCAGCGCCTGTCGGGCCATTAAGCAAAGTGGGTGATTGCCGGGCTTCGGGCATAAAACCGTGACGCAGGGGGTGGGGATGATTGAACTTGATTTTCCTCGCCATGCGTTGCTTAAAGAGCGCTACCCGCGCCACGGCGTCCGATGGGATGACGCAGAGCTTACGGCGCTGATAGCTGGCTTTGCGAAGGCGGATTTTCACGCTAAAGCCTTCGCCCGTCGCTGGCGGCGTAAGCCAGATTCAGTGCGGGCGAAGCTTATCAGTTTGCCTCTGGTGGACGAAAGATACCCGTGGGCAGGCGGCTTAATACTCTTTGCCGGTTACGCGGCTGCGGTAGCTTTCCCAGTTAAAGTTAACCCACAGGCTATTACCCAGCCGCATACGATCCATGACCCGCTCGCCAAGAAGGCGGGTCATTTCTTCCATGTTCTGGTTGGTCAGCATGCCGGTCGGGCGTTTTGAGGATGATCGACGATCGACCAGCTGGTTAATGATCACTTTCTCGTAACGCGATTCGCTTTGCATGCCGATCTCGTCGATAACGAGAAGATCGATGGTGCTGAGATCCTTAAGCAGTTGTTCTTCGCTGGTTTCGCGGTTGCCGAAAGTGTCTTTCATCGCCGACATAATATCGGCCACGGTAATGACCATTACCGACTTGCCGCGCAACAGCAGTTCATTACAGATTGCGGCGGCAAGATGGTTTTTGCCTGTGCCGGGTTTGCCCGCAAAGACGAAACTGGCGAGGTTGCCATCAAACGCTTCGACATACTGCCGCGCTTTATTAAGCGCATTCATCTGGCCTTCGTTTTCAACCCGGTAGTTGTCGAAGGAGCAGTTCTGGTGCAGCGGGCGAATGCCGGAGCGGTTAAACGTACGCTGCATTTTCATCGCCCGGTTTTCACGCTCAATGGCTTCCGAGCGGATGCGCCCCTGTTCCTGTTGCCAGGCGAGAAGCTCTTCGCCGGTTTTAAACGCGGGCGTGACGTCGGGCGGCATGAGCCGCTTCAGGCGCGTCATCAGGTCAGTGACGTTTTTCATTTTTAACCTCGAAAGCCGTCGGGGATCTGGTCATCCGGCTGTGGAATGGCATTCACGTCGCGTCGTGCGGAACTGGTAAACGTAGCGCGATTCATTTGTACGCTGCGCGCCAGCTTCTGCTGCCACTGGATATGGTGAAACATTTTGCCTTCCGCCTGCCAATAGGCGACGAAAGAGGCGAGTTCCTGCGCCGTGACGGGCTGGGAAAGCGGAATGCCCCATAGCGCCGCCATACGCTGGAAATCGGCGTCGGGCTGCCAACCCAGATACATGCGAAACTTGCCGCCTGGCGCCGGAACGGGCTGCGCGGGGTCGGCAAACTCTTCATATAACTGTGCGTCCAGAACCACGTCTGTCTGCGGCGCGGCGAGCTGCGCTTCTTTTGCCAGCAACTCTGCCATGCGTTCCGGCGTAACGGCGTAAAAAGCCGGGGCGTTATTTTCAAAAACCGCCACGGCGCCGCGTTCAGCCTTTTCCAGCGCGCGGTCGTGATCGCCCCGGAAGGCGTTGATGTCCACGATGTCGGCGGTTAAAACTCTGGAAGACATAAAACTTTCTCAATCAAAGGGTTAGCTAAGGTTCGCTTGAAGGGGGACGCGAAAAGCGTTTATGGCTTCATAGTAGCACAGACGCGCTCTCTGTTTGAGGGCTCAGGAACGGGAAAGCGAAGATTTGTTGAAAAAAAGAGCAGGCGCGCGCGTTGCCTTACGCGCCTGGATTTCCCCTGGCAGGGCAGTATTGAGGCTTTTGCAGCTAATTCAGCGCATTAATTAATAATGTTCAGCGTTACGTCGATGTTGCCGCGGGTCGCGTTGGAATAAGGGCAAACAATGTGCGCCGCATCGACCAGTTTTTTCGCTTCAGCCGCGTCCATACCTGGCAGATGGATATTCAGTTTCGCTTCGATGCCAAAACCGGTCGGCAAAGGCCCGATGCCCACTTCGCCTTCAATAAACGCCTCTTTCGGCAGAGTGATTTTGTCGCGGGCGGAAACAAACTTCATCGCGCCCAAAAAGCAGGCGGAGTAGCCAGCGGCGAACAGCTGTTCCGGGTTGGTCACTTCGCCGCCCATGCCGCCCATTTCTTTTGGCACGCCAAGTTTTACGTCGAGCACGCCGTCTGAGGAAGTCGCGCGGCCATCACGGCCTCCGGTGGCTTTTGCTTTAGCGGTATAAATGACTTTTTCTAATGACATGGCAGGTTCCTCATCGTTTCTCGTTGATTGTTTAACTGCGCTATATTATAGCGCGCTATTTAAATGGGCTTTTTTAAACCCTCCCGCAGGAGGGCGTTACGCTTTATTCAGGCTGTCGCGAAAAACTTCAAGCTGCTGCTTCAGGCTGACCAGCGTGTCGACGTCGCAACTTGCGGCGCAGCGTACGGATTCCGGCAGCGTTAACGCTTTCGCCTGTAAATCCCGCCCGGCCTGGGTGAGCGTCACCACGACCTGGCGTTCATCTTCCCGCGAGCGTTGACGCAGCAGCAGGCCCGCGCTTTCCATCCGCTTCAGAAGCGGCGTAAGGGTGGCGGAATCCAGAAATAGCCGCTCGCCAATTTGCGAAACCGTGATGTCGTCCTGCTCCCACAGCACCATCAACACCAGATACTGGGGGTAGGTAATGCCAAGCGGCGCCAGCAGTTGCCGGTACAGCTTATTCAACGCAAGGCTTGCGGAATAGAGCGCGAAGCAGAGCTGGTTATCCAGCCGCAGCGTTGTATCTTCGTTATCGGGCATAGTCGTCTTCATGTGTATGAATATAGGTAGCGCACAATTTAATTGCAAGTTATTTTTTAAGGGCAGATATAACGCAAGACAACCTGAACGGCCATTTCCCGATAATAGTCGAGTTGCGCGCGGTTGTCGGTCTCTTCCTCAAAGAGCATAGAGAAGGTGTAGCTGTTAGCGACATGGTGAAAGCTAAAGCTGCTTATCAGGCGGTGAACGTCGCGGGCGTTAACCTGTTTGCTGAAAAGCTGTCGCGCCTGCCCACGAGCGAGGATCTCTTCCAGCAGCGTCAGGGCGCTGCGGTTGATATCGCGGATCCAGGCGGACTCGCGCATATAACGGCCGCGCTGCATATTCTCCATACAAATAATACGGACAAAATCCGGGTGCGCGGCATGGTAGTCGAAACTCGCTTCCACCAGTTGCACCATCGCTTCGACCGGCGGCATCGCGCCCAGGTTTAACGCTTTCTCGCTGGCGCGGATTTGGGTGTAGACATACTCCAGCACCTGCACATAGAGCCGCTCTTTGGTTTTAAAGTGGTAAACCACCATGCGTTTGGTGGTGCCTGCCTTTTCGGCTATTTGCTCCATACGCGCGCCGTTAAGGCCATACTCGGCAAAGAGAGAGATGGCGCTGAAGAAAATTTTTTCTTTCAGGCTCGCTTCGTCAAAGCAGCCGGGAAGGTAAACCTCATGATTTTCCACTACAACTCCTTGGTCCCGCAGGGATGAGCAGGCCGATTATGGCAGCGCGAGCGCGATGCACAAGCCTGCGCATGCATTTCTCTGCGTTAAGCCAAAAAGAGAGTCAGGCGGCTTAGACGCGCGGCCGTTTGCGGTATAGCCACAATCCCGGCAGCGACAGGCCGACAGAAAGCGCGCCGACAATAGACGAGGCCTTTAAGAAATGGGTCACCAGCGCGATGAGATAAGCCTCATCATAGCCGAAGTGGCTGAGCTTAACGGCGGAAACCATCGCCGTGTAGGCGGAAATGCCAGGGAACATCGGGATCACCGCCGCGACGGTAAATACCTTCGGGTGCGCTAAATACCAGCGGGACCATTGAATGCCGATGCTGCCGACGAGTATGGCGGAAAGAAACGTACTCCATTCAATATTTAACCCGCTGAGCATCATCGCCGTGCGTGAAGTATGGCCGATGGCGCCAAGAAGGGCGCACCACGGCAGCGCGCGCAGGGGCACGTTAAAAACCATGGCAAACCCCACCGCCGGAATTGCCGACAGCGCCATATCCTGTAGCAACAAAACCGCTATGTTGATTATGCCCATCCCGGCAATCCCCATAGCGCCAGCGCTATTATCGCCCCGATGCAGGTGGCGAGCGCCAGCATGCTTGCCATCGCCCAGCGCGCAAGCCCGGTGTTGACGTGGCCTTTGAACATATCAGCGACGGCGTTAATCAGCGGAAAACCAGGCACCAGCAGCAGGATGCTTGCCGCCATCGCTACGGTCGGCACCTGCGTAAAAGGCGGTAGCCGCAGCATCAGGCCCGAGATAGTTGTCGCCACAAACGCGGTAATGCAAAAGTTAATTTGTGGATGAAGATGCTGGCTGGTTAATACCTGACGCACATACATGGCGACAGTGCTGGCGACGAAGGTGACCAGCGCGCCATCCCAGCCGCCGTTATTCATTTGGCAAAAGCAGGCGCAGGACAACCCCACCATGATCACCACCAGCCAGCGCGGGTAGCGCAGCGGTTTGATCTGCGCGAAGCGCTTTTCGACATCCCGATAATCCAGCAGCTTGTGCTCGGCCATGATAACGATGTGCTGCACCTGGGTGACGACATGCATGTTAATACCGCGATCGACATTCTTTCTTGTGGTGGTGATGCAGCGATGGTCTTTGATGGTGGTTAAAACAATGGAGTTAGCGGAGATGGCGCTCTCCACTCTGTCCACACCCAGCGCCCGCCCAAGCCGCGTGGAGAGTTCTTCAATCAGCGCGCTTTCCGCGCCGTGCTGCAACAGAAAAAGGCCGCACTCGATGCAAAGCCGGGTGATGGCGCGCTGCGGTGAACGTTCGGCTTCCATGATTAACCTGCCGTAAAGTGAAGCGCCCGAAGAGCGCAAAAGGCGAGGAAAGGTTGTAGCACAAGGCGAAAACGGCGCAGGCGCAGACAGATCAATTTTTCAGCGGGTTGCTGCCGTTTTTAACCGCCGCAGTAAAAGTTGAGCTGCGCCGCAAAAATGAGTAAGTGTCGAAAAGTGCAACTTTTAACCCGAAATTGACCTTCTCATCCTGTTCCCCACGGTGAAAAATGCATTTTCACGCATTTATGAAACATAAAAACAACAATTTCATAACTAACCGAGGCGAGCGACCCTATGAAAACTCAGGTTCTGATCATCGGCGCCGGGCCATCCGGCTTGCTGCTTGGACAGTTGCTGCATAACGCAGGCATCGACAACATTATTCTTGAACGGCAAACGCCGGAATATGTCCTTAGCCGTATCCGCGCCGGCATTCTGGAAAGCGGTACTGTGGAGCTGTTGCGTGAAGCGGGCGCGCACCGGCGCATGGAGGCGGAAGGGCTGGTGCATGACGGGGTTGAATTTCTGGTTGATGGCCGACGGATCCCGCTTGCGCTAAAAACCCTGAGCGGCGGAAAGTCGGTTATGGTGTACGGCCAGACCGAAGTGACGCGTGATTTAATGCAGGCCAGAAGCGAAGCTGGCGCGCAAACGCTGTATGGGGTCAGCGACGTAGCGTTGCACAATCTTAAAGATGGCGCGCCTTATGTGACGTTTACCAGAGAGGGCGAGCCGTGCCGCATTGAGTGTGATTACATTGCTGGCTGCGACGGGTTTCACGGCGTTTCGCGCAAAGCGATCCCTGCCGGCGTGCTGCGCGAATATGAATGCGTTTATCCGTTCGGCTGGCTTGGCCTGCTTGCGGATACGCCGCCCGTTCACCACGAACTGATTTACGCTCACCATGAACGGGGCTTTGTACTTTGCAGCCAGCGCTCGCTAACGCGCAGCCGTTATTATTTACAGGTGCCTTTGACAGATAACGTGCAAACCTGGACTGACGATCGTTTCTGGGAAGAGCTGAAGCGGCGCCTGCCACAGGAGCTGGCGGGCAAAGTCGTAACGGGACCTTCGCTTGAGAAAAGCATCGCGCCGCTGCGCAGCTACGTAGTGGAACCGATGCAATACGGTTCGCTGTTTCTGGTAGGCGATGCGGCGCATATCGTACCGCCGACGGGAGCGAAGGGGCTTAATCTGGCGGCTTCAGACGTTAACTATCTCTATCGTATTTTATGCGGCGTTTACCATCAGGGACGACAGGACTTATTGAGCCTCTATTCGCAGCTGGCGCTGCGGCGCGTCTGGAAAGGCGAACGGTTCAGCTGGTTTATGACGCGTCTGCTGCACGATTTCCAGGAGCAAAGCGCGTTTGATCGGCGAATGCAGCAGGCGGAGCGCGACTACTTTTTAGGGTCGCAAGCCGGGCTTACGACGATCGCGGAAAATTATGTAGGACTGCCTTTCGAAACGGTACGGTAAGCGGCACGATCTCTTCTACAATTTTTAAAAATGCGCAAAGAAGCGAGAGCATGACCACTGTTACGCCAGTTCCTGTATTTACGCTCTATGGTGAAAGCCTGAACTGGCCGACGCCGGATCTGCTGCACTGCGAATCTATCCATAGCCGCAGCAGCCTTTATGAGTGGCATATCCGCATTCATCAGCATGCGGATATCGTTCAGCTGCTTTACCTGCATAAAGGCAGTGCGGAAATAGAAATTGAAGGGGTGAAGACGCATGTGTCTCAGGCCTGTATTCAGGTGGTGCCGGCGCTGTGCGTCCACAGCTTCAAATTTTCCCCCGGTACGCAGGGGTTCTCGCTCTCTTTTTCTTCTCCGCTGGTGGCGCTTTTCGAACAGCGCTTCGGCCAGCCGCTGGAAGTTCTTGCCCGGCCCGGCTGTTTGCCGGTTAACGCGTCGCGTCATCGCATAAATGCGTTATTCAGCACGCTGCAAAGCGAATATGAAGGTGACGGACTGGCGCGCGAAATGATGCTGCACTCGCTTATCAGCGCGTTACTGGTCTGGCTGAACCGCCAGTGTTGCGCCAGCGACGGGGGCGTGCAACGACCTCAACGAAACAAAGCGGTAATGCGCCAGTTTTCAAAGCTGCTGGAGCGGCATTACCGCGAGCAGCTCCCGGTGACGGAGTACGCGCGGCGGCTGGGGCTTTCTGTCACCCACCTTAATACTTTGTGCCATGAGTTTCACGGCGCCAGCGCGCTGGCGCTTATGCACCAGCGCCTGATTCTGGAAGCCCGCAGGATGTTGCTTTATAGCACCATGACGATAAGTCAGATTTCGGAACATTTGGGGTTTAGCGACGCAACCTACTTCTCCCGCTTTTTTCGACGCCAGGTCGGCGCCGCGCCCAAAACGTTTCGAAGTGCCGCCGCATCGGCTTCCTTTTCTTTAGAGAAACAAAAATGAAACCGGTTTATTTAATTTCTTTGCGATATTACTTATTAAAATGACCGTTAATTCATATCTATTAATACACAGTTTTCTGTTATTTCTAATAAAGCTGTATGAGTAAGTGAAGAAGTCCACTATTGTATTTTTGCCGCGTTGACACTGCCTCCGGGCGTTCATAAAATGACTGCTGCTCATTCCGGTGAGGTAAAAGATCCTATTTGTATTGAAACAGCGCGTAGACTTTTCTGGTTAACGCCTGAATAACTTTTCTTTTTATTTGTCTTATTCATCAACTTAAATTAATCGGAAGCCATGCTTTTTGCCGGAAGGATTTAGCCGGAGGAACTATGTTACCAGGACGTTGTAAGCAAGGTATTATCGTCAGTACGTTGCCTGTTATGCATAACGGGCTTGAAGCTATTATTGCGCAGCATTTTCCAGATATTGAATTACATCATTTTCAACGTAGCGCTGAACTCCCTTCCGTGGCCGTGCAGCGCGCGAGTCTGATAATTATTGAACTTCCTTTTGAGGCTGAGGAAGCGCAAACAGAATGCGAGGCTTATTATAAGCTTATCGCGCAACAACCCGATATTCACTGGATCTTCATGGTGCCGAAAAGCGTGTTCAGTCTGGCGGTTGAACACCTGATGCGGCCTGAAACCACGCTGCTTGCCACGACAGAAACCGTAGAAGGCGTAGTGAATGCGGTTCGCCTTGGCTGCGCGCGAGCGGAACGTATCAGCCAGCTATTGTTGTCGCCCTACAATGTGCATATGCAGGAGCCTGTGCGCTTCGCTTCTACGCTGACGATTTCAGAACGGCAAGTATTACGCTTGCTCGGTAAAGGATGGGGTATTAATCAAATAGCCCAACTACTTAAAAAAAGTAATAAGACTATTAGCGCGCAGAAAAATAGCGCCATGAAAAGATTGTCGCTAAAAGGAAATGCAGAAATGTACGCCTGGATTAATAGTTTACAGGGCGTTAAGGAACTTAATTTGCTTTCATTGCAAAAGGATAAGGCAGAATGGAACACATCGCATCAGATGTAAGAATTGCCCTGATTGAAAGTTGCGTGATGAGCGCCGTAGGTTTAAGTATATTATTGCAGGGAAATAACGCGCCGCGCTATCAGGTGTTTACTTTTACGAACCAGAGTGAATTTATGGCCGCGCAGGAAGTTGAACCCTTTTACGCGGTTATTTTTTCATTGCCCGGCACGCGTGAACACCGGCGCGAATGCCTGAGCTTCTTTGGCGAAATCGCGAAAACATGGCCAAAAATGAAGCGGTTGGTTATGGCGAACAATGAATCTGAAGCGAGTCTGATAAACCAGCTCTCGCTGACTACATTTCACGGCGTGCTGAATAAATCCCTGCCGCTTAACGCCTTCGCAGAAAATCTCCTCGCTGTGCTGAACGAAAACAATAAGCAAGCTGACCATGCAAGCAAAACAAACCCGATCAAAACAGCGCCGCGGCTTTTAAGCCCGACCGAGCGCACCATCTTACGTTATTTAACAGATGGTTATTCCATTTCGCAAATCGCCTCTCAGTTAGAGCGCAACATCAAGACCATTCGCGCGCATAAGTTTAACGCCATGCTCAAACTTGGCGTGCATACCGATGCCGGTTTGCTTAACGCCGCGGACATGCTGCTGCATCGCGCAACGCCATTTTAATCTTCATGCTCCGGCGGGAAACCTGGCCGGAGCTTTTTCGCTTTTATCACGTTACTTTACTGGCAGACATCCACCCACCGGGCGGCGGTCAGTTCTGCAAGTCGCGATGGCGAAATACGCACGGCGCTGTGAATGGCCCCGGCTGCGGGCAAAACTTCCTGATACGCTTTAAGCGACACATCACAATAAACGGCCAGAGGATGCTCAAGGCCAAAGGGGCAGACGCCTCCCACCGGGTGCCCTGTCCAGGTGATCACTTCATCAGTGCTCAACATGCGCGCTTTGGCGCCAAAGACCGCTTTCAGTTTTTTATTGTCCAGCCGGGCATCGCCTTTCGCCACAATAAGAATGATTTCATCTTTTACTTTTAAAGACAGGGTTTTGGCTATTTGTCCGGGTTCAACGTTGTGCGCGGCGGCGGCCAGCGCAACGGTAGCTGTGCTTTCGTTAAGTTCAATAATATCGATGTCGGGCGCTTTCTCGGCAAAAAATTGCCGTACAGATTCCAGACTCATGCGTTTCTCCTGCTGAAGACTTTCCTTTACTGATATAACCAGAACGGGCTGATGATTGTTATTGATTAACGGACTGCTAACAAGTCAGTGTTTTCTGGATCTTCTTCACAATCACAGAAACCGGTTACTGTAACCGGTTGCAGCCCGGCTCTACGCGATTAATACTGGTTCCGTAACCAACCCTGTATCCCGTAAATAATAAGAGCCGTCTATGAAACGTATCCTTGTATGCTGTGCCGCCGGTCTGTCGACCGGCATGGTAGTAAACCGTATGAGGCAGGCCGCAGAGCAGCATAATATCGCTGTGGAACTTAATGCGGCGGGCATTAACGCGTTTACCGAAACTTTTTCTCATTACGACTGCTGCCTGTTGGGGCCGCAGGTAAAAACCCACCTTGAAGCGTGCAGGGCGCAGGCAGCGAGTAGCCAGATACCTGTATCCGTCATTAATGCAATGGATTATGGAATGATGCGCGGCGACAAAATTCTCGCTGACGCACTCGCGTTATTAGCCTGACAGGAGAGCCGCTATGTCTGCCAACCATGCCGCCTTTAATGTGATTTTTCGTTTCGTTGAAAATTATGTCAGCCCCATCGCCGGACGTATCTCTTCACAACGCCACGTCATGGCTATTCGCGACGGCTTTATTTCCGCTATGCCGTTTATGATTGTCGGTTCTTTTTTACTGGTTTTTGCCTATCCGCCTTTTTCACCGGATACCACTTGGGGTTTTGCTCGCGCCTGGCTCGATCTCGCAAAGCAGTTTGAAGGGCAAATTTTGACGCCGTTTGATATGACGATGGGCATCATGTCTATCTACATTTGCGCGGCCATCGCCTATAACCTCGGCAAGCATTACGCGAAATCTCATCAGCTTGATCCATTCATGTGCGCTATGTTGGCGCTGATGGCCTTTTTGCTGGTGGCGGCGCCAAAAACCAAAGGCACGTTGCCGGTGGACAGCCTGGGCGGCACCGGCATTTTCACGGCTATCTTGGTGGCGATCTACTGTGTGGAGATGATGCGTTTTCTGAAGGCGCACAACATCGGCATTCGTTTACCGGATCAAGTGCCGCCGATGATCAAAAACTCCTTCGACTTGCTGATCCCGGTGCTGGTGGTCGTGCTGACGCTTTACCCGCTGAGCCTCTTTATTCAGGCGCAGTTCGACATGCTGATCCCGCAGGCCATTATGGCTATCTTTAAGCCGTTGGTTTCGGCGGCGGATTCCCTGCCTGCCATTTTGCTGGCGGTGCTTGTCGGCCACCTGCTTTGGTTCGCCGGCATTCACGGCGCGGCTATTGTTTCCGGCATGCTGCAAATGTTCTGGCTGACCAACCTTGGCATGAACCAGAGCGCGCTGGCGCAGGGCGCGCCGTTGCCACATATCTTTATGGAAGCGTTCTGGACGTTCTTTATCGTGGTGGGTGGTTCCGGCGCGACGATGGGGCTGGTGCTCTGTTATTTGCGCAGCCGCTCGGTGCATCTGCGTTCTATCGGCCGTCTTAGCGTAGTCCCCAGTATTTTTAACATCAACGAACCGGTTATTTTCGGCACGCCTATCGTAATGAACCCGGTCTTCTTTATCCCATTCTTGCTGGCGCCGATGGTTAACGCCATCATCGCATGGGCGGCGATGAAGCTTGATTTAATTGGCCGGGTGATTTCTGTCGTGCCGTGGACCGCGCCTGCGCCGATTGGCGCCGCATGGGGGCTGGGCTGGGATTTCCGCGCGGCGATCCTGGTGGTGGTGTTAGCCGTTATTTCTGCTGTTATCTACTTCCCGTTCTTTAAAGTCTATGAGAAGCAGCTGCTGGCTCAGGAAGCCGCAGAAGCGCAAGCGCAAAAAGAGACGGAAGAAGAAGGGCGTCAGGTGGCGTAATGAAAACGGCGGGGAAACCCGCCGTTGCTTATTTAAGCGTGCAGTCGCCGCATTGCTGCACGTCCGGCAGGCGATAACGCTGGCAGCAGGTGCGGCGAACCAGCAAGCCTTCGCGCAGCACCACCGTGCGATAGAGCGGATTATCTTGACCGTTGCGCAGCTGTTTTTCAAAAAAGCAGGCTTCACGAAGCGCGTTTACCGTCTCCTCGCCAAGAAAACTCTTCCACTCACCGAAACACCAGTTAAGCAGATATCCCGTGTTACTCCAGATAAGCCGGCCATTGATATCGCCGGTCTCTTCAAGCGCATTTACAACCGGCTGCAAACATTCCGCCACCAGTTTTTCAACGCGTTCGCGAGCGGATAACGCGCTGGCAAGATGATCTTCCTGTACGTTCAGCCAGAAGCAGGCGGCGCGGCCAGTTTCATGAAATTCGACATGAATATGGGAAGGCGTAACGGCAATAGCCTGGGGTTGCGTCAGCAATGCCAGCATCAGCGGCGGCGCAAGCAGACCGAGATACCACTGCGCCCAGAGTGAAACCAGCGGCTTAGCCTCGCGTGGCTGCGCAGGATGATTGCGGTAAATATGATCGGAATAAAGAGCCATCAGGGAGGCCAGACGGGCGGGATGCGCCCACTGCACCAGCGTCATCGCCGCGTCAGGCGGCGTTTCATTCAGCCGAATGATGTCATTAAAGTGCGCGCGGTGCGTGGTGAACGCCTCGCGTATAGACTCTGCCAGCGTAGAGGAGGGCTGGTAGAGCGGTGTGCGCCAGATAAGATCATCAGCAATCTGAAATGAGTGGTAAGCCATGACCCTGCTTAATAGCAAATCTAAATGATAATGATTGCCAATCCTAACTATAGGCGGAGCCGATAGCAAGCAGATTCACCGGAGCGACTTAGGAAAATAGCGTTGCCGCACAATTCAGGCGGCATGGCGGGGATCGGCAAAAAGAATATGGTTTCGTCCCTGATTTTTCGCTGCATACAGCGCCGCGTCGGCCTGACGCAAAGCCGTTTCAATGTCCTGATCTTCAAGCGGCGCAATGCCAATACTCAGCGTTACGTTAGTCGCCACGCTTTCATTAAACATATGGGGAATGCGCAAATCATAAACGCGCTGCCGAATGCGTTCTGCCGCCTGACAGGCACGCTGGGCATCGGAATTGGTTAAGAGCACCAGAAACTCTTCGCCGCCGTAGCGGGTAACGATATCCCTTGAACGCACCGAATCCCGAATAGCCGCAGAAACCCGCGTCAGCGCCTGGTCGCCCATCATATGCCCGTAATGATCGTTATAGGCTTTGAAATGGTCGATATCCATCAGCATGACAAAGTGCTGACCGGTACCCAGCGCCAGCACATGCTCCAGCCGGTTCTGGAATCCGCGTCGGTTATAAAGCCCGGTGAGCGGATCCATCATACTCAGATCGGTTAGCGTCTCTTTCTCTTCCAGCAGCTTTAACATCAGCCCTTGCGAAAAAGTGTCGCTGCGTTTCTGGATAATATGCTGGATAGCAATGCCCACCATGGGCAGCGCGACAGCATAAAACATCCGCATTAAATGCTGTGCCTGATCGAGCCAGATAACCGTAACGACCACCGGCAGACAGTGGCAGATAAACGCGCTGAGATTATTAATGAAGGATAAAGAGCCGATAAACAGCACGGTTAACAAGGCCACCAGCAGGTAGGAAAGGTCAAGGCCTGGCACGGTAGTAAATTTAAGGGCGATCTGTCCGGCCCACATGAGCCCGAAAAGCAACGAGATCAGGTTAATGTTGATGCGCCGGTGGCTGTTTCGCGCATGCCAGATAAGCAGGCCAACACTACTGGTAAGCACGGCGACAAGAGGTAAGGTGACGCGTTCCACTGAGTAAAGCGGGCTCGCTATGCTAAACAGTGCGGAAAACGCGTTCAGGAAAAGAAACAAGCGTAGAGAAAGTTGGTACTTTTCTTTAAGTAAGGCTCGCCAGGTTTGCGCTGTCATATATAAGTCGTTATTTATCAGAGCCGTAACAAAGTTTAAAAGCCAGATGAAAAAAATAACGGGCGAAACAAGAGTTTCGCAAAAGTTAAATGTAAGTTTAATAATGCTGTAATGGTGAGCAATTTATCACCTTCACGAATGTATGTCATTACCCCGCCGGCCAGCAAAAATCACCTTTATGATAAATCCTGACAAATGAGAATTTTTATCATATGATATTGGTTATCATTATCGGTATGAGAGGGATAAGCATGTTGCAAAAGCGGCTGGAAAGCGGATGGGGAATTATCGTACCCGGACTGCTGGTAACTTTGCTGGCGTTGAGCGATTTAACCTTTGCGCAGTGGCGTATTGTCGTCGTGGTGGCGCTGCTTGCTACGTCGTTGATGCTGTTTCACAAACGGCTGCGCCATTTCCTGCTGTTGCCGTCGTGCATTGCTTTCGCGAGCGTATTAATGCTGATTGTGATGAATCTGAAGGGATGAAACCAGGAAGGAAGCGAGACGTTCAGAAAGTGGTGCGAGGGGGGGGACTTGAACCCCCACGTCCGTAAGGACACTAACACCTGAAGCTAGCGCGTCTACCAATTC
>OKWT01000025.1_pt1 | contig 168522 bp, 134 predicted proteins | sample 1607131 | NCBI WGS metagenome assembly OKWT01 (sample SAMN07501045, study PRJEB24779) | human gut metagenome
CCATTCAATTGGATAAGCATAAAGGAAATTTAACTAAAGACATTCAGTTACTCGATCATCTTTATGAACAAAATAAAGTATATTTTGAGGATGTTTCTCTATACATTGCTGCTGCACAGCGTAAAAAACAAGAAATAAATGCTAATGAATTGCCTAAATTGCGTCAACATGCAGAACAATCTGGTAATCAAATGGATATTCAGGCAACTGCTGATATGGAACAGTTTGTTGATCGTTTAGATAAGCGCATTTATGATTTACAATTATCTAGGCAAATTGCTATTCAAACTGCACCTCAAATCCGTATGATACAAAATGTCAACCAAGCTTTAGCCGAAAAAATTCAAAGTTCAATTTTAACAAGTATTCCTTTATGGAAAAATCAAATGGCTATTGCCCTTACTTTGATGAGACAAAGAAATGCTGTTTCAGCACAACGTTCGGTTACCGATACTACGAATGAGTTACTTACTCAAAATGCGTCAATGTTAAAGAAAAACGCTATTGAAACGGCAGCTGAGAATGAGCGTGGCATCGTTGACATCGAAACGTTAAAGACAACACAAAATGACATTATTGAAACAATTGAACAAACACTTCAAATTCAAGAAGATGGTAGGCAGAAACGTCAAGTTGCAGAGAAGGAACTTAATGAATTAGAACAAGATTTGAAGCAGCATCTATTATCTATGCGCAAATAATAAAAAACACTCGTCACATGTGATTTAGATTTAGTCTATCACTTATTTGACGAGTGTTTTTTATTTTAAATTTACTTATTCTTTTTGATATACAATGTTAGATTGTTTAACAAAATAACTAATCATGTAACCAACAAGAGTTGCTACAACAGCAATTGGGAACCATTCAAGTGAATATTCTTTTAAAGGTAAACTATCTATTAATGAAATACGTATCCACCCTTGTGTCGTTATTAAGCTTAAGATTGATTCAATTGCTACAATAATTAACGGTATTTGTTGTGCAATACGTTTTGTAGGTATGAAGCGAGCAATGAGTATTAACAAAATAACTGTAATAGCCACAGGATAGATTACACTAAGTACAGGGACTGACATTTTAATTACGGAATTAAGTCCTTGATTAGCTAAAATGAAACTAACTAAAATGAAAAACACCACAAATACTTTATAAGGTATCTTAGGTATTATTCTGTGGAAATATTCACTTACTGATACGATTAATCCACAAGCAGTAGTTAAACATGCTAATGATACGATAATACCAAGTAAGTATTTTCCGAAAGTACCAAAGCCCTTCGTTGCCATTGTTGTGAGTAAATACGTACCTATATTTTGATCTTTAGCTTTCAATTCCTTTAGAGTATCTGACGGAATATTGATATGATTGCCTATGTACCCTAGCGAAATATATATAAATACTAATGCGATTGCAGCTATGAGACCCGCAATAATGGTTTGTTTAAAGATTTTATCAGCATGCTGTATTCCTGTTGTTTTAATCGCATTAACAACTATCATCGAAAATGCAATAGAAGCAATAGCATCCATTGTAAGGTAACCTTGTGTAAATCCTTGTGAAAATCCACTTAAATTGGAATGATAAGCATTTGTCATGCCGTAATTTGAAGAATGTCCACCAAAATCTACAAAACCTTTAATGATCATAGCGACAATGGTAATAAGTAATAAAGGTGTAAGTAATGAACCAATACGATCTATCATCTTATTAGGATTCAAGCATAAATAAAGAACGATTAAAAAATAGATTACTGTAAAAATAAATAATGCTAAATTCCCACTATTATGTGCAATAGGAGTAACAGTCATTTCAAATGAAGTTGAAGCTGTACGTGGTATCGCAAATAATGGTCCTATAGTGAGATAGATGATAATCAAAAATATTAATGAAAATCGTGGTGATATTTTATTAAAAGACCCAATATAACCATGTTTATCAAGCGCGCCTACCACAACGCCAAGAAGCGGTAATCCAATACCCGTAAGTGCAAAGGCTAGTATGGCTGGCCAAAAGAAATGACCACTTTCGAGTCCAAGTTGTGTTGGAAATATAAGGTTACCTGCGCCAAAAAACATAGCGAATAAAGTAAAGCCTATAATCCACGTATTTTTATTCATAATGCTGCTCCTTTTTATCTAATAATGCAACATTCAATATTCTATCATAATAAAGAAATATTAGTCTATATAAAATTTCAGAAAATTAAAACATTATACAATTGATGTAATTACTTCGTCAAAAATACGTAATGATTTATATTAATGAAGTTACAAGTTAGAAATTTTGAATTGATAAACTAACTTTTATAAAGATTTAAGTAACAATTTTTTTAGTAATGGTGATAAGTGACTCGGTAAATGTTCCACGCCTTCGACAAATATAGCAAATTGGCCATATATGTTATGAATGGTTTGTTCGATGTCTTCAGTAATTGGCTCTTGGCTAAGAAAGACATTAAATACTTCTATACCAAATTTGCGCGCACGTTCAACAGCTTCATACGTATCTAAAATACCATCTTGACTGTAATTAAATGCAGACGGTTCTCCATCTGAGAATACGATTAAAAAGCGTTGTTCATGACTTCTTTGTAATAAACGCTCGCTCGCAATTCTGATAGCTACGCCATCACGATTATCATCTTGAGGTTCTAATGTCATGATACGTGGGCCTTCTTTTTCAAAGATAGAGTAATTATAATTAATGATTTCATCAATGATATTTGGTTGTTGACGTTCGTCAGCTTCAAAAGCATCTTCATTAAATGCTAGTATTTCATGTTTAATATTCAAAGATTTTAAAGTTTCATGGAACAAAACGACACCCTTGATCGTTTCATCCATTTTATCGTGCATACTCGCTGATGCATCGATGAGTAATGTAAATGTTGCATCGAAAGTCTTGCTTAAATCCTGTTTTTTGTAAAATAACTTAAATTGATCATCAATAAACCAATTAATAAGGTCTTTTTGTAAGCGTCCCTTTGTTAAATTGTGTCTTTCATCTTCATGTTCTCTGTCGATGGTCTTTTCGATAATTTGTATTAAATCTTTAATTTCAAACTGTACATCATTTTTTGAATATTGATAATCTATCACATTTTGCGGTGTAATATCAGGGATATTCCATTCAATACTTACGTCTTTATTAATGCCTTTTAAAGCAAAAGTCTGGTTTTGTCCTGTAAATCCACCTTCATCGTGATCAAGTGTATTTTCTGACCCTTTACCTTTTTTGGTCATCATATCAGTCATATCATCAGTGCTGTCACCTTCTCGAGCCGTATCATTATCAGCCATAACTTCACTGTTTTCACCCTCATGTAGCTCCATTTCTAAATATGCCCCGCCTTTAGACTCACTGTCTGCGGCTTTTGTTTCAGCTTCAGCTGTTTCTACATCTTCCTCTGTCTGATGATTATCTTTACCATCAGTATTGCTCGCATCTGTACGTTTTAAGTCTTCAAAACTATCTGCATAAATATCTTCATATAATTTTTGAGGTAAGTAGTAATATTCATTTAGCATATCTTCCTTTAATAAATCATCCACTTGATACATGATACGTTCTGCTAAATACATATTATCTTCTGATGTATGATTCTGAAAAATATTTGGTAAGTACTGATACATATGAACTAAAATGTCATCAAATGCTGGATGTATGGATGGAATATTAAAAAAGTTTTGACTTAAAAATGCATGCTCTAAATAAAGAAAAAGTAAATCAGTATATACAGTTTTAGTTTTGTAAAAATTAATTTGAGATTCTGTGAAAGATAATCGTGTTTCTATGCGTAAATCAATCATTTTTGTAGTGCTAGGTCTTTGTTGTCTAATATGTTCAAATATACGTACATCCTCTAAAAGTTTAAATAATTGATGAAAGAACTTAGGGTGTTCGAAATCATTGTTGTGTAAAACTTGATTGATGATTGAAAGATCCATATTCAGATATCCATACGTTGCGAGTAAGACATCTGTTTTCAGTCCAGCTTGTTCAATATGTTTCGGTCTATGAGACCAAAACCAACTCGCAATGAGTGTATTACTATAAGGATTATAGTAAGGGAATTTTTGTATTTTAACTTGTGTTTGTTCATTTTTTAAAAGTAAACGTGCTAAGTCTTGTAACATCATTACTTGTTTTGCATCTAATTGTTCATCGTTGAATTTTATAAAACGATCACTCATTTTTATCCCTCTTTAAAAATTAAGCTCGATAGCGTTAAGTATCGCTTGTTGTTCTCGCTCATCCTCTAATTTATCAATAATTGTACGTTGTACCGCACGTTCAATAGGCATGACAGTTGCTAAATCACTAAGGTCGATTAAAGCTCGAATACTTGCAGCCTCTTCAGAAATTTGACCTTGCTTGGTCATAGTACGTAAATCTTCGTTAAATTTAATGATATGTTGAATCAATTGTTCATCTTGTAATTTACTTTGCTCTTTAATGACTGTTTTAAGAATGTCACCATCTATATAATCTACTTCTATGACGATAAATCTATTTTTTAAAGCCTCATTCATTGGTAATGTTCCTACATAACCTTCATTAATAGCAGCAATTACATTAAATCCAGGAGCTGCTTTAATCACTTCACCAGTATAAGGGTTTGTCAATTGACGTCGATAATCTAATACACCGTTAAGTATAGGTAATGTTTCCGGTTTTGCCATATTAATTTCATCTATATATAAAATGTGACCTTCTTTCATTGCTTTTATTACAGGACCATCAATGAAGACAATTTCTTGGTGACCTTCTTCATTAGTTTGAATTGTTTTAAAACCTAATAAGCTTTCAGTATCTAGATCTACTGAACAATTAACTTGATGCATAGGTAAATTCATAACATGACTTAACGTTTCGGCAAGCTTGGTTTTTCCTGATCCTGTTGGCCCTTTTAGTAGTATGTTCTTATTTAATTGAAATAAAGCTTTAGCATCCTCAAAAACTGTTTGATCTGAATTTTTGTAAACTGTTTGTACCATAATTCCCATCCTTTAATGTTAAAAAAGACTAAGACATTAGTTTTTGGTGCATAGTCTTAGTCTTATTTAAAATGATTAAAATAAATGACTTATTTAGTCATTATTGAGTTAATGTAAACTGATGATTGAAAAATATATCCATTGCAATGATAACGTATTTAGTTGAAAGAGATTAAATTATATCTCTTTGAAGTAGTCTTTGTAATAGCCACCTACTAAACCTGAATTATCTATAATTTGATAATATTCTTCAGTTTCGTTAATAACATCATACTGTTTGCCGATAGTTAGCATATCTGCAACTGTAAATTTTTTGGCATCAGTATTTGTCACTTCTACTTTTTTAATTGGTGTACGTTCTTTCCAAGTTTCATGTAACATGTAATAACCATCCTTAAATCATATTTACTTTTCAAGTGTATAAATAAATGAAATGCCACTATTTTCAGTGATTCTAAGAGATTCTGAAGTATCCTGTTCAAGGGTTTGATATGGAACACCTATCTCATCCAAACGGTTTTTTGCTTGCAGATACAATTGAGTATCACTTGTAGAGAATTCCACTTGCTCAATAGGCCCGTGTGTATTCATTTGAATATCTTCATCGCTTTCAAATAAATGGATTTCACCACCAAGACCACCTTCACCTATACGAAACACTTGAATAGGTTGTTGTGCATCTTCATGTGTAAGATATTCAGCAAATAAATCTAATTGAAATACTTGTGTGAGAATTGAAGTGGTGACAGATAACTCGTTCACCTTAATAATGACTGGACCTAAGCCTTGGACTTGATGTAAAGGGTTAACAGGACTATCGAAAGTAGGCATACCTAAGCCTATACCCGTATTTAACTCGTTAGAATAAATATCAAATTTTTGTTGATTATGATCTTTAAAAGTGAAATGTTTAAGTCCATTAAGTTCAGTGATTGAACTATAGGATATATTAAACTTGTCAAAAATAGTTTGATATTCTACTAATCCAGAATCAGAAGGTGTTCTAAGTCCAACACTATCTATGTGTGGATTTTTATAATCTTCCTCTGGAACCTCAACAAAGTGAACACGCGTTCCAGGACTTAAATTAGCGTCACCAAATCTTATGGCATGTTCATTTTTAGTTGAATGTTGTAAACCAATGATGTGGTTAAATAATTCTTTCGTTTTAGATAAATCGTTTGTTCCTAAAGTGACACTTCTAAGTCCACTCATTAACTGACACTCCTCTATTTATCTTTACAGATAACATTATAACGTATTTTGTAACACTTGAATATGATGAACACTCATATAAAGATAGATATTTATTTGTTGTTGATTTATTATTTATTAGAAAAATAAACATACAGATTGGCTAAATATTTTGTATGTATTAAAATGTAATTAAAGAAGTAATCAAGGAGGCATGAGTATGTCTAATTTATGGATTATATTTGCAGTTACTGTACTAATAGCAGTTTATTCCGCAATTGAGGTATTTACAAATTTAAATCATAAACAACAACCAAGATTTAAATATTTTACTATCGCATTTGTTGTGTTTATTATCTTAGCGATTATAGAAGTTATATTTCTTGCTCAATGATGGATGAATTTAAAAAGTTATAGTTTACCTGTAAAGAAATCGGTGCTATTTAATTTCTTCACAGGTATTTTTATTTGCATTCGATACTATTTTTAGTTTTTTATTAGAATGAACGATTCTTATATTTAAAATTACTTTTGATCTGATTTAGTGAAAATCATAATATTTAAACCAATTAAGATTATAATATAAATAAAGATAGTAAAAGTTTTTATTAGCAACATAGCATTATCAGGGGTATCAGATTTAAAAAGTGTAATTAAATCTCCAATTGGAGGAACAGCCCATAATATATAATTCAGTAATGAATATGATTGTACTAAAGAAGGACGACTGAGACTAACAATTATTATAAGCGCTATAAATAGGAAAGTGTACTTATAAGATAAGAAATTAATATTATGAATTAAAGTAGAAATGAGCATCCCAATAATGCTTACAACAATATGTAACGTTAGTGCGATTATATATTGATTGAGAGTAATATCTTCGGAAAACCTATTTAGTATTAATGGGTAGAATAAAGATAATAAAATTAACATTAAATGAATTAAAGATATGAAAAACCACTTACTAATGAGAAAAAGTAATTTAGATTCTAATTGGGTAAAGAGCAAATATTTTTCGTTCAAAGATTCTAAATTCCAAATGCTAATAGTTAACCAACACGAGATAATCAATAAGCCTATACTGCTAGATGCATAACTAGAAAGAATAGGTTGACCTTTGTATAAATATTGAATGATGATCCATATCACAAAGAAGAGTATAGGTGGTATAAATTGATAAGATTTAAAATAATTTCTAAACTGATATTGTGTAAATGCAATCAAAAGTTTTTCACATCCTTAATCTCAAGAATTTCACAGTTATGCACGATTAATTGTTTCAGTACTAAATTCAAATCGTTTTGATTAGTTTGGATGGATATTTTGTTATTGTCAGTATATGTAATTTTTTGATTTTGTATTTCTTTTAGTAAGTTAATTGTAACAGAATCATTTTTAACTACAATTAGTTTTGAAGTAACTACTAAATGATTTTTATTTATATCGTTAATATAAAAAATACCTGTTTCAATATTTAAGATATGCGTAGTAATATTTATAAGTTGATTCAATTCATGAGATGTTAAAATAATTGTTGATGATAATTTTAACCACTCTAGATAATTTATCAGAAATTTTGTAGCATTCTGATCTAATCCAGAAAATGGTTCATCTAAAATATATATGTCAGCGTTTTTAATTAAACATTTAATAACATTGACTTTCTGCTTTGTACCTTTTGAACAGTCTTTTAATTTTTGGTTCAAAAATGACGATAATTTAAGATGATTTATAAGGTAATTAAGTTTGACTTTAGTTTGATTATTAGAATGAACTTTTAATAGAAATTCAAAATATTCGTTAATCGTTAAACTTAAATTATTAGGAAAGATATCTACAGCATAACTAATTTTGCCATTTATTAATAATGATCCATCAAATTGAGTAATTAAACCAGCAATAATTTTTAAAGTTATACTTTTACCTGAACCATTTTTACCATTTACTAACGTTATTGAATGTTTCGGTACTCTAAAATTTAAATCATTAAGTATGTTTTGCTTATTAAATTGTTTTGTAATGTGAACTCCTTCAATAGCACTAAGTGACATTTTTTACTCCTAATAAATATAGTATACGTTTAATATATATTCTATCAATAAATAGTTCAATTTTCCTAATACCTAGTGCATATTAAACAAAAAAACAACGACGATTTACGTCGTTGTTTTTTAAGTATGTTAGGTTCCAAATTATGATTCAAGTAATAAATCTTCAGGATTTTCAATGAGTTCTTTAATGGTTTTTAAGAATCCTACAGCCTCTTTCCCATCGATGATTCTATGATCATAGCTTAATGCGATATACATCATTGGACGATTTTCAATTGTATCTTTATCAACTGCAATTGGGCGTGTAATAATTGAATGCATACCTAAGATAGCTGCTTGATTACCATTTATAATCGGTGTACTCATCATTGAGCCAAAGATACCGCCATTAGTGATGGTAAACGAACCGTTAACCATGTCATCAAGGCCTAATTTTTTATCACGAGCTTTTACGGCTAAATTAGCGATTTCTTGTTCAATTTCTGCAAAATTTTTCTTATCACAATCTCTAACAAATGGTACGAGTAATCCATCGTCAGTGGATACTGCAATGCCGATATCGTAAAATTGTTTAGTAATCATATCATCGCCATCTATCTCAGCATTTACTTCAGGATATTTTTTGAGAGCTGCAACGGCAGCTTTAGTAAAGAAGGACATAAATCCTAATTTAGTACCATCATGATCTTTGATAAATTGTTCTTTTTTACGTTTACGTAAATCCATAACGTTTGTCATATCAACTTCATTAAATGTAGTAAGCATAGCTGTTTGATTTGATACTTCTAATAATTTTTTTGCAGCAGTTTTTTTGCGTCGAGACATTTTTTCACGAATAACAGGTTTTGATGGATTGTTATTGGTTTGTTTAGAACCACTGTTTTGTGATTTGCTTTCACTTTTAGCTGTTTGACTTGAAGATTTTTGACTATTTTCAACATCATCTTTTCTTAGAACATCATTGCCTTTTCCGGATACTTCGCTTAAATCAACGCCATTTTTACGCGCATGTCGACGTGCAGATGGTGTTGCATTGATACGTTGCTGGCTATTATCTTGTGTATTTTCACTTTCACTAGAATTCGGGTTAGATTGTTTTGGCGTTTCTTTCTCTTTAGCTTCATCTTTTTGTGAAGATTCGTTAGAACTATCGTTAGATGTGTTTACTTGTCCTTCTCCTACTACAGCTACAGCTTGACCTACTTCAACTGTATCGCCTTCCTCGGCTAATTGTTCTGATAATACCCCAGCTTCTTCAGAAACTACTTCGACGTTAACTTTATCTGTTTCTAGTTCTAAGATAGCTTCACCTTTATCTACATTATCGCCTACATTTTTTAACCATTCTGCAATGGTACCCTCTGTGATTGATTCTGCTAATTCTGGAACTTTTACCTCTGCCATACTTATTTTTCCCCCTAGTTAATTGTTAATGCTACTTTCAATAATTTTAGTTTGTACAAGTTTATGAATTTCTCCATCGCCTTCAGCAGGTGCAGCTCTTTGTATTCTACCGTGATAAGTTAAATCATATTTATTAGCAACAAGTGCTTTTAGATAAGGATACACAAATAACCATGCACCTTGATTTTTAGGTTCTTCTTGAACCCATGACACATTTTCAAGATGAGGTAACGATTTTAATACTTCTTTAATTTCTTCTTCTGGGAACGGATATAATCTTTCTACTGCTATGAGAAGAATAGAATCGTTAGGATTTTTAGCTAAATATTCTTTTAGGTCAATATACATCTTTCCTGATGCTAAAATCACTTTTTTGACTTTTTGTTCATCGATATCTTCTGTGATGATAGGTTTAAAACCGCCAGATGTAAACTCATCAATAGGTTTAGCTACTGTTTTATTTCTTAAAAGACTCTTAGGTGACATGACAATTAATGGTCTCATTTCTAATGTATCTAAACTAGCGGCTTGCGCACGTAGTAAATGGAAGTAATTACTTGCACTAGATAGATTAACTACAGTTGAATTATTTTCAGCGGCTAATTGTAGAAATCTTTCTAAGCGTGCCGATGAATGCTCTGGTCCTTGCCCTTCAAAAGCATGTGGTAAGAAAAGTGTTAAACCTGAACGCTCACCCCATTTTGCGCGAGAACTTGAGAGGAAATTGTCAAACATCATTTGAGACATATTAGAAAAGTCGCCATATTGAGCTTCCCATATGTTAAAGTTACCTTTATTTTCGACGTTATAACCATACTCAAATCCAACTACAGCTGCTTCAGATAGCGGCGAATTATGAATATCAAAAGTAGCCTGTTGTTGAGGTACATGATGCAATGGCGTGAATGTATTACCATTTTCTTCATCATGAAGCACAGCATGTCTATGACTAAATGTTCCCCGTTCACTATCTTGACCTGTTAAACGAATTGAAGTTCCATCTTGTAATATGGTTGCAAAAGCAAGTTGCTCTGCTTGAGCCCAATCGACGAGCCCCCCTTCTTTTTCAAAAGGTTCTCTACGTTTTTCAAGTACTTTATTGAGCTTTTTCAGTACATGAAAATCTTTTGGATAATCAAGCATTGCATCATTGATTTCTTTTAAATGATCAAATGAGAAATCTTTCGTATCACTTTGTAAAGGTAGTTGGAGTGATTCTGGTTTTTCCATATCTGGGTTATTCATTTTGTCATTTTTATCAATTTTATCATGTGCTGTTCGCATTTCTTTTTGAACACTGTCAATGACTTCATTCATTTCGTCTTCAGAAATAATACCTTCATCAACTAACTTTTTACCATATAAAATTTCAACTGAATCATGTTTTCTAATATTTTGGTATGGAACTGGATTAGTAATAGAAGGCTCATCCATTTCATTATGCCCATAACGACGATAACCTACTAAATCAATAACTACATCTTTATGAAATTCTTTACGGAACTCCATTGCAATTTCAATAGCTTCAATTGTTGCTTCTACATCATCGGCATTTACGTGTAGTATTGGAACATCGTAACCTTTAGCTACGTCGGAAGAGTACGTTGTTGAACGTCCATCAATAGGTTCAGTTGTAAAACCGATTCTATTATTTGTAATAATATGAAGTGAACCACCTGTAGAATATCCTTTTAAACTACCTAAGTTCATCGTTTCAAAATTAATACCTTGACCTGGATATGCCGCATCACCATGTATAATAATCGGCATTGCTTTATGGAAGTCGGTAGATGGACCTCCTACTTGATGTGTATTATCTTGTGCTGCTCTTGTTTTACCAGCAACAACGGGTGCAACGATTTCCAAATGACTTGGATTATTCGCTAAAGAAATACGTTGTTCTATTCCATATGAGTTAGTCGTTTTAACGCCACCTAGGTGATACTTCACATCTGATGTCCAACCTGAAGTTAATTCTAAACTACCATCTTCTGGTAAAAACTTCATTGGATCTGTATGCATAAATTCTGAAATCATCATCTCATAAGGTTTTTCCAAGACATGCGTTAATACATTTAAACGTCCACGGTGAGCCATACCGATTTGAATGTTTTTAATCCCCTCGTTACCTGCTAATGTGATTGTGTGTTGAAGCATTGGAACTAACGTATCGACACCTTCAATTGAAAAACGTTTAGCCCCAACAAAATTTTTGTGCAAATATTTTTCAAAACCTTCTACGTGTGCGAGTTTTTTGAAAAGTTCTTTTTTTTGATTATCGTTTAAACTTGCTTTATAAGGCGTTTCAATTCTTCTTTTTAACCACACACGTTCTTTATTATTATTAATGTGAGTGTATTCAAAAGCTATCGGTCCTTTGTAACGTCTTTCCATACGAACAATTGCATCATAGGCATTGTCATAAATGTCTTTAAAATGTTCAGAGACAATTCCAGATGATATTTTTTCCAAAGTTTCTTTATCTAAATCAAAATCTTCGATTTCTAATTTAGGAACATTTTGACGCTCTGGAGGATTTACTGGATAAATATCTGCTTTTAAATGTCCGTATTGACGAATATTATCGATTAAGCGCATAACACGTTTAATTGTGCTATCTCCCGCTTGTGAACCACCCCCATCAGTGGTAGGTTTAGCTTCGATATGAGCTTCACCTGTTTTAATTGTACTGAACAAGACTTGTAAATCTTCAGGTACGGATGATGGATCTTGTAGATAATCATCATACAAATCTAGCATAAGGCCAAGATTTGCACCGAAGTTTACAGGAGCCTCTGTAAATTCTTTCTTGTTCTTAGTCATTTAACACCCTCCACAAAAATGATGAAACGCTTACATGGTTATCATAGCATTATTTCATATATTGTTAAAGTACATTTACCTATTATTATACAAAATAGGAGCAAGACAGAATTTACTCCAAATTCATAGTCTCGCTCCCGTATGATCGCTATCTCCATCTATCAAGTTTAGATTGTCAAGTCTATAGTAAGAGAACTTTTGTGAAGAAGTTCCTTTCATTAGTATGACATGATATAGCTATTCTAATCAGCATCTTAGTATAATGTCCGTAATCTTTATTTATAATGATAGGTGTCAATGGATTTAATCATTTATAGTACTAGTTTAAGGATTGTTAATATCTAAGCCTGTAATAATTTATTTGTCCCTTGTTTGATCGTAATCATTCGTTACTTAAATAATACTATTTATTTAATTTAGTACTGGAAAACTGATTTTGAAAGTCGTGTAATTTTGTAGTTCACTTTCAACCTGAATCATACCACCGTTAAGTTGTACAATTTTTTCAGCTATTGATAGTCCTAATCCATTGCCTCCCTGACTACGTGCACGTGATTTATCTACACGATAAAATCTATCAAAGATAAATTCTAAGTCAGCTTTTGGTATACCCATACCATGATCAGTAATATCAATCATAATCATTTTATTTTTTAGTTGAGTAACAATTTTAATGTGCTTATGTTCAGTATCGTATTTCATTGCATTATCAATAAATATGAGTAAAAGTTGTTCAAACTGATGACGGTTAATTTTTAATTGGATAGGTTTAGTAGCAAGATGTGTTTCAAAGGTATAATCTGGATGTAGGTGTTGCAGTGACTTCACACGTGACTGAATCTCGCTATTTATGTCTACATTTTCACATTCCAAAACATTATGATTGACTCTATCTTTGGTAAGTAAAAGTAGTTCTTCGACAAGTTTTGTTATTCGATTCACTTCCTCAATTGAAATATTCAAAGATTCCTCCAAAACTGCTGGATCTTTTTTTCCCCAACGTTGAATTAAATTGAGATGACCTTGAATAATCTGTAGTGGCGTTCTTAATTCATGTGAAGCATCCTCGACAAATTGACGTTGCTGATTAAAAGATTCTTCTATTTGATACATCATTTCATTAAAGGTATCAATTAAATTGTCTGTTTCTTCATAATTTGTAGTTAATTCAAGTTTATTTTGAAAACCATCTCTTCTAATTTGATTCATTTTATTGGACATTGTAACTATTGGTTTAGTAATTTGCGAAGAAAAGATATAACTCACGCCGGCGGTTATAATGGTTGCAATTAATCCAAAAGCAAGTGCAACGATATAAAGTGATTTAACGAGATTATCATAATTTTGAAGAGAATGGACTAATACACTGTATCCAGAAAATTCCTTCGAACGTATAGGTTCAGTTATTACTAAGTAATTAATACCGTGGCTTCTATAAATATGTATACGTTCAGGATGTTTGAAATCAATTTTGTTATCATAAGCAAGTGTATTATCATTTGATGTTTGAATTAACTTTCTACCCTTATCATCATAAATCAATATTTCTTGAAAATTTTCTAAGGATGCATTTAAATCCAATGCAGATATATCACTTAAAGATTTTGAATGGAACAGATTGGCGATATCATTTGAACTTCTTTCAGCTTCGTCAATTTCACTACTTCGTAAAGTATCTTTTAAAAAGAAAATAATAATTAAGCAGAAAAGTAATATTGTCGTGAAGGTAATGAGCGTCGTAATAAGCATCCATTTATATTTTAATTTTTGACGCTTAATCATCGAATCACATACCCTACGCCACGTACAGTTTCTATGGATTTTTCTTTATTAAAAGGTTTGAGTTTATTACGTAAATAACGAATATAAACATCAACGACATTCGTTTCTACTTCACTATTATACCCCCATACGTGATCGAGAATTTGTTCACGTTGCATGACGTGGTTACGATTTTCAGCTAAAACATATAGTAAATCGTATTCTGTTTTAGTTAATTCTAATTGATGGCCATTAACAGTAACTTTAAAGGCATCTTTATCAATGATAATACCATTGATATCTAAAACATCTTTATCTGGCTGTCTGCGCAATACCGCTCTTATTCTTGCCAGCAATTCTTCTATATCAAAGGGTTTTACAATGTAGTCATCTGCCCCATAGTCCAACCCAGCTACTTTATCATATGTCTCGCTTTTCGCAGTAATGATGATAATTGGAGTAGTTGTTTTTTGACGAATTTGTCTACAAATTTCTAGACCATTTATGTTTGGAAGCATTAAGTCTAAAATATATAAATCATAGGGCTTAGATAATGCTTTGTCCAAACCTGCCTTTCCATCATTCTCTATATCAACAGTATAATTTTCATGAGTTAACTCAAGCTCTATAAATCTAGCAAGATTTTGCTCATCTTCTACGATTAAAATATTTGTCATATTTGCACCTCACGCTACATCTTAAACAATTAACTCGTATTTCTAAAGATGTAATTCAAAATTGTAAATGATTTGTTATGAAACTAGTATCATTTTACCATGAACCACCTTAATAGATGGTCGAATAAGTAGACTGTCTTTAGAAAAAGTCACTCTAGCATTATCAATATATTTAAATTAAATGGAAAAAATATCTATATTTCTAATTGACAATCATTATCAATCATGTATAATGTTAATTGAAAATGATTATCAATACCAATTGAAAAACATTCCCCCCACATACAAGTTGTTCTTTTGGATTGGTCATTTTCAACTATCCCCTTTTATATGCCCGTAAAAGACTAACGTTAAGATAGGACGTTTCAATAAAAGCAGTAGACCTTTGACACTTGAGGTCTGCTGTTTTTTAGTGCCACTGCAACGAAAAAATATTCATTGCTAGTGGCACTTATACTTGGGCAAAGCCTCAGGTGTTACCATTCGTAAAATTAAATAAAGCCTGAGGCGTCTTCTTTTATTTAAAAAAGACGAAGTCTCAGGCTTCATTTTCTATAAGTTAAATCTGTAACCAATGCTTCTGATTAAAATATTCTATATTCTGAGGTTTAGCATAATCAGAAATCATATAATCAATTTCGCTAAACCCATCAATACGATACGACGCATGCGCATCTCGCTTACTACTATCTGCTAAGAGATAACTCAGTTGACTTTTTTGAATCATAATGTGACTTGCATGCGCTTCTTCCAGATCAAATTCATAACAATCACTCGTATCAAACGAACCACATGAAATAAAAGCTTTATCAAATTTAAAACGTTGTAATAACTCATTCGTCATATGCCCGCGCACAACATCTTGTTCAGTATTCGTCTTTCCAGCAAGCATAATCACTTCTGCTTGAATTCGTTGCTCCTCTATAGCACGATTCAATTCATCCGCAATCTTCAGAGAATTCGTCACAATCGTGGTCTGAGTAATATCATTGAGATATTGAGGAATTCGCCCTGTTGTGGTTCCACCATCGATGACAATAATTTCTCCAGACTGTATTTGCAAAGCAGCTTTCTTAGCAATACGCTCTTTTACTTGTGATTGTTTCTGCCACTTATTCGCATATGATTTCTCTTTATTAATATGATTGTATTGTATCGCACCTCCATGTGTACGTGTAATCAGTTTATCGTTTTCTAAGGTTTCTAAATCCTTTCTCACGGTTTCAGGCGTAACTTGTAAGAATATAGCTAAATCTTTTACTGCCACCTGTCCGTACTGATCAACACGTTTACGAATAAGATTCAAACGTTCATTTCTTTTATACATAATTATCTATACTCCAATCTGCTTCATTCGTGCTTGCCAACGATTATTTCGCCATCTAAGATACATAATGATAAATCTCAGCGCTTCATCAGCAATACTCACTAAAATAATTCCTGTATAACCTAATCTCCAATGAATACCTAATAGATAACTTCCAGGTAATAATAACAACCATGTGGTCACAACACTCACGGTGACTGGATAACGTACATCCCCTGTCACGTTTAATAAATCTACAATTAGATTATTAATTGCACGTATCGGTTCTAATCCAAAAAGTATAACAAGATAGTAAATGATTAAATGATAGGTTTGTAAGTCGTGTGTTATCCAACGTCCACACACTATAAATCCTATAAATACACACGTCATAATCATGAAAGATTGTGTGATATTAAACCAAATACTTTTTATAACAACTTTCTTTAAAGTACGGTAACGTCGACGGGATATAAATTTTCCTAAATAAATTTGGCTAGCAGCACTAAATGCCATAGCACAACTAAAAGACAGGCCGCTTAAAACAGTAGAAACAGATTTCGCAGCGATGACTTGAGTGCCTAACATCGCAATAAATGCAGTTGTAAATGTCTGTGCAAAATTATAAGAAATTTGTTCACCTGCTGTTGGGATACCTAATGTCGAAACCTGATATATTTTCTTCCAGCTCAGCTTGAAGTAATGCTTGAATGGACGGAAAATTTGTATCAGCGCAATTAAAGCTAAAGTACATCCCAATAAACGACTGAACGCTGTTACCACCGCGACACCTAATACAGGGTTACCTACATATTGTGGAATAATAAAGAGTACGATACCGTTCAAAATGATATTAGTCACATTACTAATGATAGTAATGCGTGTAGCTGATGATGCATGATTCATGACACGTAATACAGTACCAATATACATGTGACAGGTCGTTAAAGTGAGTACACTCAATATAATCATTCCAAATTGATAGGTCAGTTTGAATATATCTTGAGGTACCTGAAAAAGTCGTAAGATAAGTTCGAATGCGATCCCAATAACAATCGTAAATACGATAGATACTATGCTATTGAATAACAAATTATGATAAATCTCTTGTGAAATACTTGAAGGTTGATGTTCCTTCAAATGAACAATACGTATATTTGTACCCACATGAATGATTGTAATCAGAAACGTGATGAGCATGAGTATTTGGCTTATCATTCCCGAAGCAGCAACGGCATCAGTGCTATAGCTGTTTAACATCAATGTATCAGCTTGACCCATGATGAGTATGAAAAGTTGTTCTATCAAAATAGGAATGTATAATGACCGAAACGTTCTTTTAGAAACGATCATCAAATTCTAACACTTTCGATTTATATATAGCGTCAGGTTGCAACTCAATTAATCTAGCCCCACGTTGTAAATCACCATAAGTATTGTAACCACCAATACGACCAAAGCTAAGGCGAATCCCATATAAATTAATCGTAAAATCATTGTCATGGTCATGACCGCAGAACATACCTTCAATATCACCGTTTAGTAACATCTGACTAAATAATCCGGAATTAATTTTTGAGCACGCAATAGGTTCATTGAAAATGCCATGATATTCACCAATATTCTCAACTTCTCTATATTCTTGTAATGGAATATGTGTAAATAATAAGTTATGTTGAAAGTTGTGTTGAAATTGAGTTTGATATGCTTGATGTGTTTCCCTAAGCCAATTCACATGTTCAGGTCTTATAAAATCATAATCACCTATGCCAAATGGATTATAATCTCCTCCATCAATAACATAAAGCACATGTGTGACTGTATCGTTGTTTACAACTTCTATTGTATAAGCTTCTTTATCATCAACAATGAGGCTATGATTTTTCTGTACATAGTTGGTAGAATATTGGTCCTCAATAGCGCGTAAGTCTGAACGTTTGAGATGCCCCTCTGTATCGTGATTACCAAATGTCGTTGCAATTTGCGTATCATATCGATTTAAATACTCCATTAATTTTTTATAAACGCGACCTGAATCAATGACGCCTTCAGACCAAATTTGGTCACCTGTTAATACTGTGATGTCAGGTTGATAGTGTGTCATCATATGATGAATTAAATCGTAAGTTTTTTGATCTTTTTCATCATTGTGTGGCCCAATATGTAAATCGCTTAATTGTAGAATTGTAGTCATTGTTTCGTCTCCTTTACTCTTTTGTCGAACCGATAGTTATACCTTTTACAAAATGCTTCTGAACAAATGGGAAGAGGAATAATACTGGAATTGTTAATAGTACAATCATTGCCATCTGCATTGAGTCCCCTGTAATTGTCAACTTGTCTAACATCGCATATGAACCTGACTTTTGTTTTAAAGCATCTGCAATGGCAGCTTGTTTCGTTAACATATCTTGTAAAACAGTAGCTAACGGTTTGAGGTTTGGATTACGTACGAAGAATGCACCTGTAAACCAATCATTCCACTGACTCACGGCGTTAAATAATGTAATTGATGCCACCACGGGTTTACTCATGGGTAAGACAATTTTCCAAAAGATTTGAAAGTCATTACAACCATCTACTCTAGCGGCTTCAATCACACTACTAGGTAATTGATTGAAGAATGTACGCATAATTAAAATGTTATAAACGCTATAAAGTGACGGTAAAATGTATACCCAGAATGTATCAGTTAAATGAAGTTGATTTAATAGGATATAAAGTGGTACAACACCGACACTGAATAACATCGTAAAGACTAGGAAGAATGAGATGATTCTTCGAAACGGTAAACTTTTGATTGTTAGAACGTATGCAGCCATAGCTGTTAATATGACGCTTAGTATCGTTCCTATGACTGTCTTTGCGATACTAATAAATAATGCATTTAATAACGTGCCTTGTTTAAATATCTCCTTAAAATTATCTAGTGAAAATTTACGCGGGTAGAAAGTGATGCCACCTTTTTGAGCATCTACCCCAGAGTTAAATGCTAAGGCAAAGATATTAATCATCGGGAGGATAATTGTGATTACTAAGCCAATAATAATGATTAATGAGATAATACGAATGACAAGCGCACTTTTATCTTGTGAAACTTTCATTGTCTCTGCCACCTCTTAATAAATAATTTGAGTTCCTTTTTTATCTCTTTGATTTTCAACGTATCTTTCAAATTGATTTAAGCCTGCCTCTTCTAAACGTTGCTTAGCACTATCAATAATTTGTTTCGTTTCCTTGTCTGATTGAGAATAATAAGCACGTTTAATAGCGTCACTATAATCATCGAGTGCAACTTCTAAATCTTCGCCATATTCATATTTAGATAAGAATGACTTTACTGTGAGTCCGTTTACGATTTTGGCGTGTTTCTGTCTTTGATCATAATGCCACATATCAGCAATCTTTTCAGGAGTCGTCTTTTTCGTTTTTGTATTATCTCCGTATTCAGTTTCACCGAAATCAGCTTTATTATCTATATCAGTATAACCAAGATGATCTGCCCAATAAGAACCCGCACCTCTAAAACCACGTTTTTTAGCTTCGTCTGGATTATTTTCAACTTCTTTTAACACTTCAGGTTTAACATGAGGGTTACCTTTCTTATCTAACGTATAGTCACGTCCTTTAATACCGTACTGACCGAGTAATTTACCTCTGCGACTTGCAAGGAAATCAGCGAGTTTAACGACGTCTTCAGGATGTTCAGTCGTACTTGGTACAGCCCAACCGTTTGCGCCTGATTTATATGGCTTTTCAACTCTAAATTTACCTTTGACTGTATTGAGTGGCCCAAGAGGAACGTATTTCATACTTTGATTTTCAGTAACATAGTTATGTAAATCTGAAACAATGCCCCATGAGCCATTAACGAGTCCTTCTTTTGCTTTATTTTCTTCCATTGTATAGAACTCTTTTGTCATTAAGCCTTTCTTCATAAGGTCTTTAACGTAATGTACACGTTTAAGTGGATATTCGGTTTGTGATTCATGTATAATTTTCTTACCTTTATTTAAAAATTTCTCATCAGACTGACCAGTCCACACAAGGTCATTATAGAATTTAGTACGATCGTCACCGCCCCACGCTGTTGGGCCAATAGGTGTGATTTCTTTACCATTATCATCTTTGAAGTGGTGTTCTTTCATCTTTTCAGCAAGTTTTTCTACATCTTTGGACGTCTTGATAGAAGTAGGGTCGATATGAAGTTTATCCATGATATCTTTTCTGACGTAAGGACCACCTACAGTGCGACGTTCTTCTTGTCCTGGATGACGGTTAATCCCCATATGTACAAGGTACGTTCCATCTTGTTCTTTATTAAACATGATGTTATCTTTCGTATCTTTTGGTAAATATCCTTTTTTGAAATACTTACTATAAATTTTTGTGTTTTTAAGCATTTTCGTTAAGTCTGTGAGTCGACCTTGTTTCGCTGCTTTATTTAGTACTTTCATTTCAGGTCTTCCACTATCGTCTAAGTAATAAACGATGAAGTCGGGTAAATCTCCTGAAGCGAGTCCTGAAGTTAATGCTTCTGTGGAATCTTCATTAGAAACGGTTTGAAGTTCTAACGTGATGCCAGTCTTTTTCTTAAGTTCTTGAGCGACTTCTTTATTCATTTTAGGGGAGGCATCGTTATCACTTTGAAACACAAGTCCTTTAAGCTTTCTATCTGCAATCCATGTATCTGGTTTACCTTTAGCATCTGCTTTTCTTTTCGCTTCATCTTGCGTTTTATCTTTGCTACATGCTGTTACGAACAAAATGACTGCAATCATTAAGATGAGCATAGACTTTCTAAACATGTACATTCTCCTTAATATAGTGATGTATCCAGTTTCTTATCTGCGAATTTATTAATAATGACGACAGCGATAAGTCCTATCACACCCTGTAATAGGCTAATCGCAATTGCGTAACTGAAATCGCCTTGTTCAATACCAGTACGAATCACAAATGTATCCAGTATTTCTGAAACGTTAGCGTTACCTGGTGTTTTGAGTAGGTAAATTTGATCGAATCCTGCTTTTAAAATATCGCCTAGAGAAATGATGAATAAGATAACAATTGTTGGCGTTAACATAGGTAAGGTAATATGTATAATTTGTTTGAAACGATTCGCGCCATCAATCGCAGCTGATTCATAAATTTCAGGATTAATACTCATAATTGCTGCAAAATAAATAATGGAATCCCAGCCTACATTCTTCCATATATAACTAGAAAACATGATGGTGTGAAAATACTCAGGGTTCATCATAAAGTAAGTCGACCCGTCGCCACCAAATTGATGGATCAGTTGATTCATAAGTCCATCATCTGGAGCGAGTAATTTCTTGAAAATACCGATAACTACAACCCAAGATAAAAAGTGAGGGATGTAAAGTACGCCTTGAAATAAACCTCTAATCTTACCTAATTTAGAATCTTTAATTTCGTTAAACATAATGGCTAAAATAATTGGAAATGGTAGAGCTAAAATCAATTTCATGCCACTTATAATTAGCGTATTCATAATAATTTGAATACAGCGAGGGTCAGAGAAAAAGCGTTTAAAATAGTATAGCCCTTTCCAATCACCGCCGATGATACCAGTATCGAAGCGGAAATCTTTGAATGCCAGAACAAGACTTGTCATTGGAATATAGTTGAAAATCAAGAAAAAGAGTAAACAAGGTAAAATCATTAAGTAAAGTACTTTGTGTTCCCACATTCTTTTTAACAAAGGTTTTTGATGAGCGGATTGAAGGCTTTGTTTTTTGTTTTTACTCATGATAAAACCTCCTCTTGTACTCTTTCGCCTGAATCAGAATCGAAAAAGTGTGCATCTTCCGTTTTTATACCGAAGGAAACTGTTTGTCCTAATTCAAAATCCAAATTACTATCTACAGCTGCTATGATTTTATGCTCATTGTGATGACAGTGAAGTAATTTGTATGAACCAGTTAACTCAACTAAGTCTACAGTGAATTGAGAAAGTTGGATTGGATAATTACTTATTTCGTTATCATTAACAAGATGTAAGTCTTCAGGTCGTATACCAAGTCTGTATTGTGCATGCGATGCAAGTTGAAGTAATGTAGCATCAGCCACTTTTTGTCCATCGAAGTACCAAGCATCCATGTTGTAGGTCATTGGAACCATATTCATTGATGGGCTACCAATGAAAGTGGCAACAAATTCATTGACAGGATGACGATAAATTTCTTCAGGCGTACCAATTTGTTGTATTTCGCCTTGTTTTAATATGACGATACGTGATGCCATTGTCATAGCTTCAGTTTGGTCGTGTGTCACGTAAATCGTTGTTGCTTTCATTTGTTTATGTATTTTTATAATTTCGCTTCTCATGTTACTTCGTAATTTAGCATCTAAATTAGAAAGTGGTTCATCCATGAGAAAGATTTGAGCTTCTCTAACGATAGCTCGACCAAGTGCCACACGTTGACGTTGTCCTCCAGATAAGGCTTTAGGTTTACGGTCGAGGAGGTTTTCAATTTCTAATATTTGAGCTGCATGTTGAATTTTTTCGTCATAAATTTTCTTCTTGATTCCTCGCATTTTTAAGCCGAAAGCTAAATTTTTATAAACTGTCATATGTGGATATAATGCATAGTTTTGAAAGACCATAGCAATCTTACGATCTTTAGGTTGTAAATCGTTGATTACTTTATCGTTGATACTAATTGTCCCTTTGCTCACATCTTCAAGTCCTGCAATCATACGTAACGTTGTTGATTTCCCACATCCCGAAGGTCCTACAAATACTACAAATTCATTGTCCTCAATATCTAAATTGAAATCTTTAACTGCGTAACTACCATTGTCGTAAACTTTGTTTAAATCCTTGATTTGTATCATGTCTTTGCTCCTTTGAAGATTTAATCACAAGTTCAGTATAAGTAATCGCTATTAAAGTAAACTTTTTTCAAATTTAAGTTTTCGTAAATCAAAATTTTTTGTTTGTAATTTTTCAAAAAACAAAAGACTTAAAACATTTATAAGACAACATTTTAAGTCTTTTATTAACAAAAATGAAAACAAAGAAATTAATATAAGATAAATATTATTAACATTGAGCTTACAAACAATATTTATTTAAAAACGCCGATTTGAATATACTAAATAAACCACTAAAATCATTGTTTACTCACAATCATTTCAGTGGTTTGGTCAATACCTATTTAATTTAAAATTCCAACCGCGCTTCTTTATACAGCGAGTTGTTTTTTCAATATTAACGTTGATAAAACAATGCAGAATACACCACCAATAATGCCGGCAATAATATCTGTAGGGTAATGAACGCCTAGATACACTCTAGAAGTTGATATTAATAAAATGAAAAGTGCGCATAAACCGATTAACACGCCTTTAGAGATACCCGAATCATGACGGTTTATTACATATATAGCGCTTCCAAAGAATGAAGTTGAGCCCATAGCATGACCGCTTGGAAAACTAAAGCCTGAAATGTCAATTAAACGCAATAATGTTGGACGTTCCCTATCAAAGATATTCTTTAATAGTGGATTGAGTGTACTAGATAAGCTCATTACTATTACAAAGAATAATGTCTCAATCTTGAAACGTTTTAGCATAAGGTAAGCAACTAATAATAAGGATAGCGCAACCATTGCCCAAACTTCACCAATTTTTGTTACACCTAACATAATAGATGTGGTAATGAAACTTTCAGATGAATAAATAAATTCATATACTTCGTTATCTATCCATTTTCCAAGCCTTGATTCATGAAAAAAAGCTATTATACCAAAAATAAGTGTAAAAACAATAAGCAATGAAATGCGTTTCCATCGATTCATTATAGGTGCCCCCTACTTGTTTAATGCATCATGAATAATTTTATCAAATAAATCTTCTTTCGTGTAACTCTCTTGATATGTTTCCATTTGTTTAATAATAGATTCACGATGTAATTCAATATCATTTAATTCTTGCAATAAGTTAACTTCTGTAAGTTGATCTTCAGGAATATGACGACCATAACCCTTAGATTCAAAGTTTTTAGCATTATCAATTTGATCTCCTCTTGATTGATCAAGTCCTAAGGGGATGAGTAACATCGGTATACGTAGCGATAAAAATTCATAAATTGCGTTAGAACCTGCACGACTTACAACAGTATCAGTGATTGCTAATAAATCAGTTAAGTCGTCTTTAACAAATTCAAATTGAACATACCCTTTTTTATTGATTGAGTCATCAACAAGTCCTTTTCCAGTTAAGTGTATAATTTGATAATCATGGAGAAGTGCCTCAATATTTTGACGAATGATATTATTAAGTTTTTTACTACCTAAACTTCCTCCCATGACTAATAACACTTTTTTATTTTTATCAAAATCAGTGAGTTGATATCCTCTTTCTTTATTCCCTTGTTTTAAGTCCTCACGTACAGTAGCCCCAACAAAATCAGCTTTATCTTTTGGAAGATATGTAAGTGTATCTTCAAAGGTTGTGTATATTTTCTTAGCAAATTTTAAAGAAATTTTATTAGCTAATCCAGGAGTTAAATCTGATTCGTGTATGATAGTTGGAATTTTTAAAGAACGTGCGGCTATAACTACCGGAACACTAACAAAACCACCTTTTGAAAAAAGTAAGTCTGGTTTTTGTTTTTTAAGTATTTTACGTGCATCTAAAATTCCTTTCAAAACTTTAAAGACATCTTTTGCATTTTCAAAAGATAGATAACGACGTAATTTACCGCTTGATATTGGATAATATTGAATATCAGGGAGTTGTGACTCTATCATTTCCCTTTCAATACCATGTTTTGAACCAATATAAAATGCTTCGTGTCCTTTTTCAATCGAAGTAGGAATTAAACTTAAATTCACTGAAACGTGTCCTACTGTTCCTCCACCTGTATATGCAATTTTTGTCATAATTACAACCTCTATTCTTATATGTTTTTATAATATGCATAAAAAGGTGCCCCTCTATCAAAAGGATGATAATCTATCTCTATCTCATCAACTTTAGTAAAACCAAACTTTTCAAATAATCCTTGAGCAGGTTTATTGAGGGCAAATGTATCTGTTAAAATGACATGAATATCATGTTCATTTGCTAAGTCAATGGCAAATTGGAAAAGTTCAGTCGCAGCACCTTTATATTGTTTTGATCCAGCTAATCTGTGAATAACGTATGCCCCATTTCGATTAACAGGCCAATCAATGTCATCATACCACTCCGATTGATTTTGGTCGATAACAATAAAACCATAAATTGTATGATCAACGTCTAAAACATATAGTGTTTTATTTTCGATGTCTTCTTCAAAATGCTCTTTCGCGGGATATTCATCATCCCATTGGTTGTTGTTGAATTCTTCCATAATCTGTTTAGCCTCTTTGACTAATTGAGTAATACTAAGTAAATCATTTTTAGTTGCTAATCTAATCATCTTACTAAAACACCTCTTTTTTAGAATTTTAACGAGTGGTAACAATAAATTTAAATCATATTGATACTTTTAAGACTCAATCAATTAACGAAAATCTGAAAAAGTTAAGAAATGATTGGGATTATACCTTAATAGGAATAACTTTTTATTAAAGTTGTATTTCTAACTAATCAGAATTATCAGATATGATTAAGAGCCTGTACATATACTATATGTCTCAGGCTCTTAATTCAAACGTGAATGGTTATTAAATTTAAGGAATCCAACCCTTTAAGTATGAAATTACACTTAAAGGGTTGAATACATTATTTTTGTTTAACGATTTACTCGCAAGTTTATTTTAGTTTGTTTAGTAAATCGTTTAAAACAGTATCTTTTTTATTCGCTTTTTCAACTAGTTTTTCAGTAAATTTATCATTTGTTTTTTTATCAAAATTGCCATTAACTTTTAAATTATTGTCTTGTTGAAATGTTTTAATAGCAGATTCTAATTGTTCGTCAAATATGTTTGTTTCATTATCAATTGGATAACCTAAAGCTTTTAGACCTATTTTCATCGTTTTAACATTTTTATCTTTTTCACCCTGATGATAAGTTTTGTTATCTGGAATGACATTGAGTGATTGGTATTTTGGTGTCGAGATACTAACATCTGGTCTAATTCCTTTACCATGTATATAATGGCCATCAGGCGTTAGCCATTTCATCTCTGTATATTTAATTAATGAACCATCACTGAATTCACGAGTGGTCTGAACGATACCCTTACCAAATGTTTTAGAACCATAAACTTTAGCTTTATGATAGTCTTTCATAGCACCTGTAAACACTTCTGAAGCACTAGCTGATCCCTCATTAACTAAGATGGATACTTTCATATCTTTTGCTTGTTTTAGTGCTTGATTAGAAGTTTTTAATTCTTCCTTATCCTTACCTTTTTCCAATTGAACGACTGTATTTCCCTTATCAATAAAGATGTTTGCCATCTTGACTGCTTCATCTAATAAACCACCCGGATTATTTCTCAAATCTAAAATGATATGACGGACGCCTTGCTTATACGCTTTGATGATTGCAGATTTGAGTTCACCAGAAGTATTGCTTTGGAATTTATTGATTGTTAGTACGCCTACATTGCCTTTCTTCTCATACTCTACACTCTTAACGTGAATGGTATCGCGTTTAATCTTAATATCCTTTTCTTGCGAACCACGTTTTATAGTTAAAGTAACATATGTTCCTTTTTTACCTCTGACCATTTTAACAACTTGATCAAGTGGTTTACCGACTACCGAATGATGATTCACTTGTGTGACGATATCTTTAGGTTGAATACCAGCTTTTTCTGCTGGTGAATCCTTCATTGGACTAGTAACACTTATCTGTTCATTTTTCTTTTGCATTTCGGCACCTATGCCAACGAAATCACCTGATACACCTTCATTAAATTGTTTTGTTTCTTCAGCAGTCATATATTCTGAATAGGGATCTTTCAGTTCTTTAACCATACCATTTATGGCAGATTGAGTTAATTTATCAGAACTTTGCTTTTTGTAATAATCTTTATTAAGTGTTTGATAGACATATTCAATTTTTTTTAAATTTGCACGTTGTTCTTTATTTAAACCACTTTTTTGATGGCTAATTAAAATCGTTGATACTACAGTTATGATAGATGTTAAAAGAATAATGCCCAAAATAATGAGTATGAAATGCCATAATTTAAATTTTATTTGCTTGCTATTTTTAGACGGTGTTGATTTTGTATTATCATCTTGAGATGTTGCATGATTTTTTTGATGATCATTCATGGTATCACATCCTTTTACGTTCATATTGAGTTATACAAAATATAAATTCATAGGTTATATTTATACTTAATCATTAACAAGTTATTGAGAAATTTTCATCTTGTATGTATTCGAATATTTTTAATTATGATGTATGTAAGTGAAAATCACATGAGGCTTGAGTAGTACATGCTAAAAATTACTATATTAAACGTATGTTTCATTGAGAAAACAGTGTAATTATTCTGTGTGCGTCTAACAAAAGTTATAACTAAAAAAGTGTAGAGTTTGAATCCCTTTACATTAAAACACCTGAGACAATGAGTCGTGTCCCAGGCTCTATCAATATTTATTAATGAAAAGAATTTAAAACTTCAACCATTCCGTATAGTCATCATACAAGTCATCAAATACAGACATTGGTAGGGTGAATTCGCTATGTGTCTCAATATATTCAGATAATGTATTAAAATCATCTTCGTGTTTTGGAAAGGCAAGGTCTTCAAAAATTTGCTCAGCAAAAACCCCTTTATCATCTTTTCTTCCACGCACGGTCATAATAAATTGATAAAATGAATAATTCTTAACCATTAGCTTACTGTCACATCAATAACTTGTGTTTCCCCTTTAACTACTGCTTGTACGTCTTCAATATGAATTGATTCAGTTTGATCAGAGTTTGTAATAATAATAGGGGAAATAATAGATTTTGCATTATTATTAATATATTCTAAGTCAAAACGTATAAGAGGATCGCCTATTTTAATGTCATCCCCACTTTCAACAAGTACTTCAAACCCTTTGCCATCCAATTGAACGGTATCTAATCCGATATGAACTAATAACTCTAATCCATTTTCGGCTTTTAACCCTACAGCATGTTTTGTTGGAAAAACATTATCGACTTTGCCTTCAATCGGTGAAACAACCTCACCCTCTGTAGGATTAATACCAAAGCCTTCTCCCATCATTTTTTGCGCAAAGACTGGATCAGGAATATCTTCAATCTTGACATACTCACCTGTCAAAGGTGCGTAGATTTTAATGTTTTTGTCAATTTCTTTACCTTTTCCAAATAACTTTTTAAACATGTAAATGCACTCCTATTTTTTGAAATGTTTAATTAAATCTCCATATCCTAACTCTTCTAGTTTATCATAAGGTATAAACTGAATCGCAGCAGAGTTAATACAGTATCTTAAACCACCTTTTTCTTTAGGTCCGTCATTAAAAACATGTCCCAAGTGGCTATTCGCTTTTTCTGATCGAACTTCAGTTCTAATCATACCAAATGATTTATCAACAAGTTCTACGATTTCATCATCATTTAATGCTTTGGAGAAACTTGGCCAACCGCAATTAGATTCAAATTTATCCTCTGAAGTAAATAATGGTTTGCCGGACAATTTATCAACGTAAATTCCTTTTTCAAAGTGATTCCAATACTCGTTTTGAAAAGGAGGTTCAGTACCATTTTCTTGAGTGACTAGATACTCTATGTCATTCAGTTCATCTTTGTTTTTTTTAATCATTTTGAGACCCCCAGTGTGATTCGATAAATGCTTTTCTACCAGATCCACGTTGGTATTGTTCATAATGCGTAGGATTCTTTTTGTAGTAATCTTGATGATATTCTTCTGCAGGATAGAAATTTTTATATGGTTTAATCGGTGTGATAACCGGTTTTTTAAAGATACCCTCTTCGTCAATTTGTTGTTTCTTCAATTCGGCAGCTTTGCGTTGATTCTCATCATGATAAAAAATGACAGGTTGATAGCTTTCCCCCCTATCAAAGAACTGCCCTCCGTCATCAGTCGGGTCAAATGTTTTAAAATATACGTCTAAGATATTTTCAAATGTTGTAATATCAGGATCATATTCAATCTGTACTGCTTCCACATGCCCTGTTTGATTTGTGCATACCTGTTCGTATGTTGGGTTTTCTACATGTCCTCCACTATATCCAGAAACGACTGATTTTATTCCAGGATATGAGGTGAAGGGTTTAACCATGCACCAAAAACAACCTCCAGCTAGTGTCGCATATGTCATGTTATATTCCCTCCTTAAGTTATCTGTTTGTTTAAATTTACGCTATATTGTCGGGAATTTAAAGTATTTAACTCAGAATCTTATATGTGATTTTTTGACAACTTAGTTCAACGTATCTCTTAATACCACAAGTCCAATTGCACCTTGTCCAGTGTGCGTCGAAATCACTGGAGTTGTTACATTAATATCAAATTGGTTAAAATCAAATGATTCTGTAAATGATTTTTTGATTTTATCAACGAAATCTTTAACGTTGGCGTGAGCAATCCCTATTGATTTAATTTTGTGATCTTTAACAAAATCTGTAATTTCTTTTTTTAAATATTGGACACTAGAGTTTTGAGTTCTGGAATTATGCACTAGTTCAAGTTGACCATCTCTTAAAGTTCCGATTGGCTTAATTTTCATAATGTTTCCAATTAAACCTTTTGTTTTACTTATCCTGCCACCTTTAATGAGTTGATTAAGCTGACCGATAACCACAAACAGTTGCAAGTTATCACGTAATTGTGTCATTTCTTCCACTATTTTTTCTGTTGATGTACCTTGACTTATTAATTCAACAATTTGCTTAATTTGATAACCTAACCCAAACGAAATAGATTTAGAATCAATCACTGTAATATTACCATCTACCATATGACTCGCTTGAACAGCAGTATTATAAGTACCACTTAAACCTGACGAAAGATGAATACTTATAATTTCAACGTCATCTTGAGCTAATTGCTCATATGTTTCAATAAATCGACCAATAGGTGGTTGACTTGTTTTGACGTCTGCATCATTTTCAATATAATCGATATACTCACTTGAAGAGATATCAACTTGATCAGTGTAAGATTTTCCGTCGATTGTCAGGCTTAATGGTATAACATGAATGTTATGTTGTTTTAAATATTCATGTGATAAATCAGAGGTTGAATCTGTGACGATAATTTGTTTAGCCATAATTGCCTCCTATTCCCCTTTTCTACGCACTAAATGTAAGAATGTATGCGGTATAGTATTTTTTTCATCTAGTTGACCTTCCACTGAAGATTCGACCTCCCAGTTTTCGAATGTGTACGGTGGAAAGAAAGTGTCTCCTTGAAACTTCCCATCTATTACTGTGATATACATATCATCTACCTGGTCAATCATTGCTTCGAATAACGTTTGTCCTCCAAATATAAAAACATGACCAGATAACTCTTTAATTTCATCAAGAGAGTTTATAACATCTACCCCTTCATGGTGAAATGAAGCTTGGTTAGTGAGCACAACGTTACGTCTATTTGGCAGTGGTTTCCCGATAGAATTAAAAGTTTTTCGTCCCATTACAAGTGTATTTCCAGTGGTCAGTTGTTTAACATGCTTTAAATCATTTGGTAAATGCCATGGTAATTGATTTTGGTACCCAATGACTCTTTGTTTATCGTGAGCGACAATTATTGATAATGTCATGGTATACCTCCTTTCTGTATGCGAAATATTAATGCATTTTTTATACCGCAATAGGTGCTTTAATAGCAGGGTGTGATTCATAATTTATCAATTCTAAATCTTCATAATTAATATCAAAAATTGATTTATCTGTATTAATTTTTAATTGAGGTGGTAGATAACTTTCTCTTGATAATTGTGTATGTATTGCATCCATATGATTGGAATAAATATGTGCATCTCCAAACGTATGAATGAATTCACCCACTTCAAGTCCACATTCTTTTGCAACAAGATGTGTCAATAAAGCATAACTTGCAATATTGAAGGGAACACCTAAAAATATATCAGCACTTCTTTGATATAATTGACAATTTAATTTACCCTCTTGTACATAAAATTGAAACATTGTGTGGCAAGGTGGTAATGCCATTGAATCGATTTCAGTAGGATTCCATGCTGAAACAATGTGTCGTCGAGAGTTTGGATTGTTTTTAATTTGTTGTATAACTGATTTTAATTGATCATAATGATTACCATTTTTATCTTCCCAATCTCTCCATTGTTTACCATAAACATTCCCTAGGTTGCCATATTTTTTAGCAAATGCATCATCGTTTAATATACGTTCTTTAAATTTTTTCATTTCTTCTTTATACTGCTCGTTAAATTCAGGGTCTTGCTGAGAACGATGTCCAAAATCTGTCATGTCTGGTCCTTGATAATCAGCAGACTGAACATAATTTTCAAAAGCCCATTCATTCCATATATTGTTATTATATTTAAGTAGGTATTGAATGTTTGTATCTCCTTTAATAAACCATAATAATTCAGTTGCTACTAATTTAAAAGAAACCTTTTTGGTTGTAAGTAAAGGAAACCCTTTGGTTAAATCGAAACGCAATTGATGCCCAAATTTAGAAATTGTCCCTGTATGTGTGCGATCATCGCGTCTATTCCCTATTTCTAATATCTCTTCGCATAAGCCATGATAAGCTTCGTCGAATGGATTATACATGCGTACAACTCCTTATAAAAATATGTATTATCTTAATGAACATTATACTAGAAAAGATGTATCGATAGAAGAGAGAGGGTTTTGAGTTTATAAAATTTTAAATCTTTTATGTAAAATATCTCATATAAAACAAATTAATAAATGGGAATGTGTTGAATTGGTTGTTCAATCTTGACAATATGAATTTGAGTTGTGAAATTTTCTTACATAAGATTTTTTAAAGACTCAATGGACTGTTTTTTTATAAAAAAACCGAGTCACAACAAATGTTGACTCGGGAATTTCAAATATGAAATGCAAGTAATTATGAATATTTTATTTCTATTGGAGTGAAAGAAGTCCATCCTCCATGAAATATGTTTTATCACAAAAATGAGTTAAACGTTCATCATGAGTAACAATCACACATGTTTTATTTCTTTCTTTCGTTTGTTCTTGAAGTATTTTCATTACAGCCATTGCATTATTCGTATCTAGTGAAGCGGTAGGTTCATCTGCTAGTATGATTGATGGATTTGTGTAGATAGCTTTAGCTATTGCCACACGCTGTTTTTGACCACCGGATATTTGATTTGGTAATTGATTGGTAATATCCGATAAATTTAGCTGTTTAACCAACTTTTGATATCCATCTTCACTTAATGTATCTTTTTTATATTTGCCAAGAAGTTTGAATTGTTGTTCGATTGTTAAAAAAGGCACGAGATTCGTCGATTGTAATATAAAACCTATTTCGTTAATCCTTATTTTTGATAAGTGCTTTTCAGATAATATTGATATATTTTTGTTATTGATGTAAATATTTCCTGAAGTAGGTCGTTGTAAGGCGCCAGCCATAGTTAAAAATGTACTTTTCCCTGAACCTGAGGGTCCCACAATAGCAATCAGTTCACCCTGAATTATTTTTAAATCGGTAGGTTTTACTGCCTGAATTATTTGATTGCCGTCTCTGAAAGATTTGCTCACTTGTTTGAACTCTAACATGTTTATGATTCCTTTCTATCCAATTGCTTTAAGTGGATTTATTTTTATTATAGACAGAACAGAAAATAGACTGCCTAATAAAGAAATAATGATAAGAACAATTCCATATATCAACATCGTTAATAAATTAAAATGAATTGGAACGACACTCGGCAGAAATGTACCTGTTAATAGTGTTAAGAGAAATCCAATGATTGTTCCAATTAAAGATAATATGAAAGTTTGAGCAAAAACCATTTTTGCTAAATAGCCGTTGGTAAAGCCTTGTGCTTTAAGTACACCAAATAAGTGTGTTTTTTGGAGCGTTATAACATATAAGAATACGCCAATAACTGTTGCTGAAATTATAAATAAAAAAACGATCATAAAGTTCAAAGTTAAATTTTGAGCTTTATAGCCAGGAAGATTTTTAATAAACTGCGAGATTGAAATACTTTCTAAATCTTTGTTAAGTTTATGATTTTTCCAATTTGAGTCTTTGACTACTATGGCATTTGTTTTATCTTTTGATAATTTGGGATTAAGTTTCTCAATGGTTTTATTATTAGAGAATAGCACGGGTGAAGCATTATATTTAGCACTTTCTACAATACCTACCACTTCTAGCTTTTCATCTGATTGGGATAAAGATAAGATGTCACCTATTTTGAACCCCTTATCAGCTAATGTTTGATCAATGACTGCTTCATTTGAGCTCTCAACTTGATGACCTTTAATTATAGCAGGGATTAAAAATGATTTGTGTGTAACGCCAAAAAGTAACGCGTTTTCTTCCTGATGATGGTTTGAGATAATGACCCCTTGTTGTTTTAATGTGGTTGATTGTTCATAAGTTTTTTGGACTTTGGATATATTGAATAAGGATTGCTCTACAGTTTGATTAGCATCTTTTTTTAATATGATAGCGTCTGCATTCCACTTTTCTATACCTTCAGTATTCATTTTAATAAGGCCGTTTGCAAGTCCAGACAGTAGGAATAATAAATAACTTATAAGTACTAATATGCCAATGACTAAACTGAATTTAATTTTATTTCTTTTTATTTCATTCCAAGCTAAAAACATGAATGGTGCACCTCAATTTTTTACATAATCGTTGGTAGAGAAAGTAATCAAATAGAATGAGTTAAAGAACAATTACATTTAATATGTAAGTATGATTGTAATTGAAAAAAATAGGACAGGATTCATGTTGAATCGACTGTCCCACTCTAGTGAATGATATTAGTTTTAGTGATTCTTTGATATAGCTAGACAATATTAAGTTTATTGACAATTATCGTCAAAAGCATCTTTTAAATCCATAGCTATATCATTGATGTCGCGCCCTTCAATATGTTCTCGAGGTATAAAATGAACTAAATGTTGACCTTTAAATAATGCGTATGAGGGACTTGAAGGAACTTGTTGGATGTAATCTCTCATTGTTTGTGTTGCTTCTTTATCTTGACCAGCAAATACGGTTACTTTATGATCTGGTTGTACTTCATTTTGTTCTGCAACTGCAACAGCTGCTGGACGCGCTAATCCTGCAGCGCAACCGCATGTTGAGTTGATTACAACAAATGTTGTATCATCATTATCTATATTTTGCATATACTGATTGACATCATCACTCGTTTCAAGACTTGTGAATCCATTGTCTGTTAATTCAGCTCTCATTTGTTGTGCAAGTTCTTTCATATAAGCTTCGTACCCATTCATCATAAAATGCTCCTCTACTATAAATTGTTTCTAATTGTACTATATAGAAAATTAATTGCTTTTAGCGAACGTGTTTTCTATTTGTGGTAATAATTCATTCCAGTTAGCGTTATCTTCTTTATCAATTGATATAAAATCCAAAACATAAAATATTGATTTAACACCTTCTATTTCAAATAATTCGTTAATAAATTCAGGTTGACCTTCTTGAGCGGCAGTATATGTTGTTGATGAGTTATCTTGACGTGGTTCACTCAAAGAAACTTTCATTGTATTATGATTAGGTGTTTCTGAAATTGCTATAATCTCCATGTGACATCCTCCTATTGTAACTCATTACCAATTTGTTTAATTTGTTTACCGACCGTGCATTCATTTATACAAAAATGATGTGCTTGTGTTTTACCGTGAGTTTTTCTATTGTGCTTTTTTAATGGACATTGGTGACAATAAATATTCATCAATTGGTCGATGTGTTGAATTGCTTGTTGTTCTGTATAAGTGAGTATAGCTTCCACTTCCCTTAGCTATAGACTATTTATAATATATACTCATTTCACATGTTTGTATTATAGCATTTATAAGTTGGGAATTTGAAATAATCAATTTTAGTTTTGAGAAAATTGATAACTTAGATGTTGGTTTAAGTTAATATTTATTTACTCTTCTTTTTTAGCATTGCATTAAAGATAAATTTTAAGTAAACTAGTATAGTTAATTTTGGCGGTTTCTAAACACCCGCTTTAACAAAATTTAGGAGGAAAATGATATGTATAATGAAATATTTGGTATTGCGTCATTTATTGTTACATTCGCTTTAATGGTACTGATGTATCGTTGCTTTGGTAAACAAGGACTAATTGCTTGGGTAGCAATAGGAACGATTATCGCTAATATACAAGTCATAAAAGCAGTTCATATTTTTGGTATTACGGCTACACTTGGAAATGTCATGTTTGCTTCTATATATTTAGCTACTGATATATTAAATGACATCTATGGTCGTAAAGTTGCTAAAAGAGCAGTGTGGCTTGGTTTCTCTTCAACCTTAGTAATGATTATAGTCATGCAAATGTCATTGCATTTTATTCCTGCTCCAGTAGACAATGCGCAAAACTCATTAAAAATGATTTTTGATTTAGTGCCTAGAATTGCTATAGGTTCCATTATTGCTTATATCATAGGCCAACATATTGATGTATTTATATTCAGTATGATTAAAAAGATATTTAGCTCTGATAAAACCTTTATTATTAGAGCATATGGTAGTACCATTTTAAGTTCTATCATTGATACCGGTTTATTTGTTTCAATTGCTTTTATTGGTACTATGCCAGGTACTGCTGTTTTTGAAATATTTATTACAACTTACCTGTTAAAACTAGTGTCAACAATTTTTAATGTACCATTTGGATATATTGCTAAGTCACTATATCGAAAAGGAAAGATAGAACAACTAGATAATGGGTATTAATATTTATTGTATTCGATACATAGATATAAAAAAACGAAACAGAATTCCTTGTGCTGAACTAGCTTCGAAATTCAATTTGATTTGTCCGTAGAAATTCCAAGTGAAATTTTCAATGATAGGACGTACGACCAAAGTTAAATAAATCTTAATATAAGGGCTCAATATAGACATCAATGCCCTATTTGTTAGCAGAACCTGTAGTATATATGTTATCTTAGGTTCTGTTTGTTTTTGATTTAATTTTTAGCTTTTCGTCTTTTTAGTTTGATACAATAGAATAGATACATTTTAGTGAGTAGACAATTCTGAAGAGGAGTAAAAGTAATGGCTAAAATATATTTTGATGCTGCGACTAAAGGAAATCCCGGCCGAAGTGCTTGTGCGATTATTATTAAAGAAAATTCACAAAGATATACATTTACCCATGATTTAGGTAAAATGGATAATCATAGTGCAGAATGGGCAGCAATGTTACACGCTTTGGAACATGCACGCGAATTAAAAGTATCTAACGCGTTACTTTATACTGATTCAAAATTAATTGAAGATAGTATGATGCAAGGTAAAGTTAAAAATGCTAAGTTTAAAGTTTATTTTGAAAACATAGAAATCTTAGAGCAAAGTTTTGATTTGATGTTTGTGAGATGGATTCCACGAAAGCAAAATAAAGAAGCGAATCAACTTGCTCAACAAACACTATACAAACTTACATCACAATAATCTAAAGTGTTAATATGATATGTTACGTATTTAATTGTTTGTTCAACCTTACCAATAAGATTTCGGCTTTGAAAAGCTTATTATAATATGTTTGTACTGAATTATCGATGGTTAACAAAAAACAAGCCTGGGACATTAAGTCCCGGGCTTGTTCTGTGTTAAAGATATATTTTACTTTTTAGAACGCTTTTTGGTTTTTACAACTTTTTTAGTTGATTGAGGCGTTTTCTTCTTTTTAGAAGTAACTTTCTTCTGTTTTGTATCTTTGTTATCACTGTTTTGTTTACGCTTAACGACGGGGATTGAATGAATATCCTCTTCACTCAATTGCTTTTCTTTAGATTTCTTATGTTTAGCAACTGGAATTGAATGTTTGTCATCGTTTTGAATTTGTTCTTCTTTATCTATTTTACGCTTAGTTATTACAATTGGATCTATTTTATCAGTATCTGAAAGACGAATATCTTTGTGATGATTTTTTATCGATTGTTTTTCTTCTTCTTCTTTTTTACGTCTTTTAGCCAAAACTAACCAGAAACTAGAAAGTAAACCAGTTAATGTAATAACACCTACAGTTTTGCCGAAATTATCAACTAAATGTTTGAATAGGCTATCATTATCATTCTTATGAAGTTTTGGTTGCTGTGTTTCTTTGTTGATTTTACCTGGTTCAACACCCGTTCCTTTTAGAACTTCTTTGAATGTTTCAGTTTGTACGATATGGTTTGCAACATCCTTTTCTCTTAATCTAGCATCAAATTTTGAATGAAGATAATTAAAGTTATGCAAGGAATCGTTGAAAGATTGATTTATAATACTTACATTTACTTTCAAGATTTGCTCTATACCTTGTAATAATGCTTTGTGTACATCTTGTACGGTATGCGCACCACGAATTGAATTCATCGTTTCTAGTTGAATTTGTTTAATTCTATCAAGTGCCCATTGTTTTATAAAGTAAGAAGCAGATTGATTATTTAGTATTTGCTGAGTTTTATTTACTACAACATATCCTAATTTATGTTCTGCTATATGTTTTTCACCTAGTAAATGTGCTTGGTTTAAAATATGTTTATATCTATTATTAAACTCTTGTTGTAATTGATTTAATTCTACTAAATTATGAGCATGCTCGACTTTTTCTAAAAATTCTTTTTGTAGTGCAGTTAATTGTTTATCAAACTGAGTTTTTTCATTAGAAGTTAAACCTTTTATTGTTTCAATTTCTTTGAAACCATTTTGGATTTGAGTATTAACATCAGTAATGATATCCTTTTTAGCTTTATTTAGCGTAAAGCGTTTAGGATCAAACTGATCTATTTCTTCAAAATCAGTTCGTTTTACTGTTTCAATATCTTTAATCGATTTTGAATGATTCACTTTATCGATGGCTTGCTTTTTCAATCTTTCAATTTCAGCTTTTGCATCTTCACGTTGAGTAGACGTTAATTCGTTATTAGAATCTATATCTTTGATTTTTTGTTTTACCAGAACATCAATTGTTTTTATAGCATCCTTTTTAGCTATTTGTAATTCTTTTTCTACAACTTTGACTGGAACATTTACAGTGACATATGAGCCATCAGCTAAAATAACCTTAACTTTAGCGGTTAGGTGATCAGCTACTTTATCAGTGTTCGGTAATGAAACAATATTGACTTTAAGTTCATCAGTTAAAGTCATAGCTCCAATTATAGATTCTAATGAAATAGTTTCATCTCTGTGAACAACCACCTCACTTGTTACTAGAGCATTTTGAAGGCTCAATTCAGGTAGTTCAAAAACTAATGGTTGCTGATCAGTATCCCAAATAATGATATGAGCTAAAGTATTAAATGCATGCTCTTTATTGTTATTGATATCATCAATTGAATTAGAATTTTCGATATGTTGAAGTGCATCTTTTTCTGTTTTATCAATATCTGCTAAAGCATGTGCCTTTTGAGAAGGTGTTAAATCAGTGTTGTTATTTATTGCATCTCGTTTCTTTTGTGATAACTCTTTTATCATTTGTTTAGCTTCTGCTTTGGCGATAATTAATTTTTTAGTAGTTTCAATGACTTCATCTAGTTTTGTTGTAGCATTTTCTATTTGTTGTTTGTTTATAGCTTGTTGAATTTCATTCTTAATTCCATTTACTAACTTATTAATTTGAGATATTAGTTTATTTTTTTCTTCATTTGATAAGTTTGGATTTTGACTAATTAAGTGATTTATATCTTCAACTTTTTGGTCAATCATTTGATTAGCATCTAGTTTTGCTTTAGGTAATTCATCTGCATGTATGTGTTCAATTGCAGATTGCCCTTCATCTTTTGCTTGATTAACTAAATCATTTGATGTTGCGTCATTAATATTAGAAAGCGCTTTTCTAGCTTCCTCATTTACCATTTGTTTAGCTTGAGCTTTAGAATTTGATGTTGCATTAGCGTGTTCAATTTCATCAAGTTGACGTTTGAGCGTATCTTTAATGTCATTATGTGCTTTTGTTTGAGCATCTTTAAGTCTTTCAATTCCATTTAGAAGTGCTCTAGCATCATCCATGTTTTGAATCATTCCAATTATGATATTAGCGTCTTTATTTGTACCGTTTTCTTTGTCAAGAACATTATTCGCTAAGTTGATAGCGTAATCATATTGTAATTTATGGTCTTCATCAGCATTTAAATATTCAATGTTGTCTTTTGTAGTTGCTGTTAATTGAGCTACATGTTCTTTTAAACCTTGCATAGCATCATTTAATTCTATTGCATTATCAACGATTTGATTAATTATTTTAATGTCTTTAGACGCTCTAATCTGATTAATTATTGCAGCTTTTTGAGCATTATTAAGTATATCTAATTCTTTAATAATAAATACTTCAGATTTTTGTTGATGTTCTTTTAGACGTCGTTCACCATTTAATTGGTCTTTAGCATTATCTATTTGTGTTAAAAGATGTTGAATGTCATTGATATTGACATTTGTACCGCTATTTTTATTTAATACGCCTTTAGCTTCTTTTAAAGCTTTGTTAAATTGACGTTTTAAATTATAATCAGCGTTTCTATAATTTAAACTTGCTTTAACAGGATTTACTAAAGTTTTAAGCTTATCTCTCAATAATTTCATTTTATCGTTTAATTCTAACGTTGATTGAGTGAGCTGAGATAACTCTGTTAAAGTATTTGCTGAATTTACCTTGTTTGTGACATCTTCAAGTTGTGCTTTATTTAAATCTTTTAATCCTTTTATTAATTTTAGATCTTTGCTCTTCTCAGTTGCAAGTCGTTGTTCACCATTTAATGCATTTTTTGTATCGTAAATGGCTTGACTAAGACCTAATACTTCTTCAATCGTTGCTGGATTTTCTGAAGTTTTAGAACTTGTTGCACTTGCTTGTTGTAGCGCCTCATCAAATTCAATTTGTAAATTCTTATCAGCATTAATATAATTCACACTATTTGGAACAGAAGTTGAATTACTTTCTATAGTATCTCGTAAGTCTTTCATTGCATTATCTAAATCACTAGCTTTAGATAATGTATTTGCTAAAGATGATAAATCATCAGAGTTGTGAATATTATTTTCAGCAATATGACGCTGTGCATCATTGATATAAGATAAAGATTGTACGTATTGAATTGCTTTAGCTTTAGCTTTTGATAAACGTTGGATACCATTTAAAGCATCTTTAGTATCCTCAATCACTTGTTTGAGTCCCTGAATTTGTTTTTCATCTAAATTTTTACCATTTTCTTTTGCAAGAACTTTTCGAGCATTACTTAAAGCATGGTCAAATTGTTGTTTTAAATCTTCATCTGAATTTATATAATTTGAGCTTGCTTGGACAGGAAAAGCTTGATTATTAAGTTCATCTCTTAAAGATTTCATTGCATCATTTAAATCAAATGCTTGATTCACGATTCTAGACAATTGTGCAATAGAATTAGTATTCATAATTTCATCATTTGCATGTGTGAATTGAGCTTTATTAATAAATTTTAAACTATCAATTAGTTTTTCTGCTTTTGATTTTGCAGCTGTTAAACGTTCAATACCGTTAAGTGCATCTTTAGTTTTGAATATATCATCTTTAAATGTATCAATTGCATTGAAATCTAAGTTCTGACCTTGAGTTTTGTTGAGTGCATCACGTGCATTGTTGATAGCTTGAGTAAAGTTATCTTTGCGTAGGTTATCGGCGTTAATATAATTTATACTTGCTTTGGTTGGAGCATAGTTATTAACGATTGCGTTAGCTAATTCACCCATAATGTCATTGAGGTTTGTGCCCTCGTTGACAATATGTTCTAATTCTAATAAATCATGCGATTGCGTTACTTTATCCTCTAAAGCAGACTTTTGAGCATTGTTTATTTTTTCTAGTGATTTGATATATTCTAAAGCTCGTGGTCTAGCATGATTTAATCTTTCGAAACCATTTAACGATGTTTCTGCATATATTAATTGTTGTAACGCTTGTTTTGTTTCATTTTGGGTTGCGTTAGTTTTTTGTATATCTTGTCCATGTTCAAGTGCTTCATCATAAGCGATGATTTTGTCGTCGTCGGCTTGTCTATAATTATCACTATTTTCAACAGAATCAGCATGATTAATGAATTGTTCTAATTTACCCATTACTTTGTTTAATGCCTGAGCATTGTTACTAACAGTAGCGATTTCTTCTAGTTTTGTTGCGTTTTTAACACTTTCTTTCGCAGTTTGTTGTTGTAATGAATTAAGATGTGTTAATTGATCAATTGTTTGATTAGCATGAACTTTAGCTTCTTCAACTCGCTGATCACCATCGAGGTTTTCTGATGCTTGAGTTAATTGTTCTAGTGCTTGTCGTACTTGATCTAAACTTACATTTGAGCCATTTATTTTATCAATAATCGCTTGAGCATGTGATACAGTTTGGTCTACTTTTTCCTTTTTATCCTCTGAAGCTTCAGTGTAATTAGGCAAAGTAGTATCTGTAATCACTACTTGAGTTTTATCTTCAAGTGATTTCATGGCTTCATCAAGGATTTTAGCTTGTTGCAGAAGTTGTTTAACTTCAGTTCTTAATGCTGCGTGAGAAATCATATCTTTTATAGATTGCTTTTGTGCATTATTAAGATAATTCATATGTTTAATTTCATCATTTGCATTTGATTTGTCATATGATAGTTTTTCTGCGCCAAATAGTATTTTTTCGTTAGCTAGGACATTATCCTTAACAATATCGACTTTATAAGGTTCTAATGTTGGATTTGTTGTCTGATTAAGTAGTTGTTCGGCATCAGCAATAACTCGATCGTATTGTTGTTGATATTTTGAATCTTCATTTAAATATTTACTATCGTTCAATATATTATTTTTATGAGCAACTACTTGTTGTAGTGTTTCCATAGCTTTATCAAGAGCTTGAGCATTATCTAAGTTCTTTGCAACTTTTTCGCGTGTTGTAGCATTTGTATTCGTATTTATCATTACCTCACGTTGAGCAACATTAAGATGAATTAGACCATTAATTACATTAGCGGCATCTTGTTGTGCATGAGCAAGTTTCTGATCACCATGTAAGTTATTTTGAGCTGTTTCGAGTTCATGAGTTATGCTATTGATTACTGTTGGATCCATTTCAGGATTTGTTTGTCTATGAATGATTGAATCAACATGATTTATAGCTTGTTGATACGCCTTTTTTTCAGGTTGATCTTCGTTAATGAATCGACTACTATCTAACACTTTATCTGCATTTTTATATACTTTGTTAAGTGCTTTCATTGCATGATTTAATGATTTTGCTTTTTCAATTGCTTGGGCAACTTCTGTTCTCGTTTTAGCAGTATATATTTGATTAGATATTGAACTGCTTTGTTGTGATGTTAAATCATCCAATTTACTTAATTCTTTATCAGCTAAATCGATAGTTTGATAAAGTTTTTGTTTACCTCTGAGTTGTTTTTTCGCTTGATTAACTTCGTTGATAGCATGCTCTATATCTTCAATAGATAAAGTTGGATTTACTGTTTGATTAAGTATTTCTGTCACATGATCAACGGCGTTATCGTATGTTTCTTGAACATCAGAATCTTCATTAATATAGTTACTTGACTGTTTGACTTGCTCTTTATCTTTGATACTTTCTTCTAAATTCTCCATAGCATGATCGAGTAGTTTTGCTTGGCCAATAATAGCCGCAACTTCAGTTCTGGTAACTGCGTTATTAATTTTTTCATTTAATGCGTTTTGTTGTGCTTGATTTAAGTGCATCAATGTAGGTATCGATTGATGTGCGTTTTGCTTATCAGCATCTAATAATTCAACGCCATTTAAGTCATTATTCGCTTGATTTACACCATCCGTTAGTTGCTTAATTATTTCTTTATCCAATGTTGGATGTTGTTCATTGATAATATTTTCGACTTCTCTAACTGCGTGATTATATTGCTCTTTTTTAGCATCACTTGCATTAATATATTTGCTCTCTTGTCTTACGGATGATTGATTTTGAATGCTGTTTCTTAAATGCTTCATAGCGTCATTTAAAGCTTGAGCACTTTGAAGTTGTTCAGCTACTTTTTCTCTTGTTTGAGCTTCATTAACCAATCTATTTATGGCATCTCTTTGTGGTGCATTTAAATCGTTTAAACTATTAATCAATAAGTTTGCATTTTCTTTTGCTTGTTGTAATTTATGTTCTCCATCGAGTGCATTGATGGCATGCTTTATGTTATTGATTGCATTCTCTATTTCGTCATGAGACATCGTAGGGTTTGCTACTTGATCAATGATTGATTGTGCATGATTAATTGTATCGTTGTACATATTTTGAGGTGTACTATCCTCGTTTATATAATTGTTTGATTGTCTCACATTATCTTGTTGAGCAACGATATCTTTAAGTTTTTTCATATCATTATTTAAAGCTTTCGCTTTGTTATAGATATTATTTACTTGTGAAACTATAGTTGCTTGTTCAATTTCATGAGTTAATGCTTCTTTTTGAGCTTGATTGAGGTTATCTAAGTGATTGACTGCAAAAGTTTTTGAATTTTTATTGTCATTCAATTCACGTTCACCATGAAGTGCATCTTTAGAAATTTTTACATTTGATGTTGCACGTTCCACCTCTAAAGGATTCATAGTTGGATTAGATGTTTGATTGATTATTTGTTTTACACGATCAACGGCATTGTTATATGCAGTTTGATTACCAACAGTTTCATTGATGTAGTTACTTGTTTGTTTAACTTCATGTTCATCAGTAATACTTTGACGTAAAGTATTCATTGAATCATTTAAAGCTTGTGCTTTATTAATTACTTGATGTACTTCAGAACGGGTTTGAGTTTGTTGAATTTCTTGATTTAATTGTTCTTTTTGAGCTTGGTTTAGACCAGTCATTTGATTAATAGTATTGATGGACTGTTGTTGAGCTTGTTTTAGTTTTTGTACGCCATGTAAATCGTTTTTAGCTTCAGTAATTTTATCAGCAATAGTGTTAATATTAGTTGGAGACATATTTGGATTTGTTTGTTCAGCAACTATGTTTTTACCTCTATCTGTATACTCATCAAAGTTAACTTGTTGAGAAGTATCTTCATTAATATAATTACTCGTTTGTTTTATTGCGTCATTACCAGTTAAAGCATCATCTAATTTTTTCATCGCATCATTAAGTTGATTTGCTAATTGAACTACTTTTTGTACTTCTGGTCTAGAATTAGAGTTTTGAACTTTAGTTTCAAGATTACCTCTTTGCGCTTGATTTAAGTAATTTAACGCATTTAATGTTGCTTGAGCATCTGTCTTGTCGTTAGCAAGTTTTTGATCACCATGTAAATTATCTTTAGTTTGTTTAACTTCATTTAGGACACTTTGAATCTCATCATTTGCCATTACTGGTGTTGGTTGATCATTAATTATATTTTTAGCTTTATTTACGGCTTGATTATAAGCATTTTGTTGTTCAGAATCTTCATTGAAGTACTTACTACTTTGTAAAATTTCATTATTATCAGCAATAGAATCTCTAAGTGCTTTCATTGTATTATTTAATTGTTTAGCACTTGCAATTTTTTCTCCTACTTGGCTTCTTGTTGGTGCACTGAAAATATGATTTAAAATCGTATCTTTTTGCCCGTTCGTCAAGCTATTAAGGTTTTGTAGTTGTTCTGAAGCTTCTTTTTTATCTTCTGATAGTTTATTACTACCGTGTAAATCATTAAGTGCTTGTTTGATATTTTCAATAGCTTGATCTATTTGATTTTTATCCATGATAGTTGGATGAGCAGTTATCAAATCTTTTGCTGCTTGAATTGCATGATTATAAGCATCCTGTTGGCTGGAATCTTCATTAATGAAATCACTATTTTGTTTTACTGTATTGTCATTGTTAACAATTTGTTGTAGTTGATTCATAGAGTTATCTAATTGTTTAGAGTTATTTACGATATCATCTACCTGTTGTTTAGTTTGAGCTTGATTAATTAAATCATGTTGTTTATCTTTTTGTGATTGTGTTAATCCTTGCAAATGTTCGATGCTTTGATTTCCGTCTGACTTAGCCTCTGCTAATTTAGATTGCCCATTTAAATTATTTTCAGCAGTTTTAATCGTTTGAGTTGCTCTATTTATTACATCTTTATTAAGCTCTGGTGGTTGGGTAGTTGCAATAATTTGAGAACCATAATTTAACGCAGAATTGTAATTTGCTTGAAGACCACTGTCAGCATTTACATATCTACTATCAGCCTTGATTTGTTCTTTTTTATTTATTTCAGTTTTCAGTGCTTTCATAGCTTCATTAAGTTCTTTTGCTTTTTGTAAGGCTTCTTGAACTTCTGGTTTGGTTGATGCTTGGTTAACTAATGTTTTTTCAGCAAGAACCTGTCCAGGATTTAATGCTTGTAAATTATCAATTTCAGCAACAGCTTGATTTTTAGCCTCTTGAAGTTTTTGCTCACCATGTAAACTTTCTCTAGCATTTTGCAATTCTAATAAAGCATCTTCAATTGTAGCTTTATCTAAAGTGCTACTTGGAACGCCGTTGATAATGTCTTTAGCTTTTTGAAGTGCATTACTATATTCATTTTGTGCCGCTTCATCTTCATTGATAAAGTCGCTTAATTTTTTAACACTGTTTTCAAGAGCAACTTCATTCTCAAGTTGACGCATAGCTTCATTAAGTGCTTTAGCATGATTTAAATCATTAGAAACTTCAGTTCTTGAAGGAGCAGAGTTAATCTCATCATGCTCGCTTTGTCTTTGAGAATTGTTTAGATTTGTTAAATAGTTTAATTCATTGGTTGCATCTTGTTGTGCTTTTTGTAATTTTTGATCACCATGTAAATCGTTTTTAGTTAAATGAATGTTTTGAATGGCATCTGCTATTTTATTGTTGTTTAAAACATCATCTGTAGTGCCGTTTAATATTTCTCGACCTTTTTGAATGGAGTCATTATAAATATTTTGAACTTGCGGATCTTCATTAATATATTTACTTTGTTGATGAACGTTTGACTGTTCTTCTACGAGTGTTTTTAGTGTGCCCATTTCGTTATTTAACTTATTAGCTTGTGCAATTATTTCTGCCACTTGCTGTTTAGTTTGAGCATGATTAATTAAGTCATTTAATGCTTGCTTTTGTTTATCATTTAAATTTGTTGATTGATTTATTATTAAATTTGAATCTGCTTGATTTTGTGCAAGTTTATTCGCACCGTGCAATGAATCTTTTGCTTGAATGACCTTTTGAGTAATAGCTTGAATATTACTTATATCCATAGTTGGGTCGTTAAGTTGATTTATGAGTTGTTCAGCTTGGCTTACAGCATTATCGTACGCTAACTTTTTCTCAGAATCTTCATTGAGATAGTTACTAGAATTTAGAGTAGCATCCTTATCGGCTATACTTTGTTTAAGTTGTTGCATAGCTTGGTTTATTGCTTTTGCTTCTTCTAGTTTCTGAGTTACTGCAGGTTTAGTTGTTGTTCTGCCTATATCTTGGATTAATTTTGTTATTTGAGCTGAATTTAATCCGTCTAGATTTTGTATTTCATTCTTTGCAATTTCCTGTGCTTGTCTTAATTTATTATCACCATGAAGATTTTGTTCAGCATCATTAATTTCTTGAATGGTACGATTGATATCAGTACTACTTATTGTTGGATTATTTTCTGAATTAATTATTTCCTGACCTTTTGCGATAGCTTGTTCATATGCTTCTTTTTCAGAGACATCTTCATTAATATAGTTACTATTTTGTCTTACTAATGACGCTTTGGCTACTGCAACTTTTAATTCTTCCATTTTTCCATTTAAGAATTTAGCATGACTTAACTGTTTAGCAACATTTGCTCTGCTTGTTTGTTGGTTAATGATGTTTTCCAATGCTTGTTTTTGTGGTTCAGTTAAACCAGTAAAGTTAGTAATTTGTTGTTTAGCATCTGTCTTTGCATCTTGAAGTTTTTGATCTCCATTTAATCCATTTATAGCTGTATTTATATCTTGAGTTGCTTGTTTGATTATTTGAGGATCCATCGTCGCATTGTCTTCACCAATAATGTTATTTATTTTATCTACTGCATGATTATAGGCATTTTGTTGAGCTAAGTCTTCATTAGTATAATTGCTATTTTTACGAATTTGCTCTTGATTCATAATGCTATCTCTCATTGCTTTCATAGCATCATTAAGCTCTTTTGCTTTCTGCAATTCTTGAGCTAAACTTTCTAGAGTTGTCACATGGTTGATGTTATCCTTAACAGTTTGGCGTTGTGGAACATTGAGACTGTTTAAGCTATCTATGTCGTTTAAAGCATTGTCTAAAGCCTGTTTAAATCTGGATTCTCCATTTAATTCGTTATGCGCTTGGTCTATCTTGTTTAATAAATCTTGTAATGCTTTATGATCTAATGTATCTGGATGATTATGAATTAAATCCTCAGCTTCTTTAATAGCATTATCATAATTTTGTTTTTTATCATTATCAGCATTAATGTAATTGCTTAAATGTTGAATTTGATCTTTATCATTTATGACTTTATGAAGTGTACTCATATCACCATTTAATTGTTTAGCAATCTCTAGTTGTTTATTTACCTCATCTCGAGTATCAGCATTATTAATTAACGGTTTAAAATGGTTTTTTTGTTCTTCGGTTAAGTCATCTAAATGATTTAATTGATTATTAGCATCTTGTTTAGATTGAGCTAATTTTTGATCACCATGTAAATTATTCACTGCATCTTTAATATTTTGAAGTGTATCAGCAATTTTTTGTTTATCTAAGGTTGGATTAGATGTTTGATTAATTATTTCTTTTGCAGCTTGGATTTTATCATTATAAGTTTTTTGTTTGTCTGAGTCTTCATTTATGAATGGGCTGCTATTTGAAATTTGATCATCTTGATTCACTTGATCTTCAAGTTGTTTCATAGCTTCATCAAGCGCTTCGGCCTCTTTAAGTTTTTCTGCAACTTGGTCCCTAGATGTAGCTCCATTAATAGCTTGTATAAGCTCATCTTTTTGAGGTTGATTAAGATGATTTAAGTTACCAATGGCTTGATTAGTTGTATTTTTGTCTTGCTGTAATTTTTGAGCTCCATGAAGGTTATCTTGTGCTTGTTTAATATTATTTAAAGCATTAGTAATGTCTTGTGCATTTAAGTTAGGATTTGAGCTGTTATTAATAATGTCTTCCGCTTGTTTAAGTGCATTATTATACGCATCTTTTTGTGCAGAATCTTCATTTGTATAATCACTGTTAGCATGAACACCATCTTTTTGCGCAACTTGTTCTTTAAGTTTTTTCATTGCGTCATTTAGTGCTTTTGCTTGCTCAATTTTTTGCTTAATATCATCTCTACTATTAGAAGTGTTAATTTGTTCTCTGAGTTTTTCACGTTGTGCATCTGTTAAATCTGTTAATCCATCTAGTTCTGTCGAAGACGTTTGTTTGTCTTGATTTAATTTTTCAGCACCATGTAAAGCTTGTTCTGCATTTTGAACGGATTGAGTTGCTTGGTCAATGTTTGCTTTAAGTAATTCAGGGTTTTGAGTTTCGTTAATAATAGTTTCAACACGTTGAACTGCATCATCATAGTTTTGCTTAATTTGAGGATCTTCATTTAGATATTTACTATCTGCTTTCACTTGATCTTTTTTAGCAATACTTTGTCGTAACTCACCCATAGCATTATCTAATTGTTGAGCGGTTTGTAAGTTTTGTTGAACTTGTTCTAATGTTGATGCGCTATTAACTAGATTTTTCTCTGCATCTTTTTGGGCATTGTTCAAATTAGATAGATTTCTGATTGTTTGATTGGCATTATTTTTAGCTTCCTCTAATCTATGATCACCGTCTAAGGCATCTTTAGTATTTTTCACGGTTTGTGTTGCTGTAGTGACATTACCTTTATTAATTGTTGGTTGATTCGTTCCATTTATTATATTTTGAGCATTTTGTACAGCTGCATCATATGCTTGTTTCTTAGATGGTTCCGCATTGATGTAATTACCGTTTGAAACAATATTAGTATAATCTTTAATACTTTCTTTTAAGGCACCCATTAAACCATCTAAAGCTTGAGCTTCTGTTAAATCGTGTTGGACTTGCGTACGTGTAGATTCATTATCAATTAAAGAATCTTCCATATGTTTTTGAGCTGAATTCAAATTCTGTAATTGAGCAATCGTTTGTTTAGCACTATCTTTATCGTGTTGTAGTTTAGTATCTCCATGAAGATTAGATTTAGCTTGAGTTACGGCATTTGCCAATTGATTGATTGTATCTGAGCTTAACGTTGCTTGAGTTTCATCGATAACTTGTTGAGCATTATTTACAGCATTGTCATAAGCTTGTTGTTGGTCATGATCCTCATTAATATATTTACTACTATTTTTAGTATCGTTTTTATCTTTAATGCTTTTACGTAAACCAAGCATTGCAGTATCTAATGTTGTTGCTTCTTGACGAATATTTCTCACTTCATCACGTGTTGTTGCTGCAGTTACTTTAGCTACTTCAGCATTTTTCTGAGGTTCATTGAGACTCGTTAAACCACGTATTCCAGTTTCAGCAGCTTGTTGGTCTTGTGTCAGTTTTTGAGCACCATGTAATGCATCTTTTGTAGTGTTAACAGTTTGAGTTAAACGTTCTATAGCTAATTTGTCTAGAACAGGTTGAGCATTGTTGTTGATTGTAGCTTGAGCTTCATTGACAGCATTATCATAATTGTGCTGTTCAGGTTGATCTTCATTGACATAATTGCTACTTTGTTTTACTTGATCAACGTTTTGAACACTGTTTCTTAAAGCTTCCATCGCATGGTTCAATTCAGTTGCTTTGTTTAATTCTTCTTGTACTTTTGTACGGGTATTAGCTGAATTAATTAATAGATTTAATTCACGCTTTTGACCGTCATTTAAGCTATTTAACCCATTGACAGTTTGTGTAGCTTGTTGTTTAGCATTAGCTAATTGTTGAACACCATCAAGATCTTGTTGTGCTTGTTGAACGCGTGATAGCGCTTGTTCAATTGTAGCTTTATTAAGCTCTACGTTTGGTGTGGCATTGATGATATTTTCTGCGTTCTGTAGTGCTTGATCGTAAGCTGTAACTTTAGTCGGATCTGCGTTGATATATGCACTGCTACGTTTGATGTCCTCTTTATTTTGAATGCCATCTCTTAAATTACTCATAGCAGAATTTATTTCTTTAGCTGCAGCTAACTTTTGAGCAACATCTGTTCTTGTTTTAGCTTGATTGACTAAATCTTTTTCGGCGTTGATTTGAGCTGTGTTCAAACTAGATAAACCTTCTATTTGTCTATTTGTGCTTTCTTGGTCAGTGTGTAATTTATTTTCTCCACTTAACGCTGTTTGAGTCGTATTGATTTGATTAATAGCCTGCTCAATTTCATTTTTGTTCATGATTGGATCTTGAAGTTTATCAATAATAGTTTGACCGGCTTGTACAGAATTATCATAGTTATGTTTTGGTTGTTCATCTTCATTGAAATAATTACTTTGTTGGTGAACGTTATTTTGTTGGCCTACTTTATCTCGTAAAGCTTGCATTGCAGTATTTATTTCTCTATCCAAAGTTAATTGTTGATTAACTGCTGGGATTGTCTGCTGTGCTTGAACATTTTCAATTGCTTTTTGACGTTGTGCATCATTTAATGCTGTAAGTTTATTGATTCCAGTAATCGCATTATTTTTAGCTTCTTCTAATAGATGTGAACCTTGTAACGCATTTTGAGCGTCAGTCAATTGTTGTAACTTTTGTTCAATTTCCGATTTATTTAATGTTGGATTACCGATTTCATTAATAATATTTTCTGCTTCTTGAAGTGCTTGATCATACCCACGTTGATGTTCAGTTGAATCATTAATGTAATCGCTACTTTGTTTGACATTAGTCTTTTCAGCTACTTTATCTCTTAATTGTTTCATTGCATTATTTAATGATTTAGCTTCATTAAGATGCTCTTCTACTTCAGAACGTGTATTTGAACCGTTGACTAAGGATTCCTCACCAGATTTTTGAGGGTCATTTAAATAACCTAATTGTCCAATTTCTTGATTAGCAGTTCCCTTATCTCTTTGTAACTTTTCTACACCATGTAAATCATTTTTAGCTGTGTTAATTCGGCTAATCGTTTGATCAATAGTAGATTTATTTAATTCTGGATTGTGTTGACCAGTTATATATGTCGAGCCATTATCAATTGCATTATCATAAGTATTCTTTTGAGTTGAATCCTCGTTAAAATAATTACTTGTTGAATGTATTGCATTTTGATTGTTAACTAAGTCACGTAATGTTTGCATTGATTGATCTAATGCTTCAGCATCACGTAATTTATTAGCAACTTGGTCTCTAGTTTGAGCGCCATTAACGGCTTGATTTTCTTTTGTTTTTTGCTCGTTTGTTAATCCGCTTAGGTTGTTTATTGAAGCAACAGCATCTTCTTTAGCTTTAGTCAGTTTAGCTTCACCGTTTAGATTGTTAATTGCAGAATTAATATTATTAATTGCTTGTTCAATTGTTACTTTATCTAATTCAGGGTTTTGTGATTTGTTTTTAAGCGCTTCTGCACTTGCAATCGCATTTGAATATGCTTGTTGTTGGTTCGCATCTTCATTGATAAATTTACTGCTATTTATCATTTGGTTTTTACCATTGATAAGGTGATTCAGTTGTTCCATCACCTTATTTAGTTCTTTAGCTTTTGCTAATTGAGAAGCAACTTCTGTTCTAGTTTGAGAACTGTTGACTAAACCTTTTTCACTATTTCTTTGCGCATCAGTCAATTGATTTAACGTATTGATTTCTTGATCGGCATTTTCTTTAGCACGACGTAATTGTTCTTCACCATCTAAAGCATTTTTAGTAGTAAGAATCGCTTGTGCTTTTTGGTTAATTGAATTGGCATCAAGAGTGGCTTGTTGTTCATTAACTATTTCTTTAGCATTATTTAGAGCCTCAGTAAAGGCATGTTGTTTTTCGGGTTCAGCGTTAATATAATTACTTTCGTTTGTTACTGATTCGTTGTCAGAAATGTTTTGTCTCAACGTGTGCATTGCACTATTTATTTGATTAGCCTTACTTTGCTCTGCAGTTACATCAGTTCTTGTATGAGCAGTGTTAATAGCTGTTTTAATAGCCTCTTTCTGAGGTGTGTTTAAATCAGCTAATGTATTAAGTGCATTAATTGCTTCCGTTTTAGCAGTTGTTAATTTTTGTTCACCATGCAGTGCATTCTCTTTAGTTGAAATGTTACTGATTGCGTTATCAACTAAAGTTTTATCAAGTACTGGATCAGCTGTTTTATTAATTATAGTTTGTCCCATTGTAATGGAATCATTGTAGGCAGATTGCTCAGGTTGATCTTCGTTAATATAAACACTTGTTTTTTGTACTGTAGGTTGTTTAGCAACTAATGATTTTAACGTGCCCATAGAACTATCTAGTGACTTAGCTTGGTTAAGTTGTTCTTGTACTTCCGTACGAGTTTGTTTACTATTTACCAGTTCCTTTTCTTTAGCTTTTTGAGTATTAGTTAAGTTTGGTAAGTTACCGATTTCTGTATTAGCACTACTTTGTGCTTGTTCTAACTTTTGTTGTCCATGTAAATTCTGATGGGCAGTATTTACTGCTTGTGTTTTTTGATTTACTACGTCACGGCTCATTTCAGGGTTAGATTGTGCATTTATCAATGTTTGAGCATGAGTAACGGCTTGATTGTAAGCTTCTTTTGGACCATTATCTTCATTTATATAATTGCTATTTGCTTTAACATTGTTAACGTCGTTCACACTGTTACGTAATGCTTGCATAGCAATATTCAATTGATTGTAATCTTGTAACTGACTCGTAATATTTGTTTTTGTAGAAGCTTTGCCTACATTTTCTTTAGCTTTGTTACGTTGAGCTTCATTTAGATAAGTTAAACCATCAATGGTTGTATTAGCATCTCTTTTAGCTTCAGCCAATTTGTCATTACCATTTAGATCATTTTTAGTCGTATTGACTCTTTGTGTAACTTTATTAATTTCAGCTGGATCAAGTTGTGCTTGATTAGCATCAGATTGATTAATCAGTTGTTTAGCATTGTTAACAGCGTTATTATAAGCATCTTTTTTGTCTTTATCTGCATTAATGTAATTGCCGTCATGCAATTCATCGTCATAGTTAGCAATAGTTTGTTTCAGTTGAGTCATTGCTGTGTTAACAGTATTAGCTTTTTCTTTAGCTTGATTCACTGAATTGATGTTTGGAGAGTGATTTATAGTATCAGTTAAAGTTTGTCGCTGAGCATCGTTTAAATCATTTAAGGTATTTAAATGATTAAGTGCTTGTTGTTTAGCAACTTCTAATCTTTGATTTCCATCTAACGCAGTTTTCGTACGTTTAACATCTTCAGCTTTTTGATCAATCACATCAGCACTCATTGTCGGACTTTGAGTTTGGTTTAAAATACCTTTAGCCGCATTGACTGCATTGTCATAGTCTTGACGTTTATTGTTAGATGCATCTAAATAATTTTCTTGTTGTTTTTGATTTTCGTAATCTGCAATACTTTCACTTAATGCTGTCATAGATTGATTTAAAGTATCAGCCTTATTTTTAATCGTTTCTAAAGTATTATGATTAGGTGCTGAGTTAACTTGAGCTTTAAAATTATCTTTTTGCGCGTTATTTAAATGACTTTCATTATTAATATGATTGATATATGGCTCTCTATTTAATGTAAGTTGAGAACGTGCAGTGTCTAATGCTTGTTTATGTGCATTTGCTTCATCTGTATTTTGTCTAATTTCAGCTACAGTAGGTTGACCACCTAAAACTTTAGATATTTTTTCAAGGTTTTGTCTAGCTTTTGCTAATTTATCATTATAATTGTTAAGCGAATCTTGAGTCATGCCGTCAGTATCTGTTTGTTGGTTAATACTGTTTTCTAATCTATTTTTAGCTTCTTGAAGTTGAGTTTTGTCTGGAACAAGTGAAGTTCGAGCATTTTGTAAATCTTGTATGACTTGTTGTGCATTAGCAACGCTCTCTTTAACTTGTTCTACTGTCGGATTACGTTTAAGTAATTTATTTACTTTGCCTTTTTCTATAATTGCTGCACTTAAGCTATCATTGTAATTATCCACTGAATCTTGAGTCATTCCATCTGTGTTAGTACCTTGATCAATTTCATCTTGAAGTTGTCTTTTTATTTTTTCTAAAGGTTGAGTATCAACTTGTAAGTTATTCTTAGCTTGTGTTAAATCGTTACTGATTCGTTCCGCTTCTGCTTTATTCGTTTTGATTGCATTAACATCTGGATTGTTCGCTAAAACGTTATTAATTGTGTTAATTTCGTTTTTAGCTATTTGTAGTTTTTGATTATAATTTGCAACAGATTGCTGAGTCATACCATCTGTACTAGGTACCTGGTCGATGTTATTTTGTAACGCTGTTTTAGCGGTTTCTAATGGTTCTTTATTAACTGTTAACCCGTTAATTGCTTGAGTTAAGTTTGTAGTTTGCTGATTGACTCGGTCTGTTTCAGTTGTAATTTGTTGTTCATCGGCATCGCCGTTATTAATTAATGCTAAAGCAGTGTTAGATTCATTTTGGGCTACGCGTTTAGCGTTTTGATAAGCCTCTATAGATTGTTGTGTCATACCATCAGTTTGTACAGTTTGATTAATTTTATTTTCTAAATTTAATCTTGCAGCTTTTAATGCATCATTATTTGATAGCGGTTGAAGTTGATTAATTGCTTCAGTTAATTGTTGATTCAACTGATTTACTTGTTGTAATGCATTATTTACCTCTTGAACAGTACGTATAGGTTTTTGTATCACAGCGTTGGCATTATCTTTAGCAGAAGTAATTTGTGTTTCTAATGATTGAATTGCTTTATTATATGCATTGATACTTCTTGGCTTTTTATTATTTGTATCGCCTCTTCTGTTTAATTGTTGAACTGCTGTTTGTAATTCAGTAGTATCTGCAGTTAATTGCTGTTTAGCATCATTCAAATGTGCTAGTGCTTGTTCAACTTTAGATTTCTCGTCTGAAATTTGTTTTGCAGTTGCATCGCCATTGTTGATGACAGCTTCTGCATTTCTGATAGCACTTTGAGCCTCATTTCTCTTAGCTTCATAGTTATTAATAGAATCTTGAGTCATACCTGTTGTTAATGGTTGATCATTAACTGATTGCTGAAGTTGATTTTTAGCTGTGACAAGTGCACTATTATTCTCTTTATTTTGAAGTATATGAATCGCGTCATTAACTTTAAGTTGTACAGCTTCAACTTTTTGTAATGCTTGTGCTACTTCATTAACTGAAGGGTTACTATTTTCAAGAATTTGATGTGCTTCTGATTTAGCGTTATTGTATTGCGTCTCAATAGCTTGTCGAGCAGCTTGGTATTGTTGAATACTAGCAGGTTTTTTACCATTTGTATCAACATTTTGTATTAATTGGTTATAAGCATTTTCCAATTGAGACTTATCAGCACGTAAATCGTTTTTGGCTTTGTTTATTGCATTAATCGCTTGATTTACTCTATTTGTTTCGTTAGTAATTTGTTGCTCAGTGGCATCGCCATTGTTAATGATTTGTTGAGCTTTTTGTATTTCATCTTCAGCTTCACGTTTTTTTGATTTATAGTTATTAGCAGTATCTGTTGTCATGCCTTGTGTTGGATCTACTTCATTAACAATTTGTTGAAGTTGTTGTTTCGCTTGAACCAATGCATTATTATTCTCTTTATTTTTAAGCATTGCTATCGCTTTATCTAATTCAGGTTGAACAGCTTTTATTTTGTTTAACGCAGCAGTCACTTGTGATACTTGAGGATTGTCATTTGTTAAAATACTGTTTGCTTCATTTTTAGCTGAATCAATTTGAGTTTGAATACGTGACTTAGCTTCATTGTATTTCCTGATACTTGCAGGCGTTTTACCGCTCGTATCAATATTTTGAGTTAATTGATTATATGCATTTTGAAGTTCCTCTTTATCTGCTCTTAAACCAGTTTTTGCATTATTTAATGCTTCTAAAGCGCGTTCAACATTTGTTTTGGCGTTAGAAATTTGTTGTGTAGTCGCATCGCCATTATCGATAACTTGTTGTGCTTTTGATATTTCTTGTTGAGCAGCTTGTTGTTTTGAATTGTAATCATCTTTAGTTTGTTGCGTCATACCTTCTGTTGAAGGGACTTGGTCAACTGCCTGTTGAAGTTGTTCTTTGGCTCGAACTAGTGCACTATTATCTTCTTTATTTTGTAAAAGTGCTCTGGCTTCGTTTAATTTTTGTTGTACTTCTCTTACTTTATTTAGTGCATTGTTGACATCAGCTACACTTGGATTTTGCTCTTTTAAAATGCGATCTGTATTTGTTTTAGTGCTGTTCAATTCGTTACTAAATTGTTGATATCTTTGATTGTACGCAGTGATAGAAGCTGGTTTCTTATTATTTAAATCCGTTGGTTGAATCAACTGATTATATGCTTGCTGTAATTCTTGTTTATCAGCTCTAAGCGCTGATTTGGCGTTGTTCAATTCACTGAGTGCTTGCTCTACCTTAGATTTCTCATCAGACACTTGTTGTACACTAGGTTGAGCGTTTTCAATAATTTTATTTGCATTTTGTATAACTTGCTCTGCTTTTTGACGTTTAGCGTTATAATTTTGAATTGTTGCTTCAGTCATACCAGTAGTACTTGGTTGATTATCTAGACTTTGTTGCAAAGCAGTTTTTGCATTAATCAATGGTTGTTTATCAACAGTAAGACCTTGTTTCGCCTGTGTTAATTCATTATTGATTTGTTCCGTCTCAACTTTGTTTGTTCTGATAGCATTAACATCTGGATTGTTAGCTAAGACATTATTAATTGAGTTTATTTTATCTTTGGCTTCTTGTAGTTTACGTTCATAGCTTTGTACAGATTGTTGCGTCATACCATCAGTGCTAGGTTTTTGGTCAATATTTGCTTGTAACTGATTTTTGGCAGTTTCTAAAGGTTCTTTATTAACTGTTAAGTGATTGATTGAATTTGTTAATTCAGACAGCTTTTGATTTAATTTTTCTATTTCTGTAGAAACTTCTTGATCAGATGCATCACCATTATTAATAAGAGTTTGTGCAATACTAGATTCATTTTGAGCTTTTATTTTAGCTTGCTTATAATTCTCAACAGATTGTTGAGTCATACCGTCTGTTTGAACGGTTTCATTAATTTTACTTTCAAGTCGATTACGAGCTTCTTTTAAGCTTTCTTTATTCGCTAAAGGTTGTAATAAGTTAATTGTATCTGTTAAGCGTTGGTTCAATTGGTTTACTTCATGCAATGCATTATTTACTTCTTCAACAGAACGAATAGGCTTATTGATGATAGTATTTGCTCTATTTTCAGTCTGTGTAATTTCAGATTGTAGCGAATGAATAGTATTGTTATAAGCACTAACACTGCTAGGCTTTTTGTTGTTTGTGTCGCCTCTCCTACTTAATTTCCGTACTTCAGTTTTTAAAGAAGTTGTATCTGCCGTTAAATGTTGTTTTGCTTCGTTAAGTGCATTAGTTGCCTCTTCAACTCGAATTTTATTTTCTGTTATTTGTTCAATAGATGCATCCCCATTATTAATAATAGTGTCAGCAGAACTTGCTATATTTTGTGCTTCTCTACGTTTTGTTGTGTAATTATTAATAGATTCTTGAGTCATACCATTTAGTGATGGTTGACTATTAATCGCTTGATCTAATTTTTCTTTTGCTCTAACAAGTTCGCTATTATCTTCTTTATCTTGAAGTATATTAATAGCTTTTGTAACCTCTGGTTGAATTGCATTTATCTTACGTAAAGCATCTTCTACTGCATTTACAGTAGGGTTTGTATTTTCAAGAACATTATGTGCTTCATTTTTAGCGGTATTATATTGGTTTTCGATATTTCGTCTTGCAGACTTATAGTTTTGAATACTAGATGGTTTTTTACCATTGGTATTAACATTTTGTATAAGTTTATTGTATGCAGTCTGTAATTCTCTTTTATCAGCTCTTAAGTCATTCTTAGCATTTTGTAATGCTTGTAATACTTGCTCTACTTTAGATTTTTCAGAAGAAATATCTTGAGCAGTAGCATCTCCATTATTAATAATCATGTTCGCTTTTTGTATTTCATTTTGAGCTTCTCGCTTTTTAGCGTTGTAATTATTAATTGTTTCTTGAGTCATACCGTGTGTTGGATCTGTATCATTTACTGCATTTTCAAGTCTGTTTTTAGCATTGACTAATTCTGTATTATTTTCTTTGTTTTGAAGCATGTTGATAGCTTCTGTTAATTTTGGTTGAATAGCTTTGATTTTGTTCAATGCTTGAGTTACTTGTGATACTTGTGGATTATCATTACCTAAAATTCGCTCCGCTTCATTTTTAGCATCATTAATTTGATTTTGTATTCTGGCTTTGGCTGTTTCGTATTGACGTATACTCGCCGGTTTTTTACCATTGGTAGATACGTTCTCAATTAATTTGTTATATGCAGTCTGTAACTCATTCTTATCAGCTCTCAGATTACTTTTAGCATTAGTTAAAGCTTGCATTGCTTGCTCTACTTTAGATTTTTCAGAAGTAATTTCTTGAGTTGTAGCATCCCCATTATCAATCACTCTTTGTGCAGATGTAAGTGCTCTTTCAGCTTCACGTTGTTTGTCATTATAATTATTAATTGTTTGTTGTGTCATACCTTGTGTTTGAGGTATGTCATTTACAGCGTCTTGTAAACGTTTTTTAGCTTGTACAAGTTCTGAATTATTTTCTTTTGGTTGAAGTAAAGCAATTGCTTGATTCACTTTAGGTTGAACAGTATTTATTTTATTTAAAGCGTCTCTAACTTGTTCAACGGAAGGATTGGTGTTTCGCAAAGTACTACTTGCATCCGCTTTAGCTGTATCTAATTCTTTTCTAATATTTGAAATGGCTTCATTATAGCGTCTTACAGATGCTGGCTTTTTATCATTTGTTAAAACATCTCTATTTAACGTATCATAAGCGCTTTGTAACTGTGACTTATCAGCACGTAAGTTGCTTTTAGCTTCAACATAATCTCTCTGTGCCTGTTCAACTGTGTTTTTAGCATCATTAATTTGTTGGGATGTTGCATCTCCATTATTTATAACGCTATTTGCATGTTGTATTGCTTGTTCAGCTGCTTGGCGTTTATTTTTGTAGTTCCTTGTGCTATCTTGAGTCATACCATCAGTTGAAGCGGCTGGTTGAATCGATTGTTGTAATTGTTCTTTTGCTCTCACAAGTTGACTATTATCAGCCTTGTTTTGTAATAATGCTTTAGCTTCATTTATTTTATTTTGTGCCGCTTGAACTTTAGATAAAGCTGAATTTACTTGTTGAGGTGTTGCAAATTCTGTGCCTATAACTTGGTCAGCATCACTTTTAGCTGTATTAATTTGTGATTGAGCACGATTCATAGCTTGATCAAAGTTTCTGATACTTGATGGTGTTTTGTTCTCTTTACTAATTTCTTCATCTAGTCGACGACGAGCATTGATTAATTCGGTTTTATTAACTTTAGTTCTAACAGTCTCAGTAGCTTCTTCAGAACTTCCATCACTGTAATAAATAACTACTGGAATATGTGATGTACTACCACCAGCTAAATTTGTTGGAAGAGCGTTTCCTTGTTTAATCGCAACTCTATTTTTATTTGGCACTTGAACCGCATTATTAATATCATCATTAGTCACATTTTGACCCTGTTCTTTAACAATTTCATTGATTGTTAAAGTATGTTGCGCAGGTGCTTGAATTACAGTAGGATTTGTGTTTTCAGTGTTACCCTGACCTGCTTTAGGAGTTATTGTAATTTGAGAATTAGGTTTAATTGTATTGGCCGAAAATACAACTTTACCATTATCCTGATTGAACTCGACATAATTTGGTTTATTATTTATCGTCCATTTGCCGTTGTTATTTTTAGTAATAGTGAATGATTTTTGTGTTTCATTGCCATTTAATTTTTCAGTGTAATTAATTTCGACACGTTCAGTTGGATTTAAAGAATTACGTGAATTGTCAGGTAATATATCGAATGTTCCATTATCATAAGTATGAGTTGCTACTTGTTCAGGTTGTGGAGCTTTGACAATATAAATTTCACTAGTTGCTGAAGTACTTATAGTTTCTCCGGAACCTTCAGTCGCTATTGCTTCTATTGAATCCCCAGGTCTAACTGCTAATCGACTTAAAGATATAGCAGTTCCGTTATTTGTTGGTCCGATACCATTTATGTCAGGTGACCCAGTTTCAACAGTCCAACGACCATCATTATTTTTAACAAATGTAGTTAATTTATTTCCATTTTTATTAATAACAATCTTATCTGCAGATGCTTGGATATAATCATTTGTCCCACTTATTAGTATATTACGCACAGCACCAGGTGTTACTGTTACATCACCAGTTTTAGACTGAGTTATGGTTGGTTGATTAGGTTTAGCATTTGTAACTATAAATTTAGCTGATTGTGATGTTTGCCAAACACCCCAGTTGCTAGGATTAACGACATCATAAGTACCAGTTTTAACAAAAGGAGTTCTAGTATATGCTAATGATTGCCATTGATCACTAGTAGTTCCTGTACTTTGCTGGTTCCAATAAAATTTCCAACCATCTATTGGTAATCCCTCTCCATTTTCAAGATGTTTGTAATAGCCTGCCCATGTTCCTTTAGGGAATGTATCTCCTACTTGAATTTTGTAGATAGGTTGAGTGAAATCAAAATTATATACCCACACTTTAACAGGAACTTCTAATGGTGTAGATATGCCAGGATAATTAACAAGTGCAATTAAATTTTGTACACCGGCTATGTTTTTATCAGGTTGACGATTGTCTTTCCAAGAAGCTGTTCCTCCAAGACGGTTATTATTTTCAAAAATAATATAATTATAAACGTCAGTACCATTGGTTAAGTTTCGTCCTTTTTGATCTCTTACTGGATTCTTAGCTGTAACTGTTGGATAGATTGTTATTGGAATATCTACAGTTCTCGTACCTTGATGATTAGGTAGAGTAACTGTAACAGTTTTTGTTGTAGTACCGATGTTGTTTTTCCAACTATTAGGCTCCTCGTTCCATGTAAGAGTAGAATGGGCTGGTATATTACTTATGAAACTATTGAAGTCATTAAAATTATAGTTTGTACCTTTAATTATTTTAATACCATCATTTTTAGCTTGCATGCCAGCGGTAACATTTACTTGATCACTGTTTTCTGAAAAAACACTTATATCTTCAGTTGTATTTGAAGCAATTCCACTACTATTTTGTTTAGTGTACGTTACATTATTTGTCATTGAGGTTTTAGCAGTAATATTTCCGGTTGGTAGAGTGCCTTGAATTGTTACAGTAGCTATACCATTAGAATCTATAGTTGTATTTGTATTAGGAATAACAGTTCCATTTGATTGATATAGAGTGACTTGTGCATTTTGTGGAACATTTCGAACTAAAATTTGTTGACCATTTAATTGTCCTTTTGAAATCACACTATTACTATCAATAACAGGTTTATTTGGTTTGACTTTGAATAGTACATTAACGTTTTCAGTTTGGCCGTTTTGATAAACTACCGTAACTGTTTTAGTAAATGAACCTGCATTACGAGAACTTGGTGTGCCTGATCCTTGGGCCCATCTGAAGTCCATATGTTCTGGCCAATATTGATTTACTGCTTGAACAAAATTTCCTGGATATGCATCACCTGATGAATTAAATCGACCATTGATAGTTGTTTCATATATTTGCTTTGGAATAGATTGACTAAGTTTGTAAGTAGTATCTTTTCTAATTGGTGTTGTTTCACCATCAAAGAATATTTCAGCGTGTAATGTTAAATCTCTACCAATTTGATTACTATTTATATCGGGTCCCTGATTATTAACCCAAACTATTCTCGCATCAACTGGACCTCCCGTTCTTAAACTAAAGAAATCATTTGGGGAAGTTCCTTTGCCGGTTGGAAATTGTTGTCCTCTTACTGTTGTTCTAGTAGTAGGTACAACTTCTAATAACACATGTTTAACTGGAACGGTTATTGTATTAGTTGTACCATCAGAAAATGTAGTTGTAACATTAACTGTAGCATTGTTCCCACTTCTATTTACTTTACTTACAACTTGACTACGAACGTCATTATTTGACTCATTGACATAATTTCTTGTACCTAAAATTTTAGTCATGCTGAGTGAAGATTTTACTCTATTTTGATCTTCAATTGAAAGGTTAGCATTGTTTTGAATATTACTAATTCTCACTGGTGTTTGATTACTTGATGAAGTTGTTATTCTATATTTCTCGTTTAATGGTTTTATATTTACTGTGAAAGAAACAATACTTTCATTTCCACTTTTATCTGTGGCTTTAACTTTTACAATTTTATTTATGCTATTAGTAACATTAGGAGCCTGACCTACTAACTCGTTGTTGTTTCTGGTCATAGTAATTGCACTATCACTTGTAGAAGCTACTGTATTTAATCCATAATTATCATTTACATTGATAGTATTTTTAAATGTTTCACCAGAATATACCGTATGATGGTCGTAATTACCTACAGTTATACTAGGATTTACTTTATCAGAAGGCACAAAATAAACATTAATCACGTTATTGGTATTGCTTAAATTTTGGCCTAATTTTTCAATGTAACCTTTTGGACTGTATGGTGCTAAGTATAATTGTGCCTTATAGATAACACCCATAATACCATTATTTGCCGCATTAGCTTTAACAACTTTATCAATATTAAAAGCGGATGCCCCATTAGCTTCTGGAACTTGACCATTTACGATAGAAGAATTTTTTTCATTATATATAACGTTAGAATGACTGACTTGACGTCCACCGTAACCATTATCTGGTTCTACTAAGTCTAATACTTGAATAGGATTTGAGTTAAGTAAATAAGATTTCTCGCCATCATCTCTAATTATAGATTTAGAATACCCATTAGACCCTCGTTCTGCTAACTGTTTTTCATTACTATTGATATTTGAACGTAAATTTGAGTTTTTAGCTGTTGCTTGAAGTAAAGTTAACACGTCATTAGTATTTATTTGTCTACCTAATGTTGCATCATATTTATAAATAAGTGATTTATGATCTGGTGACCATTCTAATCCACCATCTGTATTTCTACCTTGAATCTTACTAGAAGTCCACGAAATGGTATAATCATCCCTTATATTAACCCAACGTAAGAAATTCATATTATTGAGATTTGATGAAAACTCTTTTATCAAATCGCCCTTACGTATAGTTACTGTCACACTACTAACATTTCTATGGTCAAAGTTATTCGAAACAGTGATATCGTTATCGTTTAAATTAAGTCCAGAATTAGCTGCTTTAAATGCTTGTTTGATTTTATTGATTTCATCATTAGTTAAATTATAAGTACTAACTCTATATACACGATTATTACCAGTAGGTGCATTAACCTCTACTATTTTAAGTTTTAAATTAAGTTCTTGTTGAGTCTTATGATAAGCATTTTTAGCATTAACTCTATAGTTATAATTTCCAACATTGAGTCGACTAATTTCACTCGATGAAGGTAAAGATCCAATAGCTGATATAGAGGTGAAATCTCTATTAGGTAAATCCGAACCATTACTTAATGAGAAATATTTTCTTAAGTTTGGACCAATGGTATAGTTTTGTCCTCTAGCAATAGTGATTACTGCTTCTTTTTTATTTGTATTACCATTTTCACTGAAAATGGATTTTCTTTCGGGCTCATATGTGATTACATTTTCAGCATCAATAACATCTACAGAACCATCTCTATAATAAAATGTAACATCGCCGTTTACTCCAGCGAGTATTGGGTTATTTTGTAATAAATATGATCTTATATTAGCATTTGCTTCACTTATTTTTCTTTTTACCTCTTCTCGTTCGGAATTAGATAATGAAGAAGGGTCTGTCACTAATTGTAGTTGATCTCTAGATAATCCGACTGGATTTAAATCATCAGCCAACTTACCAACATTTAAAATAAAGGTTTTAGCTGGATTTGTTGTATTTCCAGAATTATCGGTTGCAGTAATATTGAAATGATATGTCGTATTATATGCTTCATTACTAGGTATATTACCAATTAACTTAAGCGTACCCTCAGTATTATTATTAGGATTGATTGTAAAGGTTTTTGTCCAACCTTGAGGTAAATTGACGTTTACATCTCTTAAACCTGAACCGCCAGTATTATCAGTGACTGGAAGAGTAATTTCTACATGATCTCCCCTGTAATACTTATGAACTAGTCCTGCCGGTTCATTAATTGTAGGTGGTGTTGTATCGCTACTAAACGGAACGCTATTACTAAAGTTTGATTGTACATATTGATTGTAATAAACAATTGCCTTTAATTCACCGCTTAATGGTAGATCTTTAAGGTAGTCTGATGAACGGAATGTTAAGACCCCATTTTTACTTGGATCATTATCATGGTATGCTTCTGCAACTACTGTGTAGTTTTCAGGGACAGTATATGGATTTATTTCTGGATCATGATCGCCATCGGTTCCGCCCATCACAAGTTTGATTTTAGCAGTAGTATCATTTGGTATATCTGTTACTCTTATTTCAGGCTTATGGTTAGGATTTCCACGTAATTCATTAGCAGTTGTAATGATTCTTGGTGGAGTTGGTTTTGATCTAATTTCAAATTGTTCTACTTTATCACCAAACTTAACAGTGATGAAATAATTTCCTGGATCAATATGACCAACAAGAGCTAAGTTTTTTTCAGTAGCATTATTTGTTCTACCCACAGCGTTTTGTAATGTAAGCGTGTTAGGATATCCTGTAATAGACCATTCACTATCTTTAATTGGTTCATTACTAGTAAGTTTGATACGTATCTCTTGTTGATAAGGTAATATTCCTGATCCTACAGTGTTATGAAGCGTTCCACTCATTACTTGGAAAACACCATGGCCCGCTCGTTTCGATACTGAAAATTCCTTTCTATCTTGTTTTTCATTATCGTGATATAACTCAATTGTATGTTTTAACTCAGGTTTTACATATAAATTTACTGGTAAAAGAGTTTCAGGGTTATGATGGCTATCTTCAACATCAAAACCTACAAGAAATTGAATTGGACGGCCTGAACGTGCTGCATTTTGAAGATTTTCTTGTGAAAAAAGTTCTTCAATTTGATAGGCATTCATTGCATTAGCTCCCTGCCATCTTTCCTGATTATAAGGAAGATAAGATGGATAAATACCTAGGACTGTACCAGTCACATTCTTTACATAACTTAATGGGTCGTATACCGAATCAATACTTCCGGAACCGTCACTATCCAAAATAGGAACATCAGTAGTTCTCTGTAATGTAGGATCGAATTGTCTGATTGTTCTTTTTAAATGAAGTGTACGATTTTTAACTTGGACATTTGACTGTACTCGATTTCGATAATTCTTATAAGGTTCGACATAGAGTTGGTTATAGTTCGTTGCTTGTTTATATTCACCAGAACGCGCGCCAGCAGCATAATACAATCTTGCAGTTGGAGCTCCTTGAGTTTTAAATGAAATACGATAACTTACATCACCACTACCTTTAAAACTATATATTGTATCTAATCCTCTTATTTGATCTGGTTTCTCACTATTTAGCAATGCGAAGTTTTCATCGCCATAATATTTATTAGTTTGTGTAGCGCCTTCTCTGTCGAAGTATAATTCTCCCCCTCTAGCAAAGTCAGAAAAATTATTAACACCATCATAAAATGCATAATTTGTAGCGGAGCCATGTTTAAAATCATTCGCTACGCTAGAATTAATAGCACCTGCTGATCTCCAAAATTGAGGTAGTGGTGCACCTGATCCAAATCCAACGCCACCAGTAGATGTACTTGAACCATCACGGTTGATAATAGTGAAAGTTACTGGACCAGTTGGTGTTTGATCACTTGGAAGTCCAAACCAATAGTACATATATTCATGCCCTTTATGATTACTATTAAATAAAATATCCCATTGATATCCATCTTTAAGTCGTTTTGTAGTGATATAAGCATTACCTTGTACATCAGAAGCACGTAAGATGTTCCTAGATCTTGGTAAATTATAAGGCCATCTTCTATTTGAAGCATGGAAGAAAGTACCAGGAGGGAAACCAGAATCATCATCGTCTTTTGAAACATAATATTCAGTTCTAGCATCTAAGTAATCGCTTCTTGATGAACGATTCTCAACAACACTTCTCGTACTTCTTCTACCACGTTTTTCTGTAGTAGATTGTTGTGGTAACGTACGTGCAAGTTCTAATGCTTTCTCTAATTGTTGATATGCCGAAACAAGCTGTTCTGAAGGAATATTTTGATTATTACCTAGTAAGTCATTGACGTAGTCAAAAGTAGATTTGACTTTTTGATATTCTGTTGCATCCGCACGATCTCTATCAATCATTCTGTAATTGTGATATGATGCGTCAAAAAAAGCTTGTAATGCATTTTTATCTAATGGTGGATGTACTTGCTGCGATTTATCTTTCTCTTGTAGATTCTCTTTCTCTTTGTCATTTTTACTTGCTCGGCTTTCTGCAAGTACATTTTCTGTTAGTTTATGATGTTTATTTTCAGAAGCATTCCCATCGCTATCGCTTACTATTTTACTATGTGCTTGCATAGTACTATTATCAACTTTCAATGGTTCGTTATTCATATTTGCTTCACTATGCGATTGATTGATACTATCATCCGAAACATTTGTAGGTAATTGTTGCGATGTTTCATTAGTGTCTTTGAATTGATCCGACAGTCGTGCATTTGCTTGATTTTGACTAGTTGATGAACGTAATGATTCAGTCTTCCCACTAGAATTTTGTTTGTTATTTTCGATTTCTTGACTATGCGTATTCGAATCATCATCATCTGTTTGATTTAATTGTTTAATTAACTTTTGATTTTGATTCAACTCGTCGGCACTTGCATGGTTTGTATTGATACCCATGAACACAAGTGTTGCAATCACAGTAGAAAATGTTCCAATTGCGTATTTTCGAATACTAAATTTTTGTAATTTATCACGATTATTCAAAGCTATTGCCACTCCTATTCTTGATGTTTTTTCTTTGTTGTTTGATGTGATTTGAAAATTATACGTTTTTAATGTTGATAATTTTGACAATGAATAACTCATACATTTGCTCAATAAAAAAGAGCAGATGTTCCGACCGTTTAATTTCGGTTTGCTCTTCATTTATCACAATAGCATTTTGAACAACAATTTATTTGTTCTAAACAATAATATCACTTTAAGATAACTTTGTGAAATTAATTCACGAAGTTTTAATAAAATATTTATATTTTTAGTGGAGATGCTAATTGATATTAAAAAAACCAATGAACAATATCTAAATGAAATGTTCATTGGTTTATGGTTAGAGGTGAGTTGCAATATATTTACTTGAAACGTATAGTTCATGTTCATTACAAATGGATAAAATCTCATTTAGTGTATGAGCATATGTCATCTCTTTAAAAAGTTTGTCTGTTTCAATTGGAACTTTGGTATATATTTCTGCGAGTGATTTTGATAAATGCAGATGATTTAAATTATTTGTTATTTTTTTCTGTTGAGCGGGAGTTAATGATGATAAATTGTTCACTACATTTTCGACAGTTCCATGATTTTGAATTAATTTAATTGCTGTTTTTTCACCTATCCCTTTTACACCAGAATAGCCATCTGCTGTATCACCCATAAAAGCTTTAACATCTATTAATTGTTGAGGATTAAGCCCGTATTCATCAATGAAACGATCAAGCGTGTAACGTTGATAGATTGTAAAACCTTTTTTTATAAGCCAAACTTCTACATTATGATTAATGCATTGGAGTAAGTCTCGGTCTCCGGTAATGATATAAACTTCATGTTCTTGTGAATATGTTTCCGCTAAACTGCCAATAATATCATCAGCTTCATAATTACGCTTACCAACATTTACAAAACCAAACTGATGGGATATTTCTTTAACATAATCGAATTGAGGAATAAGTTCATCAGGAGGTGCTGGGCGATTTTGTTTATAGCCATCATACATTTCATTTCTGAATGTTTCTTGCCCCATATCCCAACAAACTGCTACGTGAGTAGGTTCGATTTCCTTGATAGCGCTAAAAATATGTCTTACAAAACCTTGAATACCATTTGTAGGAATTCCTTTAGAATTGTACATAAATTGATTGTGTAAGCTTGTTGCATAAAAATGTCTAAATAATAAAGCCATTCCATCAACGAGCAATACTCTTTGAGGCATTTTTAATCCTTCTTTCTACTATAAAATATTGTCTAATTGTGTCGTTTTCAATTCTAGTTGTTGTATTAATGTATCATCGATAGTGAATGAAAGTAACTCATCAATTTGTTGTTGAATGGATGTCTCCAACATTTGAAATTGATGTTCGGCAAGTTGAGTCATCTCATGGATATAATCATTTAATTGTCGGCGCAATGAGTTCAAATCATCTTGTAATAATTCAAGAGTTTGATTAGCTATGTGTACTTGTATATCCTTTTGTGACTTTGGATTAACTATTTTACGTTTAGTTAACTGTTTTGGTAGTGATTGCAACATTGAATTAAGTTCAATTTGAAGTAACGCCGTATCAACCAGTGATGGCTCAACATTAAATTTTGCATTTATAATAACATGAATCTGATTTAACTTTTTCATGACTGGTAGGATTTGTTCTTCTAGTTGTGAATTAAAATATTTTTTAATCCTTTCTGTGATAAGTGATTGCTCTAAGAATAAGCGTTGATGAATTTGATCTAAATATATTTTAGTTGAAATTTTCTTTTCCTCATTAAAGTCGTTATTTTGTGTCATCTGACTATTAAACACAGATTTAACCTCATCTAAAAGTTGTAGTTTTAACCGTTCATTTAGATGATATACTTGTTCTTCTACTTCATTGAAAGTACGTTGTGCAGTTGTATCAATCAACTCTTGATTTAATAGGGTTTGGTTTTTATAGTGATTTAATTTATGTTGTCTAGCTGATAATTTTGCGTTGTCATCGTGAAAATCTTTAATCATTTTTTTAAAGGAGTTATTCATTTGTTGCAATTGATAAGTCATCTGCTGCTCTAAAATTGTTCTAGATTCAACCTTTGCAAAGTATTGTATACTTTCTCTTAATTCATTTATGCCAATGTTATTCCCATTTAAACTTTGACGACTTGAAACACTATATATATCAGAGTGTAAGTTAACTTGCCCCAGTGCATCTGCAACATAATCCTCAACGACTTGTATATCCTGTTTATCTTCAGCTAGGTCAACCGCATTAATTATCATTTTAAAAGCTTGATTTTCATTTAATTGATTCATATCTTTCATATGTTCGATAAAGGCTTTGTCGTTATCTGTAAATGAATGATTGAAGTAAGTTACATACAAAATAAGGTCAGAAGAAGTGAGAATTTGTTCAGTTTCATTCGTGTGTCTTTGATTATTGGAATGTAAACCCAGTGAATCAATAATGATTTTACCCTTAAGCCAATCTAAAGGTAGCTTAAGGTGTACAGTTTTCACGAAAGTGGCATACTCATCCTCGGCACTCCACTTTTTAATTTCTTCAAGCGATACTGTGTGTATAAGTGAATGTTCTAGCATTGACGTGTACATTTCATAATGTTTCTCAATTGCACTAATAAATGCAAGTTGGTTCTTTTCTAGTTTCGATTTTAACTTCTCTAAATCGCTCTTAATAAAGTTGTCTAAGGTGTTAAACGATATTTCATAAAATTCTAGTACATGATTAACTTCCTCTAGTAATTGCTCTTTAGATTTTAATGTGATTTGACTCTCTTTACCATATGATAATTCCGTCGTTGCCGCTGTTGTTGGATTAGGAGAACTAACTAAATAGTTATCACCTAGTAGAGCGTTGATTAAGCTGCTTTTACCTGCGCTAAATGTACCAAAAACACCTACTTTTGTTATTTGATTATCGAGTCTCAGAATGGTATCGGTGATATCTTGTTTAGTGCGATCAAATAATGGTACATCTTTAACGATATCTAATGCACGCTTAATATCTTGATTAGATGTAACAAACTCGTTACGATGTTGTGTCTCATGTTTACGATGATAAGCAGTTGAATTTTCTTGTTTAAGTTCAAAATGAGTCTCTGTTCTTCCAATTAATTTATCTAAAGAATCGTCTAAATGGATATAGTAATGTTTGTAGTTGTGGGATGTAAGCGAATCCTTTAATGTGTTAAGTTCAATGTATCTATCATATTCATACCTATCTTCATTTTCATCACTCGATAATTCATTAACTTGTACATGATTGACAGCTTCTTCAAATAGTGGTGTTGACTCATTTTCTATTTTTTTATTCAAAGCTTTTATAACTTCATCTGAAAATGTTAAAACGTATGTGTTGCTAATGCTCGTTTGAGTTTGATATAGCTCTGATATAAGTGACGGAACGACGTCATATTCTTGATTTAGTATTTTTTCATTCACAGCATGTTTATTTATGAATCTAGTTAAAAATGACATATCTTCACGAAGTGGTTGTCGTACTTGTTGATTAACTTTCTCTTGCAATTGAGTGGTCGCCTCATTAAGTCGTTTGATTTGTTCTTCTTCTTTTTTCTTCCTTTTATTAAAAAATCCATTCACTTTAAAATCAGTTGCCATGCTTTCTAAATAATTCCGTAAAGATTCACGCATATCGTACGTCATGATATAAGCATTATCTAATATATCTTTACGCTTCTGTTTTAAATAATTAAATAATTGATTAGAGTCATTGAGCAATTGTGCTTCTGCGCTGACTTCTTGATTTTGTTGAAATTGAATATATGCTTCCTCGAATTGTTCTTCATTAATTTGAAGGGTGTCAAGAATAGATTGCATTTCATTTTGAATGTATATGTATTGTGCGTCGGTAATGAATTGAATGGTTCTATTAACATAGTCTTCTGTTGATTCACGATGTTGATCCATAAATACTAGAAAATTTGAAAGTTTGTCAATTTCATTCTGTGGATGATCAAACTTTGAAACGTAATAAGTATCTTGAAGTTTGATATCCCAGTCTTTGATTGATTTTTCGACTCTTGATTTAAAAGTTTCAAATGTAATTTCTTCTTCATTATGTTTATCAATCTGATTAATCACAAAAATAATTGGTATACCAACTTCATTAATACGTTTCATAAATTTAAAGTTCAACGCTGATTGGACATGATTATAGTCTACTGTATAAAACAACAAGTTACTTGTATACATAAATTGCTCTGTACTCGACTGATGCGTTGCAACGTTAGAGTCAACACCCGGTGTATCTTGAAATGTAAACCCTAGATTAAATTTGTTTGATGGAAAATTAATTTCTATCGATTCTACATCGACATTTTGTCGATTCATTTGTTTAACATCGTTGTACGTTTTTAATTTTGTATATTGTTGTTGCGTAAGATTGGCAATGATTTCGTCTTCCTTGGCTACTGAAACGATAGCTGTATTGCTCGTTGTTGGTACTGGAGAACTTGGTAGTATATCTTGTTCTAATAACAAATTAATTAACGTTGATTTTCCAGCTGAGAAATGTCCTACAAATGTTGCGGTGTATTGATTTAAATAAACTTTTTTTATTACTTGATTAATGGTATTAATTAAAGGTCTGTTATTAGATTTTTCCAATTCTTTTTTTAATTTATATAAAGTATCTAATTGTTCATTTATTGCCATAAGTATTACCCCTTTAGTTCAGTGATAAATCACAGTATTTTTACTCGATTAAAGTAACAAAATCAGAATTCAAAATTATTTGAAAGGTAAATTAAATTTAAATGAAAAGTATCTGTAGCTAAATGATTATTGTGACTTTCATCAAAGATATTAGAAGTATAATAAATGAATTCTATCTTGTTTTTATAATTGAATGAAAGATAATCCCCTGTTTGAATTTAAGTAATATTGTACAATTTATTTTATGATAATTAGCAATAAATTCAAAAAAATAAGGCAGCCATGATGACTTGCCCTAAATTTAAGCTTATTTATCTATTTCAAATTCTATCATAATATTGATTGAAAACCCATGCATGTAGATACAAACTTTATACTAATTGAACCAAGCAGGTTTATTACCTTCTGTATTAGGTTTATTCACACCAATATTTTCTTTAGAGTGTAGTTCTGGGTTTTTGGCAATTTGTACTGCTAAAGATGCTACACTTTTACGTGATACTTCAGTACCTTTAAATGTTTCGTTCTTTGCTGTGATCTCATATACATTTTCATTTTTATCTGTAAGCCAGCCTGGACGTATTATTGTGTAATCTAAATCTGAATTTTCTATAATATCAGATGCTTTGCGGTAGCGATTCAATTTTTCGCCAAATTGTTCTTTATTCCATTGATTGAATGGTTCTGGTAGTTCATCATAAATACCAGGAGCTGCTACAAAAATCAGTCTCTTAACATTTTTGTTATCCATGGCTTTTACGATAGTTTCAGCTTGTTTATCAAGTGATCCCGATAAACTTGCAAAAACAACATCAACATTGTTTAAAGCACTTTCTAAATCCTCAATATTTTTAGCGTCTCCCTCATAAACTTTAATTCTATTAGAGGCGTAATCAGGTATACGATGCGCATTTCTCAAAAATAAATCAACATTAAATCTTGAGTTCTCTAGGAAAATTTTTGTCGCTTCGATAGATACTCTACCATTTGCGCCTACAATCAAAACAGTCTTCATATTTAAAAGCCCCTTTCTAATTAAAATATGATACATTTTTAGTATATGACTTATTTTTTAATAAAATTAAACACTCCTATTTAACTGTACTACAGTCAAGATAAGAGTGCGAATAAATAGTACTTGAATAATTACTATAATTACACAAGTATTATAAAATGTAAAATTTAATTTTTATTACTTTGCTTTTTACCCCAATACTGATAGTACGTACATTCAATATACCCGTTGAACAACTTACGTCTTTTAGTCGCTTTTCGATTAACTAAGTATTCAAATTCTTTGTTACTTGTTAATATGTAGGCCGATAAATGAGGATGTTGTTTCAAAAGTGTACCTATATAACGATACATTTCTTCAACTTCTTCACGATCTCCAATTCTTTCACCATACGGTGGATTGCCAACAAGTGCTACAGGCTTGTCGGTATCAATAGACAAAGTATTCACATCTTTAACATTGAACTGTATGATATCTCCGAGACCAACTTCTTCTGCATTACGTTTTGCAATTTCAATCATTTCTGGATCAATATCAGAAGCATATACTTGTATGTCTTTATCATAGTCAGCCAATTGATCAGCTTCATCACGAAATTTGTCATAAATATTAGGTGGCATCATATTCCATTGTTCAGATACAAAATCCCTATTAAAACCAGGTGCAATATTTTGTGCAATAAGACATGCTTCAATAGCAATGGTGCCTGAACCACAGAAAGGATCAATTAAAGGTGTGTTACCATTCCAATTTGCTAAACGAATGAGGCTTGCTGCCAATGTTTCTTTAATGGGTGCTTCACCTTGAGCAATGCGATAACCTCGCTTGTTGAGTCCAGAACCAGCAGTATCAATGGTCAATAATACATTATCTTTTAATATTGCTACTTCTACAGGATATTTGGCGCCTGTTTCACTTAGCCATCCTTTTTCTTGATGAGCATGCTTAAGTCGTTCTACTATAGCCTTTTTAGTAATTGCTTGGCAGTCAGGTACACTATATAATGTTGATTTTACACTCCGCCCTTGAACCGGGAAATTACCTTCTTTGTCAATTACGGTCTCCCATGGTAATGACTTTGTTTGCTCAAATAATTCGTCGAAAGTAGTAGCATTGAATCGACCCATTACAATTTTTATTCGGTCTGCGGTACGTAACCATAAGTTACATCTAACAATAGCACTTTCATCACCTTCAAAAAAGATACGACCGTTTTCTACTTGTGTATCGTAACCTAATTCTTGTATTTCTTTAGCTACAACTGCTTCTAATCCCATTGGACATACTGCTAATAATTGAAACATGACCGAGTCTCCTTTTAATTTATTGAATCAATATATGTATAATTTTAATATTTATAAGTATTAATTAATTTGATTTTGAAGCGGAAAACCATAAATGTAAAGTGTATATTGTAATAAATTATTCTAAATCAATTATGATTTCAATTAAAAAAGCTCTCCATAATTGGGAGAGCTAAACTAGTGATGATATTTCTGTAAGCCATGTTCTGTTCCGTTGTACTCATAATGTGTACTAGTTACACTGGTACGTCGGTGGTAACCATCTGTCTACATATTTTTACTTTCGCGTAAAAATCGTCTCGTCTATACGTTGAATTCCGCTAAACAAGTGCTCCTACCCAATTTGGATTGCTCACTCGAGGGGTTTACCGCGTTCCACCTTTTATATTTCTATAAAAGCTACGTCACTGTGGCACTTTCAAACTATTCTAACCATATCCAATGACTTAGGTTATTTCATTGCCGTCAAATTAATGCCTTGATTTATTGTTTCATCAAGCACGAACACTACAATCATCTCAGATTGTGTGAGCATGGACTTTCCTCTATATTGCTATAGCGATTACCCGAAATATCACTTTTGAGATTATAACATAATTTTAAGTATAAAGTCATAAAATTTATACGAAATAAGTAAAAATTTTATTTGCCGAATACTGCTTTTTCAAGGTTTGAAATACGTTTTAAAATATCTACATTATTTGAAGCACTGCTTGAATTATTTGAAGAAAAGTTTTTATTGTCTTGTGGTCTTGATGTAGCAACACGTAATCTTAATTCCTCAAGTTCTTTTTTTAATTTGTGATTTTCTTCAGAAAGCTTTACTACTTCATTGTTCATATCCGCCATTTTTTGATAATCTGTAATGATATCATCTAAAAAAGCGTCTACTTCTTCTCTTCTATAGCCTCTTGCCATAGTTTTTTCGAAATCTTTTTCATAAATATCTTTCGCTGATAATTTTAATGAAACATCTGACATCTTTTTTTCCACCTCATTCGAAACTTTGATCTTGAGACCACTGCAAGTCGTTGATGAAGTCAGTGAGTTCATCAAACGTCACAATATCACAAGTATAGTTTGTTTTTTCCATAAATTCAACTAACATAGCCTTAAAGTATTTAGGGCTTGCCTCTTGTTCATCATCATAAATTAAAATAGTGTAATCGGTATGATCAAGCATGAATTGATCTGCTTGTTTAAATTGATAGGCACCCATATACTCAGTGTGATGAATGCTTTCAGTAAAATCGGCTTGTTGTATAATATTTGTATACTTAGCTTGATTCTTATCATTCCATCGTTGTGTATGACCTATAAATGGCGTAATTATACCTAGTTTAATATCTGGGAAGTCTTTTTTTAGTTCAATCACTACTTCAGCAGACCATAATTCTATACCCATTTGTCCTTGTATCAATACCCACTCTAAACCTTCATCTAAAAGATGTTTTAATTTATGAGCTATAAATTGCTTTAAATAATATACTTCTGGCGCATCGTCTTTATAGATATTCAGTTCAAAAGATTTATAACCAGTAATATAAACAGTTTTAACCATTTTTTTCCTCACTAAACATAATTCGATAAAATATTTTTTAAATCGTACTGGGCACTTTTAAGTTTTTCGACAAATAATTTACGGCTCGTTCTAGGAAAATGACAATCTACAGAAAGCTTTTGTATATTTAATATCAATATATCTAACTTTTGTTGGCTCATATATTGTGTTTCTGTAATGCTTTTTGAGTAACAGTTGAGTGCCTCTAAATGATTATCAATATTTTTGACATAGGGTTCAACATCTTTATAAAAATCGAATGAACCGCCATTAATTTTTACATGTTGATACCTATAATTCATTTCATCAATATCCTCTAACAATTGTTTAATGATTTGATACATTTAGATGCCTCCTACTTAATTAATTTAACATATTATAAATCCGAAAGTCATGGAAATATACATAGAGTAAAAAATTAGAAAATGATATTTTTGGTTTGTTAAATTCTATTAGTAATACTAAATAAAAAAATATGAAATTTATGGAATTTTATTAACTTGAAGATTACATTTATCTTTCATTTATGAAAGAAATCGTGACAGATTGGCATAAGCAAGTTAAAATAGTGATTGATGTATGTTTTCTTTGTGACATATACATTCAAATACGATAGTTTGTTTTAATTTTATAATTTTAAATAATCATTTAGTATAAAATAGGAACAAACTTGTGTGGTGAATTATGATGAATTATCCAAATGGTAAACCATACTCTAAAAATAAGCCTTTGGACGGACGTAAGAGTTCGCCATTTTCAAGTAATATTGAATATGGTGGACGAGGTATGACACTAGAGAAAGATATTGAACAATCGAATACTTTCTATCTTAAAAGTGGCATAGCAGTTATTCATAAAAAGCCGACTCCGGTTCAAATAGTTAATGTTCACTATCCGAAACGTAGTAAGGCTGTAATAAATGAGGCTTATTTTCGCACTCCTTCAACAACTGATTATAATGGTGTCTATAATGGATATTACATTGATTTTGAAGCTAAAGAAACTAAGAACAAAACTTCATTTCCACTCAATAATATTCATGCACATCAAGTAGAACATATGAAAAATACATATCATCAAAAAGGAATTGTCTTTTTAATGATACGTTTTAAATCACTTGATGAAGTGTATCTTTTACCCTATTCAAAATTTGAAAAATATTGGCAAAGATACATTAATAATATTAAAAAGTCGATAACTGTTGAAGAAATTCGGAAAAATGGTTACCATATTCCTTATCAATATCAACCAAGATTGAATTACCTCAAGGCAGTTGATAAGTTGATATTAGATGAAAGTGAGGACCGCGTATGACGGAAAATAAAGGGTCTTCCCAACCTAAAAAGAACAACAATGGGAAGTCCAATGGAAAAAAGAATAGGAATGTAAAGAGAACGATTATTAAGATTATAGGTTTTATGATTATTGCCTTTTTCGTTCTATTGCTACTCGGTATCTTGTTGTTTGCTTATTATGCGTGGAAAGCTCCAGCATTTAGCGAATCAAAATTAGATGATCCAATTCCAGCAAAGATTTACGATAAAAACGGAGAACTTGTAAAAACACTTGATAACGGACAGCGACATGAACATGTGAATATCAAAGATGTTCCTAAAGACATGAAAAACGCTGTTTTAGCTACTGAAGATAACCGTTTCTACCAACATGGAGCATTAGATTACAAACGTTTATTTGGTGCCATTGGTAAAAACTTAACAGGTGGATTTGGTTCGCAAGGTGCGTCTACACTTACACAACAAGTTGTAAAAGACTCATTCTTGACACAACAAAAATCTATCGGTCGTAAAGCACAAGAAGCTTATCTTTCTTATAGATTAGAACAAGAGTACAGCAAAGATGAAATATTCCAAGTTTACATGAATAAGATTTATTATTCGGATGGCGTTACTGGAATTAAGGCCGCCGCTAAATATTACTTCAACAAAGATATGAAGGATTTAAATTTAGCTGAAGAAGCTTATCTAGCTGGTTTACCTCAAGTTCCTAACCTTTACAACATTTACAACAATCCTAAGGAAGCTAATAATCGTAAAGATACTGTGCTTTATCTTATGCATAAACATAACCGTATTAATGATAAACAATATGCGGATGCGAAGAAGATTGATCTTAAAGCTAACTTAGTTGAACGTACTAAAAAAGAACGTCAAGTCACTGGAAATGAAAAAAATCCTGAGTATGATTCTTACGTTAATTTCGTTCAATCTGAATTAATGAATAACAAGTACTTTAAGGATAAAAATTTAGGTTCAGTTCTTCAAAGTGGTATAAAAATTTATACTAATATGGATAAAGATGTTCAACAAACGTTACAAGATCGAATTAACAATGGTTCTTTCTACAAGAATGAAGACCAACAAGTTGGTGCAACAATTCTAGATAGTAAAACTGGTGGATTAGTTGCGATCTCAGGTGGACGTAATTATAAAAATGTTGTTGAAAGAAACCAAGCTACTGACCCTCACCCTACTGGTTCATCATTAAAACCTTTCTTAGCTTATGGACCTGCAATAGAAAATATGAAGTGGTCAACAAATCATGCGATTCAAGACGAATCATCATATTGGGTAGATGGTTCTCAATTCAAGAACTATGATACGAAAGGCCATGGAACAGTTTCTATCTATGATGCATTGCGTCAAAGTTTCAATATTCCAGCTTTAAAAACTTGGCAACAAGTTAAAAGTCAAGCTGGTAATGATGCACCTCAGAAATTTGCATCTAAATTAGGATTGGATTATAGTGGCAAAATTGGACCTTCTGAAGTATTAGGTGGATCTTCATCAGAATTCTCACCTACTCAACTAGCTTCCGCTTTTGCAGCAATAGCAAATGGTGGTACTTATAATAACGCGCATTCAATACAAAAAGTTGTTACTCATGAAGGAGATACAATTGAGTATGAACATACGAGTCACAAAGCTATGAAAGACTATACATCATATATGTTAGCTGAAATTCTTAAAGGTACATTTAAAGCATATGGTTCGGCTTATGGACATGGTGTGTCAGGCGTAAACATGGGTGCGAAAACTGGTACTGGTACGTATGGACAAGAAATATACGAAAAGTATAATTTACCTGATAATGCTGCCAAAGATGTTTGGATTAATGGTTTCAGTCCAGAATATACTATGTCGGTATGGATGGGCTTCAATAAGGTTAAACAATATGGAACAAATTCATTTATCGGTCATTCAGAACAAGATTATCCACAATACTTGTATGAAGATGTGATGTCTAGTATCTCATCTAAAGATGGTGAAGATTTCAAAAAGCCTAATGATGTACAAGGAAGTTCACCGGACAGTCTATCTGTATCAGGTCATTCTGATAATAATACTACTAACCGTAGTGTTCATGGAAGTAGCGATACATCTTCTTCATCAAATGGTGGCTCTAACTCAGCATCAAGTGGAAACAACTCGAATAGTTCGAATGGTACCAGTCAAGGTAACTCAGGCAATGCATTTACACGTCTGTTCAATTTAAACTCTATATTCGATTATAAAGTTTCATAAATAAATAAACTTAAAGCTCCAATTTCAAGAAAATGAAATTGGAGCTTTTTCTGTCTTAGAAAAGTAAATTTAGCATGTGCAATAATAATCTAAGTTCTCTAGTTATTAATTAATTTGATTAACTACATTGTATGTGAAGTGTAAATGTTGATATAGGTATAAAATCGAATAATTAAAATTAAGTATAATTTATTTTTGTTGACGTTGCTTTCTAATTAGATAAGATGCATTCATTTTTATTAATTCTGATTTCAATGTTTTCATTTGACGATAGCCCATAAAATGGTGTTTACGTGCAACCATATAATGATAGCGTTCATCAAAATTCATTGGAACTACTGGATATGTATCGAGTTGATTAAAATGAATTTCATCTATGTTATTTATTTGTTTAAAATAATTAATAATTAAATCGAAATAACTATCTAAAAGTTCCCTAGCTTCTGGTGTTTTGAGTTGTTTATTACTTGCTAGTTGATCAAGTTGGTCCTCTATATGATTGAAATCCTGTTTTTCAATCATATCATCACGCCTCCTTTATCTTTGCTTTATGTCGTTTTTGTCCTTCTCTACAATCATTTAACAGCGGACATATCTCACATTTAGGTTTTCTAGCAAGACAATGATATCTCCCAAAAAATATTAATTGATGATGGCTTTTATTCCATCTATCTCTTGGGATAATATCACATAATCGATCTTCTACTTGTCTTACACTATCTTTCCAACGATTAATTCCCAAACGTTTAGAAACTCTCTCAACATGAGTATCGACAGCTAAAGAAGGTTCTCCAAATGCGACACTCATTACAACATTTGCTGTTTTACGCCCCACTCCAGCTAGACTCTCTAATTCTTTATGTGTTTGTGGGATTTGACCATTAAATTGTTCAATTAAAGAGTGGCATAATTTTTTTATATTTTTGGCTTTATTGCGATATAATCCAATAGAGCGTATATCATTTTGTAATTCTTCATCACTCACATTTAAATAATCTTCAGGTGTTCGATATTTTCTAAATAATGATTGAGTGACACGATTGACTAGATTATCAGTACACTGTGCTGATAATAATACAGCTATTGTAAGATCGAATGCATTTCTATGGTTTAATTCGCATTCTGCATTAGGAAACATATCTGCTATAACGTCAATCATTTGTAATGCTTTTTTCTTACTTATCATTAGGATTCTCTCCATTCAACCAGTCAAATTTAGGCACCTTTTTAACAACATGTTTCATTTTTGGTTTGTTAAACTGTTCTCTTATTTTCTTTGAATCGTCAACTGTTTTCACATTATTCTTTTTCCAATTTAATAAAATACGATCAATATATTTAAAACTAAGTTTATTTTGGCTAAGTGCCTCATCAAGAGCGGCTTGTATAACTGATAAGTCATGGTGATCGACATCAATCCACTGATTTAATGTTTCAATTTCATACGGCGATAGTGGTCTGCCGAACGATTGCTCAACTATCTGAAACAATTGCTTAAACTGCTCTTTTTTATCTTGTTCCTCATGTTTTAAGTATTGATGTTTTAATAATTGATTTAATTTGTGATAGAAGGGATCCAAATTCATGTATTCAGTGAATTTACCTTCTTCGTCTTTACTAACATTGAGTTCTAATAATTCTCTTTGAATTAAGTTTTGTATTACGGAAGTAATTTGACGAGGTTCCATAGTTGATCCTTTTTGAAGAAATTCAATAGAAGGTTGCTTATTAGAAGTTTCAGATGCATATAAAAGTTTTATCAAAATAACTAAATCTTGTTCATCCAAACCTAACTCTGAATAATGATCAAACAATTCTCGTCTTATAACAACAGGTCTTGTTTTTAATTGAATTAGATCCATAATATTACTACCTCCTATTTAAAATGAACGTCCAGCCTTAAAGTGACTGGACGTTTCAAAATGGCATTTTGAACATAAATATGAATAATCAATTATGGATATAAGCGATTAAGTAAACGTGGGAATGGGGATGTTTCACGAACATGTTCAACTCCAGAAATCCAAGCTACTGTTCGCTCTAAGCCTAAGCCAAAACCACTATGTGGTACGCTACCATAGCGACGTAAATCTAAATAATAGCTATAACTTTCCTCATCCAATTCGTGCTCATTAATGCGTTGTTCTAATAATTCTAAATCATTAATACGTTCGGAACCACCAATAATTTCACCGTAACCTTCAGGCGCAATTAAATCAGCACATAATACTGTATCTTCATTATCCGGATTTGGTTGCATATAGAATGGTTTAATTTTAGTTGGATAATTTGTAATGAATACTGGTAAATCATAGTGATTAGCGATGGCTGTTTCATGAGGTGCACCAAAGTCTTCACCCCATTCAATATCATCGAATCCCTCTTTTTTCAAGAATTCGATAGCATCATCATAAGAAATTCTAGGGAAAGGTGTAGCAACTTTTTCTAGTTTAGTTGTATCTCTATCTAAAGCTTTGAGTTCTAATTGGCAATGATTTAAAACAGATTGAACAATGTGAGACACATACTGTTCTTGTATTTCTAAGCTTTCTGCATGATTTGTAAAGGCCATTTCTGGTTCAATCATCCAGAATTCAATTAAATGACGGCGTGTTTTAGATTTTTCTGCACGAAAAGTTGGGCCAAATGAAAAAACACGTCCGTGAGCCATTGCGGCTGCTTCCATATACAACTGCCCACTTTGTGATAAGAATGCATCTTCATCGAAATATTTTGTATGGAATAACTCACTTGTTCCCTCTGGTGCACTTGCTGTTAAAATAGGTGGATCAATTTTAGTGAAGCCATTTTCATTGAAAAACTCATATGTTGCACGGATAATTTCATTTCTTATTTTCATGACAGCATGTTGTTTTTTTGAACGTAACCATAAGTGACGATGATCCATTAAAAATTCTGTTCCATGATTCTTTGGTGTAATAGGATAATCGTGTGCTTCATGTACAATTTCGATTGATTTAACTTGCATTTCGTAGCCTAAATCAGAACGATTATCTTCTGTAATCGTTCCTGTGATGTATAAAGATGATTCTTGAGTTATATCTTTTGCTAGTTGAAATGTTTCTTCATCTACTTCAGATTTTACTACTACTCCTTGCATAAATCCTGTACCATCGCGTAATTGTAAAAACGCTATTTTACCACTTGAACGTTTATTAGTTAACCAAGCACCAATTGTTACTTCTTGGTTAAGATGTTTTTTCGCTTGTTTAATCGTAGTTTTCATAACCAAACTCCTATATTTTTCTTTTTAAATACTTATTTATTTTAACAAAATATGTCTTTAACTTCTACAAGTTGAGTAACTGGAATCATTCGATATTATTTATTATATATTTCTAAAACGTTAGCTTTTACTCTCATTATCGATAGACCTCTGTATTTGATTCAGTAATTTATTAAACTGTTTAATATTACCTTTTCGTTGTTTAAAATGTTCTAGTGATTGAGCAAAAAAGCTTTTATATGTGCTATTTACTAGTCGATCATCAAATGACACAATAAGTCCTTTGTCGTCTTCGTGTCGAATAAGACGTCCAAGACCTTGTCTAAACCTTGTTACAGCATCAGGTAATACATAATCTTTAAAAGTTGATGTGAATTCAGAATCCATAAGCCAGTATTTAATATTATGTTTATTCATAAATGGTAATTTAGCTATCATTACACATTTAAGGCCATTGGCTTGAAAATCAAAACCTTCAAAAAATGTTGATGTTCCAAGAAGTATAGATTTATCAAAGTTATTAAATTGTTGAACAATTTTATAATTTTGGTTTTGTTGTTGGGTTAAAATGACATAATCTTCTAACTCAGGTAATTCATTTAACAAATCTTGAACCATATGCATCATTTTATAGCTTGTAAATAAGACAAGACATTTCGACTGTGTCACTGTGATGTATTCAACAATATAGTCTACAATTGAAGCTACATAATCGTCTAAATTTTTATAATTGTACGTTTCAACATCATTGGGCACAAAAACATTTGTATGGTTGGATGATGTTAAAGGTGTTGAAATTTCAAATGTATTAAAGTCTATATCTTCATTAAACCAATTTTGAAATGCTTTAAATGAGTGATTGAAAGTTAATGTGCCAGATATAAATGTAAGAGACTTAAATTTTTCGAGTACTTGTTTCGTCAAGATATCTTTAACATCATAATCCTTGACTAAGAGTCGGATTGTTGATTTTTGTGCTAAATTTTTAATTGAAATAAAGCTTGTATGATGATCTTTTATACTTTGTTCGATAAGTTTAAATTTGTCATGTAAGTATAATAATTGTTTCCGTACAGACTTGATTGTTTTGTGATTCATTCCGTTAAAAATTTCTATCGTTTTATTTAATTTATCTATGATTGCACGTAAATCTTTTAAAATCTCACCCGTTTCAAAGTCATAAACGTAATGATACTTATGAATGTCATCATCATAAACGTCTGATGTTTGAATAATATTATAAATTGTAGTGAATAGTTGCTCATTTAAATCATGTAACTCATTGATATTTATTTTCAGTCCAAAAACGTCTATAGGTGCAATATCTAGTTTCTCTAAAATACGTTGTTGCTCAAGTTTGTCTACTGCTTTAAGTAGTTTTTCATTTTCATTTTTGCCAATAAGTCCTAATTGATATTTAACATCTGAATAATTTAAATCATTAGTAACTTGATTTAGCGCATAGTCAGGCAATCTATGTGCTTCATCGATGATGCAATCATCAAATAGTTGATATATAGTGTTTTCACTGTCTGAATGAATTAAGTGCGCATGATTAGTGATACCAATTTGTATGTTTTGAGCATTTCTTTTTATATAATTATAATAATGGATATCATGACGAACTGGAACGTATGTTTCAATTTTTTGGTCAACATACATTTTTTGTCCACCTTTAAGATTTAATTCCTGTATGTCCCCAGTATTTGTTTCAGTTATCCAAATAAGTAACTGCATTTTAAGAATACTTACTTCATAATTATTTGTATCGTCTTTAAGAATTTGGCTGATAAGACCAAGAGATATATAATCATTTTTACTTTTGATTAATGACGCGTTAATTTTAAAATCTAAAACATCATTGAGTAATGGTATGTCTTTCTCTAATAGCTGACTTTGTAATAATTTTGTATTTGTTGAAATCATTACATGACGACCGGTCTCAATATTATACATTGTTGCTGCAAGCAGGTAAGCAAGAGACTTTCCACTACCCAAAGGAGCTTCAATCATTGCCTTATCACTATGCATCAACTGATCAAGTATAATTTCGGCTAGGTATAACTGTTGTGGCCGATATGTAAGATTTAATGATTGAGTGACATTTTTATATAAATCTTTTAAGGTACCATCAAAATTGACAGCCGGTTTTTTTAAATCAATTTGTTTACGGTAAATAATTTGTTCAAATTGTTCAAATTGGTTGTTAGGCGGTTTAGTTTGATAATTTCTAACCATTTCAAACAAAATATGATAAAGATCATACTTGAGATTTTTACTTAAATAGTACAGTTGTTTTTGTGTATCTAAATGCAATTGCTCGAACTTCTCAAAAGCTTTAATCATCAATTTAGCAGTTGTTGTTGCATCTTCATCTGCTCTATGTGCATTATTTAATGGTATATGATGAGATTCAGCCAATGCACTTAACTGGTAGCTTTTGTCTGTAGGGAATGCGATTTTAAACAATTCTAAAGTATCCATTACTCTTTTAGGTTTAAATTGAATATTACATTTTTCAAAAGCTTTTTTTATAAAATTAAGATCAAATGAGATATTATGTGCAACAAAAACACAGTCTTTGATAAGTTGATAAATGTCATCTGCGACCTCATTAAAATAAGGTGCCTGTACTAACATTTCTTCTTCTATAGAAGTTAAGGCTTGGATAAACGGTGGAATTTCTAAATCGGTACGTATCATTGAATGGTATGTATCAATTACTTGATTCTGACGCACAAACGTAATACCAATTTGAATGATTTCATCATAATCCAGTTGATTTCCAGTTGTTTCTAAATCAACAACTGCAAATGTTGCTATTCCCATAATGTCCGCTCCTCATTTTTGTGTTTATAAATCTATATCTGCACTCATAAGTCGATGTAATTGACCTTTTTCATCTTTAACAATAAGGAATCCATCTGAATCAATATCTATGGCTTCCCCCAAAAATTGATGATTATTTTCAGTGAATTTAAGTTGACGATGCCATATATTTGTAGCGTGAATATATTCTTCTCGAATTGACTCAAAAGTTTGATGTAAAAATTGATCAAATCGATGTATAATTTGAGTTAATAATGTAGTTAAAAAAGTATATCTATTAATTATACTATCGGAATGCATGCGTATACTTGTTGCTTTATCTTTAATATCCTCGTCAAAATCACTTTCAACATGATTCATATTTATACCTATACCACAAATTATTGCTTCTATTTCATCATAATTTGCAACCATTTCAGTTAAAAATCCGCAAATTTTTTTATTACCAATATATATATCATTTGGCCATTTAATTGTTACACGTTCGTTCGAAAATTGTTGAATAGCATCTCTAATACCTAAAGCAATAAATAAATTAAATTTAGGTATCATAGAAAAAGGTACGTCAGGTCTTAGCACTAGTGACATCCATAAGCCTTTTCCTTTAGATGATTCCCAATTACGATTGAATCTACCTCTACCTTCGGTTTGTTCATCGCTCAAAATTAAAAAAGTATCTTTATTTCCAACGAGTGCTCTCTTTGCTTTTAATTGTGTTGAATCTACAGTGTGATAAACTTCTAGATGATTAAAAAGGCCAAGTTCATCGAGAATAGGTTTTACAATACCGCTATACCACTGATCAGGTAATGAATTCAGTTGATGGCCTTTGTGGTTTATTGACTTGATATCACAACCATCTTCTTTTAATAGGTCAATAACTTTTTTGACACCTGCTCTAGAAATATTGAGTTGATCGGCAATATATTGCCCTGATATGTAATTTGATTGATGTTCATACAACATTCTAATGACGTCTTGACTATATTTTGACATGTGCATCCACCCATTCTAATATTTCTTCTTTAGTGTTGACTATTTGATTTGATATGACTGCGATTTCTATTTCTCTAAGTGTATCTTTTAGCCATGGTCCTGAATTTTTATTCGTATGATTGAGTATATCTTTACCATTTATTGCCAATTCTTTTCTGCAATGGATAGGTAATTTTTCATTTGCTTCGCGAATACTTATTTCATTAATGATTAAATGATTGGCTGTTGTAAGCCCATTTTGTTTAAGCAAATGATGTAATGATAATAGGATTTCAATATCATTTAAATTGTAATCATATACTAATGTTATTAAAGATTGCTTTGACTGTATCTTAGGCAATGTTTGGATGAGTGTAACCCATTTTTTGATAGTTGCTTTTTCTTGATTGCTGATTTTCAAGGTGCTTAATTGTATATCTTTTGGTTGTTGGACGATTAAGATTGCAATCCAAAGTTCAAATGTGATGGGCTCATCTATATGAAGATGAGACATCTCAAATGATTTGAAAAAAGGTATATAATTAAATGCTTTCATGTTTTGCATGACTTCAAAACTTTGTTTAACATTGTTTCCCATGATAAGTTTTTTAAGCTCTACTACTACACGTTCAACGGATAAATATTGTATATCTGAAATCTGAGAAGACATTGCATGTAATGTGTCTGAATCAATTTGAAAATTAAGTTGTGATTGAAAACGTAATCCTCTAATGATACGAAGCGCGTCTTCTGAAAACCTTTCACTTGGTACACCAACAGTACGAATTACTCGATTGTTTATATCTTGTTGACCATTAAAATAATCATACAACCGGTAATTTAAATCCATTGCTATAGCATTCATTGTAAAATCTCTACGTTGAACATCTTGATATAAGTCTCTTACAAAATACACTTCACTTGGCCTACGATGATCGATGTATTCATCTTCAGATCTGAATGTAGTAATTTCATAATTGTCATTTTGAAAGACCACGTTGATCGTACCGTGTTCTTTCCCCACTGGTATGGTTTTATCGAATATAGATTCTATTTCGTCAGGCGTTGCACTGGTGGTAATATCAACATCATGTATAGGTCGTTGCATGATGTAATCACGTACTGATCCGCCAACGAAATAAGCCTTAAAACCTTTATTTTGAATCTTTTTTAAAATAGGTTTTGCTTGTTCAAATATCTCATGACTCATTGTTGTTCTCACCTTGTTCTAGCATCTTTCGATAATAGTTTTCATATTGGTCAGTAATTAAATCTGAACTAAATCTTGCTTCAATATCTTTCAGCATTTGTGATTGCATTTTTTGATATAACTCTGGATTTGATAAAAGTTTAATAGCATATTTTGCAGCTTGTGTACTATCCCCTATATCTACTATAAATCCAGTTTCTTCATGTCTGATGACCTCTTTAATACCACCTGCATGACTCCCTATAGGTAAGACGCCTGTTTTCATTGCTTCTAAGAGAGTTAATCCAAAACTTTCTTTCTCACTTAAGAGTAGTACTAAATCAGATAGTTGGTAGAATGCGCTTACGTCATTTTGTTTGCCTAAAAAGAGTACGTGTGTTTCAACATCAAGTTCTCGTGCTTTATGTCGCATATCGATTAATTCTGGACCATCTCCTAAAAGTATCAACTTGGATGGTATACTCTCATGAACTTTTGCAAATGTCTCAATCACTGTATCAATACGTTTTACTTTTCTGAAATTAGAAACATGTATCAATACCTTTTCTTCAGGTGAAATACCATAACAATCTTTTAATTCTTCATTATGCCGAGTTGGGAATTCATTTTCCCTTACAAAATTATATATAGGGATGATTTCCTTTTTAGTATTGATAATTTCATAAGTTTGCTGTGCTAGAGAATGGCTAACACTTGTTACAATATCACTTTGTTCTATGCCAAATTTTATCGCGTTTTGTAAAGTATGGTCATAACCTAACACAGTTATATCAGTGCCATGTAGTGTTGTCATAATTTTGACGTTTTTACCTGACATTTGTTTCGCTAATATACCACATACAGCGTGAGGTACAGCATAATGCATATGCAATATGTCTAAATCATATTCTTGTATAACGTCAGAAATTTTTGTACTTAATGTAATATCGTATGGTGGATATTGGAATACGGCATATTGATTGACTTCAACTTGGTGGAACGTCATGTTAGGTAAAGGTTTGCGTATTCTAAAGGGTATGTTTGAGGTAATAAAGTGAACTTCATGGCCACGTTCTGCCATTTTAATACCGAGTTCTGTAGCAATAATGCCAGAACCACCCATGGACGGGTAACACGTTATACCGATTTTCATTTGTGCCCATCCTTTCTTAAATTATTTTCTTTCAAAGCGATTTTTATCTCTTGTATTAAACTTATTCATCGTGTCATTAAAGCTTTCTGTCATATCTATGTTTAGAGAGTTTGCAATACACAGTAAAACAAATAAATTGTCTCCCAATTCAGCTTTAATTGTATTATCTTCTTCTGTATCTTTCTTTTTTTTCTCTCCAAAATGATGGTTAATTTCGCGTGCTAATTCTCCAACTTCTTCTGTCATTCTTGCTAGATTAGCAAGTGGAGAAAAATAACCAGCTTTAAACTGACTGATATAGTCATCAACTTCTTGTTGCATTTGCTCCATAGATTTCATATAGAAGTACTCCTTTATCGCTATTCTTATATAGTATATTACAAAATAAAGTGACTTGCATTTCAAGTGCAATGTTTAATATGGATTAAAAGATAGGATTTTGTCACGTATTCAAATAAAAAAAGGTAACCATTACAAATCCATTGTAATGATTACCAGGAACTGCGTTGTTATATATGATTAATCACTTGATCTTGCAATTAATATAATACGAGCAAGTTCAGCTAACGCAACTGCAGTAGATGCCACATATGTCATTGCTGCTGCAGATAAAACTTTTTTCGCGTGTTTGTATTCTTTCTCATTAACGATATTTAAAGCTGTTATTTGTTTCATCGCTCTTGAACTAGCGTTAAACTCAACAGGTAATGTCACGATAGAGAATAAAACTGCAAGTGACATTAAACCAGCACCAACCCATAGAACTGTAGAGCCAAAGACACTACCGAGAGCTGTTAAAACAATACCTACCATAATAATAATGTAGCTTAAAGAACTACCAATATTAGCTAATGGTACTAATGCTGTTCTAAATCTTAATGGTGCGTATCCTTGCTGATGTTGAATTGCATGTCCTACTTCATGGGCTGCAATTGCAGTACCAGCAACTGATGGTCTATCGTAGTTTGCAGGAGATAAACAAACAACTTTTTTATTTGGGTCATAGTGATCAGTTAAGAAACCTTCGCCTTTAACGACGTCAACATCGTAAATGCCATTAGCATGTAAAATTTCTTCAGCAACTTCACGACCAGTTTTACCGCTTGTGGATCTCACTTGTGAGTATTTTTCATAATTAGATTTAACTTTGTGTTGAGCCCACATTGGAATGACCATTAATATTACGAAATATATAATCATTGATATTAAAGACATTAAACTCACTCTCCTTTATTTTCATTTTACTGTCAAATTTGTCTTTAATCAAATGTTTTAACTTTCAACCACTTTTGTAATTTTAAAAATAAAATATACGAAATGATAGTGAGACTATAAGCCAATACCCCTACTTCAATTAAATGTTTGGCGATAAAATCATAGTAGGGATATTGTCCGTATATGTAATCTATTACGTCATTGATCGTCACCCATATGAAACTCATCAATCCAGCCAATTTAGATATTTTAAAACGAGGATAAAAATAGATAGCTTCTAATATCATAATTGCGTGAGAAATGAGCAACATAAGTCCGTTTATGGCAATATCATTCATTTTTATAAACATCAAAATATTCATAATTACAGCCCAACTACCATATTTAAATAGAGTTATAAAAGCTAAAGCGTCAATCAGGGCATAACGCTTATTAAATAGTATGAATAATAATGATAAACATAAAAATAATGTAGCAGTGGGACTATCTGGAACAAATAATTTAAAATAATTTGGTGTGTTAGCTAATTGACTACTATACCAATGATAACCGTATATCGTACCAAATATATTGCAAATTAAAATAAAAGAAATCAACCATTTTTGATAAAGTGAAGTTTCCCAAAGCCATTGATACATCTTAGTATGAACTACCTTTCATGTAAAGTTGATTGAATATCTTTTGATTTTAATACATTAAGTATTTGTGTGAGTTGATAAAAATAATCAGGTTCATTCATTTGTAAACTTAAATCAATATTGTTTTGTAAGGTTTGAATAATAAATGTTTGTTTTCTTTTATCCATAGAAATTGAATATAAGTCTTGTACATAAGATGAATAACTAGGTGAATGTATGAGCTGCATTAATATTAAATCATCTAAGCGAGATTCTCGGATGTGACAATTAGCAAAATGTATTTGTATATCTAATCTTAATGTATGATTTGCAATATAATTAAAAATTTGATTTGTATTAATATAAGATTTATTATCCTTGCTCAATTGAATTGCAGAAGCAGTTGCATCCACTTCTGCAATTTCTAAGGTATAATGATTATTGATTTTACTATTTACGAAATGTACATTATTTAGCTTATCTTGATTTGCCTTTAAATAATTTAATACCCACACAGTGATTCTTGATTTAAAACGATAGTTAAACAGAATATATTCTATAAAATTTTGTTTGATACGAATAAGAGAATCATTCATTTAAGTCACCAACTTATATTTGCAATCTCATTGACTCGTCATGCCAATTTTCATTGCTTGGATCAATTTCTAATAATTGATTTAAAATCAAAATTGCTTTTTCTTTTTGTCCAATTTCTAATAAATAGAAATAATAATCGCTTAAAAATTCAACTTGGGTTTGTAATGTTGGATATGCTAATTCAAAGAAATGTTGCGCTTCTTTATCTCGTTCTTCTTGACCGTATGCATATGCTAAATGCCACATGAAAATAGGGTCTAAATCTTCTTCATCTACATAAGTCAACAATTGTATAATTGATTCATAGTCTTCTTCATTACGATATAAATCACTTAAAATCAACAATGGTTCATGATATGCATTATCGACTTCTAAGGCTTGTTTTAGCAATTCTACACCTTCATTTGCATCTCCATGCTCAATTTCTAAGCTACCTGTAGAAACCATTAATTCTTTGTAAAATTGACTTAAACGTAATCCTTCCTTACCAGTTTCTATAGCATCAGGATAATTTTTTTCATTTTCAAATAGAGATTGAAGATAAAAATATCCTTGTATAAAATCAGGATCTTTTGAAAGTAATGTTTGCATAATTTTAATTGCTTCTTGAGTTAAATCGTTTTTTTCATAAGCAATTGATTTTTTAAAGTAATCTTCAGAATTCATCTCTTCTTCATTAATTTCATCAAATAAGCTAATAGCATCTGAATAATTACCACTTTGTAAACTACAATCTGCCATTCGCGAAAAAATATTTACTCCATTAACTTCATATTCACCAGTTTCTAATACTGTTTCATACTCTCTTGTAGCTCGTAAGTATTGCCCATCGTAGTATAATAGCTCTGCTAAGGCGAAGTGAATAATTGGATCATTAGGTTCAAGATCTAATGCTTCTTGCAATTTGTCAATTGCTACTTCTAACATATTTATTTGTTGGTATAAATCGGCTTCTAGCATCAACTTTTCGGTAGATGGTTCTACTTGTGCTAAATATTCAAGTGCTTCGTCAGTTTGGTTTTCAGACATGAGACCTTCGATAAAGTAAATGAGTAATTCACTTTCATCTGGGTATTTATGATACAACGTTCTAAAAACTTCTAACCCTTGAGGTGTAAGACCGAAATTATATAAAGTTTCACCAAGTATAAATAATGCATCATCATTGTTTGAACTCAATGCCTCATTTACTCGAGAATCTAAGTTTTCTATTTTTTGTAGATTGATATCGTCTATAAGTTTGTAGATATCTTCCATTGTTTATTTTCCCTCATTTTCTAAAAGCTTTAGTTTAGGTAAAAAACCTGGGAAGGAAACATTAACAGCGTCAAATTGCTCTATTTTGAGTGGTTCTGAACTAAGTAGTGAAGCTACAGCTAACATCATTCCTATACGATGATCTGTTTGACTATCTACAGTTGCATTTGATCTAAACTCTGATGGATGTATAATAAGTCCATCATGTGTGGGTTGTAAATTAAAACCAAGTAAATTTAGCATGTCTGCAGTAGTATCTATACGATTTGTTTCCTTCACTTTTAATTCTTCCGCGTTTTTGATAATACAAGAATTTGAAGCTTGTGTGCAAAGTAGTGCAATAACTGGTAATTCATCGATAGCCCTTGGAACTAAGTCGCCTTTAATTGTAACAGCATTCAAGTTCGGTGTATATTTTACATGTATTGATGCAGTTGGTTCTGCACCCTTGCTTACATTACTTAATTCAATGTTTCCTCCCATTTGTTTAACGATATCTATGATACCTGAACGAGTGGGATTAATGCCAACATTATGAATTGTAATGTCACTACCGGGCGTAATTAGGGCTGCGACTATGAAAAATGCAGCAGATGAGATATCTCCTGGAACATGAAAATCTCTAGGCTGTATATGTTCAATTGCATAAGGTATGGTTTGGATTGTTTTACCTTGAATTGATATAGGAATGTTAAAGTGTGCAAACAATGTTTCTGTATGATTTCTACTTACATCAAATTCTGTAAGTGTCGTGGCTTCTTTTGAAAATAGGCTAGCAAGTAAAATAGCACTTTTAACTTGTGCACTTGCAACTTCCATTTGATAATTTATACCTTTAATAGTTGAAGGCTTAATTATAAGTGGTGTGTAATTATTATCAATTCCAGATATATTAGCATTCATTTTTAACAGAGGTTTCATCACTCTATCCATGGGTCTTTTGCCTATAGATACATCACCAGATAACACACTTTCAATGCCTAATCCGCTTAAAAGACCTGCAAGTAACCGTGTAGTAGTACCAGAATTACCAGTATAGAGCACTTGGTGTGGCGTTATGAAATTTTGATATCCTGGTGAATTGATTATGATAGAATTGTCCTGCTCTTCAATTGTTACACCTAATAGTTTAAAGATATCCATAGTACGTCGACAATCTTCGCCCATTAAGGGTTCATAAATGGTTGATATGCCTTTAGCTAATGAAGCTAACATAATAGCGCGGTGTGTCATCGATTTATCACCGGGTACTTCTATTTCACCTTTGAATGGTCCATTAATATTAATTATTTCACTGTTATTCATTTGATTCACCTACTTAAAATAAGATTGTAATTCCTCGAAAGCTGATAAAAGTGTATCCTTATCAACATGAGTGACAACTGGTTTCCCTAAATTTTTAAGTAAGACCATTTGAATACCATTGTAATCATTTTTTTTATCTAGAAGCATAAAATGGTAAGTATCTTCAAAATGAAGTTGTTTGATGATAGATAATGGATATTTAAGTTTTTTCATATAATTAATATAGTGTTGAATGTTATAATTTGTCTCGAACAAATGGTTCGCAACAATAAATTGATAAAGAATACCAATCATAACTGCATGACCATGAGGTATTTTATGCTCATATTCAATTGCATGACCGAATGTATGACCAAGATTAAGAAACTTTCTTTTACCTTTTTCTTTTTCATCTTCAACAACAATATTTAGTTTTGTTTTTATACCCTCAAATAAATAATAATCTAGATTTTTTAACGCTTGTAAAACTTTATTTGAGGTAAAATTAGATTCGATATTTTTTGTTGATTTCTCACCGTTTAATAAAGCGTGTTTATAGACCTCAGCATAGCCACTTAGTATTTCAGAATATGGTAGAGTTTCTAAAAAATCTAAATCATAAATGACAGCTTTGGGTCGATAAAAAGCACCAATTAAATTTTTACCATGCTCAGAATTAATTCCAACTTTACCACCTACACTTGAATCGTGGGCTAAAATAGTTGTCGGTACTTGAACAAATGATACTCCTCTAAGTAAAGTTGCAGCAATAAACCCTGCGAAATCTCCTGTTGCACCACCACCAATGGCAACAATACATGTTTGACGTGTTAATTGATGGCTTAGTAAATATTCAATAGTACGATGATAATGTTCGAATGATTTTGACGTTTCCCCAGAAGGGATTACGATACATTTAGCATCAAATTTTTGAGCCAAAGCTTCAAGTTTATCTACAAATAAATTATAGACTTGCTTATCTATAATGAAAAATCGTTGTTCTTCATTTTTAATGTATCTTTCTAAAGAGTTAATTGCGTGATGTTTAACGATGATGGGATAATTATCACTTGCATATGATGTTTTAAGTTCCATGCTTTCACCTCAATCATTCTAGGGTAATTAAAATTCTATGTTGAGTTGTCGACGCTCTTTAATTTGTGCTACGAGTTGGTCCATGTGGTTAGATTGAAACTCTTCGAGTACTGCTTTTGCTAACTCAAAAGCGACAACGTGTTCACATACTACGCTAGCTGCGGGCACTGCACAACTATCTGAGCGTTCTATAGTAGCTTTGAAGTCTTCTTTAGTATTAATATCAACTGAGTTTAGTGGTTTATATAAAGTAGGAATAGGCTTCATGACACCATTAACAATTATAGGCATCCCATTACTCATGCCTCCTTCAAATCCACCTAAGTGATTTGTAGCTCTAAAATAGCCTGAATCTTGATTATAATGAATTTCATCTTGAATTTCGCTACCAGGTTTTTCAGCTGCTTTAAATCCCTCACCAAAACTTACACCTTTGAAGGCGTTGATACTCACAACACCCTGTGCAATGCGTCCATCTAATTTACGGTCATAGTGTACATAACTTCCCACTCCAATAGGCATGTTTTCAGCCATTACTTGAACTACGCCCCCGATTGAATCTCCGTCTTTTTTCGCTTCATCTATTTTATCTCTCATTTGTTGCGCAATATTTTCGTCAATTACACGTACATCATTTTTATCTACATTATTTTTGAACATATCTACATCATATAAACCTTTGTCTTTAATACCACCAATTTCGACTACACGGCTATATAAGTGGATATCTAATTGTTCTAAAAGAATTTTTGAAACAGCACCCACAGCAACTCTTGCTGCTGTTTCTCTAGCAGATGAACGCTCAAGCACATTTCTTAAATCACGATGATTATATTTCATGCCACCTATAAGATCAGCATGGCCCGGTCTAGGTTTTGTAATGGTACGTTTCATATTTTCTCTTTCTTCATCACTAATTGGTGCGACGCCCATTATTTTTCTCCAATGAGTGAAATCGTCGTTAGTAACTACTAAAGTTATTGGACTTCCTAAAGTAAAGCCATTTCTGACGCCTGACACAATTTCTATAGTATCTTTTTCAATTTTCATACGACGCCCCCGACCATATCCCCCTTGACGTTTAAACATTTCCTTATTAATATCTTCAGCCTTAATTTCTAAATTAGCTGGTACACCTTCTATGATGACTGTAAGTTGTGGTCCATGTGATTCACCGGATGTAAGGTATCTCATGATCGCACGCCCCTTTCTATTCTTCAATACATTAAATTGTAATATGTTTAATATATTATCATATTCAATCACACAACATAAGTCAGTTAGACAAACAAGGAGATTTTTATTTTAGCAGTTATAAATATTTAAAAAAGAATAGCACCAAGATGATTGTTATGTCATAGTGACATTATACCAATTAAAGATCAGTCTATTAAAAAACTCAAAAGACCGAAATCATTAGATACATGATTGATATATTAAAAGTAGGTCATTACTTAATAATGAATGCTCAATTGTCAAAAGATAAAATTGCTATATAATCGAACAATATACGGTATTGCATCGTTAAATCCCTAGATAAAAAAATAAATAGACTAATTCAATAAGTATTATTTTAAGCAAATAAAATTTGGTTAATCATAAAAAATGCCTGAGACACAAATATGCGTCACAGACATTAATGGATAAAATGAATTTCATTATTTGATATTTTTATTATTCGTATAGCCAATCTTCTCTTGGTTCTTTATAATCAGCAATTTCGCTACTTGTAAACCATAATTTAACTTCACGTTGTGCTGATTCTGTTGAATCTGAACCATGTATAATATTACGACCTAGATTTAAACCATAGTCGCCTCGGATTGTACCAGGAGCTGCTTCGCTTGGATTTGTGCTTCCAATAATTTTACGAGATACAGCTACAGCATTTTCACCTTCTACTACCATAGCAAAAACGGGTGCAGAAGTAATGAATGAAATTAACTTGTCGTAGAACGGTTTTCCTTCATGTTCACTATAATGTTTTTCAGCTAGTTCCATAGGCACTTGCATAAACTTACCGCCAACAAGCTTAAGACCTTTCTTTTCAATGCGAGATATAATCTCACCAATTAAATTTCTTTGGACAGCGTCCGGTTTAATCATCAAAAATGTGCGTTCCACTTCGTGTGTCCCCCTGTGCATGTGTTTCATTCATTTTTATAAGTATGTAAAAAACTTAAAACATTGCAAGCTATAAAAATATCCTGCTACTTAGTATGGTAACAGGATAATGAAGCGCTTTCAACTTTTGTCACAAAACTTACTTATTTCGACTTCCCATTTTTTTAATAAGCTTTCTAAATAGTTCTTTATTAGGACCATCCTCTAATTCATCGATTAAATTGATTGCTTTATTTAAATACTTTTCACTTATTTGTTTTGATTGTTCTATGCTTTCGGACTGTCTAATTATTGTTATACAAGTTTCAAAGGCATGTTGAGGACTGTCAGGATTAAGTTGTGAAATTTTATCTTTAAAAGTCTTATTTTTTCGCATTTCTAATAGTACAGGTAATGTAATATGACCATTCATAAGGTCACTACCAACCGGCTTACCAAGTTTCTTTTCAGAACTAGTAAAATCTAGCACATCATCTATTATTTGGAAACTCATACCTATATAATGTCCGATCATTTTTAATTTACGAATAACGTCATTTGACGCATTGGAAGTAATCGCACCAACTTGTGTAGACAGTTGAATAAGAAGTGCTGTTTTACGGTTGATACGACGTAAGTAATTAGTAATTGTTTGATTGCTATTAAATTGATCTTGAAATTGGAATAGTTCTCCTCTACACACATCAACAATTGATTTAGAAATGGTCGAATGGACACGAGTATCACTGATTTCAGATAAATGCTTGAGCCCCATAGCAAGTAAGAAATTTCCTGTTAAAATAGCTGTACTTTGGTCCCATTTTTTTGAAATAGTGAGTCGGCCTCTACGTTTATCACTTTTATCTATCACATCATCGTGGACTAAGGTAGCCATGTGAATTAGTTCTAAAGCTACTGCTACACGATACGTGTCTTCTGAAGGTTTGTTGTTAGAGCCAAATTGACCACTTAAAATAACAAAAGCGGGTCTAACTCTTTTTCCCCCTGAAGATAGTAAATGGAATGAGGCTTCTTGTAATGTTTGATCAGAACTTATAATTGCTTCTTCAAGTCGCTTTTCTACTTTCTTTATTTCGTTGTTAATGTTTAACTTTGCCACGTTAATCACCTTTGCTAGAACTGTTTTCTTTATAGCCAAGGTGCATTGCAGCAACGCCACCTGTAAAGCTACGTACAATGATATCGTTAAATCCTGCTTCGAAGAATAAGCCTTTCAATGTTTGTTTGTCAGGAAAATTAAATGTTGATTGTTGCAACCATTCATATTCTTCTTTGGACTTAGCAAACATTTTACCAAAAATTGGCATCACAAATTTAAAGTATAAACTATAGATTTGTTTGAATAATGGCAATGTCGGTTGGCTTGTTTCAAGACATACCACCATGCCTCCTGGTTTTAAAACTCGATGCATTTCTTTGAGTGCTGACAAATAATCCGGAACATTGCGTAAGCCAAAACCAATAGTAACATAATCAAATGAGTTATCATCAAAAGGTAAATTCATAGCATCACCATGAACAAGCTGGATATTTTCCAATGAAGCAGTTTTCTGTTTACCTACCTCAAGCATATTTTCACTAAAATCAAGACCAGTTACTTGGCCTTTTGAGCCTACTGCTTCGCTTAATGCAATAGTCCAATCTGCAGTACCACAACACACATCTAAAGCTTTACTGCCTTTTTGTACATTCATAGTACTCATAACATGTTTTCTCCATACTTTATGCTGTTCGAAACTTATGATGTTGTTGAGTCGATCGTATTTTTGAGAAATATTTTGGAATACTGTATGAACTTGTTCTTTTTTAGCTTGATTTTCAGCCATTTTCATTACCTCTTTTTTTATAACTTTTGCTAATTTCTTGAATATATTTATCTATTTCATATCTGTTAAACTTACCCAGATACTCAGGATGGTAATCTTTATATTTAGAAGTCAATTCAGCGAATAATTTGATTTTATCAACAGAACTTCCAAAATGGTTAATTGTAAGATATGGAAATAGTGTTTCTATATCTAGAATCGCATCTTTCAACTCTTTATCAGTGAGATCATTTTGATTAATTGATGATTTATCTTCATTGATTTTAACAATGGCCTTGCTCATTGCAAGTTGAAAAGCGGAATCTTGAATATTTGCTAATAGAGTATAGAAATGAGCGCTTAATAGGTCCCCTATTAATATTGCTTTCTTAGATAGATGATTATCACCAATAGCGTCCAAATGACGCATTGATGTATCAATAGTGAGGCAAGCAATCTTAGCTTCATCTGGGATAGAGTACATATCTAATAAATGACTTAAAGAGCTATTGATTTCAATAGGCTCATACTCATTAATGCCCTTAAGCAGTTGTTCTACATGTTTGTTTAGTTTGCTTATTGTCGTTTCCATGTTCACACCTCACGATATTATCATTAACAATATTAACATTATATGTAAAAAAATAAAATCTATTGGATTAAGTCTTTTAAAATAAATAGTTATTCTATGTAAGTGGTTTGCGATTTGAGGAATAAAACTCATTTTTACCAAAGATCTAGTAATTACTAATATGATAATAGTTACTAGATGGCTTTATAAAATTTTTAACTAGATGATTATTAGCCAATATAGCTAGATAAACGATTTTAAATAAATAGTAAATGAGTATATTAACTCAAGATCATTTCTAAATATATGTAAGTGATTGGGATGACGTAATTTATAAAATTTTAAAAACAAGACAGTCGATAATAAATATTTTAGTATTGATATGAGTTATGAAGTGTTGAATCTACTTAAAAATAAAATACTTAGAGCGATAGACCATTGATGTATAAGTTAAAAAGAAAAAGCCCTCAAAGGGGCTTTTTTAAGTAAATTATTTTACAGCATCTTTTAATGCTTTACCAGCTTTAAATGCTGGTACTTTACTTGCAGGGATGTCAATTTCTTTACCTGTTTGAGGGTTACGACCTTTACGAGCAGCGCGTTCACGTACTTCAAAGTTACCGAAACCGATTAATTGTACTTTTTCACCTTTAGCAAGTGAGTTTTGGATAGATTCAAATACAGCATCTACTGCTGAACCAGCTTCTTTTTTAGTTAAGTCAGCTTGTTCTGCAACTGCATTAATTAAATCAGTTTTATTCATTATGAATTCACCTCCTGAGGTTTTATAATGATATTCATTATATCATTATGTTTTGACTTTAACACAAGGGTTACTGTCATCGCAACGATTTATGTAATAGAAACGTTGGTTTTATGCGATTTATGACGAAATTTTTTAACATTCGCTCATAAAAAGTAATATTACACTCTTTATTCTGCTTTTTTGTCTCTTTCCATAAGTGTTCTAACACTTTTACTTACAGGGACATCTTCAAATAAAACTTCATATAATGCGTTAGTGATAGGCATCTCTACTCCTTCTTGTTGAGCAAGATGATATACTGATTTAGTTGTATAAATACCTTCAACCACCATTTTCATCTCTTTTAAAGCTTCTTCTGCTGTTTTGCCTTGCCCTAATTTAAACCCAAGTGTGTAATTTCGTGAATGTGTGGACGTACAAGTTACGATCAAGTCACCTATGCCACCTAGACCTAAGAAAGTCATTGGATCTGCACCAAGTTTCTCACCAAGTCGACTGATTTCGGCTAAACCTCGTGTCATTAAAGCTGCTTTTGCATTATCACCGTAACCCATGCCGGCAACGATACCACTAGCTATAGCTATAATATTTTTTAAAGCACCACCTAATTCTACACCTACTAAATCATTATTTGTGTAAACACGTAAATAGTCGTTCATAAATAAATCTTGAATAAGTTTGCTCACATTATTATCTTTAGATGATGCAGCTACAGTTGTAGGTTGTTTTATAACAACTTCTTCAGCATGACTTGGACCTGATAAGACGCCGATTCCTCCATTATGTTCTGAAGAGATAGAGTCCTCAATCATTTCAGATACGCGCTTAAATGTATCGTTTTCAATGCCTTTAGCAACATGAATAAAAGTCTTTTTAGATGTGAGTAATTGATCGATATCTTTTGATACTTCTCTAATTGCTTTTGTAGGTAGTGCCATAAGATAGATATCTGAAAATTGCACTGCCTTATTTAAATCTACAGTTGCTTTTATAGATGAATCTAATTTAGCATCTTTAAGATAATTTTTGTTCATATGATGTGTGTTAAGTTCATCTACATTCTCTACATTTTTGCCCCACATTAAAACATCATGACCATTTTGAGCTAATACATTAGCTAATGCAGTACCAAAACTACCCATACCAAAAACTGTAATTTTTCTCATTATTGAATTCCCCTTTGTTTTTAATTTCTTTTTCTTGGAATAATATGAATAGGTGTTCCTTCAAAACCAAAAGCATTACGTATTTGATTTTCTAAATATCTCCTATAAGAAAAATGCATTAATTCAACATCATTGACAAATACTACAAATGTCGGTGGTTCAATTGCAACCTGAGTTGTATAGAATACATTAAGTCTTCTACCTTTGTCAGTAGGTGTTGGATTCATAGAGATGGCATCAGTAACAACTTCATTTAGTGTAGAACTTTGGACACGCTTTTTATGATTTTCACTGGCTTGATTGATATAAGGGAATAATGTTTTTAATCTTAGCCCTTCTTTTGCTGATACGAACGCGATTTGAGCATAATCTAAAAATTGAAATTCATTTCTAACATCATCAGTGAATTTTTTCATTGTCTTACTATCTTTTTCAACTGTATCCCATTTATTTACTACAATGACAATAGCTTTACCTTCCTCATGTGCATAGCCAGCTACACGTTTATCTTGTTCAATTATACCTTGTTCAGCATCGATAACTACTAATACTACTTCTGAACGCTCAATCGCTTTTAATGCACGTAATACAGAATATTTTTCAGTCGATTCATACACCTTACCTTTTTTTCTCATTCCAGCAGTATCAATCAATACATAATCTTGTCCATCATAAGAGTACTCGGTATCAATGGCATCTCGAGTTGTACCAGCAACATTAGACACAATAACACGTTCTTCGCCTAAAATAGCATTGACCAAGCTAGATTTACCAACATTAGGTCTACCGATGATGGAAAGACGTATCGTATCTTCGTCATAAGGATCTTCTGATTCTTTATTAAAGTTTTCAACAACTGCATCTAGCAAATCTCCAAGTCCTAATCCATGTGAACCAGAAATAGGATATGGATCTCCAAAGCCTAAAGAATAGAAATCATAGATATCATTACGCATTTCAAGATTATCAACTTTATTCACAGCTAATACAACAGGTTTCTTAGATTTATAAAGCATTTGTGCGACCATTTCGTCACTTTGTGTAAGTCCTTCTCTAACATTGACCATAAAAATGATGACATCTGCTTCTTCAATTGCTATTTCTGCCTGTGCACGGATTTGAGTTTGAAAAGGAGCATCTCCAATTTCAATACCACCTGTATCAATGATGTTAAATTCATGAGTTAACCACTCGCCAGATGAATAAATACGATCACGAGTAACGCCTGGCGTATCTTCTACGATAGATACACGTTCGCCGACAACTCTATTAAAAATTGTAGATTTTCCTACATTTGGTTTTCCTACAATTGCTACTATCGGTTTAGTCATAGGATAAACTTCCTCTCTTTTTTAATCTACATAATTTTATCACAAGAGCAGATTTATTCAAAACTTGAATATGTTTATTTTACATGTTCGAAAAGATATATTTTGTACAGTATATCATTTTAAAAAAGACTCCAATTATCACGCGTAAATTTGATTTTAAGCTTACACGTAAATTGGAGTCATTACATTTTATATCGCAAATGATTTTAGTTTAATTAAAACTTAAGGTCTTTAAATTTATCACCAAAAACATCGCCTAATGTTGGTTTATCTTCATCATTATCATCTTCAAGATATGATTGAGTTGTGGATGCGTCACTTTCAATGACATTTTCTTTAGGTAACGTTGCTTTGATTGATAATGAAATTCTTTCATTATCTTCATCGATACCTAATATTTTTACATTAACTTGTTGTCCAGGTTCTAATACTTCGTTAGGAGAACCGATATGTTTATGATCGATTTCAGAAATATGCACTAAACCTTGGACGGATGGAGCAATTTCTACGAATGCGCCAAAGTTCGCCAAACGTACTACAGTACCTTCAATAACATCATCTTCGTGAAATTTCCCTTTAATGTTTTCAAATGGTGTTGGTAAAGTGTCTTTAATAGATAAAGAAATACGTTCAGAATCTTTTTCTACAGATTTAACTTTAACTTTGACTGCTTCACCTACTGACACAACTTCTTCTGGTGTTTGAACATGTTCATGAGATAATTCAGAAACGTGAACTAAACCATCTACGCCACCAATATCAATGAAAGCACCAAAGTTAGTTAATCGAGCAACTTTACCATCAATAACATCGCCTTCATTTAAAGAATCTAATATTGAAGCTTTTTTAGCGTCGTTTTCTAACTGTTCCACAGCTTTACGGCTTAAAATGACTCTATTGTTTTCAGGATCAAGTTCTTCCACTTTAATACGGATTGTTTGACCATCGAATACAGAAAAATCTTCAATGAAATCAGTTGAAATTAGAGAAGCAGGTACAAACCCTCTTTGACCAACGTCAACGACTAAACCACCTTTAACTACTTCAGTAACTTCAGCTTCAATCACTTCATCGTTATCTAGTTTTTCTTGTAAATATTCATAAGATTTTTCAGTTTCAAGTTGTCTTTTTGATAAAATGTATGCCCCAGTATCATTTTCTTCGTCGAACTCGATTTTAGTGACATATGCTTCGACTTCATCACCGACTTTTACAACTTCACTAGGGTTTTCGATATGATGTGTTGAAAGCTGGCTAATAGGAATAATTCCATTAAATTTGCCACCATTAATATGCACAACAACTTGTTTATCCTCTACTTGTTGAACTTCACCAGTGACTTTGTCACCTTCTTTAATATCATTAATCATTGATTCATTGAATTCTTCAGTCATCTTGTATGCCTCCTTATACACTACATAATTATAACATCTTATAAACGAGTAAAATTGTCAAGAGATACCACTTTATATGAATAGGTTGCTTCTATCTTTAATTTATAACAAAAGTTTAACAGAGCACCTAGTTAAGTGATGGTCAATTTAGTTTGTAGTATATTTAATAACATTGTTATTTTTATTGTAACATAAATTTTATGGCAATTAACCCTAAGCTCATAATAATATGAGGAATAAAAATGAAAAAGATATATCAAAATTGGTAATAAACATAGTATTACTTCTCTATCGAGGGGACTTGGTTAAAAATAAGTTTATTTACATAGTTCTCAATGGTCAAAAATAAAAGCCAGAGACAGAGCGTCCGTGGCTTTTCTATAAATCAATACTAATATATTCAATATTTTCGAGTCATTGATTATTAATTCTACTCCGCTTAAATGTTTACAATAAACAATATAAAAAGTTTAATTTTAACATTTAAAGTAGAGACAATATTTCATTTGTTACCTCTTCTATAGATTTGCCAGTTGTATCAAGTGTAATAGCATCTTCGGCTTTTTGTAATGGCGAAATTTCACGATTCATATCATAGTGATCTCGTGCTTCAATTTCGTCCTTTAATTGTTCTAAATTTGATTCAATGCCACGTTGCTCATTCTCTTTTTGTCGACGTTCAGCACGTTCAGCAACAGATGCAATCATATAAACTTTTAATTCGGCATCTGGTAATACAACTGTACCAATATCTCGGCCATCCATAACGATACCTTTTTTAGCAGCTAATTCTTTTTGTATTTTCACTGCAAATGAACGCACTGGTTCTTTAGAAGCAACATAAGATACGTGATGTGTTACATCATTTTCTCTTAAATAATCAGTGACGTCTTGATTATCTAGTAAGATTCTTTGCCCTTTTACTTCATCATAAGTAAGCTCAAGTTTAGTGTTATTAATCAGATAATCAAAATTTTCGGGTTTGCCATTTTGTAAATATTTATATGTAATGGCACGATACATTGCTCCTGTATCAACATATATCATTGATAGACGACTGGCTACACGTTTAGCAATTGTACTCTTACCTGCAGCAGCTGGGCCATCTAGTGCAATATTAATTGAACTCATTATTTGATAACCTTCCTTGTTGTTTTATAGATATTATTTTATCATAAAAAAGTAAAGAATAAATAGGAGGAATACGTAATGAAACGTCTACTTATCATACATACTGGTGGCACAATAAGTATGTCACAAGATCAAACTAATAAAGTGATAACGAATGAAGAAAATCCAATATCACAACATCAAAATATCATTAGTCAATATGCAGAGGTTGACGAAATCAATCTTTTAAATATACCCTCGCCGCATATGACAATTTCGAATGTTGTGCGATTAAGAGACGAAATCATTACATATTCTAAAGAAAATATATATGATGGATTTGTCATTACTCATGGAACAGATACACTTGAGGAAACAGCTTTTTTAATAGATTTATTAATTGATATTCAAGAGCCTATAGTAATTACTGGAGCAATGAGATCATCCAATGAAATTGGTTCCGATGGTCTCTATAATTTTATTTCTGCTATAAGGGTTGCTTCTTCATCTGAGGCTAATCATAAAGGTGTTATGGTCGTATTTAATGATGAGATTCACACTGCTCGTAATGTGACAAAGACACATACTTCGAATATTAATACATTTCAAAGTCCTAATCAGGGGCCTCTAGGTGTACTTACCAAGAATCGAGTACAATTTTATCATCATCCTTACAGACAAACTACCTACCAATATATCGATGTAAATTTACGTGTTCCACTTGTAAAAGCATACATGGGTATGGAAGATGATGTACTATCATTTTATTCACAACAACACGTTGATGGTATAGTCATCGAAGCACTAGGACAAGGTAACCTTCCAAAAAGTTGTCTTAATGGACTACAGCAATGTCTAAAGAAAAACATTCCTCTAGTTCTCGTATCTAGATCATTCAATGGTATTGTTAGTCCTGTATATGCTTATGAAGGTGGTGGCGCAGATTTGAAAAATAATGGTGTTATTTTTTCGAACGGTTTAAATGGACCAAAGGCAAGGCTAAAATTACTAGTTGGTTTGAGTCAAGACATGACTCAAAATCAATTAGAGCGATATTTCGAAGAGTAATTAAAAAGAGTGGGACAAAATTCGTATCAAGTTCATTGTCACACTCCGATTTCTATTAGTTGTATGCATTGTCTATGAAACTTCTTTAGTGCAATTATACTATAATTAAGGATTACCTATTATTAATATGTGCATTTTAATTGAGTCATTGATTGACTATACATTAAGAAAGCTTGGGACATTGTTTAGTATCCCAAGCTTTTTGTAAGCTCTATGTTTCAAGAGGTGTTTGTTTTTTTGTCAAAATGCTTTGTGTAATGACACCACCATGATATTTACCATTTTCGATAAAAATAGTATTTGCATCATTACCCGCAGCAATAACACCAGCTATATAACAATTTTCGACGTTTGTTTCGAATGTTTCTCGATTATAAACAGGAGCAGTTCCATATTCATTGGTATGGATATCAATACCTATTGTTTTTAAGAAATCGTAATCTGGATGATAACCAATCATAGCAAAAACGTAGTCATTATCAATTTCTATAAGTTGACCATCTTTTTCATAAGTCACTGAATGATCGGTAATTTTGGTTACTGTCGCATTAAATTCCATCGTAATTTTTTCGTGATTGACTAATGATTCGAAATTGGGTAATATCCATGGTTTAATTGCTTTAGGGTACTGTTCGCCACGATATAAAACAGTTACATTAGCACCAGCTTTTTCTAATTCTAAGGCAGCATCAACAGCAGAGTTTTTGCCTCCAATAATAACAACATTTTGATTAAAATACGGATGTGCTTCTTTAAAGTAATGGAATACTTTTGGTAATTCTGCCCCTTCCGCTTCTAAAGTGTTATGTTGACCATAATAACCCGTAGCAACAGTTAAATATTTACATTCATATACACCTTTTGTAGTTGTAATTGCAAATTTATTGTTTATTTTTTTAACTGTTAAAACTTCTTCGAATGGATGTATGTTAAGTTGATGATGTTTAACGACTTCCCTATAATATACAAGCGCTTGATTACGTCTTGGCTTACTATCTTCAACAATAAAAGGAATATCGCCGATACTTAATTTATCACTTGATGAGAAAAAAGTCTGATGTGTTGGATAATTATAGATTGATTCAACAACATTACCTTTTTCAATTACTAATGTTTCAATACCTTTTTTCTTTTGTTCAATTGCCGCGCTTAATCCGCATGGACCGCCACCTATAATGATGCTTTCAATAGTTTGCATACTTATCCTCCTTTAATCACCAAATTATTATATCAGTTATTTTCTATTTTAGCTAAGACCTGAATTTTGAATTAAATAAAAATATAGCCCCAATATTGGTGTTTATCACCAATACTGAGACTATTAATAATGTTATTGAGGAATAACTAATGTTTGACCATTATGAATATTATTACTGCTTAATCCATTCGCACGTTTAATTTTATCTACGTTAGCTTGAGTTCCTTCTCCATAATATTGTATGGCGATACGATATAAGTTTTCTTGACCGTATACTGTATGTGATTGTTGACCTTGAGTTGCCTGTTGATTATTGCTATTTTGGTTTGCATTATCTTGTTGATTTTGGTTTGTATAATTTGAGTTATTATTGGCTACATTATCGTTATTATTAGTTGAAGTAGCGTTAGGATTTGAGGAACTATTATCAGAGTCATCATCTGCGTTCTTATCAGAATCAGATTTTTTGTCTTTGTTATCTTCGGATTGCGCACCATCTTTTTTATCTGAGTCTTTCTTACTTTGATTCGCTATTTTTTGGTCATCACTTTTACTATCGTTGTGATTATTTAGAGCCATACCACCGAATATTGCTATTGCACCTAGAATAAGAATGGCTGCTATAAGTGGTAACAAGATTTTCATGAAACCACCTTTTTTCTTACCTTCTGATTGGTCATTGTACTGATTGTTTTGATTAGAATTTTTTTCCTCATTATGATGTTTATTTTGATTATTATGATGCGCAACACCAGCCGCACCAACTCCTGCAGCTGCGCCAGCACCGACTGCTGCTTTTTTGCCTTTTTTAGATTGCTTTTGGTCATCATTTTTAACAGATTTTTCGTCATTCTCATGGTTTGAGTGTTTAGAATCTTGTTTATCTTTTTTATTATGATGACGTTTGGATGTTTCTGCTGCACCAGCTATTCCAGCACCTGTAGCTGCTTTTTTATCTTTGTTTGTTGACGGTTTTGATTGCGTACTTTCTGATTTACGCTTTTGTTGTTGAGCTTTAGGGCCGGGTCTATTTTGTGTTGATTTTGATTTATGTTCTGGTGACTCAGATGTTCCATTTACAATAGCTGCATCTTTTCCATCTTTCATTCTATTATCTTGTGATTGTTTTTCAGTTTTATTTTGTTGTTGCGATTTATCATGTTGTTGCTGTAACTGTGCTTCGTCATAACGGTCATCTAATGAACCTTCTGTAGTTTTAGCGTCACTATTTTTTTGATGTTTGTCGTCTTGTTGTTTGCTTTGATTAGTTGCTGTCTCTCTGCGTCTTTTTCGTCGTTGGGCATTTCTCGGAGGAAATTGTTGATTTGAGTTATTAGATAAACTGTTTTGAGAGTCAGCTTCTTTTTTATTTTCATTTGTTTTATCATCTTCTTTTAATTCTGTTTGATGTTCGTCTGGATTAATAGATTGACGATTCTTTTCGAAATCATCTTTAAAATTATTATTAGACACAACTATCATCCCTTCCATTTTAATTAATTCAATCACGTTATAACTCTATACCCAAGTTGAAATTAAATATGTAAAATAATTAAAAGTATTTAACACTGCTTAATTGGGTCTACATATTGATTATAGCTTGTTAAATTTCAGTAAGTAAAGTGATAGCTAGGTTTCGAACAAATTATATAATTTTTCATTAAAACTTAGTTTTCTTTTCACCTTTTTACGATTCAATATCTGAATAGGCTCTAATCTTGAATCTTGATCACAACATTGTTTTGGACTTTGAGGATGTTCGCCAAAAAATTCTAGTAAGTATTTACGTCGACATTGATCTAAATTAGTATAGCCCATCATTCTCATATAACCTAGTCGCTTACGTTGATATGATTGATGAAATATATCTTTAAGTTGGCTAAATGTGAATTGTATATTTAAAGTACTTAAAATTTTTTCCTTTTCATCTGGTAAGTGGTTTCCCGTCTCAAACATTGTAATATCGTCATCTGTGATAATATCAGTGAATAGTAGTGTTTCTAGAATAAAACTATCATCAGGTTGAAATAAACTAATGGCTTGACTTTGTTTACCATCCCTACCAGCACGACCAATTTCTTGTAAATAGTTAGATGGTGAAGATGATAAATGAAAATGTATGACTGTACGAATATCTTTTTTATTTATTCCCATTCCAAAAGCACTTGTTGCTACTATAACGGGGATGTCATTATTAAAAAACTGTTGTTGAACTGTTTGGCGTTCCTGATAACTTAAATCTCCATGATATATACCTGTTAGATATCCTGAGTCATAAATCATTTGAGCTAGTTCTAAACATCTTTTTTTAGAAGAAACATATATAATTGTAGGCCCAGAATTAGATAAAAATGGTAACAGCCATTCAATCTTCCCCTCATCATCATTAAAATTATAGTGTTGTAAGCTAATATTTTCTCGATTCATACTTTTTTGAACTACATTTAATTTGAGTGATAAAATGTGAGATAAATCAGTTTCTAATTGAGGTGGTGCTGTAGCTGTTAGTGCTAACACTGTTGCTGAATTAAAATGATGAATAATTTTACCAACTAAAGCATAGTGAGGTCTAAAATCATACCCCCACTCTGATAAACAGTGCGCTTCATCTAATGCTATTAATCCAAAGTTGATATGAGCGATGTACTTAAAATTATGAGGTTGCAGTATATATTCTGGACTTAAATAAATAAATCGACTTTTACTTAGTCGTTTAATATTGTCTCTTTTTTCTACTTCGTCCATGCCGGAATGTACACATGCAACATGTGTTTCACCTTTTAACTTCATTTGCATAACTTGATCATCCATAAGCGAAATGAGTGGTGATATAATTAATGTCGGTTTTTCTAATATATATGTAGGGAGTTGATAACATAAGCTTTTACCGCTACCAGTTGGTAAAATTCCAAGTGTATGCCTTCCATGAAGGACACTATCAATAATTTCTTCTTGCCCCTCTTTAAATTCATCAAAACCAAACCATTCCTTTAAATTATCTTTCAGCAATTAAATCACCTCTTTCTATTCCTACTATAACTAACTTAATTTGAAAGTAAGTCCAATCAGTAAAATGTTCTTTATAAAATTTTAATCGTTCACCGCGATGTTTTTGATAGTAGTTTATAAATTCGAGAATATCTTTTTTATTTATAAATAATGTATAGTCTATCAAATAACCTTTAATATACATTTCTAGAATATGATCTTCAATTGTGTTAAGTTTTACATTTTGTAATTGAGCAATTTCTTTTAAATTGAGACCAGATTTTAACTTTTGATAGCTTAAGTATGTATTTGTTAGTAATGGTGAAAGAATGATAGCTTGAGAAAGTATTGGATATTTCGTTGAATCTTTTAATTGATTCAATATGTCAATCAGTTCATTCATTTCTCGTTCAAATAATTCTGATTGTGGTATACCCTCAATTAAACTTATTTGTTGTCTAGTATACATGGATTCCTCATATCCTTGTAAATAATAATGAAGAAATGTATGGTTATATTTATTATTTAAATTCTCAAATAATAAATATATTTCGTCTATAGTATTTGATACTTGATTTGATTCAATGACCTGATGATAAAGTTGTTTAACCCTTTGTTGGATATAGGTATTTTGAACGATTGGAATAAATGTATTTGACTCCTTGCGTGTATGAGATAACGTTTGGATAAGTAATTGTATGCAACTAAAGGTTTGAGTGAGACTATCATAAGTGTATTGTGGATGTATTTTTACTTGAATTGATTTTTTAAAATCATCCTTTTGGAGTATAAATTGCTCAAAAGTTGAATACTTTAAGTTAGGTAAACTATGATATAATGACAAAAGTTGTTGGCTTGACGCATCGAAAAACGTTTGGTGTGACTTCTTGCCTGTTAAAATATTATAGATACTTTTATTGGTTTTGTAGTTAAATGCATGACTCATAGCGTATGATAGTATATTGTACAAATTAAACCCTCACTCTATAAAACGAATAAATTGAAATGTAATCTATCGATGTCTACAATTGTATTTATAATACTAGTGTAGCATTTTTATCAAAGGAGGCGAATAAATATGGCAAAATATACAATCGTTGATATGGATACATGTATAGCATGCGGTGCTTGCGGTGCAGCTGCTCCAGATATATATGATTACGATGATGAAGGTATTGCATACGTAATCCTTGACGATAACCAAGGTACTACTGAAGTGCCTGAAGAGTTATATGAAGATATGGAAGATGCGCTAGAAGGTTGTCCTACTGACTCAATCAAAATTGAAGACGAACCATTTGATGGTGACGCACTGAAATTTGAATAATATATGATTCTTAGAATACATAAAAATTAATCTAAATGATTTATTACTATTTATAGTATACAATTTGTATGAGAATTAATTTTTAAGGTAACTAGCCATAAACAATAAAATAATCAGCTATTAGATGAATTGATCCCCAAATGAATTGTTTAATATGATTCATTTGGGGTTGTTTATTAGGAACTAATGATGACATTTTATATGGCTCTTTAAAACCAGTGTTCTATTTGATAAGAAATTTAAAAACATAATACCTTAAAACGTTACGCTCACTATTGTTAAATTTTTTATGAGTTACACTTTCTTTATATCTTCAGTAATAGTATAAAGATAAAGACAATGTCCAATTTTGAATATGAACATTGTCTTTATAATAGATAAATAAAAAAGGTTTTAAATGTTTTTTATTTGATGATATGTCTTAATCTTCTAAATAACAGCACAAATATAATGGAAATGATTATGCCTTTAATTAAATTAAAAGGTATGACTCCAGACACAATAACAATTTTTACGTTATTAAGCACATCACCTAAATTAAATATCATTCCATATAATGGAAGTAACACAAAATAATTTAAGATGCTCAAAACAATAGTCATAACGATTGTACCTGTAATTAATCCATAAATTAAAGAACGATTATTTTTTCTTTTTCTATAAACATAGTATGATGATAGCAAAAAGCTGACGCCTGCTAAAAAGTTAGCTACTGGTCCAACAGGATCCCCTATATTGAATAGAAAATTTAAAATATTTTTGATGAGTGCAACGATAATCCCAGCAATAGGACTTAAGAGGAATGTTGCTAATAACGTCGGTACATCACTAAAATCGAGAGTTAGATACGGTGGTATAAATGGCAATGGAAACTTGATGAAAGTTAACACAAACGCTACCGCACTTAACATACTAATTGTAATCAAACGTTTGTTTTGTTGCATATATAATTTTCTCCTTCCATTCATCTTACTTAGAAAAGGAGGAAATTTGAACAACAAAAAACCTCCATCTTCTCCCATCCAGACTATACTGTCGGCTTCAGACTCTCACTGAATCAAGACAAAGCAAAAATTAATACGTTGTCGTCGCAGGCTTAGATTACTGCCGGTTGGGAATTACACCCTACCCCGAAGATGAATATATCAATTTTATTTTAAATTTATATTACATGATTAGTTTTAAAAACTCAATATTTCTGCTTACGGTTAATATAATGTTTTGACATTAATAACAAAATATGAAATCAATATATAACATGAATTTAAGTTTTAACACATAAAATATTTACAAATAAATAAATAGGCTTTATTGATTCTGAAATTATGTCTTTAAACTTGTAGAAGTTATTCAAATAAAATGATAATTAAATTTATGTTCAATTTAGTTATCTACTGATTATATACAAAAAAACGCCTGAGACATCACTCTGAGTCGCAGGCGTTTTTCATATATTATTTTTGATGTATTGCGTTATAATTTCTCTGTTTTCAAAAGAATCATTGAAACTGACAATTTATGATACTTTTCGGTTTCTAACTAATTTGTTTTGATTTAGGTAGTCTAATAATAAATGAAGTACCTTTGCCTAATTCGCTCTCAACATCAATACGTCCCCCATGTTCTTCAATAATCATTTTACAAATGAAAAGTCCTAATCCGGTGCCTTGCTTACCTCTTTTTCGAGCAGCGTCCACTTTATAAAAACGGTCAAATACTTGTTTCAGATGTTCCGGCGCTATACCAGTGCCTGTATCAGTTATTGTTAAAATATTGAAATCTGAATCTTCATCAATAGAAATCTTTATAGAATCACCAGCTTGTGTATATCTTGTTGCGTTATCAATTAAATTAGTTAACACTTGGTCCATTCTATCCATATCATAGTTCCATAATTGTTCGTCATTATTAGAATCAAACGTCATTGTTAAACCTAATTCTTCACTTTGCATGCGATATTTAGACTCCATTTTATCAAGAAGGTGTTGAATAGGTTGTAATTCCTTCTCAACTGATAATCCTTCAGCATCCATACGAGCTACATTTAGTAATTCATTGACTAAACGATTAAGTCGCTTAGATTCATCTAAAACGATTGCTAATGAGTCACGTATTTCATCTGGTTCGGTAACTATACCGTCTACTATGGACTCAGTGTAACCCTGTAATAAAGAGATTGGCGTACGTAATTCATGTGATACATTTGCTATAAAATCTTTTTTCATTTGATCAAGATTATGTTCATTTGTCATATCACGGATGACCATGACAATACCACTTCTACCATTTGTTTGAATTCTATCTATATAACTGGAGATAAATACATAGTACCTTGTATTAATTTCTAATTCTAAATACTCATTCTGTTGTGATTCAAATGTTGCTTCAATTTGCTGTTCAATAGATTCTTTTGAAAAATCATCAATGTGACGCATAATATCATCAGCCATCTTGTTCGACAATATGATTTCACGTTGATTATTAATGCCTAGAACGCCTTCTACCATAGAGTTTAATAATGTATCTCTTATATTCTTAGATGAAGAAATTGCTTTGATATGTTCTTGAATTTCTACGTTCATGTTGTTAAATGCACGTGATAAATCACCTATTTCATCTTTAGTAGCGACAGTTGAAATTTGACTATAATCCCCTTCAGAAACTTTTTGTGCTTGTGTTTTTAATTGACGTAAGGGTTTCGTTATTCTATTAGATAAAAAGAATGCAAATATTGTGCTTGCTATAGTAAATATAATAGCAGTTATTAATATAATAATTGTAATAGCATTATTTGTATCTTCGATAGATTTCAAATCTTTATATATAAAAACACCACTATAATGACTTTGAGCACCTTTTTGAGCTTTCATTGGGTATCCTAGCAAAAGATAAGATTGAGAATTACCTTTATTTTTTATTGTAATATTTTGAGTTTCATACTCACCTTCTTTAAACACTTTTTTAAATTTAGTACTCTTTTTTATTTCATTAAACATTTGTTTTTTAGTGTCTTTATACGATGAGTCTGGTTTCTCGCTCATGTCTTTCATAATAATGAGGCCACCCGGTCCATCACCATCAATGAGTGTTTGGCTATTTTGGATAGCTAATGTTTTGTTATGAGACTTCTCAACAAGTGAACTAATTCTTTTGGCATCTTCTTTAATTGCATTTTCTGTTTCTTGCGTAAAGTAATATTGTATAAAAGTGATTAATGAAACACTTAATAAAATTAAAACTGTCGCTACTATTAAAATAATAGTTAACCACAGTTTTATAACAACACTATTTAGTCGGTTCATCACTAGGTTTTACCTCAAATTTATAACCGACACCCCACACAGTTTGTATCATTTGTGCAGCATCACTTGATACTCGATTTAACTTTTCTCTAAGTCTTTTGACGTGAGTGTCTACTGTACGCAAGTCCCCATAAAATTCGTAATGCCAAACCTCTTTAAGTAACTGTTCTCGATCAAATACTTTATTTGGAGTTTTAGCTAAATAGATGAGTAATTCATACTCTTTAGGTGTTAGATTCACTTGTTGATCATCCGCAAGGACTCGATGAGCGTCATTATCAATCACTAGATGACTAAATTCAATAATATCGCGTGCATGCGGTTCGCTTTGCTCAGTGTTTGCAGTTTGTGTACGTCTTAATAACGCCTTTACTCTCAATACTACTTCTCTAGGTGAGAAAGGCTTAACAATATAATCATCTGCTCCCGATTCAAATCCTTCAACACGATTTGTTTCTTCACCTTTTGCAGTAAGCATGATGATAGGTGTATCTTTATGTTCTCTAAGTTTAGAGGCAACTTCAATTCCATCCATTTCAGGAAGCATTAAATCTAAGAGGATGCACGCATAGTTGTTTTCAAGAGCAAGCTCGTAGGCTTCTTTACCATCTCTTGCTTCATGAATTTCAAAAGATTCTCTTTCTAAATATAATTTAAGTAATCTTCTAATTCTATCTTCATCATCAACGATTAAAATTTCGTTAGTCATACTTTCTACTACCTCCTACACTTGCTGTTAAATACATTTGTCATTATATCATAGGTTAACGTTATTGAGTGACTCAAAGGTTAACCTTGTGAAAAAAATATCAATCTTAATGGTAATTACATCTTTTTGGTGTTTATTTACCGTTTTCTGCCAAATGTCTTAATATTTTTACTTCATGTGGTGTAAGAACTCTTCCTTCACCGGCGTTCAAACCTTTTAAATCTATAGGGCCAAATTGAATTCTTGTTAACTTATTAACTTGATGACCGAAATACTCAAACATACGTCTAACTTGTCTATTTCGCCCTTCACTAATTGTAATTTCAACTAAAGTCGTATTTTTCTCTTTATCTTGCTTTTTTATTTTAACTTGTGCTGGTTGTGTATATCCATCTTCTAATTCTATTCCTTTTTCAAGTTGCTTAATTTCCTCTCTCATTAAATAACCTTTTAATTTAGCGACGTATTTCTTTTTAATGTGATATCGAGGATGTGTCATCAAATTAGTAAATTCTCCATCATTAGTTAATAATAAAACTCCAGATGTGTCATAATCTAATCGTCCAACCGGATAAATACGTGATTCTAGATCATCAAAGTAATCCGTAACCACCCTACGTCCACGATCATCAGAAACACTCGTAATGACTTGAGTTGGCTTATAAAACAAAATATAAATTTTGTCTTCTTGTTCGATTTTAATACCATCAACTTCAACTAAATCTGATGGCATCACTTTGGACCCTAATTCTGTTACAGTTTGCCCATTGACTTTAACTCGTCCTTCAGTGATAAGTACTTCTGCTTTTCGACGAGATGTATACCCGCTTTTAGCGATTCTTTTTTGTAATCTTTCTTTTTCTTTACTCATTTGACTCTCCTTTTTGGTTAACTAAATTACTAAAGAATTCATCCATTTCTGCCTCATCTTCTTCTGTAGTAGGTAATGCATCTAAGTTTTCGATTCCAAACACATTTAGAAATAAATCTGTGGTTAGTAAATGATGGCTTCTAGAATGATCAACATCTTTTGCTTCTACTAATCCTCTAGCAATTAAAGTTTTTACAGCTCCATCCGAATTAATTCCTCTAATCATTTCTATATCTCCACGTGTCAGCGGTTGATTATATGCAATAATAGAGAGTGTTTCCATTGCTGCTTGGGATAATTTCATTTTAGACTTTTCTTTGACTAATTGTTCTATATATGTAGAAGTTTCTTTTTTTGTTGTAAGTACATAAGTTGACCCATATCTTTGAATTGTTAAGCCATGTGAATGATATCTACTAACTAAATCTTCTAATTGATTGAGGTTGATGTCTAATATGTCAATAATTTGTTTTTGCTCTAATCCTTCATCGCCGGAGGTATATAGTAATGCCTCAAGTATTGCAATATTATCCAATGCTATAGTTCACTCCTCTTATTATGTCAATATCATCAAATTGTTTTGTTTGTTTGATATTAACTATTCCTGATTTTGACATTTCTAAAATTGCCAAAAAATGAGTAACAACTTGTTCGACCGGTTCATGAAATGTAAATAAACTGAAAAAGTTAAACGATTCATGTTGTTTTAATCGTTCGGTAACCTGGGCTGTCGCTTGTTGAATCGTAAATGTTTCTTTTTTAATTTCTACAGATTTAGGAGTGTTAAGTTCAACCCGATTTTTAACTCTTTGATAAGCTACAATCAATTCAGTTAAATCAATCGTTTGATTAGGATCCCACGATTCATTTGTCTCTAAATGAGTAAGGTCCGTCGGATGTTTAGTAAAATAAAGATCGCGTTCTTCTTTCATAGTATTTAATATTTCAGTATATTCTTTATAGTTTTGATACTCAATAAGTCTTCCTACTAAGTCCTCACGAGGATCCTCTTCTATATCTTCTTCGATGCTCGATTGAGGCAATAGTAATTTACTTTTAATCATTAATAATTCTGATGCCATTACTAAATATTCACTAGCAACATTAATTTCTAGCTGATTCATCGCATGAACATATTGCATGTACTGTTCAGTTAAGGCTTTCATAGGGATATCATAAATATCAATTTCATATTTTTGAATTAGATGCAATAATAAGTCTAATGGACCATTAAATGCATCGAGTTTTACTTCATACATTACATCTACCTCTATATCAAATTGCGTCGTTAATGCATATTTCACTAAATTATTATAGCATGAATACATATAACTTTTAAATTATGGGTGAAATCTAATGGAACAATCATTAATGGATTATTATTATCAGTTTCATAAGCATCAACATTACTTTCTATGTCATGATATTTTAGAAGATGCTTGGAAATCACAAAATACTTTTTCAAAACATGATGCAGTGGTAAGTCTGATTTTGTTTGCAACAGCTAATTATCACTATCGACGTGGGAATTTAAAAGGCGCATTAAAATCTTTTGAAAAAGCGTTATTAACTATTAACCACGCTAAAGATGAGACTCAATTACACCTTAATATCAATGAATTTAAACAACTTATTATGAAAAGGATTGAAGCAGTTAAATTACAAAAACAATTTACTCCGTTACAATTACCTATTGAACCAGAGTTTCGGACACTTATTAAACGTAAATATCCGGATTATTTATTTACTTCTCAAATAATTAAGGAACCTTATATTGTTGATCATCATATTAAACGTGACAGAACTGAAGTGATAAAAAATAGAGAACGTGCTTTATTCCATAGACAGTATCGAAATAGAAGTAATAAAAAAGGCCAGTAAATTTATGGTTGGCTATTAAGCATAAATTTACTGGTTACAAATTCCTATATTACTAAGCTCTTGGATGAAACTGCGTATACATTTTTCTGATTTGTGATTTGGATACATGTGTATAAAGTTGTGTTGTAGAAATGTCAGAGTGACCTAACATTTCTTGTACGGCTCTTAAATCTGCGCCATTTTCTAAGAGATGTGTTGCAAATGAATGCCGTAAAGTATGTGGTGTAAGCGTCTTATTGATATTAGCTTTCAAACCATATTGTTTAATGATTTTCCAAATGCCTTGTCTTGATAAAGATTTTCCGTGCATGTTAAGGAATAGCGCTTGGGTTGTGGTTTGTTTAAGTAATTGAGGTCTTACGGTTTCGATATACGTAGTTAAATATTCGATGACGGTATCTCCTAAGGGGACAATTCTTTCCTTGTTCCCTTTCCCGAACACTCGTACAAATCCCATCATTAAGTTTACGTCTTCAACATCCAATTGAATAATTTCAGTTACACGCATACCTGTGGCGTATAAAAGTTCCAACATCGTACGATCACGATATCCATTATTCTTGGCTAAATCAGGCGTTTCCAGTAATGCTATTACTTCGTCTATTTCAAGCACATCTGGCAGTTTCTTTTCATATTTGGGCGTTTCTATTAAAACAGTTGGGTCTTTAGCAGCATATTTTTCGCGTAATGCAAACTGATGAAAGCTTCTAATTGTAGAAATAAACCTTGCGAGAGATTTTGAAGATTGCCCCATATCTATAAGGTGGCCAAGACACTCTTGGATAATTTGTCTATCAATAAAATCGATATGTGAAATCTTGTTATCTGCAAGATAATCTTTATATTTTTTTAAATCTCTTCGATACGCCCCTATAGTATTGTTACTTAATCCTTTTTCAATTTGAATAAAATTTAAATATTCGTCAATGATATTATTCATGTTAGCACCCCTATTGAAGCGGTAACTTGTCTGTTGGCTAAGTTATTGCTTATTTTTGGCTTGGCATTCAGAACATACACCGTGAAACGTTAAACGGTGATCTAAAATCTTAAAATTAAACTCATTTTCAACACGATTTTCAACCTCAGGTAATAAGTCTTCTTCAATTTCTTCGACTTTACCACATTCCATACAAACAAGATGATGATGGAAATGCTTGGCACCTTCTTTTCTTAAATCAAAACGAGCTACACCATCACCAAAATTTATTTTATCTAGCACTTTTATTTCAGCTAGCAATTCTAAAGTTCTATAAACGGTTGCTAACCCTATTTCCGGAGCCTTATCTTTGACTTTTAAGTACACATCTTCTGCGCTAAGATGATCTTTCTCATTTTCAATTAATACTCTAACAGTTGCCTCTCTTTGTGGAGTCAATTTATATGATGATTGTTGTAATTGCTGCTTCACGCGATTTAATCGTTCTTCCACGGAAGCCTCACTCCTCTACTAAGAATTATAATCATTTTAATTTAATCCATGGTTCATTTAATAAAATACCAATATTGTCGGTAAAAAGCAAGAAGATTTGCTTGTTATTTAGAATGATTATAATTTAGTAATAGATGTTGCAACGCAATGATTGTTTTGGCATCCTCAATTTTATTATCTTTTAGCAATGAATCTATTTGACTTAAAGGTACTTTGTGAAGCTCGACAAATTCATCAGCATCTAAATTGGTTTCTCCAATCGTTAATTGGTCTGTAAAGTATATAGAAAGTTTTTCACTTGAAAATCCAGGAGACCCGTACATATTAGTGACAAATTGCAAATCTGAAGCAATATATCCTGTTTCTTCTTGTAGTTCTCTAATAGCCGCTTCTTTACGATCTTCACCCTGTTCTAATTTACCTGCAGGAATTTCCAAAAGTGGTTGATCTGCAGGCTTACGAAATTGTTTAACTAATAAAACTTCATTTTCAGGTGTTATTGCACACACTGCTACCGCACCATGATGAAACACAAGTTCACGTTTAGATGTAGTGCCATCGGGTAATTCAACATCATGTACTTCTAAATCGATAATACTACCATTGTAAATAACCGTTCTATCGATTGTTTTTTCGTTTAATCTCATATTTAAACACGTTCCTTTTAATTGTTTTTATAAATTGATAAACTGAATTCGTCAGTTAAAGTGTATCGAAAGGAGACTGGACATGCAAAAAAATATTCTAAAAAGTGGCATCGAAATTTCTGAACTTGGGTTAGGTTGCATGAGTTTAGGCACAGATTATAAAAAAGCCCAACCTATTATTGAAAGTGCAATTGATAATGGTATTACGTATTTTGATACTGCAGATATTTACGATCAAGGAGTTAATGAAGAAATTGTTGGTAAAGCATTAAAAAAATATCAAAATCGTGATGACATCGTTATCGGAACTAAAGTTGGAAATCGATTAACTGACGATGGACATATGACGTGGGATCCTTCGAAAAAACATATTAAAGAAAGTGTTAAAGGATCTTTGAAACGATTAGGATTAAACCATTTAGACTTATATCAATTACATGGCGGAACAATAGACGATCCTCTGGACGAAACTATTAGTGCATTTGATGAATTAAAGCAAGAAGGATATATTCGTGCATATGGAATTTCATCTATACGGCCTAACGTGATAGACTATTATCTTAAAAATAGTCAAATTGAAACACTTATGTCCCAGTTTAATTTAATAGATAATCGTCCTGAAAGTCTTATTAATGATGTTCATGATAAGCAAGTTAAAATTCTAGCACGTGGCCCTGTATTTAAAGGTTTATTAACTTCAAAAAGTGTTGATGTTATAGATGAAAAATTTGAAAACGGTGTGTTAGATTACACTCAAGACGAATTGGGTAGCACGATTGCTTCTATTAAAGAATTGGAAAGTAATTTAACCGCGTTATCATTTAAATATTTAACTTCTCATGATGCTATGGGGTCAATTATTGTAGGAGCTAGTAACGTTGAACAACTTGAAGAGAATGTCCGCAATTATTATAAAGACATCAGTTTAGATCAAATCAAATCCGCACGTAATAGAGTAAAAGATATTGAATATACACAACATTTGAAATAAAAGGATATTAACCAACTTGTTAAATACCTAAATGACTATACTTAAATAAAGAGATCCAACAGATAAAACGGTTAAATGACGTCTGTAGGATCTCTTTATTTTAAGGCAATACTAATACCAAAAATCATATTGACCACGTTGATAAAATCCGAATATGAGGTTTTGAAAGATCATTTGTAAAAATGTCCATTCAGTCAATGTTTTTTTACCTTAAACTTTATTTTTAAATAGTTTTGGACAAAATTTTTCTAGTGTACGTGGACATAATTGATAAAATTTAAGCATTATTTGCATCCATGATGGTTGATTAATTTCAATTTTATTTAGTATTATTCCTTCCACTATTCGCTTGGCAAGTTGTTGTGGTTGCATCATCATGTGTCTATAATTTTTAAAATACTTAAGAGTAGGATCTGCGTTTTTTTGGAATGGTGTATCTATTGGACCGAGCTGTGCATTGAGTACTTTTAATTCCGGTTGTTCTAATCTCAATGCATTAAGCACGGCGCTAAACCCTGCTTTCGATGCACCGTAATGGGCCGCATTAGCCTGAGAAACTAAAGCAGCTTGACTAGATATACCAACGATATATGCTGCTTTTACTAATTGGGGTTGAATCACTTTGTATAACAAATTAAAATTTGTAAGATTAACCTCGTAAGTTTCTAATATTTCACGAGTTGAATGTTCATTTATAGACTTAAAATATCCGACACCTGAACTATAGATGAAACCATTTATAGGTGTGGTTAAAAACGCTTGTAATGATTCAATATCTTTTCGTTGCAATTAAATCACATTTAATCACATTGATATGTTCAGGTTTAAAATAGTTTTCTTTGATTCGATTGAACTTATCGATATTTCTTGCAAGTATAGTAACATGGGCGCCTCTTTGAAGTAATTCATTGGTTATTGCATACCCTAACCCACTCGTTGCTCCAGTTATAATAAAGTGTTTACCTATCACGTCGCTCCTCCTTTATGTATATTTTAATAACAAGCTTAATAAAGTGTGATAGCATTCAATTTTATTTGTGTGTAATATTACTTAACTATGATATATGATACTATATATGCATAACTTTAAGTCAATGAATAGTATTCAAAATTGAAGGAGCTGAGATGAATATGAAACTTGTATTTTATGGCGCTGGTAATATGGCGCAGGCAATTTTTACTGGAATTATTAATTCCAACAATTTAAATGCAAATGATATTTATTTAACTAATAAATCCAATGAACAAGCATTAAAAAGCTTTGCAGAAAAATTAGGAGTTAATTATAGTTATGATGATGAAGCATTACTCAAAGATGCCGATTATGTATTTTTAGGTACAAAGCCCCATGATTTTGAAAATTTAGCTAATCGTATTAGAGAACACATTACTAATGATAATAGGTTTATTTCTATAATGGCAGGTTTATCTATTGATTATATTCGTCAGCAACTTAATACCAATAATCCATTAGCTCGTATTATGCCAAATACAAATGCTCAAGTTGGACATTCGGTTACTGGAATAAGTTTTTCAAATAATTTTGATCCTAAATCTAAAAATGAAGTGGATGAATTAATCAATGCATTTGGATCAGTTATAGAAGTCTCCGAAGAACATCTACATCAAGTTACTGCAATTACAGGAAGTGGGCCTGCATTTTTATATCATGTATTTGAACAATATGTAAAAGCAGGTACTGAATTAGGTTTAGAACGAAATCAAGTCGAAGAATCTATACGCAATTTAATTATTGGAACAAGTAAAATGATTGAGCGTTCAGATTTAAGTATGTCTCAATTAAGAAAAAATATTACATCTAAAGGTGGTACTACACAAGCTGGACTTGATGCACTATCTCAATATGATATTGTGTCGATGTTTGAAGATTGTTTAGGTGCAGCTGTGAATAGAAGTATGGAATTATCACATAAAGAAGATGAATAAATAAAAACGCTTTTCTCCTAAGATAGTATTCTGAGAGAAAAGCGTTTTATTATATTTTGAAGGTATCGAAATCTTTAACGAAATAAAAATTTGGAGAAGTTTGATCAAGGGATAACTCATTGTATATTGATGTAACTTCATCAATGTTATATCTGTTACTGATATGAGTGATAAGACTTTTATTTACATTGGCTTGCTTAATTAGATTAAATACATCGTCTATATGACTATGATGGTAATTATTAGCAAGTTTCTTATCTCCTTCAATGTAAGTTGCTTCATGAATCATTAAATCAGAGTTGTTTGCTAATTTATATTCATTTTCACACGGTTTTGTATCACCAAATATACTGATAATTGGACCAGGTTTAGCTTTACCTTTAAAATCATCTGAATTGTAAATTAATCCTTTATATTCGAACGTTTCTTGTAATTTGACTTCCTGATATTTTGGACCAGGTTCTAGTCCAATATCTCTCAAGGCATCTACATTGATTGTACCAGGCGTGATTGGGGCTTCAATACGATATCCGAATGAAGGAATGCCATGGTTAAGCATTTCAGCTTGTACAGTAAAACCATTGTGGTGATACGCTAATTGTTGATTGATTTCAATATAGGTAATCGAATAATTCAAATGCGATTCAGAAAGTTGTAAAGATGTTTCGATGTAATTTTGAATCCCTTTAGGTCCTATAATAGTAAGGGGTTTATTTTCTCCACCTTGAAACGAACGACTTGTTAGTAGTCCAGGGAGACCAAAAATATGATCACCATGCATATGTGTTATAAAAATATGATCTATCTTCCCTAACTTAATAGAATGTCTTAAAATTTGATGTTGTGTTCCCTCGCCCACATCAAATAACCATATCGAATTTGAATATGGTTCTAGATTTAAAGCAATGGATTGTGTATTTCTCTCTTTCGTCGGTAACCCAGCACTTGTACCGAAAAATGTAACTTCCATGCTTCATCCTCCTCTTCTTAACTCATTTTATCATACGTAAGAATAATTTCTAAATCAAGAAATAAAATATAATTATAAACTATTATCGCATAATCATTTTTGATATTATTTTATTAAGCGCAAACTTGTGTCTCATATTTGTTAAAGTTGATTTTTAAGTCATAAAGCATTTTTCAATTTATTTTACTTAACTTTAAGCAAATATAATGACCTTACGTTGTGATTATCATATAATAAATTAATCTAGTATGTTTTGATATGAATTAAAATTACATTCCTATCAAATGAAATCCATAAGCATATTTAACTATGTGATTGATTTACTTTTAATACTACGCAATAAAAGTATCGTAACTAAAATTATGTTTAATCATAAAGTATATCATCTTTTATTATATTTATTTAAGAATTGAGGTTTTAATCTTGAGTACTAAACAAAAACACATTCCTTGTTTGATTACAATATTCGGTGCCACAGGAGATTTGAGTCATAGAAAGCTATTTCCTTCTATATTCCATTTATATCAACAAGATAATTTAGATGAACATATTGCTATTATTGGTATAGGACGTCGCGACTATAACAACGAACAATTTCGCGACCAAGTTAAAGCGTCAATTCAAACTTATGTTAAAGATACAGATAGAATTGATGAGTTTATGACGCATGTTTTTTATCATAAAACTGACGTGAGTGATAAAAATAGTTATCAGTCATTACTTCAATTTAGTGAGCGACTAGATTCAGAATTTGCTTTAGGTGGAAATCGTCTGTTTTACTTAGCGATGGCACCACAATTTTTTGGAGTGATCTCAGATTACCTTAAATCTTCTGGTCTTACTCAAACTAAGGGCTTTAAACGCTTAGTTATAGAGAAACCATTTGGCAGTGATCTTAAATCTGCTGAATCATTAAATAATCAAATAAGACGTTCGTTTAAAGAAGAAGAAATATATCGGATAGATCACTATCTTGGCAAAGATATGGTGCAAAATATAGAAGTATTACGATTCGCAAACGCAATGTTTGAACCTTTATGGAATAATAAATACATTTCAAATATTCAAGTTACATCATCAGAAGTATTAGGTGTCGAAGATCGTGGTGGGTATTATGAATCTAGTGGTGCACTTAAAGACATGGTACAAAATCACATGCTACAGATGGTTGCTTTACTTGCAATGGAAGCACCGATAAGTTTGAACAGTGAAGATATACGTGCAGAAAAAGTCAAAGTACTTAAATCTCTTAGACAATTAAAACCAGAAGAAGTTAAAAAGAATTTCGTGCGTGGTCAATATGATCAAGGCACTATAGATGGTAAACAGGTTAAGTCATATCGAGAAGAAGATCGTGTAGCAAAGGATTCGGTTACACCTACATTTGTATCGGGTAAATTAACAATTGACAACTTTAGATGGGCTGGAGTTCCTTTCTATATTAGAACAGGTAAACGCATGAAATCAAAAACGATACAAGTCGTAGTAGAATTTAAAGAAGTACCTATGAATTTATATTATGAAACTGACAATTTACTAGATTCCAATTTGCTAGTCATTAATATTCAACCAAATGAAGGAATTTCATTGCATTTAAATGCTAAAAAGAACATTCAAGGAATTGATACTGAGCCCGTGCAATTATCATACGCAATGAGTGCCCAAGATAAAATGAATACTGTAGATGCATATGAAAACTTATTGTTTGATTGTCTTAAAGGTGATGCGACTAATTTTACACATTGGGAAGAATTAAAATCTACTTGGAAATTTGTAGATGCAATCCAAGATCAATGGACAATGGTTGAACCATGTTTCCCTAACTATGAAGCGGGCACAAATGGCCCTCTTGAAAGTGATCTTTTATTAAGTCGCGATGGGAATCATTGGTGGGATGATATCCACTAATATGAATTTTATATAAATATAGATTAGTGTGAATGATGATATCTTAATTTACGCAACGTTCAAAAGAACTTGTAGTGATTTAGGACTATAATCATTCACATTTTTTATATTTTTGCAAAAAATTAATCTAGCTTTAAGATGTATAATATTTAAAAATAATGTACAATAAAGATTATGATTGAATTTAATTGGAGTGAAAGTTTTGGACGTTATCAAGCAAATACAACAAGCAATTGTATATATTGAGGATCGTTTGTTAGAGCCTTTTAATTTGCAAGAATTAAGTGATTACGTTGGTCTTTCGCCGTATCATTTGGATCAATCTTTTAAGATGATTGTTGGTCAGTCACCAGAGGAATACGCACGTGCACGTAAAATGACAATAGCAGCAAACGATGTAGTTAATGGAGCTAGTCGATTAATGGATGTTGCTAAGAAATATCGTTATGCGAATTCAAATGATTTCGCAAATGATTTTAGTGATTTTCATGGTATTTCACCTATTCAAGCTACAACAAAAAAAGATGAACTAAAAATACAGCAACGACTGTATATAAAATTATCAACGACTGAAAATGCACCCTATACATACAGACTTCAAGAGACTGATGATATATCTTTAGTTGGCTATTCAAGATTTATTCCTACTAAGCAATTATCAAATCCATTTAATATCCCAGACTTTTTAGAGGATTTATTAGTAGATGGTTATATTAAAGAACTTAAACGTTATAATGATACGAGCCCGTATGAATTATTTGTAGTCAGTTGTCCTCTGGAACAAGGTTTAGAAATATTTGTTGGTGTTCCGAGTGAACGTTACCCTTCACATCTTGAAAGCAGATTTTTACCTGGTCGCCATTATGCATTGTTTAATTTACAAGGTGAAATTGATTATGCTACAAACGAGGCTTGGTATTATATTGAATCTAGCTTACAACTAACTTTACCCTATGAGCGAAATAGTTTATATGTTGAGATTTATCCACTTGATATTTCATTTAATGACCCGTTCACTAAGATTCAACTATGGTTACCTATTAAACAAGAAATCTATGATTTAGATGAGGATTATCAAAATTAAGATGTGACATAGAGTTATGAGGTTATCAGTATTATATGAATTGTGTTTTGAATTCCAACTCGATAGATTTGTTGAATTTTAGAATGAAATTCTTTGAGTTGTGTTCAACTAAATTTAGTCGGTACAAACTTAATATAAATGAGTTATGGAATACCAATGTATAGTGAACACGCCAGTGAGGTAATTAACGTCACTGGCGTGTTCATTATTAATTTCTGAATTATCGTCACGGTATTATATTTCAACGACGAATGCTTCATAAGGTTTAATATGGTCTAAATTTATATCATTTAAGTGATAATTATGCAATTTTATATCTACAGATGAAATATCTAATTCAAAAGGTAGGTTTAGTTCTGATACTTCATTTGTTAGATTAGCTACAATTAATACTGTATTGTTTTTAAATGAGCGTGTATAAGCAAAAATCTGCTCATTTTCTGCATCGACCATACTAAACTTACCGTAAGTGTAAATCAAATCAGATTTTTTAAGTTGAATTAACGCTTTATAATAAGAGAGTATCGAAAACTTATCATTTAGTTGTTGTTTAACATTAATTTCTGTATAGTTAGGGTTTACATGAAACCATGGCTTACCAGTAGTGAATCCACCATTGATTGAATTATTCCATTGCATTGGAGTCCTTGCATTGTCTCGGTTTTCCATTTTATATTTATCTAGTAATTGATTGACATCTCCACCTTCTTTTTTGACTATTTGATATTCAGTTTTAACTGCGACATCGTTGAAACTTTCAATGCTTTCAAATGGATAATTAGTCATACCTATTTCTTGACCTTGGTAAATAAAAGGTGTGCCCTGTTGTAAAAAGTAGGCAGTAGCGTGACTAGTTGCTGATTCATACCAATAATTTTTATCATCACCCCAGGTTGAAACACGACGTGGTTGATCATGGTTTTCGATAAATAAAGCATTCCAACCTACATTTTCTAGTTGCTTTTGCCAACGATTTAAGACTTGTTTATAGGATTTAACATCGAATTTCGTATCGCCAGTACTCCATAAACCGAGATGTTCAAACTGGAATATCATATTAAATTTCCCTTTTTCTTCTCCTACCCATTCTTCAGCATCATTAGGAGTGACACCATTAGCCTCGCCTACAGTCATAATGTCATACCGACTTAACGATTTATCTTTCATTTCTTGGAGCCATTCTTGTATTCCTGGCTGATTCATATCTACATCAAATGCTGGAGCAAATTTTTTGCCATCAGGTATAGGTAAATCTCCTGCTTCAAAATTCTTTTTAATATGAGTAATGGCGTCAACTCTAAATCCATCAATACCTTTTTCAAACCACCAATTCATCATATCAAACACAGCTTGTCTTACATCTGGATTTTCCCAATTTAAATCTGGCTGCTTTTTGCTAAATAAATGGAAATAGTATTGCTTAGTCGATTCGTCAAACTCCCAAGTTGAACCATTAAAGATACTTTCCCAGTTATTAGGTTCAGATCCATCCGGTTTAGGATCCGCCCAAATATACCAATCTCTTTTTGCACTTGCTTTACTAGATTTTGATTCAATAAACCATGGGTGTTCATCTGATGTGTGATTCACCACTAAGTCTAATATTAATTTCATTCCTCTTTGATGTATGCTTGATAACAATTGATCAAAATCGTCCATTGTACCAAATTCACTCATAATGCCTTTGTAGTCACTAATATCATATCCATTGTCATCGTTTGGTGATGGATACATTGGGCTTAACCAAATGACATCTATTCCTAAATTTTCTAGATAATCTAATTTTTCAATTAATCCAGGCAAATCACCTATTCCATCTCCATTACTATCATTAAAACTACGTGGATATACTTGATATGCAACAGCTTCTTTCCACCAATTTCTTTTCATAAAATCATCTCCTCTGTTTTTAAAAAACTAAATAATTAATATAAACAAAATTAATAAGTTAAAATAAAAGGACTCATTAATTTTGACAAAAACTATGCTGAGAGAAAACGTTTACATTAAAATTTCAATAAAATCCCACCCAATTTAGAGTGAGATTTTTTATTTTAAATTATTCTTCTACCCATTGTGTATGGAAAATACCTTCACGGTCTTTACGTTCATAAGTATGTGCGCCAAAGTAATCACGTTGTGCTTGAATTAAATTTGCAGGTAAATCCTCTGAGCGATAACTATCATAGTAATTTATACTTGCTGAAAAACCAGGTGTTGGCACGCCATTGCATACACTAGTAGCTACTACTTCACGTAGTGCATCTTGATATTCCATAACAATGTTTTTGAAGTAAGGGTCTAATAATAAGTTTTGTAAGTTTTCATTATTATCGTAGGCATCTTTTATTTTTTGTAGGAATTGTGCACGAATAATACAACCTTCACGCCAAATCATTGCTAATTCGCCTAACTTCAAATTCCACTCATTATCTTCACTGGCTTTTCTCATTTGAGCAAAACCTTGAGCATATGAGCATATTTTACTCATATAAAGTGCCTTACGTATTTTTTCTAAGAATGCTTTTTTATCGCCTTCAAAATGTGCTTTAGGTCCTTTTAAAGATTTAGAAGCAGTAACACGTTCTTCTTTAATTGATGAGATGAATCTCGCAAATACAGACTCTGTAATGATTGTTAACGGAACACCTAATTCTAGTGCGTTAATTGAAGTCCATTTACCTGTGCCTTTTTGACCTGCAGTATCTAATATTTTTTCTACAAGTGCTTCATTGTCATCATCTAATTTATTGAAAATATCACCTGTAATCTCTATTAAATAACTTTCAAGTTCTCCAGCATTCCATTCTTTAAAAGTTTGAGAAATTTCTTTATGTGACATGCCTAATAAATCTTTCATCATTGCATAACTTTCAGCAATTAATTGCATATCAGCATATTCGATACCATTGTGTACCATCTTAACATAATGTCCTGCACCATTAGGGCCAATGTAAGTCACACATGAAGCACCATCTTGTGCTTTAGCAGCAATTGCGTCCAATATATCGCTGACTTTATTATAAGCATCTTTTTGACCACCTGGCATTAAAGAAGGTCCCGTGAGTGCGCCGATTTCTCCACCAGAAACTCCCATACCAATAAAGTTAATGCTACTTTCAGCTAAAGCTTTATTTCGACGAATCGTATCTTGGTAATTAGTATTACCACCATCAATTAAAATATCATCATCGTCTAATAAAGGTAATAAACCATCTATAGTGGCATCTGTTGCAGGTCCAGCTTTTACCATTAATAAAATCTTACGAGGTTTCTCTAAAGATTCTACAAATTCTTCTAAAGAGTATGTTGGGTGAATTTCTTTTCCAGGTGATTCTTTAACCATTTCATCAGTTTTTTGTCTTGATCGGTTAAAAACAGAAACACTATAACCACGTGATTCGATATTCCAAGCTAGGTTTTTCCCCATTACTGCTAAACCCACTACTCCAATTTGTTGTGTCATATTACTTACCTCTCTTGTTCAAAAATTTTCAATAATATTGTAACATAAATCGCTAATTAACAATCATGATATGCATGTTTTATTCAGCTACTAACTCAATAATTTTTATTATTTGTCTTGTGAGCATATACATATCTTTTATTGCTATTCTTTCTGAAGTAGTATGTATGTTTTCATATCCTACTCCTAAAATTACGGAAGGAATACCGTATTGATTCATGATGTTGCCATCTGAACCACCACCAGCAATACAGGTATCCCCTTTTAGCCCGAGCGCTAATGCACTAGATATAGCATATTGTGTTACTTTGTCAGTTTCATTAACTTCAAATCCAGGATAACTTTTTTCAACTAACACTTCAGCTTGACCACCTAATTCATTTGCTGTCGTTTCGAAAGTCTCTTTCATATGTTTCACTTGTTTATTAATGCTTTGATCATCATGTGACCGTGCTTCTGCCTCTAAAGTGACTTCATCAGCTATAATATTAGTTGCAGAGCCACCATGAAATTTACCGATATTGGCTGTTGTTAATGCATCTACTTGTCCTAATTTCATTCGACTGATTGCTTTTGATGCAATATTTATTGCACTAATACCTTTTTTAGGTGTGCTTGCATGCGCTGTTTTCCCTTTTATAGTTGTATAAATCTTTACTTGAGTTGGAGCACCGATAACAGTAGTTCCAACATCTTTACTTGCATCTACAGCATAGCCGAAATCTGCATCTAGAAGTCGAGTATCTATTGCTTTAGCACCTACTAATCCAGATTCCTCTCCCACGGTTATAATTATTTGAATCTGTCCATGTGGCAAATTTGATTCCTTAATTTGTTTAATCGCTTCTATTATTGCCGCAAGACCAGCTTTATCGTCCGCGCCGAGTATCGTAGTTCCATCGCTATAAACATATCCATCTTCTTTTACTACAGGTTGGATGTTTTTTCCTGGAACTACAGTATCCATGTGACTTGTAAAATAAATTTTCGGCACATTCTGATGACTTATATTACTTTTTAGCGTGCAAATAAGATTGTTAGCACCTAATCCATCATTTTTTGAAGCTTCATCTTCAATAACATTGAGCCCCATTTTTTTAAACGTATCTTTAAGATAAGGTTGAATTGTTTCTTCGTGTCCTGTTTCCGAATTAATTTGCACTAATTCTAGAAAACAATCTAATAAACGCTTTTGATTAATCATTTTTGGTCCCCCCTTTTTACTTGTATAAATATATTTTAACTGACATTATGAATTGTCAAAACTAATTTAACTCTTCACTAATGATTTAATTCTATGACATTTTACAACCTATAAGATAAAGTATATAATTTTATTATTATAAAGTTGAAATTTTACGAGTGAATGAATTATAGTTTATAGTGTCAATGACTCAATGGTTGAATATGACCTTATGATGCGGAGGATTAAAATTGAACAATAAAGTGTTACGTGTCATTATTGTTGTTATGTTAATTGCAGTAGTACTAGCATTACTATTAACTAGCGTAGCTCCATTAATGAACTAATGAAAAAACGTTACATGACGTTAATTAATATTTCGTCATGTAACGTTTTTTTATATTTCACTATGCAATTTTAAAGAACCAAATTGAGATTTAATATTTAAGTATTCTTCTAGTTCATTTAGAATTTGAATAATATGTGCTCGGGAATTTAAAGTCTTATGAGTAGTCGGTAATGGTAAATCATCGAGAGATAAACGTATTTCATAAAGTGAATGTAGTCTTAGAGCCGTATAATCATTGCTATTTACGTTACTTCCAATTTCATACATTAATTGTGAAATCTTTTCAAGTATAGGATCATCTGTATTTATCTTTTCTAATAACGATGTCATACGTTTTAATAATTCAACTTGTTCTTCCCTCATATCGAAATAATGATAAAATGAATTTTCGTTTCGTACAAAGTGATTTTTAACATCTCTAAAAGCAAGTGATTTTGCTTTTTTAATATTTAAAAGTAATGAATCAAATTTAATATTTAAATGATCATTGTGCATTGAGCAGGCTTGACTAAAAATATTAAATATTTCAGTTATTTGATTTTCGATATCCTGCTTAAAATGATTCAATTTCTTATCTAAACTAGGCATCATTAAGTTCATTAGAAATGCTATACCTAAGCCCACTATTAATAGCATTATTTCATTTAAAATAAGGTGCCCATTAATAGCCTTGGCGTTAAAGACATGTAATAATATGACACAACTAGTAATAACACCTTCTTGCACATTTAGAACAACAGTCAAAGGAATAAACAACAAAACAATTAAACCTAAAACAAATGCATGTTGTCCTAAAAGACTAAAAATTGCTGAACCTAAAAATAATATGAGTAAACATGAAACTAGTCGAGATAAAATTGCTTGTACTGAATGCATCTTAGTGTGCTTTATGCACAATACAACTAAAATAGCACTGGATGCATAATTATCTAAACCTAGAAGTTTACATATGATTACTCCTAAAGTCATTCCCACAGCAGTTTTGACAGTTCTAAATCCTATTTTATAGGGATTTAACTTAAGCATGGAACTAACCTTTTATCTTTCTTCACAATATTTATCAAATAAAGATTGCAACTGATTGATTACGTCCATTACATCATGACCTTCAATCTGATGTCGTTCAATCATCTCGGTGATTTTACCATCTTTAATCAAAGCAAAAGATGGACTTGAGGGTGCATATCCTTCAAAATATTCTCTGGCTTGTTGTGTTGCCTCTTTATCTTGCCCTGCAAATACTGTAACTAATCGTTGAGGTAATTTATCATAATGTAATGCATGTGCCGCAGCAGGACGTGCAATCCCACCTGCGCATCCGCATACGGAATTTACCATGACTAAAGATGTACCTTTTTGTTGTAAAACTTGATCAACATCCTCAGCAGAAGTTAATTGTTGATAACCAGCATGCTCAATTTCGTTTCGTGCTTGTTCAACAACATCATTCATATATAAATCAAAGTTTAAATCCATGATTTGTCACCTTCCATAATAAGTTAATTTTACTTATTTTATTCTACTAATTAACAGCACATTGTTCAACAGGATTAATTTATGATGATTGAAAAATTCTAGTTGAAATTTAAAACGAATACTGAAAAACGCTTTAAGAAGAAATTCTCCTCCTTAAAGCGTTCAACTATAATATGAAGTTTAATTGGTAATCAATGTTTGTAATTAATAAATAGATGTATTTTCAATAGAATATTGTTCTATTTTTTTCTTAACAAGATTCATAAATTTTCCCGTTTGAACACCGTCGAGAATACGATGATCGATTGAAATACACAAATTAACCATATTTCTAATTGCTATCATATCATCTATAACTACAGGTTTCTTTACGATGGATTCTACTTGTAAAATGGCAGCTTGTGGATGATTAATGATTCCCATTGAAGAAACAGAACCAAAGGAACCAGTATTATTAACCGTAAATGTACCGTTTTGCATATCACTTTGTGATAATTTTCCTAATCTCGCTTTAGTAGCTAAATCATTAATTTCACGTGCAATACCTTTAATTGACTTTTCATCTGCATTTTTAATGACTGGCACATACAATTTATCATCATCTGCAACAGCAATAGAGATATTAATATCTTTGTGGATAACAATTTCATCTCCTTGCCATGTACTATTGAGTAATGGATTTGCTTTTAAAGCCTCTGCAACAGCTTTTACAAAGAACGCAAAGAAAGTTAAATTGTACCCCTCGTTCTGTTTAAATTGAACTTTATGATGGTTTCTAGTCTGAACCAAATTCGTTGCATCGGCTTCAACCATCATCCAACCGTGAGGTATTTCGCTGACACTAGTAACCATATTTTGTGCGATGGCTTTTCTAATACCTTTAACTGGTACGACACGTTCATTTGATAATGGTGCGTTTTCATTTTTAGATGAGGATTGATGTAAAAAGTCACCATGGTTGATTGAATGATCTTTTTTATCTGTTTGTTTAAATTCTTTCTCTTTTTCTTGATTGTTTGGATTGTTAATAATATTTTGAATATCCTTCTTAGTAACACGACCTTCAAAACCAGTTCCTATGACTTGTGTTAAATCAATACCGTGTTCAGAAGCTAATTTAAAGACAACAGGCGAAAATCGTCCATTGTTATTTGCGCGACTTGAGGCTGTATGCTCCTCATTTTCGTGAGTTTTAGTATTATTTTCGAATTGTGACACCTTTACATTTGATTGAGAATGCTGATTTTGTTCTTCCTTAAAATCATTTGCCGATTCTGTTTGATTTTGATCATTTTCCGAATCGATTTTACAAATCACCGTGTTAATATTGACAGTTTGTCCTTCTTCAACCACTAATTCTGTTATTGTTCCAGAAATTGTTGAAGGCACTTCAGCTGTTACTTTATCTGTAATAACTTCACATAATGGTTCATACTCATCTACATGATCTCCTACTGATACTAACCATTGTTCAATCGTACCTTCATGCACACTTTCACCAAGCTTAGGCATTTTTATATCCAATTGACACCCTCCTTAAAATTGTGCGAGTTCACGCATTTTGTCCTGTATCTTTTCTGGGTTCATCATAATTTCATTTTCTAATGTTGGTGAAAATGGCATAGATGGGACATCCGGTGCAGCTAATCGCATGATTGGCGCATCTAAATCGAACAGACAGTTTTCAGCTATAATTGCAGATACTTCAGACATAATGCTTCCCTCTAGATTATCTTCAGTAACAAGGAGAACTTTACCAGTACGTTGAGAGCGTTCAATGATAGTTGCTTTATCTAGTGGATAAACTGTTCTTAAGTCGACTACTTCAACATCGATGCCGTCATTTGCCAAAATATCTGCAGCTTGTAAACAGTAATTCACCATCAATCCGTAACAAAATACAGTGATGTCCTCGCCTGGCCTTTTAACATCTGCTTTACCTAGAGGTACAGTATAATATGTTTCGGGAACTTCCTCTTTTAGAAAACGATATGCTTTTTTATGTTCAAAGTATAAGACTGGATCGTTAGATTCTATAGAGGATAATAGAAGACCTTTAGCATCATAAGGTGATGAAGGAATAACAATAGTTAAACCAGGAGTTGAAGCAAAAATGCTTTCAACACTTTGCGAATGATATAATCCACCATGAACGCCACCACCAAATGGTGCTCTGATAGTCAGTGGGCAATTCCAGTCATTATTTGAACGGTATCTCATTTTAGCTGCTTCACTTATAATTTGATTTGTAGCAGGCAAAATGAAATCTGCAAATTGTATTTCGGCAATAGGTCTCTTACCTAGCATTGCTGCACCAATAGCAGTACCAATAATATTCGATTCCGCAAGAGGTGTATCAATTACACGTTCATCACCATACTTACTTTGTAATCCTTTAGTTGTGCCGAAAACGCCACCCTTTTTTCCTACATCTTCGCCAAGTATAAATGCATTACTAAAATGATTTAATGCTAAGTCTTGTGCATTTTGTATAGCTTCTAAGTATGATAATTTAATCATTTTGTTGACCTCCCTCTTCATAAACATATGTCAAAGCTTCTTCTACTGAAGGGTATGGTGCTGCTTCAGCAGATTTAGTAGCTTCATTAATGAGTTCTTTATGTTCTGTTTCTAATTGACTCAACCAATTTTCGTTTATGATGCCTTGATCGAGTAAGGCCGTTTTAAATTTTATATTACAATCCTCTTGCTTCAATAGGTCTCTTTCTTCTTTTGTACGATATGTATCATCATCATCAGATGAATGTGGTGTCATACGTGAAGTGACTGCTTCTATCAATGTTGGACCTTCACCTGCTAGCGCTCGTTCTCTTGCTTCTTTCATTGCTTTGTATACTGCAATTGGATCATTTCCATCTACCTGGATTCCATGCATACCGTAACCTAATGCACGATCAGATAACTTTTCAGCAGCATATTGTAGTGAATCAGGTACAGATATCGCATATTTATTGTTAATTATTACACAGACGAAAGGTAATTTGTGAACTGCAGCAAAGTTCATACCTTCGTGAAAGTCACCTTGATTTGAACTGCCTTCTCCAACTGTCGCAGTAGCAATATTTGGCTTGTTATCCATTTTAAGTGCTAATGCAGCACCGACTGAATGTGGTATTTGAGTAGCTACTGGAGAACTTTGAGATAAAATGCCTTTTTCTTTGTGACTGAAATGAGAAGGCATTTGTTTACCGCCTGAGTTAATGTCATCACGTTTTCCAAAAGCTGATAACATGGTATCTAAAGGAGAAATTCCCATATAAGTAACAAATGCTAAATCACGATAATAAGGGGATGAGATATCACCTTTTTGCATTGCATATGCCATACCAATTTGAGTTGCTTCCTGACCTTGACCACTGACGACAAATGGAATTTTACCTGCACGATTGAGTAACCATAGCCTTTCGTCTGTTTTTCTTCCTAAGTCCATCCATTTATATATTTTTTTGAGGTCTTCTTCTGTAAGGCCTGCTGACTTGTAATCTATCATTTTTTTACCTCCAACTATACATGAATTGCTTGACCATTAGCTTTTAATCCTAATTCCATGACTACCTCAGATAATGAAGGATGTGCATGTGTTGTTAAACCAAGTTCTAAAGATGAGCCATTCATAAATTGTAACAATGAAATTTCATTTATTAATTCTGTAACATGTGGCCCTATCATATTAAGACCTATGATTTCATCGTCATCTTTGTTAACTACCATCTCGCAAAATCCTTTTGATTGGGTTACATCCTCAATCATTGCCTTTCCTATAGCTTTAAAAGGAACTTTGATACTTTTTGCTTTAAGGCCTGCTTTTTTTGCTTGTTCTAAATTTTTACCAATTGAAGCAATTTCTGGGTTTGTATAAACACATTTTGGTATCAGGTCATAATTGACAGGTATAGGTGAACAATCAAACATATGTTCAACTGCAACTATAGCTTCTTTTGAACCAACGTGTGCCAATTGCAATTGCCCTATACAATCTCCTGCTGCGTATATATGTTTATCTTCAGTTTGCTGATAAGCATTTGTTATAATATGACCAGCATCAGAAGTCTTTATTTTAGTGTTATTTAAACCAATATCATTTGTATTAGGCTTTCTACCAATTGCAATTAGCACTTTATCGAATTGGACGGGCTCATCTGAAATATTAATAGTTACACCCTTATCAGTTTGATTGAAATGCTCTTTGGTCAATTGAATATTTTCGTAAAATGTAACGCCTCGATCAGTTAATTCTTCTTTTAGTAATGAGGCAACTTGTGGGCTCTCGGTAGGAAGAACTCTGTCGTTCGCTTCGATTACTACTACATCAGTACCTAAATCATTCATCAGAGATGCAAATTCTAAACCAATAACTCCTCCACCTATGATTGCTAATCTTTGTGGTAGTGTATTTAACCTTAGGATATCATCACTCGATAGTATTTGTTGATGGTCAAAGTTAATGAACGGAAGAGATCGTGGTGACGACCCAGTAGCTATAAGCACATTTTTATTAGGTAGTATATCTGATTCGCCGTCTTCATATTCAACAGAAATTGTACCGCTTTGAGGAGAAAATATAGATGTTCCCATAATTCGTCCAATACCATTGTAAATATCTATATGATGATGTTTCATCAGTTGATTGACGCCTTTATGCAACTGTTTAACAATCGCATCTTTACGTTCTAAAATTTTAGGGAAATTAATTTTAAAATGATTGACATCAATTCCAAATGTATGTGCGTTTTTAATAGTATGATTGACTTCAGCCGATTTTAAAAGTGCTTTAGTAGGTATACATCCTTTATGTAAACACGTACCACCTAAGAGTGATTTTTCTACTATCGCTACTTTTTTTCCTAATTGAGAAGCTCTGATGGCGGCTACATATCCTGCCGTACCACCACCTAACACGACTAAATCATATTGTTTTTCTGACATGGTCTAACTCCTTAAATTTATAGAAGACTAAAAATACAAATATAAACTCTGTATTTTAGTCCTCTAGAGGTTTATTTAATGTTCACGCTATTCATTAGATAAAAAGAATAAACAAGAGATGAAAATAATAGTAGTATTAACATTATTGATATTTCTAATTACAATCTTGTTTTCTTCAATTTTAAATAATACCTAACTATTTTACATCATTTGTAAATTTAATCAAAACCAAAATCATTGTGCTTGAATTTGGTAATCATAATTAAATATTGTGATTTTGCTTAATCATTTCTTTTGCATTTTCTCTTGTGAGCTCAGTCACACTTGCTCCTGAAATCATACGTGCTATTTCATCTATTTTATTTTCATCTTTCAATTCTTTGACTTGAGTTGTAGTTCTATCAGCATTGGATGCCTTGCTTATAAGTAGATGATGATCACTCATTGAAGCTACCTGAGGTAAGTGTGAAATACAAATAACTTGAATGTATTGAGCAATATCTCGCATTTTTTCAGCCATTTTTTGTGCTGCTTGACCAGATACACCCGAGTCAACTTCATCAAAAAGAATCGCTGTTTGGCCACGTGATTTAACAAATATACTTTTTAGAGCTAGCATAATTCTTGAAAGCTCACCACCTGAAGCGATTTTATTAAGACTTTTAAGTGGTTCACCACGATTTGGACTAATTAAAAATTCCACAAATTCAATACCTTCAATTGTAGGTTCATCTAATGGTTTAAACGAAATCTCAAGGTTAGCATCTTTCATTTGTAAATTTTGTATTTCAGAAACAATATGGTCCCTTAACTCTCTCGCTACACGCCTACGTTCTTGAGAAAGTTTTTTTCCTATATCTATCACTTCGTTATAAAGTGTTTTAATTTCTTCCCTCAATTGTGACGTACTTTGTTCATAGTTTTCTATTTTATCAATTTCATTTGCAAGTTTACTCTGATAACCAATAAGTTCAGTAATATCCTTACCATATTTACGTTTTAAATTATTAAGTAAATTCATTCTGGATTCATACTCATTTAAAACTTGCTCATCGAATTCAGTGTTAGCCATTTCGTCGTAAATTTCATGTTTAGCATCTTCTAGTATATAGTAAAATTGATCAATGTCCTCTTTTAATCTTACGAATTTTTCTGGAACGATATCATTAATCGTTTGCAAGTAGTTGCTTAATTCGTACAACCTATCGGGTATTGCATTTTCATCAGTTAGAACTTGATGTGCGTTGTTTAAAGCTAGATTTAATTTTTCAGAGTTTTGAATTCTTTTAATATCGGATTCAAGTTGATCCACTTCGCCTTCTTTCAGTGAAGCTTCGGTTAGTTCCTCTAATTGAAACTTCATTAAGTCTAATCGTTGTAATAAAGCTTGATCTGCAGATTCTAATTCCTCTAATTCTTTACGTTTATTTTTATATTGCTTATAAGAAAGTTGATATTGATTAAGTAAATCTGAATATTGATTGTCTGCATAATCATCTAATAGTTGAAGATGATATTTTTGCTTAAGTAAAGACTGTGTTTCATGTTGCCCATGAATATCAAGCAGTTCTTGCATCACTTTTCTTAAGTCCTGTAGAGTGACAGTTTGATTATTAATTCGACATATACTCTTGCCAGAACTGAATATTTCTCTTTTAACTAATAGAAAATCTTCATCAACATCTATAGCTAAAGATTCTAGTATTTTAATTGCATCTTTACTCTCGTCTATATCAAAGATACCTTCGATAATCGCTTTCTTTTCGCCATGTCTGACGTAATCAGAAGAAGCTCTCATACCGATTAACTGTCCAATGGCATCAATAATGATAGATTTTCCTGAGCCAGTTTCACCACTCATAACTGTTAGACCGTCAGAAAAGTTTATATCAAGTTCGTCAATAATGGCAAATTGTTTTATTGATAAGGTTTGTAACATAAATTCATCGCATCCTTATAATAAATTGAAAATTCGAGTTTTGATTTCTTCACTCGCTTCTTCGTCTCGACAAATAAGTAAGCATGTATCATCACCACAAATTGTACCAAGCACCTCATCCCAATCAATTTGATCAAGTATAGCACCAATGGATTGAGCATTACCAGGAAGCGTTTTAAGTACTAGTAGATTACCAGTGCCTTCAATATTTACAAATGAATCCATTAAATATCTACCCAACTTCTCTAATGGATGATATCTACGATCATTTGGTAAACTATAAACATATTGTCCTGTAGGTGCAGGAACTTTAATTAATTGCAATTCTTTAATATCTCGTGAAACAGTAGCTTGTGTAACATTTAAATCATACTCATTCAAACGTTTAACTAGTTCATCTTGTGTTTCTATTTGTTCATTTGAAATTATCTCTCTTATTTTTATGTGTCTCACTGACTTTTTTGGCACAATTAACACCTCAAATTACGAATATTTATACATTGATTTTAACACATGGCGTTCTGAACTACTACTAAACACTATTTTGAAATTGTGAAGTTAAAATATCTAGTGAGCACTATATCAGTATTTATTACAAAATCACTTTCATAATTAATAATACTAAAATAAGTGTTTAGAAATAAAAATGTGAATAATTCTTGTATATAAATTGAAGAATTAAAAAAGATTGCCTCATAGATAAGCTATGAAGACAACCTACAGATATAAATGTGTTCGTTAAAGTAAACATTCTGACGATAGTATAAAATTTTGTTATAAATTAATGGTCTCTGTTATAGAATAAATCTACAATATCGCTTAATTCAGAAGTATCATATTGATCAGAAATTTGATTTAAGCAGTTCAATGCAAGACATTGATGATTGTTTAACTTTTCTTCTGCTCCATCTTTTCCAAGTAAAGAAACATAAGTACTTTTATGATTTACTATATCACTGCCTACTTTTTTGCCAAGTTTTGATTCATCACCATATACATCCAGCAAATCATCTTTAATTTGAAACATCATTCCTAAATGATGACTAAATTCATCTAGATTCTTAGCAATATTTTGTTCAACTTGAGCAATGTCTACCGCGGCCATAACTGAAAAATTTAGTAAAGCACCTGTCTTAGTTTTATGAATTGACTCTAAAGTTTCTAAACGAATTGACTTCCCTTCACTTTCCATATCAAGCGCTTGGCCACCTACCATTCCCAAATGTCCACTTGCTTTTGAAAGTCTTTGTATAATATTTACTTTCACACTATCTTCAACGGTAGTATCATTAGAAACTAATTCAAAAGCTTTTGTTAATAATGCATCACCAGCAAGAATGGCTTTCCATTCACCATATACTTTATGATTTGTTAACTCTCCTCTACGGTAATCGTCATTATCCATTGCTGGTAAATCATCATGAATTAAAGAATAAGTATGAATCATTTCCAATGCTAATGCACTATTTAGTCCTTGTTGATAATCTTTATTAAGCATTTTTAGTGTTAATAATAATATGACTGGTCTGATTCTTTTACCACCAGCATTTAATGAGTATTTCATACTTTCTTCTAAATTAGTCTTTAATGGTGATGATTGTATTGATTTATTCAGTGATGTATTAATTATATCTATTAATTTATTCATCTGCAGTTTCTTCATTGACTTCATCACCAACTTCTTCTTGCATTAATTCATTCACTTTTTTCTCTGCTTCTTTTAAAGTTGAATCACAATTAGCAGATAGTTTCATACCACGTTGGTATAAATCGAGGGATTCTTCTAAAGAAACTGCTTCATTATCCAATTTTTGAACGATATTTTCAAGTTCTTTCATCATTTCTTCGAAACTTTGCTTTTCTTTACTCATCATTACACCTTACTTTCTTAACCGTTGCATCGACACTTCCGTCTTTCATTGTTAAAGATATTTGGTCGTTTTCATTCAATTTATGTGTGCTTGTAATCACTTCATCGTCTTTGTTGACAATTGCGTATCCCCTAAGCATCGTATTGGTAGGGCTTAAATTATTGAGATTTTCTAATTTATTTTTTAGCACTGTTTTTAAATTAGTAATGTTATTGGACATTATTTTGGACAATCTAGAATGCAATTGATAAACAGATTGCTTTTCTTGAGTAATCTGCTGATTTAAATTTTTAAAATTAAAACTTTGTTGAAGTAACTTGAGGTGATGTTTTGACTTTTCAACTTTAGTATTTAATAGAAGATTTAACTGTCTTTCTAATTCATCACGTTTTTGAATTTGTTGATCGTACAATAAACTCGGTTGCTTAAATTTGTAATATGATGATATTTGATTAAGTTGTTTCTTCTGATGTTCGATATATTGTTTTATATATCTTGATAATGTATATTCATACTGTTTAATTTGTTGTAATAACTCATATTGATCAGGTGTTGCTATAACAGCAGCTTGAGTAGGTGTCGCAGCTCTAACATCTGCTACAAAATCGCTTAATGTAAAATCAGTCTCATGACCTACAGCTGATATAATAGGTGTTTGACAATTAAAGATGGCTTTAACAACATCTTCTTCATTAAAGTTCCACAAATCTTCAATTGAACCACCACCGCGTCCAACTATTATTGTATCAACATCTAATGAATCGGCATATTGAATCTTTTCTATTATATCTTGCCTAGCCTGCGTGCCTTGAACAAGGGTACTGATTTGAATTTGCTCGACCAAAGGGTAGCGATTATTTATCGTACTATGTATGTCTCTAATGGCTGCACCTGTACTCGCTGTTAAAACCGCTATTTTCTTTGGATACTTTGGTATAAGTTTTTTGTTACTTTGATCAAAATAGCCTTCTTTTTTCAATTTCTTTTTTAGTTGTTCAAGCTTTTGGTATAAATTACCAATACCATCGATTTGCATCTTATTAACATAAATTTGATAATTTCCTCGTCTTTCATAAACAGAAACGCGAGCTTCAATTAAAACCTCATCACCTTCTTTAGGCTCAAAGCCTAACTTAGAAGCATTTCCTTTAAACATCATTGCACTGATGACACTTTCTTTGTCCTTGACATTAAAATATAAATGTCCGCTTGAGTGCTTTTTAAAGTTAGATAATTCTCCTTTGATAAGAACTGATTGAAGATGAGGATCTTGGTCAAATTTATATTTTATATATTTAGTTAGTGCAGAAACACTTAAATATTCAGTCATAGTTATCACTCATTTTAATCATTTATATTACTTAAAACACCATTAACAAATTTATAATGATCATCATCACTAAACTGTTTTGTAAGTTCTACAGCTTCATTAACAACTACTTTTTTAGGTGTATCGCTGTGCAATATTTCAAACGTTGCCATTCTTAAAATAATACGATCTGATTTCAGTAAACGATCGATAGACCAGTCTTTTAAATGGGGTTTTATTGTGTCGTCTAAAACGATTTGATGATCTTTGACTCCAGTAACTAACCAGTATATAAAATCAAAGTCTAAATCAGAATGATCATCTTTAATAAATTCAATTGCTTCTTGAATTGTTAAATCCGTCTCTTTTATTTCAAGTTGAAATAAAGTTTGAAAAGCTTGTATTCTTGCATCTTTACGACTCATATTTTACTCCTTCAAATGTATTTATAAAATTATAGGTACAACTTTCTAGTTAAAGTGCACCTATAATTTAAATTATTTATTTTTCTGCTACGATACTTCTGATGTGAATATTAATTTGCTGTGGTTCAATAGCTGTCATTGTCGTAATTGAATTGAAAATCGCTGATTGAATTTGATTTGCAGTTTTAGAAATATTTACGCCATGTTTTAGAGAACAAAATACATCAATGTATATTCCGTCTTCTTTAGCTTCGATTTTTAAATCTCTGTTTAAATTTTTTCGACTAATCTTCTCTAGATTTGTTTTTTTTAATTCAGCAAAATGACCTGTAATGCCTTCTACTTCTGATGTCGCAATGGATGCGATAACAGATAATACTTCTGGTGCTATTTCAATTTTTCCTAAATTAGATTGAGAATAATCTGCTACATTGACCATCCTTTATCCTCCTATTGGTTATTATCGTCCATAATATTATACTTTTCTAGGAATTTTGTATTAAATTCCCCGCTTCTAAAAATATGATTATTTAGAAGTCTTAAGTGGAATGGAATCGTAGTGTCGATACCTAAAACAAGATATTCACTTAAAGCACGAATGCCTGTCATAATTGATTCTTCACGTGTAGGTTCGTGAACTATAAGTTTTGCCACCATGGAGTCATAGTAAGGTGGTATCGTATAATTAGTATAACATGCTGATTCAATTCTCACTCCAAAACCGCCTGGGGCAAGATATTGAGTAATCTTGCCTGGTGAAGGCATAAAGTTTTTGTAAGGATTTTCAGCATTGATTCGAAATTCAATGGCATGACCGTTAATGGAAATATCTTCTTGTTTAAAAGGTAACGCTTCACCCATAGCAACTTTGAGTTGTAATTTTACTAAATCTACTCCTGTTACCATTTCAGTTACTGGGTGTTCGACTTGAATACGTGTATTCATTTCCATGAAATAAAATTGATTATCATCTAAATCATATATAAATTCAATTGTACCTGCGTTTTCATAATTTACAGCTTTTGCAGCTCTGATTGCAGCATTACCCATTTCTTGGCGCTTATCTTCACTTAATACTGGTGAAGGTGCTTCTTCAACGAGCTTTTGCATTCTTCTTTGAATTGTACAATCACGTTCACCTAAATGTATAACGTTTCCGTAAGTATCGCCAATAATTTGAATCTCTATATGTCTAAAGTTTTCTATAAATTTTTCTAAGTATAAACCACCATTTCCGAACGCTGTTTCAGCTTCTTGTTGTGTCATACGGTAACCAGTTTCAAGTTCTTTCTCATCACGAGCAACCCGAATACCTTTTCCACCACCACCTGCAGTGGCTTTGATGATAACTGGATAGCCAATTTTTTTAGCAGTTTTTTTAGCGTCATCTATACTTTGAATAAGCCCTTCACTTCCTGGTACTACAGGTACATTGGCTTTAATCATTTCAGCTTTAGCAATATCTTTTATTCCCATTTTTTGAATTGATTGATAGCTTGGCCCAATAAATTTTAATTGGCATGCTTCACACAATTCAGCAAAATCACCATTTTCAGCCAAAAAGCCGTATCCAGGATGAACACCATCACATCCTGTAGAAGTAGCGATAGATAAAATATTTGGTATATTTAAATAAGAATCTTTTGATAAAGTAGGACCGACGCAATATGCTTCATCAGCAATTTGAGTATGTAATGCATCTTTGTCACCTTCTGAGTATATAGCTACTGTTTGAATACCTAAATCGTGTGCCGCTCTTATTATTCTTACTGCGATTTCACCACGATTAGCGATTAAAATCTTCTTCATTATTTCACCTTAAATAACGGCTGGCCATACTCTACCATTTGTCCGTCTTCTACTAAAATTTCTACGATTTCACCTGTTGTTTCGGCTTGAATCTCATTAAATAATTTCATAGCTTCTAATATACAAACAGTACTGTCATTCGTAACTTTATCTCCTACTTGAACATATGCTTCTTCATCTGGTGAAGGTGATTTATAAAATGTACCAACCATTGGTGCATTAATGGTATTGTAATTATTATCACTACTTTGTTCATCATTATAGCTATGTGATGGTTTTTGTTGTGTTTCATTATCGATTTGCGCATGAGTTATCGGTTGAGTTGGTTGTTGAGTAACTTGTGGTGTAACTATTTCAGTCTCTTTTTCTTTTTTTAAATTAACTACGCTGCCTTTATTATCTTCAATATTTATTTCAGTTAAATTAGATTGGTCAAGAATTTCGATTAATTCTTTTATTTCTTTAAAGTTCATTTCTTACTGACTCCTTAGGTTTGTTTTCATCTACCCATCTATTTTACTTGAGTAAAAGATTCAATTCAAGCATGTTCATTAAACATCAAAACGTCGTTATTTATTTAAATATTTTAGAGATTGATTGAAGGCATAAAAAAGACACTCGTTTCGTTTTATTTTTTGTATTTTTAACGAAACGGTGTTTTAAAAGTTGCTTTGCTGAATTGTACACTCTGTATATCAACTCGATATTTTAGATAAGATACCATTTATAAATCAAATGATTTCAGTTAGTATTTCTATACCTTTTTCCAATTGTTTTTTAGTGATACTCAATGGAGGTAATAACCTAATCACATTTGTACCAGCTGTTAAAATGATTAACCCTCTACGTTTAGCTTCTCGCACGATTTGAATAGGATCATTATTGATCTCTATTCCTACCATTAAGCCTATACCACGGACTTCAATTACATTTCTTTTATTTGCTAAACCTTTTCTTAAGTTTTCAATAAGAAATTGACCCTTTGATTGAACATCATTCATCAAATCAGCATGATTAATGATAGTAAGCGTTTGGTTTGCAGCGGCTAATGATAATCTATTTCCTCCAAATGTTGTGCCATGAGAACCATAGCCAAATGCATGACCTAAATTCTTTTTGCCTAACATTGCTCCAATAGGAAGGCCGTTACCTAACCCTTTAGCTAATGTGATGATATCAGGAGACAATTGATAATGTTCATGAGCATATAACTTACCAGTTCTACCTATGCCCGTTTGAACTTCGTCTACAATTATAAGAATATCTTTTTGTATACAATACTCATTTAATTGCTTCACAAATAAAGGATCAGCAGGTAGTACTCCTGATTCACCTTGAATGATTTCTATAATTACAGCTGCAGTATTATATGAAGTTAATGATTTAAATGAATTGAAATCATTAAAAATAGCAAATTTGAATCCAGGAACAACCGGACCAAATTGATCTGTAATTTTCTTTTGTCCTGTTGCAGACATTGCGCCGTACGTTCTGCCGTGAAAAGACTTTTTAAAAGCAATAATTTCCGACTTGCCAGTAGCTTTACGTGCGAGTTTAATAGCCGCCTCATTCGCTTCTGTTCCACTGTTGCAAAAGAAAGCTAAATAATCTTGTTGACCAATTAATTTTTGAGCCACTTCCTCTTGAATACTACTTAGGTATAAATTGGGTGAATGCCATATTAAATTCAGTTGATTAAGTACTGCTTGGTAAATTTCCATATTAAAACCTAGATTTGTGACACCTATACCTGACGAAAAATCTAGGTAAACATTATTATCTTTATCAATTAATTCATTTTCATTAGCATCAACAAATTCTATATTGTCCCGTTTGTAATTATTAAAAAGATAACTCATCATTAATCACCCCTTATGATTGTTCCTTTTTGTAAATTATTTGCAATTAAAATCGATTCAACGCCTGATTCTACTGTTTGGATTGCACTCTCAATTTTAGGTATCATGCCGCCAGTAATTATTTTATTTTCAATTTTTGTTTTTGCCTCCTTAATTGTAAGAGTAGCAAGCGTTTTATCTTTTTCAATTACACCAGGGACATCAGTCATATATACTAATTTTTCGACTTTTAGTTTCTTAGCAATTGCGGTGGCGAGGTGATCAGCATTAACATTAAGATATTCCCCTTGCTCATTTACACCCAAACTAGTGATGATTGGTATAATGTCGCGTGATAAAATATTTTCTAATAGCATCGTGTTGATTTCTTTAACTTTCCCAACGTAACCATAGATATTTTTATTTAAAAATTCGGCGCTCACAAGTTCTTTTATCTTTTCTTTGAATTGAAAAAATTCTAAATTAGATTCTTTAAGTCTCACTAAAAGTTGGTGTCCTACTATGTTAATTAAAGCATCATATATGATAGGTAAGTCATTTTTAGCAGTCACTCTCATGCCATCAATTTTAATAGTTGAATGATTGTTTTTAGTTAATAAATCACTGATGACTTGGCCGCCACCGTGAACAATAATTATTTTTTTGTTTTCAAGGTGCCAAGCTTTAATTTGTTGTATAAACGCGTCGTTTAAATTTTCTATAGCTATACCACCGAGCTTAATTACGATGATGTTTTTCATATGTTCCTCCTAAGTGGTGTAAAGTGCGTTGATTTTAACGTAGTCATACGATAAATCACATCCCCATGCTTGACCTTCGTAATTTCCTTGATGAAGGTCAAGTTCAATTGATATTTCTTCAGCACTCATTATTTCTTGAATTTCTTCTTTATCGTACTTTATTGGTGAGGATCTTATTAATACAGGTATCCTACCGATAAAAATGTCTACCTGATTAATATCAAAATTTGTTTTAGCGTAACCTGCAGAAGCAATAATTCTACCCCAATTAGGATCTTCGCCAAAAATTGCGGTTTTTACCAAACTTGAACCCACCACACTTTTAGCAATCATTCTTGCAGCACTAGATTCTTTTGCACCTTTAACCGTGACTTCTATTAATTTAGAAGCACCTTCGCCATCCCTTGCAATACTTTTAGCTAAATCGGTCATAATATATAGAAGCATCTGCTTAAATTTATAGTAGTCTTCACTGTCTTTTTTAATTTCGTTATTATTTGTACATCCATTTGACATTACAAGCACCATATCATTTGTTGAAGTATCACCATCTACAGTGATTTGATTGAATGTAACTTCAACTACATCTTTTAAAGCTTGTTGTAATGTTTGTGATGAGATGTTAGCGTCACAGGTTATAAATGCTAGCATTGTAGCCAAATTAGGATGTATCATTCCTGACCCTTTTGCTACACCTGCCATCGTTACTGTATCGTTACCAAAAACTTCGTTTACAACGCATGTTTTTGTATGAGTATCCGTTGTTAATATCGCTTTTGCAAAGTCATCAGCATTACCGTTTTTAACTAGTTTGGAAAAGCCATTCTCTAGAATAGACATTGGCATCATCTTTCCAATAACACCTGTAGATGCGACACCTACATATTCTTGTTGAATTTGCAATTTATTTGCGGCCAGTTGTTGCATTTTAAAGGCATCTTTTTCCCCTTGTTTACCAGTACAAGAATTAGCAATACCTGAATTAACAACAATAGCTTGCATTTTACCACTTTTTTCGATGCTGTTTTTTGTTAATTTTAATGGTGCAGCAATCACCTTATTAGTTGTAAATACACCTGCTACATTTGCAGGTACTTCTGAAACAATCCAACCAAAGTCTAATTTTTTCTTTTTAAAGCCAGCGTGCAGACCATCAGCTGCAAACCCAAGAGGACTTGCAATATTTCCCTTAATTATATTCATTATTTAGTCCCCCTATATTAGATATATAAAGGTGCCAAAATTAGACCATCAGTTTCGTCGAAATTAAACATCAGATTCATATTTTGAATAGCTTGGCCAGCGGCACCTTTAATTAAATTATCAATAACTGATGAAATTGTTAAAACACCCGTAGTTTCGTTATAAACAAAACCAATATCAGTGTAATTTGTTCCTATTACTTCATTTAACTGTGGTAACCCATCTTTAATTCTTATGAAAGGCTTATTTTTATATACAGTCTTGTAGGTAGATTCTATTTGATTTATTTTCACTCCACTTTCAAGCTGTGTGTATATAGTTGCAACAATACCTCTGTTAACCGGAATAAGTGATGTAGAAAACTGAATATTCTGTAAATTTTTGTTAAAAAACTGCAACGTTTGTACAATTTCAGGAATATGTTGATGTTTATTAAGTTTATACGTCACATAATTATTGTTTACATTTACATAATGGGTTGACTGATTTAATTTTTTACCAGCTCCAGTAAGACCACTTTTAGCATCAACAATTATAGAATCAACACGGATTAAATGATTGCTGATTAAGGGATATAGTGCTAATTCAGTTGCAGTTGCATAACAACCAGGGTTAGCAATAAATCTATTGCAATGACTAATATTCATTACTTCTGAAAGACCGTATGTAAAACGCTTTTGTATATCTACAGTACACGGTGATTTTTTATACCATTTGAGATAAACATCTGGAGATAAACGATGGTCACCTGATAAGTCTATGACAGGAAAATTATTATTAACGAAATTTTTAGATAAATCTTTTGCAACGCCACTTGGAGTGGCAAAAAATACCAAATCTGAGTGTGTCATAATAAATTCACTGTCGAAAGCCTGAATTTCTTTATCACAAATACCTTTCAAATGAGGGAATATATCAGAAATTTGCACTCCCACTTCTTTTGTGGCATGAATCGATGAAACAGTTATATGAGGGTGATTTAGTGCTAATCTTAACAATTCTAGTCCTGTATAGCCTGTGATACCTACTATAGAAATATGCATATATACACTCCTTATTGTATTATTATGTAATTATATACATATTTATTAATAATTACAATACTATACTTTGTAATTTTACATTTTGAAAACAAAAACTCCAAAGTATAACATCTTATTGATGTATACTCTGGAGTATAGTTAATTAGTGTTTATCCTCTAGAAATGTAACTTCCATCACTAGTATTTATCACTAGTGTGTCACCTTCATTTACAAATAAAGGTACATTTAGTGTATAACCTGTTTCAACAGTCGCAGATTTTGTTGCGCCAGTGGCAGTATCACCTTTGATTCCAGGTTCAGTTTCAGTAACTTCAAGCTCTACAGTTTTTGGTAATTCAACACCAATAACTTCACTTTCATAAGATTGAACTTGAACTTCCATGTTCGCTTTTAAATAATTTAATTCATCTTTTAAGTAGTCACCAGGTAATTCGATTTGATCAAATGTCTCGTTATCCATGAATACGTGGTTATCGCCATCAGCATATAAATATTGCATACGACGATTCTCGATCATTGCTTGTTCAACCTTTTCGCCAGCTCTGAAAGTTTTTTCTTGAATAGCACCTGTTCTTAAATTACGTAATTTAGAACGAACAAAAGCTGAGCCTTTTCCTGGTTTGACATGTTGGAAATCAATAACTTTCCAGATTCCGTTATCAACAGAAATCGTTAAACCTGTTTTAAAATCATTTACTGAAATCATTCAGTCTCCTCCTCAATTATACGCGCTTACTCTAAAATAATAAGGTCTTTTGAGCAATTAGTAAAGACATGACATCCATTTTCTGTAATAAGAATGTCATCTTCTATTCTAACGCCACCCAATCCCTCAATGTATATACCTGGTTCTATAGTAACACAGTTATTTATATTTAATTCATCTGAACTATTTTGAGATAATAGTGGACCTTCATGAATATCAAGGCCGATACCATGACCAAGTGAATGGCCAAACTGCTCACCATAGTTGTGAGATGAAATATACTCTCTAGATATAGCATCTGCTTCTTTTGCAGTCATACCTGGTTTGATTTCTTCAATAGCTTTCTTTTGAGAAGTTAGAACTATATTAAATATTTCTTTGAGTTTTGGATCCGGTTCTCCTATGGCAAACGTGCGTGTAATATCGGAACAATAACCTCTATAGTATGCACCAAAATCTAATGTAATCATATCTCCCTTTTCAATACGCTTATCACTTGCAACACCATGCGGTAATGCACCTCGGTAACCTGAAGCTACTATTGTGTCGAATGAAGGGCCATCTGCACCTAATTCTAACATCTTACTTTCTAATTTAGCTTTGATTTCTCGTTCTGTCATTCCGATACTTACTTGAGTGAGGATATATTCATATGTTTGATCTACTATCTTAGCCGCTTGTTGAATGAGCTGAATTTCTTCCTTATTTTTAATTTCTCTAATCTTATCAATTTCATTAGATATGCTTATTAAAGTAATTAATCCTTTATTAAGTTCAACATAAGTATCATAACTGATTAAATGACCTTCAAAACCAATATTTGATAAATTTTCTCTTTCTAATATACATTTAATTTCAGAAATCAAACTTGATTTTCGATTTATAATTTCAAAATCTTGTGCCTGTTCTGTAGCTTGGTCTATATATCTAAAATCAGTAATAAGATATTGTTTTTTAGGTGTTATGATTAGTGCACCACTTGTACCAGTAAAATCTGAAAGGTAACGTCTATTATAATCTGATAATACGATGATTGCATCTAAGTGCTTATGTTCAATGATATCTTGAACTTTTCTTAATTTATTCATTATTTCCCTCCTACGTTTACATTTGTACATTTTTATTTTATACATTAGAATGATAGCATAACTAGTAATAATAATAATAGTTTTTGGTTTAGGGAGAATACAATGAAAAAGTTAATATTAATAGTTGGTGCGAGCAGTTTGCTAATGGGTTGTGGGAGTCAGAACTTATCTCCTTTAGAAGATAAAACGACTGAGTTACGTGATGATAATCATCAATTAAAACTTGATATTCAAGAACTTAATCAAGAAATTGGCGAACATAAATCTAAAATAGCCGCCCTTAAACAAGATAAAGAAAATACTAAAGAAGCTTCATCTAATAAGTTAAAAATAAAAAATTTAAAAGCATCATCTGATTATTATGATTCTATTGCAAAAGCCATTAAAGATTATAGAGATATTGAGTCAAAAGTTAATAAAAATAATAATAAAGTGACGATTCAAAGAAAATTAGATGACATTTCAAATAATATTGACAGTTCTTTCATTAAATATAAAGAATCTGTAGACTCTGAATCACAATCTGAAGAAGATAAGAAAAAAGAAAAAGAAATACGTCAACTTAATAAAGACTTATCTTCAGCATTCAATACAATTAAAAAAGGATATGAAACGAAAGATAATAAAAAAATAGAAAAAGGTCAAAAAAAACTTGCAACAATAAATACAAATTTAAATTAATAGGAGTTTTGAGATGCGTAAATTCATCTTTTATTTAATATTAGCGATAGCTGCATTTGGTTTAATGATGAATCTTGATGAGTTTTTATTTTCAATTATGAAAGCTATTATTAGTTTTGCAATTATAGCTTTAATTATTTATATTATATATTATTTCTTCTTTTTAACAGAAGATCAAAGGAAGTATAAAAAAGCACTTCGTAAATATAAAAGACAAAAAAGAAAGCAATAAGGCGATATCAAATGATTTCGCCTTATTGCTTTCTTCATAATTATTTACGGTACATCCATGCTTCAGAGCGATATTTTTCTTCGAGTTCTTGTACTTCCTCTTTTTGTTTTTCCGTTAATTCTAGAGGTTTAAAATCTATATTCAGTCCTTTTTTAAAACCTGCCTCAAAGGCGTTCTCCATTTCATTTAATGTAATATGTTGATTTGAAATGTCATTAATAGCTACAGCTTTTTGAACAAAATTTTCTTTCATTTTCGCTTTTAGTCGTTCATTTTTAAATATAAACATATCAAATAAATCATCGATATCTATATCTTGTAAAATTGAACCATGTTGAAGAATGACACCTTTTTGTCTGGTTTGAGCGCTACCTGCAATTTTTCTGCCTTCTACTACAAGCTCATACCAACTAGGTGCATCAAAACATACCGAACTTCGTGGTTGCTTTAATTTGTCTCGTTCTTCTTTAGAACGGGGGATAGCGAAATAAGTTTCAAAACCTAAATTTTTAAAACCTTCTAATAATCCTTGTGAAATAATTTTATAAGCTTCAGTTACAGTTGAAGGCATATTTGGATGAGACTCTGGAACAATAACACTATATGTTAATTCTTTATCGTGTAACACGCCTCTACCACCCGTTTGACGTCTTACTAAGCCATAGCCCTTTTCTTTTACTTTATCAATATCAATTTCTTTTTGGAGCCGTTGAAAGTAGCCTATTGAGAGTGTTGCAGGATTCCAAGTATAAAATCTTATAACTGGATCAATTTCTCCACGCGATACAAAATTTAGTAACGCTTCGTCCATTGCCATATTATAATAAGGATTTTTGCTTCCAGTATTTATAAAATTCCATATTTCAGTCATAATCATACCCCTATCGAAATATTAAAATTAAAACTATTATGTTTCTCTTTGTATATTTAGATTATGTGATATAAACATAATCTAACTCGAAAAAATATTTTGATAAATTGTACTAACAGTCTTATAATTATAATATCGGTAAATTAGGGAGGATGCAAGATGAGTATCTCTTTGTACATTGCAATTGGTATTATTGTTATTATCATTGCATATATGATTATCCAACAAATTCTTAATAAGCGAGCTGTAAATGAATTAGACCAGAATGAATTCCATAAGGGTTTAAGAAAAGCTCAAGTTATTGATGTGAGGGAAAAAGTGGATTATGATTATGGACATATTAATGGTGCACGTAATATTCCTATCACAGTATTTAAGCAACGATTTCAAGGACTAAGAAATGATCAACCTATTTATTTATGTGATGCTAATGGTATAGCAAGTTATCGTGCTGCACGTATATTAAGAAAAAATGGATATAAAAATATTTACATGCTTAAAGGCGGTTACAAAAAATGGACAGGTAAAATAAAATCTAAAAAGTAATTTTACGAAATGATGTCTTTAAGTTATTAAACTCTTTGAAAGGATTAGGTTAATAGATGCTTTCAAAGAGTTTTTTAGATGATGATATATAAATCATTTAAAGAAAATTCTGGACATAAAGTTCCAGGATAAGTAAATAAGGACAATTTCTATTGAAAAATATAGGAATTGTCTTTTTTATAAATTTTTGATCATTTTCAGCTCGTTGAGCTGTTACTTTTCTTATATTAAGTTCCATTAGTAGACATCCTAGTTCTCTTTTGGCTTTATATATACCTTGAACAGACATTCGAGTGAAACCTAAAATAGCCTTCATAAATCTAAAAACAGGCTCCACACTAAATTTTCTTTGACTGTAGATGGTTTTTGTTTTTGGTTCTGAAAACTTTTTATTAATTTGCGCTTTAAAATATTCCAAACTATAATTCTTCATTATTTTTTTGTTTGTTTTGAATTGAAGTTCATACATTGGTGTGTTTCAGAGGACACTCTGAACAATCATCACATTTATTTATTTTAAAGTCTCGTTTAAAACCATATTTATCATGACGATAGGCATATCTTTTAAATCCTGGTCTTTGATTGTTTGGACAAATGAAATCATCGAATTCAGTCTCGGGAATTGTTTCTACAATATCATTTGTGGGGATAAGAACTGAAGTTTCCAATGGTAGAGTAAGTTGAGTCATGTTATAATCTTTATACATAAGGCACCTCGTTAATTTAGTTTAGTGATATTTATTAAATTATACGAAAGGGCCTTATTTTTTTAAAGTATTTCAATGTAAAATTACATATAAATACAAAGTATTTTGGCGAGACTCTTGAGGGAACAGGACAAGCTGAAGACTACAGGCTGAAGCTGTCCCCTAAGAAAGCGAGCCAACAATACGGAGTATTGTAAATAAAGAAGCCAGTAAATGAATTTGTTAAAACTCATTTACTGGCTATTTCTCTAGGGTTTATGTCCCAGACTCAATTGATTTAATTTATTATTTTATTGCGTGGAAACCACTATCTACATGGATATTCTCACCAGTTACGCCACTTGAGAAATCACTCAATAAGTAAGCAGCTGTTTTACCTACTTCTTCTTGATCCACATTTCGTCTTAATGGTGCACGTTCTTCAATTTCTTTAAGGATTGTGTTGGAACCACCAACACCTTTAGCACTTAACGTACGAATTGGACCAGCAGAAATAGCATTTACTCGAATGTTGTCCGGGCCTAAATCATAAGCTAAATATTTAACATTAGCTTCTAAACTTGCTTTAGCTACACCCATCACATTATAGTTTTGAACGGCAAATTCACCACCAAGGTATGTTGTTGCAACAATACTACCACCGTTTGGCATTATTTTCTTCGCTTCGTGCGCAACAATTGTTAATGAATATGAACTGATATCTTGCGCAAGTAAGAAACCTTCACGTGATGTTTCAGAGAAACGTCCACGTAAGTCTTCAATATTTGCAAATGCGATAGAGTGATATACGCCATCAATATTGCCTACTTCTTCGCCAATTTTAGCAAAACCATTTACTACATCTTCATCTTTTTGAACATCGATTTGATATAATTTTGGCTCTTCTTGGTTTAATTGTTCTAATAATTTTTCTAATTCTTTGCGGCTACGGTCTTTACGATAAGTGAAAACAAGTTTAGCCCCTAATTGATCTAATACCTTTGCAACGCCAAATCCGATACTACGTTTATTAGCAATACCCATAATTACGAAGGTTTTATTTTCAAGATTAATCATTCGAAATAACTCCTTAATCATCGTTTTTTATATCTTAATCTCACTGTACAAACAATGTAGACTAATCTAACGTTATTATTTTACCATTTTTGCTTCATAATTATAAAGCAATATTATTACCTGGTCATATAGGAAATAGGCTGGGACAAAATAAAATGTCTCAGCCTATTTTATCATTTTGTCAGAAGCTGACTGATTTGAAAATGCGCTTGAATCAAGCTTTTTTCAAACCTAGTCATCCTTGCCGGGGTAATACAACGAAATAAATTTTGAGAAAATATTATTTCTGTCCCACTCCCTTTCTTTTAACCTAAAAACGTAAGTCTAGGACTAACGCCTAGACTGATTTTTAGGTTTTTAAGGTTCTTCAAATTCCAATTCTTCTACATATACAAATTGATAATGTTTATGAAGTCTATTGAACACATCTATAGCAGTTAAATAGTCAAAATTATGTTTATCACGTTTAGCAATGTTTTTCCACATATCCAAAGCATTAATACCGTAAACTTCATCAATTAATTTTAAATAATCTTTACGTTTAAGTTCATCTAAAGAAAATAAACTTTTGCGTTGTAAACCACCATGTTTCAACATGTAAATTAGGAATTGTCTAACTTCATATTTTTTAAAATTATCTTTATAGTCTTTCAACTCATTAGAGGTTAAATGATGTAATTTATCAACTTTCTTAAATTTAGGGAATCCGTGTTCAAGCGCTTTTTTATAACCTAAGAAACCAATATCAGATTTAATATTATGACCCATTTTAATAAAGGCACTGTGAACATCAGCATTATATTCATATTCTGCCATATCTTCAAAAGGTCTAGTAGGAAAGAAACCATAGTCAGATTTAAATTCTTTAGTTTTAATACTAGAATACTCACGTTCCTGTAACATACGTTTTTTATCATAATCCATAGATAAACCTTTTTTGATATCATCAATATGATCATAATGCTTTGTAATAGACTTGAGAGAATTATTTTTAACATCACGAAATGAAAGCATATCAGATTGCATATCAATAAGTTTACCGTCACGATTTAAAACTTCGTTAAGTAAAAACTTACGTTTCTCAAAATCACTAAGATATTTAAAAGACTTATCGCCTTTATATCCAGCTTTAGCAAATACACCATCAAAAGTCACAGTTTCATTAGTAAAAGGATTAATATAAGATTTGTCTTTATCAAGTGAGATATTACCACGTGTTTTTATATTAAAGAAATAGTCATCTTGAATATGTTTAACCTCTAAAATAGAACCTTTACCCGTTTTATATTCTAAATCTTCACCCCAACAAGCTTTAATGACTTTTTGATACACAGTTGAAATACTTGCTAAATAATCATCAATTTCAAGCATTTTTTCCCAAGGAAAATCGGAAATAAATCCGTCAGTAGTCACACTGTGAACAGTGTAACCGTGATCTGCTATATAGTTCATTATCATACCTAAAACACATCTAACAAGAGATGTTGTTGTAGAGGCAATCACACCATCAGTAATTTTACTATAAGGAATCACCTCTGACACATCTGTAAGAATATTTCTTGCTGTATTACCATGTATGCCTTGCCCTGTTTTACCATAGGTTGAGTTAACTAATATTTTCATTAATTGAGCTTGTACAGATTTTTTACCATATTTTTTAGCAAAATCAGCACGAATTTGAATCATACTACGAACACCAAAACCGACAGGGTGCATAATGAAATCATTATCAACATCTAACTCGTTAAAATCTTCCAATGCATCTACTTCAGAGGCACGTTTTAAATCAAAAAACATAAAGCCCTGTTTTCCTACGGTAACTGTAGCACCTACTTGAATAGCAGCATAAACATCGGGCGCAGATACAAGTCCATAACCTTTACGTAAAAATACAGGAGAACCCTTTAAATTTGGTTTGTCAGATTTTAAAGGGATTGTGGGATATTTAACAGATTTAGGAAATTCAAAATGTACATATCCAAAACCAGCTTGACCTATATGTAACCAATCGTCATGTGTTAAAACATGCCCCTCATTAAAAACAATAGGATCTTTATCAAAATCAATCATTCTCATCACTTGCATTTGCGCAGGATATGCAGAACGCAAGTCATAGTCATAAGTACGACCAGTGATAAGACCATGTGAAAAACTTTCATTACGACCACCAATATAAGCGTAATCAGGCAAATCACCAAACATACCACGAGATTTATAAAACAAATTATAATTAGGTTTACCATCTTCAAGTTTAAAACCACGAGCATGTTTATCCCACGAATATTCATTATAATATTTAAGCATTTCCTTTTTAACATTATCAGTTAAATGCTTTGCAGCAATAGCACTAACAGTTACACCATCACCAATAATATTTTTAACATTTTGATACCACTCATAGCTGATACGAGCATCACGGATAGCATAATCAACAAAGAAATCAAAATGATTTTTTCTTAATTCTTTCATATTCTCTTTATAGAAATTAAGAGGTTTATTATCTTGTTTATCTAAAACATTAGTATCCATCTTCTCTATGCCTAAAGATTCACCCAAACTAGCTAAAGGAGAACCAGGAGGCGCTAATTTCATAGTGTCACGCATATCTAACTTAAAAAAACATCTTTGACGTCTAGGAATAACCCAAAAATTATAAACACGAGGATTAACAGTATAAAGACAATGTTTGTCACTAGATATCATATTTGTAGCATGAACAGGATTTTCATTTATTTTATTATAACGTTTCTTTAACTTATCTTTATCATCATCAGTTAAAGAACGACCTTTTTTATCTTTACCATCTTTTAACTGTAGTTTTATAGAAGCTAATTGTTGTTCTTGACTACGACTATGCTTAAGATACTTTAAAATTTCTTTATAATCATTACACATAGAAAAATCAACACCAGAAAAATGAGCTATAAGTCTAATATTACAACTTTCATAAAAAGGAGTTTTGTGATGTAAAAGTTTTTCATTTAAAATAACAAAACCACGACCCGCAAATGTATTAGATACAATATGATAAATCATTTCACCTAGAGAAAGACGACATTTATCAACAACATGAAACACAAAATCATATTGTATATCATCTAAGGTAGTAGAAAATTGATAACATAAAATATAACGATCATCATGATACCATTCAGTATCAAAACCAAAATCAAGATAAACTTTATTGCAATATCTAAGAACAAAATCACGTACATCAACCAAACCGCTAGGAACACGATTCATTAACCCATTATTACCAATCACTTTTTTAGATTCTTTATATTTTTTAATAAAATATTTCCAAGTACCTTCAACAACTTTACTACAAGATCCATTTTCACCAACCCATAAAGGAGTAATATCATTTTTTACATAATAATCTATTAAACCACTAACTCTAAAAAATAAAGCAGGATTTAAAAAATAATTGGGCGGAGTCAAAAAGGGGGTCATCCCTGGCAATCCCCCATGGGTTTGGTAATGACCCCCATGCGAAACGCCTGTCACTATGCCTTTTTTGTTGATTTTAAAACTCACTTGTCTACCTTTGTATGTGAGTTTTAAATTCGTTCTTCTTATGAAAATATTCATGCCGTTGCTTCTATAATTTTCTTCTGTAATCATAAAAATAAGCACACCTTTCTAAATTATTTAGAGGTGTGCTACCAACAAGACGATAGTTTATTTTTTTTTTTTTAAGCGTGATTTATAATTGTGTTTTACGTACGTAAATGGTATTATAAATATATCAATTTAATAAACAACAGATTCTTGACGTCTGTTTTTTTCATCTTTAACATTTGGTGTCTTGTTGGTAGCAAGTCACCTTTATTTATGTATTATAGCACTTTTGCGTATCAAACGCATCAGTGCTATTTTTAATTTCCAAATATTCTACTAAAAAAGCCCTTTTTCCCCTCTGAAACAGTGTGTTTTGTAACTGTTTCATTACTATGTTGTTCTTCTGTTTCGGTCTGTTCTTTCGTTTCTAACTCATTTAATCTTTTACCTGTAATGAGGTTTAATTGCTGTTGTTGATCTAATAATTTGGTTTGTTCCTTAATCAACGCGTCTTTTTCTTCAATTTGAGCTCTGAGAAACGCGTTCTCTTGCATTAACTGTTGTATAAGTGGTGTATCGTACGTTTCATTGCGTGTATCGCCACTGTAACGCTCTTTGTTTTGCAATACTTTTTCGGTAATTTGGCGCTCCATGTTTTCATTGATGTAGTTCACACCGTCGATAACTTCAAATTCTAAGTCATCGGGTTTGTTTCTTGTGATCGTCGGTTTTGATACACCTAATTTATCAGCTAGTTGTTTGATTGTTAACATATGATTACCTCCATTTTGAAGTGTACCATTTGTGTAACAGATACGCTACACCTGTCACAACACCTATCCAAAACAGTGGTGTTATAAGATATGCAATATACCACAACGCTGTTGTATACCATTTGTGGCTATGTTCTACCTTTGTTGCGATAAATTGATATGCATGTTCTAAAAACGGCATATCTACTAATGTTGTGAATATAAGTAATACAACTGCAAATGCTACAAAACCAATCATTGCTGTAATAAACCATTTTTTATATTTGGTTAAGTCCTCCGTTTCCTTTTTAATGTCATCAGCTTGTCTTTTAAGGTACCTTGTAGCGTCTTTGAGTGTATTCTCATCTTCTTTGATTTTGTCCTCTAATTGGGTCTTTAAATGTATTTCTAAGCTTTTTGAAACAGCATCTGCTATTTCATATATATCATTACGCTCTAAGTTTACTTTGACTTCGTGTGTCTCATTAGCTAAATTCTCTAATTTCTTTTTTAATATATCTATATTCTGTTGTGTCTCTTTACTCAAGTGTAAATCCGTCGTCTTTGCTTTTAGTAGCTCTGCGAGTTTGTTTTGTTCTTGTTGTATTTGTTTCGTGTCTTGACTTGTTGTGTTGATAGTCTGAATGCTGTTTTTGATTTCGGTTATTGTTTCTAACAACTGTTGTGTCACGTTCTTTTTCTCTGGCATAATCTTTAACCTCGCTTTCTATGTCATTTAATACTTGCAAATCTTCTTCACTGAATTCCAATTCAAGCTCTTCTTCTTCCTCTTCTTCGTCTTTTTGAAGTAAATTCTGTATCATCATTTGTGCTTGTGGTGTATTCAATTCTTCTTCTATATCTAAACCATAATCAACCAAACCAGGATCTTTCTCTTTTTCCGCCTGTTGTAATGCAACTTTCTTTTCAATTTCTTTGGTTAATGGTGTTAATTGGAATTCTTCTCCAGCTAATGTTGATGCTCTTGATACTTTCGTATTGGTTAGACCTTTTTTATTAGTGTATTCATAACTGTAGCGTAAGTTTTCACCGTCTTTAGCTCTAGCCTCAAGCACATCGATGTTATATTCTTCATGTAGCAATTGTTTGAAATCATCAATGTTTTGAACAGCGGGCTCATCTCTAGCAATTCTGATTTGTTCAATTACTTCATCTTTAGCTAAGACAACACCATTTTTACGCATACGCTTTTCGATTGGTGTTTGATATTGTCCTTTAGCTTTTGCGTCACGTTTTCTATCTTTATTCTTTTGCCAGTTATCTTTGTCTAATGGTGTAAGTCCATTCTCTAATGCTATTTCATCATTAATCTTTGCTAGTTGCGTCCACTTCGTCATATTTCCTCTTTGTGATTTTCCATCTAACCCAACCGCATTGCTGATGATATGGTTGTGCCACAATCCACTTTTACCATCACACTGTGTAACTACGATAGCTTGATTGTTCTCACCATATACTTGTTGTGCAAACTGTAGTCCTAAATCATGCGCTTTATTTCTACTGTCCACACCACCTTTAGGATCTATCTCATCAGCACCAAACCCTTGAATGATAGAATAGCCTTGTACATAACCTTTATCTTTTCCATATTCTTTTTGTACTTCACGCATGTGCATTTTAGACATGAATGCTGTTTTATTTGTTATAGGTACATTAACACCCGACGCCCATTGAACACGTTTACCCTCTGTTTGCTCATGGTTGTAATGTGATTTTTCAGACGTTACATAATCAATAGACTTTTGTATGTTGTATGTACGACTTACTTGTAAAGTAGGCATAATTTTCCCACCTCCTTATTAAAATTATTGACTTGTTTCGTTAACGTCTTTCTAAACGTATTGAATTCTTTAATTTCTTCTATATCACTACGTGTAAGCTCTCGTTTATTTACTAAGGTATTGAGGTGTTTAACATGTTGATTATAATTATTAGCCATTCCTCTCATATCATTACGCAACTCACTTGCTACACGATATAAATTCTGTAATAACTCAAATGTCTCGGGATCAAATGTGTTGCGAGGCGGTAGAAATGTTTTATCTTTATCTAACCACTCCATTAACACAGACCTTGCCACCTCATTAGGTGATTTAAAACTCGGTAACACTTCACACATCTGTGATAATTCATCATAAGCGTTTTGTGTCACTCGGAAATTAATACTCTTAACCTTACGCTCTGATTCATCTATCTTATGTTGTATCTTCTTACGTTGTTTCATCGCCTCACGTAGTGCTTTAACTTTGTTGTTTTCCTCATCATATAAACGCATTAATTCATCGTCGGTTAGGTTGTTAATATTTGTCATGATGTACCTCCTCAAAGTTCAAAATCTCATTTCAACACACGCCCAAAAATGTGGGCTGTTTAAGTGTTGAAATACATAACACGTCGCAAAAAAGGTGCGACAATTGTGTTATGTTAAATGCATTCAACTGCAGGGCACATAAGCAAAGCTTAGCACCCCTTGTTGAATCATAGGCAAGCAGTCCCAATGTAAACATTGGGTGCTTGTAAAGGGGACGCTCCCCTTTAATCCCCTTGGTAAAACCCTGGTGGTAAAATAGTAACTCATAGTTACATTATACCACGTATCACACAAAAGGTGTGATACAACCTAACCATTGACGACTGAATTAATAATCAGTCAATGGGTTAGGAAAATCGTCATCATCTTCATCATCTACAGTCACATTATCATGATGTGTTTTAGCTTGATGATTTGATGATGTATGTGAAACTTCTTTTGAAGTATTCACATAATTAGATGTAACTTCAGCGGTCACATCTAAGTCGTTGCTATCACCAAATAGGTATTCTTTGATAGCATTAAGTTCACTTGCATCAATAGAACCTTCTGCAACCATATCAAGTAATTTTAATGATGCATTTTTTGAGTAATCAAGTTGCGCTTTATCAAATTCATTTTGATGTTTAACAAGTTTGCGTTTTTCTTCCTCGATGTGTTTCTTTTTATTACTAATCATATGACGAATACGTTCAGTATCATTCACATATTGTTGTTTTAATTCAATGACTTTTTGATTCATTTAAATCACTCCGATTCTTAATTATCTTCTAACTCTTTTGCAATTCTCTGTATCGTTCCGTAACCAACATTGTATTTAAGACGTATAGAATTCATGCTATGACCCTCTTTTAAATCATTAACGATCATGTAATACACTTGTCTTCCGTGTCTGTCTTTTGAGTCAGCACTGTACTTCTTCGGTTTACCTTTGAAACGACCCTCTTTCTTTGCAATTTCTATACCGACGCTTTGACGTTCTCTGATGTATGCACGCTCATTTTCTGCAACATAACCAAGCAAACTTAACAACATATCAGTCATCGCTTTATCCATAAGTTCATTACCTGTGTTGATATTAGGTAGTCCTCCGATTTCAAAAGATAAGCCATCATCTTTTAATTGTCGTATCACTGTTTGAACATCATCATATTTACGTGAAATACGATCTAATTTATAAACAACGAGTACATCACCGCCACGGGATTTTTGCAGTAGCTTTTTAAAGCCTTTTCGTTCATTAGGTCTGATTGTACCAGAAACACCTTTGTCGATGAATATGAGGCTTTCTGATACGCCTTGTTGTTTCAAATATTCAATTTGTGATGATAAGTTTTGCTCTTTAGTTGAGACACGTGCATATCCAATTTTAGACATTGTTTTAACCCTTTCTTATCTGTGAACTCAAAATGTGAATCTAAATGCTGTCATAACAACGATGTTTAATTCACAGTTTAAGTATACTTTATTTGTGAATTAATTACAACAATTCACACTTATGAAATAGAAATAAACACTTAGGGAAAAGTCTCAAAATCATATTATAGTAATACTATAATAAATATTGAGAGTGTATTTTTTAAAATTATTAACAAAGGGGACTTGTAAAAATGAAAAAAATTATTACAGCAAGCTTAGTTGGTACTTTATTAGTAACAGGAACTTCTACAGTAGTTAATGCACAAACACAATCACAATCACAACAAGGTAATGTTCAAAAACAAGAAACTATCACAAATGACGTTAAAAATGACAAAAGATATCAAGCACTATCACCACAAGCAAAAGACAGTTTTAAAACATTAGTTGAAGCGAATAATTATAATAATACAGAACAAATGGAACTACTGAATAATACAGCGCAAACAAAAGGTATGGATAAAAATGGTAATACTGAACGTGGTAAAATAGGTATTACTAAAAAGGTTGTTAAACAAGCGTGGAATTCTTTACCAACAAAAGTTAAAAAGAAAATCGGTACACAAAGTAAATTCTATGCAGCTCTTAAAGCAGTCGATCACTTCACAGGTGATGTTGAAGATGAAATTTATAAACAAATGAAAGGCTTAGGTTTAAGCGATAACTACGCATGGATTGCTACAAAAGCAATTACATTAATTATTTTATAGACAGCTGGAGATGATATTTTGCTTCCAAGCACGTTACTATGGATTATAACGGTAGCAACACTTATATATATAATATATAACATTGTGTTTTCTAAACCGTTTATTAATGTTTTCGTTGCAATAATAATACAATCTGTATTGTTATTTGCTATTCGTTACTTTTGGCAAGATAAAACATTTGGCGATGCGTTTATACATTCATTCGATATCGTCACTATAGTTATTGTCATCATATTTGGTATTTTTAAATTATCAAAATAAAGAACACAGAAAGAGTCCGGGACATAAAGTTCTTGGATAAGTGAAAAAAAGACAATTTCTATTGAAATAATATAGAAATTGTCTTTTTTATAAATTTTTTGATTATTTTCAGCTCGTTGAGCTACTACTTTTCTTATATTAAGTGCCATTAATACAAAACCAAGTTCTCTTTTGACTTTATTGAGTCCTCGGACAGACATCCGAGTGAAACCCAAAATAGCCTTCATAAATCCAAAAACAGGTTCCACATCAATTTTTCTTTGACTGTAGATATTTTTTGTTTCTGGTTCTGAAAGCTTTTTGTTAATTTGGGATTTAAAATATTCCCAGTTATAATTCTTCATTATTTTTTTGTTTGTTTTTGAATTGAAGTTCATACATTGATTTTTCAGAGGACATTCTGAACAATCATCACATTCATATAATTTGAAGTCTCGCTTATAACCATACTTATCATGACGATAGGCATATCTTTTAAAACCTAGCCGTTTATTATTCGGACAAATGAATTCGTCATTAATTTCGTCATAGTTCCAATTTTGAGTATTAAAGATGTCACTTTTATATTTTTTAGTTTTATCTTTTATAAACATTCCATATGTTATGAGTGGCGTTCGATTAAAGTCATCTATAATTGCCTTATAATTTGATTCACTACCATAACCTGCATCAGCTACAATATATTCAGGTAAATGACCGTAGGTCTCTTGAATTGAATTTAAAAATGGAATCATCGTTCTAGTATCCGTTGGATTTTGATACACATTATAAGATAAAACAAATTGGGAATTTGTCGCTATTTGTAAATTATACCCTGGCTTAAGTTGTCCATTTTTCATGTGATCTTCTTTCATTCTCATAAATGTCGCATCATGATCTGTCTTAGAATAACTATTTCTATCCTTTAAAATAGATTTTTGAAATTCGTATCGATACTTTCGCTCAAAATAATCATTGATTTGCTTTTTGTATTTTTTGATTTTAGTTCTTTTGAGACGTATTTGTTTTCTTGTTTTAGTACATTTTTCATTGTTGATATGTTGGTTTAAATCTTCGATTTCTTTATCTAAGTGACTACCAATCAAATCTATTTCTTCTTTTGTTAATTCATTATCATGATCTTTTTTAATTTCCGGTATGATTTTATTGGTTACCAATTCATGGTAGAGGGCTTTAGAATCCTCATTCATCTTTGATTCATGGTTTTGAATACTCTTTTTCCATACAAATGTATATCGATTGGCATTTGCTTCAATTTTTGTACCATCAATAAAAATAGCTTTATCATCTATAAGATTTTGTTTTACACACTGACTGTAAAATTGAATAAATAAAGATTCTAATAAAGCATCTACTTTTGGATTTACTCTAAATCGATTAATTGTTTTATAAGAAGGTTTTTGATTTTGTGATAGCCACATCATTCGGATGCTATCATTAAGCATTTTTTCTATTTTACGACCTGAGAATACAGATTGTGTGTAGGCATATAGAATCACTTTTAACATCATTTTAGGATGGTACGAAGTTGCACCACGGTGATGTCTGAATTCGTCGAATTCATTGTCAGGAATTGTTTCAACAATATCATTTACAGTAAAACGATGTTGATTTGTTTTGTTTCCATATTGACCTCCATGTATTTGCTATGATTTCAAAATCCATTTTTGACGTGCCTTAGGGTTGAGTGGATGCATAATTTCATTTGTTACTGGATTGATGAGCTTTTTTACTTTCTTTTTATGAGGTTTTAACATTTCCATCACTTGTTCGACACGGTCGATAACAACTGGTCGCTTCGCATAGGCACCATAAGCAAGAATCACTGTGTCACTTTCACTAATCGCTTTCATCAAATGAATATCAGTGTGCTCATCGTATGGATTTTTGATATGTTTGAGGTTTTCGGGTGTTCTAATATTAGAGAATAGATTTACAAGATATACAGCGCCATATTGTTCAGAATTCGCTAATTGGTTGAGAATGAGAACAGTTGTAAGATCGAGTGATAATACACCATCTAAATGAGGATACATCGTTATCACTGTACATGTGGGTTTCTTTTCATTCCAAGTCTTTTTGAGTAAGTAGTGGTGTTGTTCATCATCGCTAAATATAGCTTCTGTGTGTGTCGTACTTTTGATTGTATTCATATTTGTTACTCCTTTTAGTATTCTTCTGGTAAAAGCATCACATAATAAAAAGCGTCCACGTCATCTTCACGAATGACGTAGACTTTTTAGGTAATGTATTTTTATTTTTTACATAGTTTGCATAGTGATATTCCAATTTGTATGTGGGCTATTCTTGTTAGCTTATTTTTAGAATTTTATTGTACTACAGATGTTGCAATGTCTCGATTTAACTATTTATTGTAAATATTTAAAAA